>Ga0105248_10001371_pt1 | contig 27204 bp, 31 predicted proteins | sample KBSS34metaG_FD_81524 | JGI IMG/M metagenome (GOLD analysis project Ga0105248, IMG submission 81524) | Switchgrass rhizosphere microbial communities from Kellogg Biological Station, Michigan, USA - KBS S3-4 metaG | ecosystem: Host-associated > Plants > Roots > Rhizosphere > Soil | place... | reverse complement strand
GTTGTTTGGCTTTAGGTACGCAGGCCGCGTGCTCCGCCTTGAACTTATCACCGTTTCGGACAGATTGGCGCCGCCGAATCGTCCGCATGGGGAGCGGGCCAGTGGAGTATGTGGGTCGCATCCTCGCTGAGGATGCCAGTGGTTGCCGGTTTGAAATTCACCAGTATCGAGAGCGTCGATTTTTCGCTCGCGTGACTAGGTTCGTGCTCGATACGGGCGAGGAAGTGCAGCGTTTGGACGCGAACACGTTCGTGATTGCCGGCACGCGCGAGACGTTGGCACTCATCGATTCCGACGAATAGCGCCGTTTTTCGATCCCTGGCCGCCATAAGCATCGTTATCGAGCAGGTGGCTCGGCGATCGTCTTGTCGACAACGGCAACCATTGTTCCAGGGAGAAGCTCGCAGCCTCGCTGACGACGCGCGCGGCCAGGCCGATTGCGGGATCCCCGATGCTGTTGGTATCCGGTCACATGGCTGACACTTGATGGCGCCGCGCAATCGCCCATTTCAGTTCCATGATCGACATCCGCCCCTTCAACAGCCTCGGCCACGCGAACCACGGCTGGCTCGACGCTCACCATCACTTCTCCTTCGCGAATTATTTTGACCCGAGCCGCATGGGCTGGGGTCGGATCCGCGTATGGAACGACGATACGATCGGCGCGCAGAGCGGCTTCCCTCCGCACCCGCACCGCGACATGGAGATCGTGACCTATGTTCGCACCGGCGCAATCACGCACCAGGATTCAATGGGCAACAAGGGCCGAACCGCAGCGGGCGACGTTCAGGTGATGAGCGCCGGGACGGGCGTACAGCACGCTGAATATAATCTTGAGAACGAGCAGACCACGCTCTTCCAGATTTGGATCGAGACCGACAAGCCTTCCGCCAAGCCGAGCTGGGGCTCGATGCCCTTCCCGAAAGAAACGCGAAACGGCGTCTTCCAGATCCTGGCCAGCGGTGCGGACGACGGATCGCTGACGATCAATGCCGACGCCAGGATTCTTGGTGCGACCGTCAAGGCCGGTGAGACGATTTCAGTCGACGCCGATCCGGCTCGTCACCTCTATCTTGTTCCCAGTGGCCGGGTGCGGGTGAACGGCATCGAGGCCAATCCCCGCGACGGTGTCGCCATCACAGGCGAGAGCAAGGTCGAAATCGCGGCCGAGGACGATAGCGAACTCGTGCTGGTCGACGCCCGATAGGCTCGGAATTGCTCCTAACCCCTTGAGTCCGGTGCGGTTCATCGAACCTGTGCTTGAATAAGGGTCTCGCGGTAGGCATTTTGCGGACGCCGCGGGGTAGGACGGCGACTCAAAGACAAAGCGGGAGCTGATGAAGGCGGGTTTGCGCTTCACGAAGATATTGCTGGCCGGCGGGCTTTGCCTTTCGCCGCTCCCGGTGCTTGCCCAAGAAACGGCCCAGCCCGCCACGACCAACACGCCGGCCACGGACGCGGTGGGTCCTCGCGAGTTGCAAAACTTCAGCCTGCCTGGAACAACGACCAAGCCGGCGGATCAGCCGGCACCTGCGCCGACGGCAGTATCGCAAGCCCCGCAGACCGTAAGCGCCTCCGACGATTCCGCGATTGCGCCGGCGCCATCGAGGCGCCGCGCTCCTGAAGCTAACCGCCAGGCGCCTTCGAGCATTGCACTTGCGCACTCTCCCGCGTCACCTGGCCTTGCCGACGAGGATGCACCGCCGCCACTTAGTCCATCCGTTGCCGGCCCTGCGGCGGCGGTAGTCAACCCGCCGACAACACCGCAGGTCGAAGAGCCGGCAGCCACCCTTGCAAGTGAACACAGACTCTCGATCTGGCCTTGGCTCGTAGCGGCGCTGGCGCTCGCGGGCGGAACGCTCTTTCTCCTGTGGCGGCGCCGGCCTCGCGATGCATTTGCCGGCATCCCGCAGGAGAATTTCTTCCAAGGACCGGAGTCCGAACCGCCACCGCAGCCGAGGCCCGTCCCGCGCGCGGCACCGCCGTTACAGGAGACTCCGCCGGCACCCGTGCCCGACGCTGAGCCAGCGCCTCCGCCGTCCGGCGGCATTGTGTCGTCGCGCCTTCGACCGTCGATCGAAATCGGAGTCCAGCCGCTGCGCTGCGTGATCACCGATGATCAGGTCGCGATCGAGTTCGAGATCGAGCTGGTCAATTCGGGTACCGCCCCCGCCCGCGCAGTTCTTGCCGAGGCCAGTCTGTTCAACGCCGGTGCCGACCAGGAACAGGTGCTTCAGGCCTTTTTTGCCAACCCGGTCGGCAAGGGCGACCGCCTCGAGCTTATTCCCCCGCTCAGGCACGTAACCCTTACGAGCAAGGTGATGGCACCTCGCGATGCGATCCAGGAATATGATCTTGGTGGCCACCGGTCCTTCGTACCGGTGCTCGCGTTCAACGCGCTCTACGAGTGGAGCGGGGGCAAGGGTCAAACGTCTGCAGCCTATCTCGTCGGCCGTGATACCGGCAGCGACAAGCTTGGTCCGCTACGACTTGATGCCGGTTCGCGAGACATCCGCGGCCTCGGCGGGCTCGCGCTTCCCGGAGCATTGAAAACCTAAAGTACTGCGCTGTTGTAGCTGTGCCAGGCGAGCACTGCCGCAGCGCCGCGATAGGGTCGCCAGGCCTCCGCAATCTCGCGCAGCTGTTTCTCGCTCGGCTTGTCTGGCAAGCCCATGAGTTTGCCAAGCTCGATCATGACGGCGAGGTCGCCGGCCGGAAACACGTCCGAGCGCCCTTCGGCGAACAGCAGGTAGATCTCCGCGGACCAGCGGCCGATACCCTTGATCTTCGTAAGCAGCGCGATTGCCTCCTCGTCGTCTTCGGGAAGGCTCTCAAGGTCGAGCTCGCCCGAAATGACCAGTTCGGCAAGGCTTCGAATGTAGCCTGACTTCTGCCGCGACATGCCCGCAGCGCGCAGTTCCTCGTCGCTGGCGGCCAGTAGCAAAGCAAGGTCAGGCGGCGAGCCGAAGGCCGCCTCGAGCTTCGACCACATGGAACGTGCCGCGGCAACGCTTACCTGCTGGCCGACGATCGTCCGGAGCAGCGTCTGCGCGCCGCGTTCGCTTTTGCGCGGTTCGGGAATGCCATGCTGCTCGATCACCTTCGCAAAGGCAGGTTCGCGGCCGGCCAGAACCTCGACATGTTCTCGGATGCTGCCTTTCGTTCGGACCATCAGGCGATGCTCGCCGCATAAAGTGCTACGGCCGCCGCATTCGAGACATTGAGGCTCTCGATGGCGTCGCTGATCGGCAAACGAGCCAGCGCATCGCAATGCTCGCGCGTGTTGGGCCGCATTCCCGGACCTTCGGCGCCAAGCACCAGCGCCACTCGGGCCGGGCCCAACGCATCCTTCAGGTCCGTATCCGCGTCTCCGGTCAATCCGATGCGCCAGAAGCCAGCTTCGCCGATTTCCTCCAGCGCTCGGGCGAGGTTGACGACGCGCGCCCATGGCACGCGTTCAAGAGTGCCGGACGCGGCTTTCGCGACGACGCCGCTTTCGGGCGGCGAATGGCGATCCTGGGTCACGATACCGATCGCGCCGAACGCCGCGGCAGATCGCAGGATCGCACCAACATTATGGGGATCGGTCACCTGGTCGAGCACGAGAAGGACCGCCCGCTCAGGAGCATTCGTAAGGAGGTCGCCGAGCCAGACTTCCTCAAGCGGCTCGACCTCGATGACGACACCCTGGTGCGGGGCATCATGGGGCACGAGACGTCCAAGGTCAGGAGCCTCGGCGAGCGTTACGTCGACATCCTTCGGGAACTGCATGAAGCCCGCAGCTTCGCGCGTTGCCCAGGCGCGCAGCACCTTTCGGCCGGGGTTGTCGAGTGCCGCCGCAACCGCATGCTTCCCCCACAAGCGCGGGCGGTTGGGAGTACCATGGCTCTGGTGCGATTTCTTGCGCCGCGACATGCCACCGCCGCTTAGCCTCGAAACGGCCCGTGTCCAGCAGCTAAGCCCTAAGCGGCTCTTGGGCCTGGTTCCAGCGACGGTGCGCGCGCCACGTTGCAACCGCAATGATCATCAGCGTTGGGTAGCTCCAGAACCGCTCGGCCGCGGCATAAGCGCGGGGCATCAGGTCGAGATCGATGGCTTTGAGGAAGTGCGACATGCTGATGGTCAACTGCAGGCCGGCAACCCACAGTGGCCAGAACCGGTCGGAGCGAAGCGCAATGGCTACGAATGCGAGCAGCACCGCCGTGTCGACAATCAGGTCGCTCGCCTCAACCCCGAGGTAGCGCTTGTGAACGGGCGCATGGGCAATGAGGGAGACGATGCTCGCGGCGATGCAGATGATGCCGGCGAGGCGCTCATACTTGTTCCCTCGCCAGATGGCGTAGCCACAGGACAGAAACAGCATTGCCCAGAAGAAGAGATAGTGCGGCATGAGGATCGCCGGACCACATTGCTGTGGCCCGGTCAAAACCTTTGAGAGCGGCTAGGCGACGATGCGCAGGTCAGCGCGGGCGCTGGCCGGAGGGCACTCGTCGACGTCGCCCCAGCCGACAGTTCGAAGGCCCGGAACCTTGCCCTTCGCTTCGGCGAGCGCCGCGTGGCAGGCGATGATTGCGCCGCGAGTCTCGACCAGCCCGGCCAAGGCTGCCGCGAGCTGTTGGAGGGCCGGATGGATTGTGCCGTAGCCGGCAGTCGCAACCGCATTCGCGCGCATCAACCGCGATTGCAGTTCGGCCATTTCGCTCAGCGTTGTGTCGATTGAGTCTTCGACGGTGCGGACTTGGGTCGCCACTTCGTAGGCGGCATTCTCGATCATCTGTTTGCGCATGTCTGTTCCTTCTCCGGTACGCGATGTGCCGGAGTGGCTGACGGTCTGGTCCGAAGTCGGCTTCGTGGCGGGAGGGGCTAGCCCTTCAACATCCTGGAGAGGCTTTCCAGCCCGGCGAGATACATGCCCGCCGAGAATGCTGATCCGATCGCGATCGCCGCGATCCAGAACAGCCGCTGGCCGACGCTCATCTCATTCCGTGGGTTGCTCCTGGTTGCGAACGGCAGTTGCAGGGAAGACCGGACTGAAACGGGCCTCTGCTCGGTTAGGAAACCAGTTCCTCCGGCCTCCCCTGCGCGGTCAGCGTGCCGAATCTGATAACTGACCGCGGCCTTGGGTTGGCCGGATTGAGCCTCGACGGGAATGTACGGCGATTGATGTATCAATCGCTGATATGGCCCATTTACCTGGGCGACGATGCGGGCCGCTTGCGTGCGGCGCTCGACGCCGAGGATCGCGAGCGCCTGGCGGATGCGCTGGTCGACGGTGTGCGGCGAGATCTTCAGCTCCGCCGCGATCTCCTTTGAATTGAGGTGCTGGTCGACAAGGAGCAGGCAGTCGAGCTGCCCGGCACTCAAGCGGGCAACGCGCGCGGCCATCACATCCGGCGTGCCGGGCCCGCCAGATTCGTGAGACGCGTCATCTGCGTCGTTCGAGTTCGCCAATGCAACACCCACCCCGCGCAAATGCGGTACTCCCGAGCCGAGTCCTGTATTGTCACTTATGCAATCTCGTGAACTTTGGCCAGTTTTCTGCTGATTCCACAAAGTTTTTAGGGCTAACAAAAGTTAGTCACGTTGAGACGGATCCTGTCCTTCCTCTGAGAGATCCCCGCTCGCTGGGCCGGGCAGGCGCCGTTCGTCGTTTGTCGAAATTCTGCCGAAACGGCGTCGATGCAATGCGTTGCGATGCTCGCGTTAGGAATAGAAAGTGCACGAGGAGGCTGGGGCAATGCCGCGCGTTACGCTGAATTTGCTTGCGCTTCTGGCCGCATTTTCGGTCGCACCGGCGACAGCCAGCCAGGGGTTCGGCAGGGGTCCGGACGGGTCGCACGAGAGCGATTGCCCATACGTGCGTGCGGAACTTGCAGCGCGTTCACCTCCCGCCAGTGAGCCGACGACGATCACCCTTACTGAACCTGTTCCGCCGGAAAGCTCGCTCTTCAGCTATACGGACGGGGCGGGCTTCCTGACGCCCTAGGCAGCGGCATCTTCCAGTGCCTCGGCGATCAAGCGACGGCTGTTCTCGATGCCGTAGAGAGCAATGAAACTGCCCATGCGCGGTCCTTGGCTCGACCCGAGAAGGGTTTCGTAAAGCGCCTGGAACCAGCCGCGCAGCGACTCGAACGGATGACGCTTGCCTACTTCGAAGACGGCGTGCTGGATGACTTCACTATCCGCCTGTGGAGGCAGCGCGGCGAGTTCGCAATCGAGGTCGCGCAGCGCTTCCGCTTCCTCTGCAGTCGGCGAGCGCCGCTTTAGCGTGGGCGCGACAAAGTCGCGGGCATAGTTCACCGCAAGCCCGATCAGTTCGTCCAGCTCGGGATCGCTCTCGGGAGACGTTCCGGGCGCATAACGCTGAACAAAGCGCCAGGCCGTTTCCTTGTCCGCGACTCCCGGCAGGCTGACGAGGTTCAGGAGCAAGCCGTAGGTGAGGGGCAGTGTCTTCGAAGGCACCGCGCCGCCATGAATATGGTGAACCGGGTTGCCGAGCTGCTGCTCGACCGCCTGTTTCGGATAATTGCCGCGAAACTGCCAATATTCATCGACCGCCCGCGGGATGACGCCCATGTGCAGGCTCTTGGCCCGCTTGGGCTCCCGGTAGATATAGAAGGCAAGGCTCGGTTCGCTGCCGTAGCGCAGCCATTCCTCGAGGCTGAGCCCGTTGCCCTTCGACTTGGAGATTTTCTCGCCCTTTTCGTCGAGGAACATTTCGTAGTTGAACCCCTCGGGGGGGCGGCCACCGAGGATACGCGCGATCTTGCCGGACTGAACGACGCTGTCGATCAGGTCCTTGCCAGCCATTTCGTAATCAACCCCGAGCGCGACCCAGCGCGCTGCCCAATCCACCTTCCATTGCAGCTTGGCCGCACCGCCGAATGCCGATTGCTGCACGCGAGCGCCGCTCTCGTCGTCGAAGGCTATGAGGCCGGCCTCGGCATCGAGCACCTCGACTGGCACCTGGAGCACGCGTCCGCTGGTGGGCGACAGCGGCAGGAGAGGCGAATATGTCCTGCGGCGGTCTTCGCGCAGCGTCGGCAGCATGACGCCCATGATCGCGTCCCAGGCCTTCAGAACCTTGCGGATGATATCGTCGAACCGGCCTGACGTGTAGCAGTCCGTCGCGGACAGGAACTCATAGTCGAAGCCGTACCGGTCGAGGAAGCGGCGAAGCATCGCATTGTTGTGATGCGCAAAGCTCTCATACTGTTCAAACGGGTCGGGAATCTGCGTCAGCGGCTTGCCGAGATTAGCTTCGAGCAGTTCCTGATTGGGGACATTGTCGGGTACTTTGCGAAGGCCGTCCATGTCGTCGCTGAAGGCGATCAGCCGGGTGGAATTGCCGGTCAGCTCCTCGTAGGCCTGGCGGACGAAAGTCGTTCGCGCGACCTCGTTGAACGTGCCGATATGCGGAAGGCCTGACGGGCCGTAACCAGTCTCAAAGATCATCGGTTCGCCTGCGGGCTTGCCCTCGGGCCAGCGCTTCAGCAGCTTCCGAGCTTCCTCGTAAGGCCACGCCTTGGAGGTCATCGCGGCGGATCGAAGCGTTTCGGCGTCCAAATTCGTTGCTCTTCTGTTCTGCAGTCGGCAGGGTCGTTCTGATGGGCGCTCCTTTGCCTCTTCCCGCGCTGCACGCAACCCATGCGGGCATCTGGCTGGCCGACGCAGCCGGCCAGGTCCGGGAGGCGGGCCGCGGCGAGGCCATCGCTCGTGCTGCCGAAACGCCCCACATCATTCTCAATGCGCCACTCGTCGGCCAGAGGCTTGGCTATCCCGAGCTGAGCGGGCTCGACCTCCTCGAACTTTTCGCCTTCATCCGGCCGGCAAGCTTCGCTGTACCCACTGCAGCAGGGCTCAGCCGGGCCCTTGGTCTGTCGCCTCCATCCAGCGAGGCGGATGCGGCATCGGCATCGCAGAATATCGGCGGAAAGCTTCTGGATGTGCTCGGCGATCCCGAATGGCGAGAGCGTGAGGGCGCGTGGACGTCCAACGCCACGCTGCATAGGCTTGGCTGGGGCTGGGCGCCGCTCATCGGCGCGCGACTGGAACGTCCCGAGCACGGCGAACGCATGCTCTTCTCAAGGCTGAAGCAATGGGAAGAAGCGGGCGAACAGCCGCCCCCTCGCACTGTGATTGTTTCGGTCGCAGATGCCCGTGCCCAACTTGATCGACTGACCGGACGCGCCGAAGCGCGCGAAGGGCAGCGTTCCATGGCCGAAGCGGTGACGCAGGTGTTCGCTCCCAAGCCGGCCAAGGGGTCGCCAAACCTGCTGCTTGCCGAAGCCGGCACGGGAATCGGAAAGACGCTCGCCTACCTGGCGCCAGCCTCGCTGTGGGCCAAAGAATCGGGTGGAACGGTCTGGGTATCGACCTTCACCAAGGCGCTTCAGCGGCAGCTCGACGCCGAGGGGCCGAAGCTGTTTGCCGAGCCTCAAGAGCGAGCCCGCCGCATCGTGGTGCGCAAGGGGCGCGAGAACTACCTTTGCCTGCTCAACCTCGAGGATGCGCTGCAAGGTGCGTTCAACGGTCGCGCCGCCATTCTGGCGCAGCTCGTCGGCCGGTGGGCGGCCTACACAAAGGACGGCGACATGGTCGGCGGCGACCTGCCAGGATGGCTGCCGAGCCTTTTTCGCCGTGCTGGCGCCACGGCCCTTACCGATCGTCGCGGCGAGTGCGTCTACGCCGGTTGCCCGCATTATCGCCGCTGCTTCATTGAACGCGCCGAGCGCGCGAGCCGCGAGGCCGACATCGTCATCGCCAACCATGCACTGGTGATGATCAACGCCGCGCGCGCCCGGGAGGACGCGCCCGGTCGGATCATGTTCGATGAGGGTCACCACCTCTTTGACGCCGCCGATTCGACGTTCGCTGTCGCATTCGGCAGCCAGGAGGCGATCGAGCTCAGGCGCTGGATTGTCGGCCCGGAAGGACGTTCACGCGGACGCCGCCGCGGCCTTGCTGCTCGCCTGACCGATGTCGCCTCCTACGACGATGAAGGCTCGCGAGCGCTGGATGCAGCGGTCGAGGCAGCCAAGGCCTTGCCCTCGGACGGGTGGTCGCAGCGGCTGGCCGAAGGTGCACCATTCGGACCCGTCGAGGCACTGCTCGCCGAAGTGCGGGGCACGGTATATGCGCGGTCCAAGGCGCAGGAAGCGGGCTACGGTCTCGAAACCGAACTTGCCGAGCCCGACGGCGCATTGGTGTCGGCTGCGGCAGCGGCGGCCGAGATTCTCGAACGCCTCACCAAGCCGCTCGCGGCCCTGGCGCGGCGGCTCGAGGCCGTGCTCGAAGACGCACCTGACTGGCTGGACAGCCAGGCGCGAGCGCGCGTCGAAGGCGCCATCCGGGGCCTCGCCTGGCGGCGCGAGACCTTGGCCGCGTGGACCGCATTGCTCGCGCGGATAGGCGGTGAAGCCGACCCGGAGTTTGTCGATTGGCTCGCCGTCGAGCGGGTTGACGGCCGCGAATATGATGTCGCGATCCATCGCAGGTGGCTCGATCCGACCAAGCCGCTTGCCTCGGCCGTGCTCGCGCCAGCCGACGGGGTGCTCGTCACGTCGGCGACGCTGCGCGGCGGCGAGGATTGGAGTGCTGCCGACGCGCGCACGGGTGCCCTGCATCTTCCAAATCCTGCCGCACATTTCGAGGCAAAGAGCCCGTTCGATTACGAGGGCTGCTCCGAAGTATTGATTGTGACCGACGTGAAGCAGGGAGATATCGCGTCGCTAGCGGGCGCATATGCGCGGCTGATAGCGGCAGCAAAGGGCGGAACGCTCGGACTGTTCACCGCAATCCAGCGCCTGAAGGCGGTGCACGCACGGATCGCCGATCGTCTCGCCCGTGACGGACTCCCGCTCCTCGCACAACACGTCGATCCGATCGACGCGGGAACGCTCGTTGATATCTTCCGCGACGATCCGCGTGCGTCGCTGCTGGGCACTGACGCGCTTCGCGACGGTGTCGACGTGCCCGGCGATTCCCTCAGGTTAGTCGTGATGGAGCGCGTTCCGTGGCCACGGCCGACGGTGCTTCACGCGGCGCGGCGAATGGCTGCGGGAGGCAGCGCTTATGACGATCGCGTCGTTCGCGCGCGTCTGGGCCAGGCGTTCGGCCGCCTCATCCGGCGTCAGGGCGATTGCGGCATCTTCGTCATCCTGTCCGCTGCCATGCCGTCGCGCCTGCTCGCGGCTTTCCCGGCCGGCGTCCCGATCCGCCGGCTGCCCCTCGACCAGGCAATTGCATGCATTGAAGAGCGGCTGGCAACCGGCGCCGTCGCGAAAGCCGAGCTGGTGAGTTGAAGCACCTCGCGCTCCTCCGTCATGCCAAGTCGAGCTGGGACGATCCCGGCATCGATGATTTCGACCGGCCTCTTAACGATCGGGGATGGAAGGCGGCGCGACGCATCGGCCGCGAAATGAAACAGCGACGCCTGCGCTTCGATCTGGTTCTCGCAAGCACGGCCGCCCGGGTCCGTCAGACGATCGACGGTGTTCAGCAGGGTTTTGATTTCGAGGCCCCGATCCGCTTCGAACAAGGCATTTACCTTGCAAACGCCGAGGCGCTTCTCGACCTCGTCCGTGGTCTTCCGGAAGCGGTTGAGGCAGCGCTGTTGGTGGGGCACAACCCCGGTCTCGAGCGTCTCATTCTCGAGCTGACGCGCGACGATGCAGCGCGTCTTCGCCAACGAGTGGCTGTAAAATATCCGACCGCCACCCTGGCGCTGGTCGAACTAGCGGCCAATCACTGGAGTGAGGTTGGTCCGAACAGCGGCGAGATCGTTGATCTCATTTTCCCGAAGCATTTTGCCTAGGGTTTGAGCGCCGCGGCGAGGCGATCGCGCAAGGCAATCAGCCGGAACACGTCCACTCCGCCGCCCTCGTGGTCGGATGCTTCCGATGCCGCCTGCGCCATCTCGCCAGGCAATGTAGCAGGCATGGTCGAAAGGGTCGCAACCGGTTCATCGGTCGACTGGGTGCGGTCGCGTAACAGCTTCTGCACGCCGCGCACCGTATATCCTTCGTGGTTGAGCAACCGGTGGATCCGACGCGCAATCTCCACGTCACCCGGACGATAATAGCGGCGATTGCCGGCGCGCTGCATGGGCCTCAGTTGCGCGAAGCGCGTTTCCCAATAACGCAATATGTGCTGGGGCACGCCCAGCTCCTGAGACAGCTCGCCAATCGTCAGGAGGGCGCCGGGGTCCTTTTGACCGGCCGTCGCCAAGGTCAGTCTTTCGCGATCCGGTCGCGCATGATCTGGCTGGCGCGGAAGGTCATGACCCGGCGCGGAGCGATCGGCACTTCGACGCCCGTCTTGGGGTTACGGCCGATACGCTGGCCCTTGTCGCGCAGAATGAAAGTTCCGAAGCCCGAAACCTTGACGTTCTGACCCTCGGATAAGGCGTGGCACATATGGTGCAGCACACGTTCGACGACGCCGGCGGATTCCGCTCGGGACAGGCCGAGGCGGCGATGGACGACGTCGGAAAGGTCCGCGCGCGTCAGGGTATTTGCTGTGTCCGCGTCTTTTGTGACTCGCGCGATGCCTAGATCGGCCATCATATTCTCCCCGCCTGGAGCGGCGTGCCCCCCGCCGTCTCGGTTTCGCTTTCGTAACGGAATTCCGCTCCGTCGGCAATTCGACTAATCTGCTGAAATTCCAAATTTTTCAATACCTGAGCGCTGCCGCACCCCATGTAAATCCACCACCCATTGCTTCCAGAACGACAACATCGCCGCGCTTGATTCGTCCGTCCTTTACTGCCGTGTCGAACGCCAGCGGAACAGAGGCCGCCGATGTATTGGCATGTTGGTCGACGGTGACCACTACCTTTTGAGGCGGAAGGCCCAATTTCTTCGCCGTGGCGTCGAGGATGCGCTGGTTCGCCTGGTGTGGAACCACCCAATCGACGTCCGCGGCAGTTAGTCCTGCGTCGGCGAGCACCTCGTTGAGCACGTCTGCCAGGTTGACGACCGCGTGGCGGAATACCTCGCGACCCTTCATCCGAAGCTTGCCGACCGTTCCGGTGGTAGACGGGCCGCCATCGACGAACAACAGGTCGTTGTGACGCCCGTCGGCGTGCAGTTTGGTTGCAAGGATACCGCTTTCTGTATCTTCTGCGCTGAGGACGAGTGCGCCGGCCCCGTCACCGAAGAGCACGCAGGTGGTGCGGTCTTCCCAGTCGAGGATGCGGCTGAAGGTCTCCGCGCCGATCACCAGCGCCTTATTCGCGTTGCCGGAGCGAAGCATCGAGTCGGCCACCGACACGGCATAGAGGAAGCCGGTGCACACGGCATGGACGTCGAATGCGATGCAGTCGTTGATGCCGAGGGCCGCCTGCACCTTGGTCGCCGTCGAGGGGAAGGTCTGGTCGGGTGTTGCGGTGGCGAGCACGATCAAGTCGATGTCGCTTGCCTCGGTTTGCGCATGCTCAAGTGCTGCACGAGCCGCCTTCGTAGCCAGGCTGCCGGTCGTTTCGCCGTTCCCAGCAATGTAGCGGCTGCGAATGCCGGTGCGCTCCACGATCCACTCGTCGGAGGTGTCGACCGTCGCCGCAAGCTCCTCGTTCGTAACCTTCCGCTCGGGAAGCGCACTGCCCACTCCAACAACAACAGAACGTCGATTCACTGAGCGGCCCCGTTCGCAAAGGCGTGGGCGCGGAAATTGTCGAGGTCGTCCCCGATCTTCCGCGTAATGTCGTTTCGTACCATGCTCGCGGCGACCCGGATCGCGTTGGCGACGCCCTTCGGATTGGCGCTGCCGTGGCTTTTCACGACGAGGCCGTTGAGCCCGAGGAAGACTGCGCCGTTGTGATTGTTCGGGTCGAGATGGACTTTAAGGAGGTTCAATGCGGGCCGCGACAGCGCGAACCCCGCCTTCGAGCGCAGTGAGCTCTTGAATGCGCGGCGAAGGAGGTCGGTCACGAACCTTGCAGTGCCTTCCGCAGTCTTGAGTGCAATGTTCCCGGAGAAACCGTCCGTCACAACGACGTCCACGCCGCCGCGCGACAACTGGTCGCCTTCGGTAAACCCGTCGAAGCTGAAAGGCAGATAGTCAGCCTCTCGCAGCAGCGCCGCCGCGTCCTTGAGCTCGTCGGTGCCTTTGAGTTCCTCGGTACCGATATTCAGCAGCTTCACTCGCGGTTTCGAAATCCCGAGGACGCAGCGGGCATAGGCCGCTCCCATCACTGCGAACTGGACCAGGTTCTGCGCGTCGCACTCGGTGTTCGCGCCGAGATCCAGCATCACGCAGTCGGTTTCGGCCAGTGTCGGCAACAGCGCCGCAAGCGCCGGTCGATCGATGCCCGGCATCGTCCGGAGCGCAAGCTTGGACATCGCCATCAACGCGCCAGTATTGCCACCGGACAGAGCGGCGTCTGCGACCCCCTCTTTGACGGCATTGATCGCCATACCCATCGAGGTGGTGCGGGCACGGCGAATCGCCTGGCTCGGTTTTTCGCTCGCCGCGATTGCCTCGGGCGAGTGGACGATCTGCGAATGGCCGGCAAGATTCTTGTGTGCTCCGAGCTGCACCTCGACCTGCCGCTCGTCACCATAGAAGGTGAACTGCAGCGACGAATCCTTGCGCAGTGCGCGTGACGCGCCCGCCATCATCGCCGCTGGGCCGGCGTCACCGCCCATGGCGTCGATTGCGATCCTTGGGCCCATCGTCATTGGGCCTCGGCTTGGGCTTAAGCCTCGGTCGAGACGATTTCGCGGCCGTTATAGTGGCCGCACGCCGAACACAGATTGTGCGGCAGCTTCAGCTCGCCGCAGTTCGGGCATTCCTGGAACTGTGTCGCCTTCAGCGCATGGTGGCTGCGGCGCATGTTTCGCTTCGACGGCGAGGTTTTTCTCTTGGGGACAGCCATTGCGGCACCTTCACATGCAAGTCAGACAACAATAAAAATTGCGACGATCTGCGCCTCATCTCAGCGGGCTTCCCAAATGGTCAGCACCGCGGGCGGCGGCCGGATCGTCGCGAACCGCGGCCCCTATAGCGGAACGATCCGTTCTTGCAAGGGCGGGGTGCGGAGCGACCTCGATGAGGGGAGGGGATATGGCACTCGTTCCGGTCACGCTCGGCTGTGCCGCAGCGTGCGCATTCCTGAACAACTGGCTCGGCATGCGCATCGCTGCCTTGCGAAAGGAATTCCGGGTCAGCATTGGCGACGGCGGTCACGAGCGCCTTCTCCGGCGCATGCGGGCGCAAGCCAACTACATCGAACATGCGCCGTTCTTTCTCATTCTTCTTGCGGGACTGGAGATTTCTGGCGCGAGCCGCACCGGGCTCGCATCAATCGCGGCAGCCTTTGTCGTCGCGCGCATCCTTCATGGGCTCGGAATGGATAGCCGCGAGGGCCAGCGCCTCCGTAGCCTCGGTATGATCGGATCGAGTATCGCAATGCTGGCGCTAACCGTGTGGGCGCTGGCTTGCGTCGTTGGCCTGGCGCTAGGCAGCTAGCGCGGCGTCGCTGACGAAAGGATTGGTTTGGCGCTCGTGGCCGAACGTCGACATCGGCCCATGTCCGGGAACGAACGACGTTTCCTCACCCATCGGCCAAAGCCGCTCGGTGATCGAGTTGATCAACTGCTCCTGATTTCCGAGCGGGAAATCCCATCGTCCGACCGAGCCGCGGAACAGCACGTCACCGACCAGTGCGATGTTGGATCCTCGATGATGGAAAACGACATGTCCGGGCGTGTGCCCCGGACAGTGGCGAACATCGAAGATGAGTTTGCCGACGGTCACCTGGTCCCCATCAACAAGCCAGCGCGATGGCTCGAATGAACGGCCAACGATGCCATATCTAGCTCCATCGTCGGCGAGCCGGTCGATCCAATAGCGGTCGGCCTCGTTCGGCCCCTCGATCGATACGCTAAGCTCTTCCGCAAGAAGACCGGCGCTGCCGCAATGGTCGATATGGCCATGTGTCAGCAGAATCTTCTCGATCGTGACTCCAGCCTGTTCGGCCGCGGCCTTCAGGCGCGGCAGGTCACCGCCGGGATCACAAAAGGCTCCGCGCATGGTCGCCGTGCACCACAGCAAGGTGCAATTCTGCTGCAGCGGCGTGACCGGGATGATCGCGGCACGAAGTGGAGGCTCGCTCATGGCTTCAGCAAATTCTCTTTCCAACTCCAGCGTGGTCCGGAACTAGACCTTGGCACCTTTAGCCCGCGGCGCGGCTTGCGAGGGATCCTAGTGCGCGCCCTCGTCGAGCGGCGACAGGGCGGCCGGTTCGTTTTTCATGGACGCGGCGACGGCCTCGGCGCGGCGCATCACTCGCAAGAGATTCCCGCCGGCAAGCTTGGCGAGGTTCTGGTCGGACCAGCCGCGGCGGATCAGCTCGGCGAACAGCGCGGGATAGTCGCTGACACCTTCAAGGCCCTGCGGAGTGGATGTGATCCCGTCAAAGTCTCCGCCGATGCCGACATGGTCATAACCCGCAACCTTTGCGACATGCTCAACATGATCGGCGACGGTCGAGACGGTCACCACCGGCCTCGGATGCGCGGCCTCCCAGGTTTTCAATCCGGTTTCTACTGCCGCCTTGCTGGCGCGGTTGAACGCCTTGAGGCGAGCTTCCTCCGCGTTTCGCTCGGCTCCCCACCGGTAAGCGGCATCGGAAATGAATTCGGGGACGAAGTCGACCATCACGACACCCCCGTTTGAAGGGAGCAGACCGAGCACTTCATCCGGAACGTTGCGCGGGTGGTCGACGAGCGCGCGGGCCGAGGAGTGTGAAAAGATGACTGGCGCGCGGCTCGCGGCGATCGCGTCCTTCATCGTGTCAGGCGAGACATGGCTCAAATCGACCAGCATGCCGATCCGGTTCATCTCGTGCACGACCTGGGCGCCGAATGGGCTGAGGCCGCCATATTTTGGATCGTCGGTCGCGCTGTCCGCCCACTCGGTCGTCTGATTGTGGGTCAACGTCATGTAGCGCGCACCAAGGTTGTAATATTGTCGCAGGGCCGCAAGAGACCCGCCGACCTGTCGGCCGCCCTCGACGCCAATCATTGAAGCGATGCGCCCAGTCTTGTGGATCCGGACAACGTCGCTTGCGGTGGAAGCAAGCTCCAGGTCTTTGGGATAGCCCTCGATCATTCTGCGAACGATGTCGATTTGCTGGATGGTCTCGCGGATTGCAGCATCGCCGGTGATCGTGCCGTCAATATAGACCGACCAGAACTGCCCTCCCACACGTCCGCGATGAAGACGTGCCATGTCCGTCATCAGCGGCTTGGGCCGCCTGTCCGTCTCGCTCGAAAGCCCCCCGATGCTGCGCTTGTAATTGTCCGCAAGCTGCTCTGCGATGTCGTTGTGACCGTCGATCAGCGGGGTAGCCTGCAAAATGCGATCGATTCGCGCCTGGATTTTGGAGTCGATCGGCTGCGCCCAGGCGGGTGGCGCGACGAGAAAGGAAGCGAGCAGGATGGCGGCTTTGATGGTCATGCCTCGGGTTTAGGAACAGCCGTGACGACGCGCAACGCACCGCGTCGCGGGGGGCTTGTCCTTTATCGGTTCGCCGACGATGAATGGCTTGATGAGCGATCTTGAAGAAACGATGCATTTTGATCCGGACGACGGGATCGCGAACCTCGACCAGCATCTCGACCGGCTCAAGGACGCAGCGGAGGCTCAAGGCTTCAAGTTTGACCGGCATGCGGCACGCAACGAGCTCCAGGCAGCGACCTTCGGTAAGCGGCGGCCCGTCAAGGCGCGGCTGGTCCTGTCGCCGACCGGCGCAATGGCGATAGAGATCAGGAGCGACTAGGCCGCAAGCGGAAAGCGCAGCAGTCGGTCCGAAATGGGCACCAGCGCCGCTGCCTTGCCGCCGACGGAGCCGAGAATCTCGGGATGGTGCGCATCGAGCCCACCGGTCAGTGACCCGAAGGCCGGCATGATGATCTTCGTCGGCGCGGCGACGAAGCATCGCCGCGAAACGTGCCGCCCCTTCAAGTTGACACGCAGCTTCGGATGGAAATGGCCGGAGATTTCCGGACGTGTCTCGTCACGCACGGCTTCGTGGCGGAGAACGACCCCGCCGATCTCGACCTCGTCCTCGATTCGGCCGCCGCAATGATCGGCAAATCCCGGGTCGTGATTGCCGATGATCCAGGTCCAGTCGAGACTGGAGGTCAGCTGGCTGAGCAGCTCGCGCGCATTTGCAGGCAGTCGCTCGCAGCCAAAGCGGTCGTGAAAGCTGTCGCCCAAGCAATAGAGGCGCGTGGCGCCCGTTCTTCCAATTTCGCCGGCGAGCGCCGTCAGCGTCGCGTGCGAATCATAGGGTGGCAGGAACTGACCGAGCCGCGCGAACCAGCTCGCCTTTTCGAGGTGCAGGTCGGCAACAAGGAGCGCCCGGCGCGCGCGCCAGAACAGCGCGCCCTCGGATGTCGCCTCGAATGTTTCGCCTGCGAACGAAAAGGGAACCATGCAGCCGGTCTAACTGCCGGCCGACGGTCAATCCAGAGTCAAATTACTCGTAATCGCCGCCCGACGGGGTCGGACGCGGCGGAGCAGCGGCGGTCAGCCGGAGTGCCTCGGCGGCCTCGCTCAGCGACGCCAGCTCTTCGGTCTCGTCCTCCTCGTCGATCCGCACCTTCTGGAGATTGGTGACGATCGATTCCTCGAGCTCGCGCGGACGGACCATCTCGTCGGCGATCTCGCGCAGAGCGACGACCGGGTTCTTGTCGCGATCGCGATCGATGGTCAGGTCCGCGCCACCCGAAATCTGGCGCGCACGCTGAGCCGCGAGCAGGACGAGATCGAACCTGTTCGGGATCTTGTCGACACAATCTTCAACCGTAACGCGCGCCATTAATCGCTCCGCAAAGCCTATCCGGATCAGGATATGGGATGTCAGGAAGGCTGCGCCAATAGCTTGCGGGGTTCCCAAAAGTCAAGGAAAGCGGAACCATGCCTGACCATTCTGCCGAACCGATCGACAGGCCCCCGATCCGGGCAGCGATCGGCGGCAACCAGCTTGAGTTGATCGAGAGCGGCGAGGCGCGCTTGCGGACGCTGCTCGAGCTGATTTCCGGCGCCGAGCAGTGCGTCAAAATGCTGATGTACATGTTCAACCCCGACGAGGCCGGAGAAAAAGTCCGCAACGCGCTGATCGACGCGGCCGCACGCGGAGTAGAGGTCAGGCTACTTATTGACGGCTTCGGATCTGCCGCGCCCGCTGACTTCTTCGATGCGCTTAGCAACGCCGGCGGCGAGGAGTGCGTGTTCAACCCGAGCTATGGGCGGCGCTATCTACTGAGGAACCACCAGAAGCTGGTGGTGGTCGACGATCGTATCGCAATCATCGGCGGCGCGAATATCGACTGCACCTACATGAGCGACCGCGGTCCCGAGCACTGGCGGGACCTCTGGCTGCGTATCGAAGGGCCGGAAGTCGCAATGCCCAGCCGCTACTTCGACACATTATTCCGCTGGTCGCGGAGCAAGCATCATGGTTTCAACTATCTGCGCCGAAAGCTCGCCGAGTTCAGCGAGTGGCGAGGGCCGCTCCAATGGAAGTTCAGCGGTCCGATGAGCATGCGGAACAGCTGGTGGAGGTCCATTGGGCGCGACATTCGGCGTGCAAAGCGCCTCGACATGGTTTTCGCCTATTTCGCGCCGCCTGGCGCGATGGTCCGGCGGATCGGGCGCGTCGGGCGGCGCGGCCGGGCGCGGATCATCACTGCGGCGAGGTCCGACAACAATGCGACAATCGCAGCGGCCCGGCACAGCTACAGCCGCCTGCTTCGCCGCCATGTCGAGATGTACGAATACCAGCCGGCGAAGCTGCACACCAAGCTCGCGATCGTTGACGATACCGTGCACATCGGCTCGTCCAATTTCGACTACCGCAGCCTCTACATCAACCTCGAGATCATGCTCCGCATCAAGGATGCAGGCTTCGCTTCGGCCATGCGCAGCTACTTCGAGCGCGAGCTCGAAGACTCTAAGTGGATCACGCCCGCGCTGCACAAGAAGCGCTCGAATCCATGGCGACGCCTGAAATGGGCGATCTCGCACTTCATGGTGAACGTCATGGATTATACGGTCACGCGCCGGCTGAACTTCCGGCCGGAGCGTTAGGCTTTCGGCTCGCCCTTATAGGCCCAGAACAGGGTCGCGGGCGGGACGTTGATCCACTCGAAGCCTCTCTTGATCGGCTTGAAGTGCGGCTTGATGAAATCGAGCACCTTGGGGTTGAACTGGTAGACCAGGAATGCGCCGCCGGGCCGGATGACGTTCGACGTCGCAGCGCTAATGGCATCGCCCACTCCCGGCGGAAGGGTCGAAAAGGGAAGGCCGGACAGCACATAATCCGCCGAGCCCAGGTTGCGGTCCGCAAGGATCTTCTCGACGTCCGCGGCGGAACCGGTGACCGCGACGAGCCGCGGGTCATCAATCAGCTCTTTGAGGTAGCGGGTGAAGTCGGCGTTGGTATCGATCGTAACCAGCGTCGCATCGGGCGCAAGCCGCTCGAGGACGGGTTTGGTGAATGTGCCGACCCCGGGCCCATATTCGACGAACAGCTTGGTATTTTCCCAGTCGACCGGGTCAAGCATCCTGTCGATCAGCACGCGGCTCGACGGGATGATGGATCCAACCATCACCGGATTTTTGATGAACCCGCGTAGGAACTGCCAGTGCGGGCTCGGGCTGCGACGGTCGCGGCGGCGCTGAAGTCGGCGGGGGCTTTTCAGCGTGCGCGCGGAAGAGGACGGCATGAATGCTCCGTAACGGGGCCAGTGAAGGGCCGGAGCGTTGGCAAATGCGCCGCCGCTTGGCAAGGTTTCCAAACGCCAAAACTGCGGAACAGTCCCGAGTCCGGTCCGCGAAATGAACTGTTTGTGCGACGAAGTGGTTCCGCTTCGCCGGCGCGCTGCTTAATGCGATGGGCGTGGCTTCCATCGCGAGTAACCGCGGCGTCGGCTCGTCGGCGCTCACCAATATCCATTTCCTGCTGCTCTATGTGGCGATGCTCGTCGCTGCGGCGGGCAACACCGCGCTACAATCGATCATGCCCGCCATCGGACGGGAGATCGGCGTCGACGATTTCTATGTTGCGGTCGCGTACACCTGGTCCGCCGTACTGTGGGTCCTGCTGGCTCCCTTCTGGGCAGAGAAGAGCGATCATCACGGGCGCAAGACGCTGACCATGATGGGGGTTAGCGGCTTCGTACTCTCGATGACGCTGTGCGGAATCGTCCTCTTCGGCGGCCTTCACCGCTGGATCAGCGGCCCGGTGACCTTCGGTCTCTTCGCACTGTTTCGAGCGATCTATGGTGGATTGGGATGCGCGACGCCGTCCGCGACGCAGGCCTATCTCGCCTCCAAGACCCGCCGAAGTGGCCGAGTTTCCGCGCTTTCGGCGCTCGCTTCCTCATTCGGTCTCGGCACCATCATCGGCCCGGCGGTCGCGCCGTTGTTCGTGCTTCCTATCGTCGGCCTCGCGGGACCGCTGTTCGCTTTCGCCTTGATCGCCGCAGCGGTGTTCATATCCATCTCCCTTTGGCTGCCAAATGACCGCGTGGGTCGCCGTGTCGGTCACGGCGCGGCGATGAGTTACCCGTCACTGGCCTCGACCCCCACCGGCGCCAGCGTGACCGCCGCCACGTCGCCGCGCCGCCATAAACGACTTGGCTGGAATGATCCTCGAATACGCCCCTGGATCATTGCCGGCGTCGTCGCGGGCCATGCCCAGGCAGCGACCCTCACTTGCATCGGATTTTTCGTGATCGACCGCCTGCACCTCCCCGCGTCCGGTTCCGAAGGGCCAATCGCCATCGTGATGATGGCGGGCGCAGTGGCTACTCTCGGCGCCCAGTGGGGGATCATTCCGCGCCTCGCCGTCAGCCCTCGCGCGCTGATCCTCTGGGGCGCGGTAATCGCCGCGGCAGGGCTCATCGGCACGATGCTCGCCAATGAACTTTATGGGATCACTCTCGGATTTGCGGTTGCCTCGCTTGGCTTTGGATTCACTCGTCCCGGCTTCACCGCCGGCGCCTCACTCGCCGTGCCGCTCGCCGAGCAGGGCGCCGTCGCGGGCGTGATCACCTCTGCAAACGGCATTAGCTACGTGCTCGCTCCAGCGCTCGGCATCGGCCTTTACGGCCGGCAGCACGAGCTTCCATTCACCGCGTTCGCATTCCTGCTCCTGCTCCTGGCGCTGGTTGGTCGCCGCCGGCTCGCGGTCTAGTCCTTCCCGCCGCTCTTTGGACGCAACATGCCGGGAAGCACGAACCCGATGCCGCCCATGGGCCGCGTCGCCTCGCTCTTAAGAGTGTCCTGAATCCGCTCATATTCCTCGAGCATCTCGGCAGTCACCGATGCGCGAGTCTCGGAGAGAGCCGCCTCAAAATCGGCCATGGTCACGCTGGCCGTATCGAGGCCGCGCCGAAGCGCCGTGAGTCCCGCCCGCCGAACCAGGTCCTCAAGATCGGCGCCAGTAAAGCGATCGGTTCGCTGTGCGATTTTCTCCAGGTCGACGTCTTCAGCCAGCGGCATGCCCTCGGTATGGATGGCAAGGATCCGCCGTCGTCCCGCCGTATCCGGCACACCGACATAGATCAGCTCGTCGAAGCGACCCGGCCGCAGCAGAGCCGGATCGATCAGGGTCGGCCGGTTCGTTGCGCCGATGACTACGACGTTCTGCAGCTCTTCAAGCCCGTCCATCTCGGCAAGGATCGTGTTGACCACGCGTTCGGTGACCTGTGGTTCGCCCAGTCCGCCGCCGCGCGCAGGCACCAGGCTGTCGAGCTCGTCGATGAAAATGATCGTCGGCGCTACCTGACGGGCGCGATTGAACAGCCGCGCGATCTGCTGCTCGCTTTCGCCGTACCATTTGCTGAGCAGGTCCGACGACTTGGTGGCGATGAAGTTCGCCTCTGCCTCACGTGCGGCCGCCTTGGCGAGCAGGGTTTTGCCGGTTCCCGGGGGGCCGTAGAGGAGGAAGCCCTTCGCCGGACGGATTCCGAGCCGCCGGAAGGCTTCCGGATGCTTGAGCGGCAGCTCTACGCCCTCGCGCAGGCGGTCACGAGCTGCATCGAGCCCGCCGACGTCGTCCCAGCGAATGGTGGGCGCCTCCACCATCACTTCGCGCATCGCCGAGGGCTGCACGCGCTTCAGCGCATTTTCGAAGTCACGCAGCTCGACCGACAAAGCATCGAGGATTTCGGGCGGGATCGCTTCCTCCGAAAGGTTCAGCTTCGGCATGATCCGCCGAACTGCTTCCAGCGCCGCTTCCCGGCAAAGTGCAGCGATATCTGCGCCAACGAACCCGAATGTGCGTCGCGCGAGCTCATCGAGATTGACGTCGGCCGCGATCGGCATCCCGCGCGTGTGGATACCAAGGATTTCGCGCCGCCCAGGCTGGTCGGGCACGCCGACGACGATCTCGCGATCGAAACGGCCCGGCCGCCGCAGCGCTTCGTCGATCGCCTCGGGGCGATTGGTCGCAGCGATGACGACGGTGTTCTGCCGAGGCTCCATTCCGTCGAGCAGCGTGAGAAGCTGGGCAACCAGCCGCTTTTCAGCTTCGCCCGTGACCTGTCCGCGCTTGGGTGCGATCGAATCGATCTCGTCGATGAAAATGATCGACGGTGCGTTCTGCGCGGCTTCCTCGAATATCTCGCGCAGTCGCCGTTCGCTCTCGCCATACGCAGACCCCATGATCTCCGGGCCGGCAATGTGAAAGAATTTGGCGGCGCTCTCGTTTGCAACCGCACGAGCCAGCAGCGTCTTGCCTGTACCGGGCGGGCCATGGAGGAGGACGCCCTTGGGCGGATCGACGCCGAGGCGTTGGAATAATTCTGGATGGCGCAGCGGCAGTTCGACCATCTCGCGAAGCGCATCGATCGTGTCGCGCATTCCTCCAAGGTCGTCGTAAGTGACGTCGGCGCGCCGCTCGCCTTCGGCAGCCGTATATTCAGGCAGCAACTCGACGACGGTCTTGCCGTCGATGTGGACAATGCCTTTTGGTGTCGTCGAAGCGACGACCAGCCTCAGCTCCTGCAGGGCGAAGGCGGGCGCGTTGAGTAGCTGGCGGATGTGCTCCGGCATGTCGGCGTTGATGCGCTGGTGACCCGCCGTTGCGACAGTATCTCCCTCGACGAGAGGCCGGCCCGCGAAGGTCCGTTTCAGCGCGTCGGCAGAGCCCTGCAGCCTCACGTTCGGCTGCGCAGGGGCAAATACAACCCGAGAGGCGGGCTTCGATTCGGCCTTGCGGACCTCGACGAAATCACCCGAGCCGACCCCTGCATTGGCACGCTGCAGGCCGTCGAGCCGGATGATATCGATGCCTTCGTCTTCGCCGTAGGGTCGGATTGCACGGGCAGCCGTCGAGCGTTTGCCGACGATTTCGATCACATCGCCTTCGTTGAGTCCGAGCTCATCCATCAGCCGGTCGGGAAGACGGGCAAAGCCGCGGCCACTGTCCGCCGGAGGAAGGCTGGCCACTTGCACCTTGCGCGACGTCACGCGATCGATCGTATCTGTATCAGGCATTTTTTCTCCTGGCCCACGCTCGTATACCGCCAAGGCAACGGCGGCGCATGCGGCGCGGTTTCAATTACTGATCAATATTTGATCGCACCCGCGATTTTACGAACAACGCTGCGCGGCGCGAAACGACCGCTGTTGGCGGTGACCTTGTTGACAAGCCCCGGTACGACGACCGCCTTGTTCTTGTCCAAGCCCTCAAGGCCGGCCGCCACGACTTCGGGCGATTCCATTGCAACCTTGTCGAACAATCCATTGCCGCCAAATCCCGCAACCTCGCCGAACTCGGTTCGCGTTGGCCCTGGGCAGAGGCACGTCACATGCACGCCGTGCGGTTTCAGCTCTTCATGGAGGGCCTCGCTAAGAGACAGAACGAACGCCTTGGTCGCGAAATACACAGCCATTTTGGGACCCGGCTGAAAGGCCGCGGTCGAGGCGACGTTGATGATGCCGGCGGATCTGCGCGCGATCATTCCCGGCGCAACCGCGCGGCAGAGGTCCGTGAGCGTGCTGACGTTGAGGTCGATCATTTGCCGTACACGCTTGGCATCGAGTTCGGCAAAGTTTCCGATGAGGCCGAAGCCGGCGTTATTGACCAGCAGATCGACGACCTCGTCGTTCGCCTCAATGTCGGCAATCAGCCTCGCGGCGGAATCCTTCTTCGATAGGTCGATCGCCACGACACGCGCATTGCCGAGTTCGGCCGCTAGCTTATCGAGTCGTTCCTTCCTGCGAGCGGCGAGGATGAGTTGATAGCCGCGCTTCGACAGTTGCCGCGCAAACTCGACACCGAGACCGGCCGACGCGCCGGTAACGAGCGCGACTTTCGTCAAGCCTTGGACACCGTCGCCTTGACGATTTTTCCCGGCTCGCGCGGCGGCTCGCCGACGGGGAGGGCGTCGACGTATTCCATTCCTTGCTCGACCTCGCCCCACACGGTGTACTGCTTGTCGAGGAAGGGCGAATCCTCGGTCACGATGAAGAACTGGCTGTTGGCACTATCGGGGTTCTGGGCGCGCGCCATCGAGGCGATTCCGCGCTTGTGCGATTGTCCGGAGAACTCGGCCTTGAGGTTCGGCAGGTCAGACCCGTGATAGCCGGTACCGGTCGGATCGCCGCCCTGCGCCATGAAGCCGGGGATCACGCGGTGGAAAACGACGCCGTCGTAGAAGCCGCTCGTCGCAAGGTCGGTGATGCGCTCGACGTGACCGGGCGCAAGGTCAGGCCGCAACTTGATGACGACGTCGCCGCCGGTGGAGAGGGAAAGGGTCAGGCGGTCCGCGTCGGCCATGGGATGAACTCCGGATGAAAGGTTCGAAGGATCCGCGATTTAGGAGCGCAACGGTGGTTGCGCCAGAGCGGGCGCGACCATAGGAGGGCGGCACCGGGTCCAAACAAGGGGAGCATCACGTGAGCGAGAGCGAGCAGATCGCCGCCGCTGCCCCTGAGGATTCGGCATCGCCGGTCGACGAGGAAGATCGCCTGAGGCCCAAGTTCGTCGACAAGGTGCTCGACGCAGTCGACGCCGGCGACGACGAAACCGCCCGCCGTCTTGTCGAGCCGCTCCACCCGGCAGATGTCGCCGACCTGATCGAGCTTGCGGCAAGCGACGAGCGCGAAGGCCTGGTCAAGGCGCTCGCAGGAATTGTCAGCCCCGACGTGCTGGCCGAAATGAACGAGTATGTCCGCGAGGGCCTGCTCGACGAGCTCGAGCCGCAGCAGGTCGCGGATATTGCGGGGCAGCTCGAGACTGACGACGCGGTCGCACTGATCGAGGACCTCGATCGTGACGAGCAGCAAGCCGTGCTGCGCGCGATGGAGCCGGACGACCGCGCCGCTGTCGAAGAAGCGCTGGGCTATCCGGAGGAATCGGCCGGCCGCCTCATGCAGCGCGAGCTGTGCGCGGTGCCGGAACATTGGAAAGTCGGCCAGGTCATCGACTATCTTCGCTCGACCGCCGACCTTCCCAACGACTTCTGGGAAGTCTTCGTGGTCAGCCCCGATCACCATCCGGTCGGCACTTGCAAGCTGTCGACCATCCTTCGCACGCCGCGCGCGAAGCTCGTCAGCGAAATCATGGCCAGCGAGCAGACCTTGATTCCGGTCGACATGGACCAGGAAGACGTTGCCCTGCGCTTTCAGAAATACGCGCTCGTGTCCGCAGCTGTCGTCGACGACGCCGGCCGGCTCGTCGGCATGATCACGGTCGACGACATCGTCCACATCATCCAGGAAGAGGCTGGCGAGGACGTCCTCTTGCTGTCCGGCGCCGGCGAGGGCGACATCAACGAGCCGATCCGGATGACCGTGCGCCGGAGGTTGTTCTGGCTGGTGATCAATCTTGGCACCGCGATCGTCGCCGCGAGCGTTGTAAGTCTCTTCCAGGGAGAAATCGGCAAATATGCGGTGCTTGCCGTCCTGATGCCGATCGTAGCCGGAATGGGAGGCAATGCGGGTACTCAGACGCTCGCCGTCGCGGTGCGAGCGCTTGCGACGAATCAGTTGACCGAATCCAACACCATCCGAGCGTTTGGACGCGAGCTGACGATCGCTCTTGCCAACGGCGTCTCTCTCGCGGTTCTGATCGGCACCGGAGTAACCTTGATCTTCCACAACCCGCTGCTGGGCGCAGTGATGGCGGCCGCGATGGTCATCAACAATCTTGCCGCGGGCCTCGGCGGAATCCTCGTGCCGGTGACGCTTGACCGTTTCCGGGTGGACCCCGCGGTCTCCTCCGCGGTTTTCGTGACGACGATCACTGACGTGACCGGGTTCTTCAGCTTCCTCGGTCTTGCCGCACTGGTTGGGCTCGGCCGCTAAGCAATTGCGAATCATGGGTTAGTTGGGCAGGGCTATCCGCGTGCCGATAGTCCATTTGACCAAGGTTGCTTTTGCCTGCCGCGACCTCCAGTCGCTTCACGTGCGGATCGCCAAGCGGGCCGACGGCGGCGGCGAGGTCCGTGTTGTCACCCGAATGCGTCCGAAACGAGCGGCCGAACTGATTGGCGGCTCGCTCTACTGGATCGTGAAACACCGGCTTGTCGCTTGCCAGGAAATCATTCGCTTCGAGGATCGTCAGGACGGGCGCATCGACATCGTCTGCTCAGCCGAGCTCGTCACCGTAATGCCCATGCACCGGCGCGCTCACCAGGGATGGCGATATCTCGAAAACGCCGATGCCCCCTCGGCAAATTGCGATGAAACAGGCATCGCGGAGCTGCCGCCGCAACTTTACGGCCGCCTCTCCGCGCTTGCCCTCGTTTGAAGATTTCTTGCCTGTTACCTAAAGAGAATGATCAGGACGATGATCAACAGGATCAGGCCGCCAATACCAAGATACATGGCTTCTCTCCCTCGTTGGCTTATGTGCTGCTGAAACGAACGCGCACGGCATTCGGTTGCTTGAATTGCTGAAAGTCGACTTGCCGACGAAACGGCCGGAAACTATCGCGACCCTCAGCACCAACAGGGAGACTCGGCATGACGCACACCGTTTCAGCTTCGATCGACGCGAAGGTCGCCGAGCGGGCGATGCTCAGTCACCCCTTTTACCAGGCTTGGACAGAGGGCCGCCTGCCGGTCGATACCCTACGTGCTTACGCGCGCCAGTATTTTCACCACGTCGAGGCGTTCCCGCGCGCGGTTAGCGCAGTGCACAGCGCATGCCCCGACCGCGACGGGCGCCGTATGCTCGCG
>Ga0105248_10001369_pt1 | contig 27218 bp, 24 predicted proteins | sample KBSS34metaG_FD_81524 | JGI IMG/M metagenome (GOLD analysis project Ga0105248, IMG submission 81524) | Switchgrass rhizosphere microbial communities from Kellogg Biological Station, Michigan, USA - KBS S3-4 metaG | ecosystem: Host-associated > Plants > Roots > Rhizosphere > Soil | place... | reverse complement strand
TGAGTTGATCGCGAACGGTCGCACCGATGTGGAGATCGCCGCGGAGATCGGCGCAGACTGTCTGATCTATCAGGATCTGGATGCTTTGCTCGATGATGTGCGCTCCGTCAATCCGCGTGTGACGAGCTTGGAAGCGTCGTGCTTCAGTGGCGTCTACGTTACGGGCGATGTCACGCCGGAATACCTTGCGGGCGTGGAAGCCGATCGCAACGATATCGAACTTGGTCGTGGCTCCTCCATTGCCACCACTCAACTGGACTTGAACCTGGCGACGACCGACTGAGTCAGGTTGACAGGATGCGCCGCCAGGCGTACTGTCACAGCCTTGCGCCGATTTGAGAGTCACAGCTTGCGGGCGCGTTAAAAATGCAGCTAAAGCGTGGGCAAAACCCGCGTGAGCCTAGCTGCGCGGGTTTTTGTTTTTTTGGCGCCGGCGGCGTGTCGGCTTAACTCCTATGTCCAATCTAGAATTCGAAACCCTGGCCATCCGGGCCGGCATTCATCGCAGCCAATTCAACGAGCACTCGGAGGCGCTGTTCCTCACCTCCAGCTTCGTGTTCGATAATGCGGCTCAAGCCGCGGCCCGCTTTGCCGGAGACGAATCCGGCATGGTGTATTCGCGCTACACCAATCCGACCGTGGAAGCGATGCAGGAACGCCTCGCGGCCCTCGAAGGTGCGCAATGTTGTGTCGCGACGGCCTCGGGCATGTCGGCCATTCTCGCCACCGTTCTGGGCTTGCTGCGCAGTGGCGACCACATCGTCGCATCGCGGAGTTTGTTCGGGGCTACCGTGCAGCTATTCAACAACTGGCTGCCGCGCTTTGGCATCCAGGTTTCTTTCGTCGGCGGCCCGCAACCGGCCGCTTGGACGCAGGCGCTGCGTCCGAATACGCGCATGCTGTTCCTGGAAACGCCTTCGAACCCACTGACGGAGATCTACGATATCGCTGCGCTGAGCGATGTTGCGCATCGTGCCAACGCATGGTTGGTAGTCGATAACTGTTTTTGTACGCCTGCGCTGCAACGTCCCTTCGAACTCGGGGCGGACATCGTCATCCATTCGGCTACCAAGTACCTCGATGGCCAGGGACGCGTGCTGGGAGGGGCAGTGCTCGGTGCGCGGGCGTTGATTCAGGATCCGTTGACGACATTCCTTCGCAATGCGGGGCCGACCCTTTCCCCCTTCAATGCCTGGGTCATCCTGAAAGGTTTGGAGACCCTCAAGCTCCGGATGGATGCCCACTGCGCTGGCGCATTGACTTTGGCGCGTTGGCTCGAACAGTACCCGCGCGTCACGCGAGTCTACTATCCCGGGCTATCCAGTCATCCCCAGCACGAGCTTGCCTCCCGTCAGCAGACCAGCGGGGGCGGCGTAGTTTCCTTCATCGTGAAGGGTGGACGCGAAGCGGCTTGGCGAGTGGTCGATGGAACGAGCATGATCTCCATTACCGCCAACCTCGGCGATGCGAAGACCACGATCACTCATCCGGCCAGCACCACGCATGGCCGCATGTCTCCCGAAGCAAAAGCTGCCGCTGGAATCGAAGAAGGATTGCTGCGCGTCGCCGTCGGATTGGAATCCGTGCGAGACATACAGGCCGACCTCGAACGGGGACTAGTGTCCTGAATCAAGGAGCCGGGGAATCCCCGCCGGCCATCGCCCCCGTCTGCTGATCTTGCACCCAGATCCAGAATTGATTGCTGCCGTTGATCCTCTCCTGTGCATGGACCACGTAGCTGTGGCCGGGGTCGGTGTTGAACCGAACTTCGATACTGGCCAACTCCGGACAGCTCTGATCGCTTCCGCGACATAGCATTACGCCGAAGATCCCGGTTTGCTGACCGCCGCCGACCGCGACTTCCTGGCTGTTGCGCCAGGAAGGAGCATGGCCGCTGATCGATTCGATACGGACGTAGCCGCCGCGATAGAACTCACCCCACTGGCCGGAGCGCACCACCGCAGTCTCCGCGGTAGGCGTGAGGTGGGTGGTTTGAAACAACGCGCAGCCGCTCGTCATAAGAGCAGACAGCAACACCCCGCGGTGTGCCGGCTTCATCTCAGCGAAACGGGAGCAGGATTGACTCGCAGCCCTCGCGGGTGACCCGAAGGTATTGCCCCGTCTGATACCAATCCGAGAGTACCCAGCGCTCGCATCGCCGCCCATCGACGATGTGCTCGTGGCGAGCGGGCCGATGAGTATGCCCATGGATCAACCGATCACAGTCGCATTCTCGGAATGCACTTGTCACAGCCTCTGGGGTGACGTCCATTATCTGCGCCGATTTGGTTCGCTTCTCGCTCTCGCTGATACGGCGGGCCCGTTCGATCTGAGCTCTGCGCCACGACAGCGGCTGCAACATGAACAGCTTTTGCCAGAAGGCGCTCCGCACCCGGCGACGGAAGGATTGGTAGCGCTGATCATCGGTGCACAGGGTATCCCCGTGCATCAATAGAGTCCGGGTCCCATAGAGATCTACGCTGGTCGGGTCTGGCAGCAGATTTGCGCCGGTCGCGTTCGCAAATGTGCGAGACAACAGCAAATCCCGGTTCCCGTGCATCAGCATGACCGGCACACCGCCCGAAACTGTGGCGGCGAGCCCGGCGACTATCGAGTGATTGAATGCGTCGCTGAGATCGTCGTCTCCGGCCCAGTATTCGAACAGGTCGCCGAGGATGTACAACCGATCGGCCTTGCTCGCTACTTGGCTTAGGAATTCCAGGAATACACGGTTCGCATCGGGGCGGGAGCTACTAAGATGCAGGTCCGAGACGAAAGCGGTAAATGTGGGCACAGGACAGCTTATAGTCCAAAAAGAAAGAGCAGGCGAGCGATCGCTCTACCCGCAGTCCAACGCCGGTGACGCCTTAAGCTACTTCGGCTTTGCGAATGACCACATCTTCGAGCGGCACGTCGCCATGCATGCCCCGAGCACCTGTTGCCACCTTCTTGATCTGATCCACGATGTCCTTGCCCTCGACTACCCGGCCGAACACGCAGTAACCCCAGCTCTCGGGCGACGGGCCGCTATAGTTCAGGAAATCGTTGTCGGCTGCGTTGATGAAGAATTGACTGGATGCCGAGTGAGGGCTCGGCGTGCGCGCCATCGCCACGGTGTATGCGAGATTCTTGAGGCCGTTATCGGCTTCATTCTTGATAGGCGCGCGTGTGGCTTTTTGCTTCATCCCAGGTTCGAAACCTCCGCCCTGGAGCATGAAGCCATCGATGACCCGATGGAAGATGGTGTTGCTGTAAAACCCGCTGTTGACATACTCGAGAAAATTCTTAACTGTGATCGGCGCTTTTGCCTCGTCGAGTTCGAGGGTGATCACGCCCAGCGTGGTGTGCAGTTTTACCATGGATACTCCGCGAGCATAGTGGGACTTACTCCGATATGAGGCGCGCTTCCTCCAGCACAATCGGTTTGGCAGGAACATCGCCGATGAAATCCCCACCGGACTGGATCGGCACGGCTGCCATCCGCAGGATGGTGTCCATGCCTTCCACGACGCGGCCGAAGACGCAATTGCCCCAATCCGGCGCAGGCGATGATGCGTAGTCGAACTGAGGATTGTCGGCGAGGTTGATGATGAACTGCGTGGTTGCGGAGTTCGGATCTCCATCGCGTCCCATCGCGACCGTGCCCTGCAGGTTCTTCAAACCGTTGTTCCCCTCGTTCTCGATGCTCGTGCCCACTTCCTTAGGAGACATGTCCGGACCGTAGCCACCGCCCTCGAGAAGGACCCCGGGGAGCAGGCGATGAAAGATCGTGACATCGTAAAAACCTTCGCGAACATAAAGCAGAAAATTCCGCACGGTCTCGGGCGCCTTGTCTGGATAGAGTTCGATGACGAAGCTGCCGAAGTTGGTTCGCATCTGCACACGCGGGTTATCGGCCACGGCGGGGCGTGCCAATGAAATAGCCGCGAGCACAACGCACAGCAGGAATAGCCGTTTCATCTGAGCCTGACGATTTGCACTGACAGCGATGGCGGCCGCGGCGGGCGGCCCTGGCACTCGGCGCGGACTCAGCTCAAGCCGAACCCTCGTAAGCAATCTTCCAGGTATTGCCCTGGCGCAGCCAGTACTGGCGCTTGCGCATCTGGTTTGCCAGGTCGTTGCTGCTGTAATCCTGCAGGAAGGTTACCACTGCCAGTTCCTCGCGGCCAGGATACAGCATGATGGACACGTCAGACACCTTGAGCTTGATCCATTCCTTGCTGGCGTTGACGCGCCGCTTTTGCGCTGCCCATTCTGTAAGGCCCATGTCAGTGCTGGTGAAGCCGCGCGCATAGTGAGACAGGTAAGCTTCACTGTCCCGGCTCTCCCAATCTTTGCGCCAGAGTTCGAGTTGTTGCAGCAGTGGCGCCCGCAGCGCGTCGGCCCGCTTTGCCTCGACCCACTCGACGCCGTCCGCAATGACTACCGGCGTGAGGCCGGCTTGCAGGTGCGTACCGAGCTGGTCAAGATCCTGATTGTTCAGGACGACGCAGCCATCGCTGGCGCGCGGCGGGCGGCTATATGTATCGCGTGGCGTCCCGTGCAACCAGATGCCATGGCCTTTGCGCCCCAGGCGTTCGTCCCATTCGTTTGGATAGTTGATGGGCCAGGCGGCATTGCCGTAGAAATCGGCGAGCTTGTTGCGTGGCAACTCTGTGATGACGTGATAGACGCCGAGCGGCGTTTTCTTGTCGCCCTCGCGGGATTTGTCGAAGCCGTTCTTGCCTACCGTGATGTAGTAGTCCGCGGCGTAGCGCGGGCGGCCCCCGTCGTTTTCGAACAGGTACAAGGTGGACTTGGTCGTGTCCACCACGACGGCGTACTTCTGCTGCGGCTGCATCTGCAACAGATATTTCGGTACCAGATCTCTAGGCGGGTCCAGGCGGTAGCGTTGTAGGCGAGCACGAGCTTCCTCACGCAGGTCATTTACCGCCTCTGCCGGCGCGTCGTGGGCATTGCCGATGTTGTTGATGGGGCGCGCACGAGCCATCAGCAGATCGCCTTTGACGAGCTGGGCCAGGCGGAAGTTGGGAGTTCTCTGCAGCAACGTGTCGATCTGGCGTAGCGCATCCTCCAGCCGATTTTCGCGAACGCTGAGCAGACTTTGCACCAGCATTGCTTCGGCCGATTGCAGATTGCGCCCGACCAGACGCAAGTTGCTCAGCGGATGGCCGCCCATGGCGGAGACGTCTCCTGCGACGATCGCCGCTGCCACGAGCGCAATGCCGGCGCCGCGCACGGTTGGCCAAGGCCGCCGGTGGCGACCCATCCTCAGTAGCTGTCTCACTTGTCGACTGATTCCTGCTGGATGAGCCAACGCTCGCCCTGTTTGACCAACTGCAAGGTCTTACGACCAGAGGTCTTGAGCGAGTCCGAGCTGTAGCTTTGGCGGAAACTCACGGCAGCGTGACTAGCGTCGGTCAAGGTTACCTTGGGTGACACGGCTTTGACACTGATCTTGCGTGGTTTGGCGAGGCGATCTCGTCGAGCGGCCTCCCATTGAGCACGCGTCTCGCCGCCGGGTATTTGGAAGTCGGGCGCATAGAACGACAAGTAGCCATCGGCGTCGTTCTTCGACCATGCCTTGGTCCAATCTTCGACCATCTTGAGCACAGCTTTAGTCTGATCCTGTTGCGATGAGGCCGCAGCAGGTTTCGCGCCCTCGGCAGACTCTTTGGCAGCCTCAGTCGTCGCGACCGTCGATGCTGCAGCGGCGGCCTCTCCCCCCTTGACCCCCTCGTTCATCTTGGTTGCGCCGCCAGGTTTAGGTGGGTCGGCAGTCTTGGGCGCTTCGACGACGGGTTTCGGCGGTTCCACCGCCTTGACCAACTCCGCCTTGCCCGTGGCTGCGGCGAGGGCAGTCTTCGCAGGGAATAGCTCTCGGATCAGCGCGAGCTTTGTGCGCGCCGTGGTGTTTGCGCTATCCAATTGCAGGGCCTTGTCGTAAGCCTGGCTGGCGAGCGTGGCATAGATATCACCCAGATTCTCATGCGCTACGGCGTAACTGGGATGAGTGCGGATCGACATTTCCAGCGCCTGGCGCGCCTTTTCGTACTCGCCCTGAGCGGCATACAGAACCGCGAGGTTGTTGTAGGGTTCCGGCAATTCGGGATAATCCTGCGTGAGCGCAGTGAACACCTTGATCGCGTCCGCCGGTTTGTTCAGCTCCGTAAGGATGACTCCCTTCAGGAAGCGGGCGCGCGCGTCTCGGGGATGCTCCGACAAGAAAGCGTTGAGACGGTCCAGAGCCTCGGCGCGGCCGCCCAATTTGTACAGCTTGGCCGCTTCCTGGTAGTCGTCCGCTGACACCGCGGTGCTGCAGATCCCACCCCACACCAGGAGCACGGCGAGTACTGCCATTCGGCGCATAAGCATGTGCTATAATTTTTTCTCAAATACTGCGCTAGGTTATTGTAATTCTAGCAGATTTTACCGACAAGCCCGCTCATCCCATAACTTCCGCGGTGGAAATACCAACCGCATTTTTCGCGCCGGGTGCGCTGCATCCGCGCGGTAACGCCATGCTCAGGATTCACAACTCGCTCACCCGACAGAAGCAGGACTTCCGGCCGATCGAGGCGGGCAAGGTCCGCATGTATGTGTGCGGGATGACGGTATACGACTACTGCCACATCGGCCATGCACGCGTGATGGTGGTATTCGACGCGATCCACAGGTGGCTGCGCGCGTCCGCCTACGACATTACATACGTACGCAACATCACCGACATCGATGACAGAATCATCAAGCGCGCCGCAGAGAACGGCGAATCCATCCAGTCTCTGACGAGTCGCTTCATCCGTTTCATGGACGAGGACGCCCAAGCTCTTGGAGTTGAGAAACCGGATTTCGAACCGCGCGCCACCGAACACGTTCCGGGCATGATCGCCATCATAACGGCCCTCATTGAACGCGGGCTTGCTTACTCCGGCGACAATGGGGATGTTTATTATTCGGTGCGTGAGTTTCCCGACTATGGAAAATTGTCCGGCAAGTCGCTGGAAGATCTGCGGGCTGGCGAGCGTGTCGATATTGACCAATCCAAGCGCGACCCCCTCGACTTTGTTCTATGGAAGGCAGCCAAACCGGGCGAGCCATCCTGGGACTCGCCATGGGGCAAGGGCAGGCCGGGCTGGCACATCGAATGTTCCGCCATGAGCGAACGCTTCCTAGGTGAGCATTTCGACATCCACGGCGGCGGACAGGATCTGCTGTTTCCTCACCACGAAAACGAAATCGCCCAATCCGAGGGTGCGCACGGGCACGTGTTCGTCAACTATTGGGTGCACAACGGGTTCGTTCGAGTCGACGACGAGAAGATGTCCAAGTCGCTGGGCAACTTCTTCACCATACGCGAGGTGCTCGCGAAGTTCGATCCCGAGGTGGTGCGATTCTTTATTTTGCGCGCACATTATCGAAGCCCGCTGAACTACTCGGACGGACATTTGGACGATGCGCGCGCGGGTCTCACCCGCCTTTACACGACGCTGCGCGACACACCTGCCGCGTCGTCGCCCATCGACTGGAACAACGCGTTCGCCGCACGCTTCAGAGACGCGATGGACGATGATTTCAACACGGCCGATGCGTGTTCCGTGTTATTCGAGCTAGCCACTCAGACCAATCGCTCGCACGCTGCGGAGGATGCCGGATTGCTGAAAGCGCTGGCTGGAGTGCTCGGATTGCTCGGCCGTGACCCTACGCAATTCCTGCAAGGTCACACTAAAGGTAGCAGTGGTGCGGTTGGCGACGACGGAAGCGATTCAGCGGCGGCGGGATTCAGCGCGGTGCAGATCGAAGAATTGATCGGACTGCGCACTGCCGCGCGCAAGGCGAAAAACTTTGCCGAATCCGATCGCGTTCGTGATCAGCTGCTGGCTGCGGGAATCGTGTTGGAGGATTCGCCGCAGGGGACGATCTGGCGGCGGCGCTAGGCAAGACCTTTCCTAGCCCTGAAAGAACTCCTTCACGCGCTCCATCCAAGAACGGGCGCGAGGATCGTGTCGCCCCGAGTCCTGCTGGTTGATGGATTCCAACTCGTGCAATAGTTCCTTCTGGCGGACGGTCAAGTTGACCGGAGTCTCGACAACGACTTTGCACATCAGATCGCCGTGTACTTGGGTACGCACGCCCTTGATGCCCTTACCCCGAAGACGAAACACTTTGCCGCTTTGCGTTTCGGCGGGAATGCGAATTTTTGCGCTGCCATCCAGCGTCGGAATTTCGATTTCGCCGCCGAGTGCTGCCGTCGTAAAGCTGATTGGCATGTCGCAGTGAAGATCGTTTTCTTCCCGCTGGAACACCGCATGAGGACGCTGCCGAATCACTACGTAGAGATCGCCGGGCGGGCCGCCATTGACGCCGGCTTCTCCCTCGCCGGTAAGACGGATACGGTCACCCTCGTCGACACCTGCCGGGATTTTTACTGAAAGCGTTTTCTGACGTTTTAAGCGACCCTGACCGGAGCAGGTCGCGCATGGCTCCTTCACGACCTTGCCAGTGCCGCTGCAGCGCGGGCAGGTCTGCGCGAGAGAAAAGAAACCCTGCTGTATCCGCACCTGACCTTGTCCGTTGCATGTAGGGCAGGTGATTGGCTCGGTCCCGGGCTTGGCGCCGCTGCCGTGGCAGGTCTCGCAGGCCTCCAGCGTGGGGATGCGGATCTTGGTTTCGGTCCCGCGTGCGGCTTCTTCCAACGAGATTTCGAGGTTGTAGCGCAGGTCGGCGCCGCGGTAGACGTTGGAACGTCCACGGCCGCCGCCGCCGAAAATCTCGCTGAAGATGTCCCCGAAGGCTTCGCCGAAGCCTCCCATGCCAGCTCCGGCGCCCATGCCGGCGTGGCCCTCAACGCCCTGATGTCCGAAGCGATCGTAGGCCGCACGCTTGTCGCCGTCGCTCAAGACCTCGTAGGCCTCTTTGGCCTCTTTGAACTTTTCTTCCGCTTTGGGATTATCCGGATTGCGGTCCGGATGATGCTGCATGGCCAGCTTGCGGTAGGCCTTCTTGATGTCTTCGTCTGAGCTGTCCCGGTTGAGGCCGAGCACCTCATAGTAATCCCGCTTCGCCATGTGAACTCACCGCTCCCCTCAAACAGCAAGCGGCCGAGTTGATCGGGGTGTACGGAACACCCACGTCAACTCGGCCAGATATGACATCACGCGCTCGATGCTCTAAAGGCGCCGGTCGCCCGGCACGCGTGGCTGCCTGCTACTTCTTGTCTTTGACTTCCTCGAACTCCGCATCGACAACATCGGCATCGGCTGTTTTCGTGTCCTTACCGGTCGGGCCCTCCGCGCCGGCTCCCGCTCCAGCCTGAGCGTATACCTGCTCGCCCAGCTTCTGCGAAGCCACCGCCAGCGCCTGCGTCGTGGACTCGATAGCGCTCTTGTCGTTGCCCTTCAATGCTTCCTCGGCGGCGGCGATCGCCGATTCGATCTTGCCCTTCTCGTCGGCGGCGACTTTGTCCCCATGCTCTGTCAGCGCCTTCTTCACCGAGTGGATCATGTTGTCCGCCTGGTTGCGTGCATGCACCAGCTCGACCTGCTTGCGATCTTCTTCGGCATTGGCCTCGGCATCCTTGACCATATTCTGGATCTCGGCTTCGCTGAGCCCCGAACTCGCCTTGATGGTGATCTTGTTTTCCTTGCCGGTGGCTTTGTCTTTGGCCGACACGTGCAAGATCCCGTTGGCGTCGATGTCGAAAGTCACCTCGATCTGCGGCATGCCGCGCGGTGCCGGCGCGATGCCCTCGAGGTTGAACTGACCGAGGCTCTTGTTGCCTGATGCCAGCGGCCGCTCACCTTGCAGGACGTGGATCGTTACCGCGGTCTGTCCGTCGGCTGCAGTGGAATAGACCTGCTGCGCCTTGGTCGGGATCGTGGTGTTCTTCTTGATCAACGACGACATCTCGCTGCCCAGCGTCTCGATACCGAGCGTCAGAGGAGTGACGTCGAGCAGCAGCACATCCTTGACTTCGCCCTTGAGCACGCCACCTTGAATCGCCGCGCCGATTGCCACTGCTTCGTCGGGGTTCACGTCCTTGCGCGCTTCCTTGCCGAAGATCTCCTTGACCTTCTCCTGGACCTTGGGCATGCGGGTCATGCCGCCCACCAGAATGACGTCGTCGATGTCAGAAAGCTTCACGCCCGAGTCCTTGATCGCGATCCGGCAGGGCTCAGCTGTTTTTTCGATCAGCTCCTCCACCAGGTTCTCGAATTTCGCCCGGGTGATGCGCACGGCCAGGTGCTTAGGCCCGGATGCGTCGGCCGTGATATAGGGCAGATTGACTTCCGTCTGCTGCGACGACGACAACTCGATCTTGGCCTTCTCGGCAGCTTCCTTCAGGCGCTGCAGCGCGAGGATGTCCTTGCGCAGATCCACGCCCTGTTCCTTTCTGAACTCGTCGGCGATGTAGTCCATCAGGCGTTGGTCGAAGTCCTCGCCGCCCAGGAACGTATCGCCATTAGTCGCCAGCACCTCGAACTGATGCTCGCGCTCGACTTCGGCAATCTCGATGATGGAGATGTCGAAGGTGCCCCCACCCAAGTCATAGACGGCTATCTTGCGATCGCCCTGCTTCTTGTCCATGCCGAAGGCGAGCGCCGCGGCAGTCGGCTCGTTGATGATGCGTTTGACGTCCAGACCGGCGATGCGGCCGGCATCCTTGGTGGCCTGGCGCTGTGAGTCGTTGAAGTAAGCCGGGACCGTGATGACCGCTTCGGTCACCGGTTCGCCGAGGTAGTCCTCGGCCGTCTTCTTCATTTTTATCAAAACCTGAGCAGAGATCTCAGGTGGCGCGATCTTTTTCCCGCGCACTTCCACCCAGGCGTCGCCGTTGGTGGCCTGCACGATGTTGTACGGCGAGAGCTTGACCGCCTTCTGAACTTCGGCGTCAGCGTAGCGGCGCCCGATCAAGCGCTTGATCGCATACAACGTGTTTTTCGGGTTGGTGACGGCTTGCCGCTTTGCAGGAGCCCCAACGAGGATTTCGCTGTCGTCTGTGTACGCGACGATGGAGGGCGTGGTCCGCGCACCCTCTGCGTTCTCGATGACCTTGGGCTGCCCGTTTTCAATCACGCAGACGCAGGAGTTCGTCGTCCCCAGGTCGATGCCGATAATTTTTGCCATTTCTCAGATCCTCGCTTTCGAATCAGAATGTTGTAAGCCTTCCAATAAGGCCTACTTGGGGCTGTTGAGGCAGTGTTTCAAGCCGCTGTCGGGTCAGGATGCTTCGGGCTTGGCGACCGTCACCAGCGCCGGGCGCAGGACGCGGTCATGCAGCTGATAACCCTTTTGCAGCACGTGTACAACGGTATTAGGCGCCTTGTCCGAAACCACCGTGGTCATGGCTTGGTGCTTGTGCGGGTCGAACTTTTCGCCGATCGGATTGATCTCTTTCACGGCGAATTTCTCGAATGCAGTGTCCAGCTGCCGCAGCGTCAGATCGACGCCCTGGCGCAGCGTCTCGATAGATGTGTTATCGGCTGCCAGCGCAGCCTCGAGGCTGTCGTGCACCGCCAGCAGCTGGGTTGCGAAGTTCTCCAATGCGTATTTGTGGGCATTCGCGATGTCGGCCTGTGCCCGTTTGCGCACATTGTCGGCCTCCGCCTTCGCCCGCAGCCACGCGTCATGATGTTCCTGCGCCTGGAGCTCGAGCTGCTTCATGAGCTCCTGCGGGCTGGGCATGACTTCGGCGCCCGGGTCTTGAGCCTGATCTTCGGCGGGCGCCGACTTGGGCGCCGCATGCTCCGGCGTACTGATGCTAGGTTCCTGTTCCGGCATGGTTTTCCTCACCCTTGATCAACCTAGGCGGACATGGGGTTGGGTTGAATGGATTTCAAGTCGCTCGGCTGTCTGCCGTGGGAAAACGTGCTCGACTGGTTTGCGACCGGTGCTACTGAGGCGCGCCAAGTGCCAAAGCACGCCGACGCGAGCTCGCTGCGTCCGTTTCGGCCTGTTCCTTATTCGTTCCTACGTCGATCCAACCCTGGAGGTTGAGCATGGCGATGTCGGCGAGCGCCCGAATCCAGGCGTCTCCCTCGTTCATGCAAGGGATGTAGTGGAATTCCCTACCTCCCGCGCCCAGGAACGCCGCCTTGTTCTCGATAGCGATCTCTTCTAGGGTCTCCAGGCAGTCAGACACGAAACCAGGGCAGACGACATCTACGCGTCCGAGCTTTTGGCGCCCAAACGACGCTACGGTTTCCAGGGTGTACGGTTTGAGCCACTCGGCGCCGCCGAAGCGGGATTGGAAGGTGACCAGGTATTGCTCCGGTTCAAGCTGCAAGGCTTCGCCCAGCAACCGGCCGGTCTTCTGACACTCGCAATGATAGGGGTCGCCCTTGTCCAGGGAGTAGCGCGGAACCCCGTGAAAGCTCATCACCAGCTTATCTGGACGTCCATTGAGGCCCCAATGGTCCCTGACACCTTGCGCCACTGCCTGAATGTATCCCGGATCGTCGTGAAAGTGCTTCACCAACCTCAACCCCGGGACGTTGCGCATTCGGGCAACTGCGTCGTGGATGGCGTCGAACGCACTACCGGTGCTGCTTGCGGCGTACTGTGGATATAAGGGAATCACCAGGATCCGATCGCAATGCTGATCGCGCAGGGCGTGTAGGGCCTGCGCAATGGCTGGTTTGCCGTACCGCATCGACCACTCCACTATGATCGGCGCCCTCGTCCGTTCACTCAGATAGCCCCGCAGCAAACGCGCCTGGCGCTGCGTATGAACCGCAAGGGGAGAACCTTCGGGCGTCCAGATCTTGGCGTACTTTTCCGCCGAGCGGCGCGGCCGCCGGTTCAGGATGATGCCGTTGAGGATGAACCACCATATCCAGCGCGGAATCTCCACGACGCGCCGATCGGACAGAAACTGTTTCAAATACGGCCGCAGGGCAGTCGCGGTGGGCGCCTCCGGCGTGCCGAGATTGACCAGAAGAATTCCCACCTTGGCGACTACGCCGTGCTGATAAGGAGGTTCTGCCGCGTACGCCATGCGAGGACGCGCTTAGGGTCGAGACAGCCTAAGCAGCTGGAAATTTCCCGCCGCTGAACGCTCGCTCATTCAGTCGCCCGCGAGCGCTGTGACATCGCAGTGGATAACAGCCGCGCGGTGATTTCGACGATGGGAATGACACGCTCGTAGGCCATCCGGGTCGGTCCGATGACGCCTACCGTGCCCAGCACCTCCCCGTCCACCTCATAGGGCGCGGTGACCACGCTGCACTCATCCAGCGGCACCAGCCCCGACTCACCGCCGATATATATCTGCACGCCTTGCGCATGACTGCCCATCTCCAACAGTTGCAGCAGCGTGGTGCGTTGCTCGAACAGGTCGAACAGCCGTCGCAGGCTGGTTACGTTGGACGACAGGTCTTGCACGTGCAACAGGTTGTGCTCCCCCGAGATGAAGTACTCCTCGGGTTTCGCGGTCATGGCTTCATTGCCGGCTTCGACCGCTTTGGTGAGCAGATGCGTCATGTCGTTGTGCAGTCGTTTTATCTCGTCGTTGAGGCGGTCTTTTACCTGTTCAAAAGTCAAACCGGTGTAGTTCTGATTGATGAAGTTGGCCGCCTCCACCAACTCGGATGGCGAATAGGTGCGGTCGGTGAACAGGATTCGATTCTGCACGTCGCCTTCGGGGGTGACGATGATGAGCAGAATGCGCTTGTCAGACAGCTGAAGAAATTCCACATGGCGCAGCGCCGTGGAGCGCCGCCGTGGTGCCATCACCACTCCGGCAAAGCGCGTCAGATCTGACAGCATGTGAGACGCGGATTGCACCAGCCGCTGCGGATTATCCGGGTGCAGTTGCCCCTCCAGCTGGTTGATCTCGACGCGGTCGAGCGGGCGTACCGTGACCAGACAATCGACGAAGAACCGATAACCGCGTGGAGTAGGGATGCGCCCCGCAGAGGTGTGCGGGCTCGCAACGAAACCCATATCCTCCAAATCCGCCATCACATTGCGGATGCTGGCGGGAGATAGATCCAGGCCCGAGTAACGCGACAAGGTGCGCGAGCCCACTGGTTGCCCGTCGGCAATGTAACGCTCGACCAGCGTCTTCAGGAGGATTTGGGCGCGCTCACTCAGCATAGACCCATTCTAACCGATGCGACTCCGCCGACAACACTGCCCGGCTTCGGCCGCTTTATGTTTTAATGCCGGCATGATGGCCGGGTTCAAGACTATCGCGTTGATCGGAAAATACAAGAGCCCGCAGATCGCCGCGCCGCTGCTGCATTTGGCGCGCTTTCTCCAGGGCCGCGGGGTGCGCGTGCTCCTGGATCCACTGACGTCGGCTTACGTCGTAGGCAATTCCCTCGAAGTAATGCCGCTGGATGAAATCGGGCGCATCGCCGATCTGGCGATCGTGATTGGTGGGGACGGCACGATGCTCAATATCGCACGCACGCTCGCCCCTTTCGACGTTGCACTGGTGGGCGTGAATCAGGGGCGGCTTGGTTTCCTCACGGATGTTTCCATCGACACTATGCTCGACACCATCGGTGCCATGCTGGATGGTGAGGCGGTCACTGAGTCGCGCATGCTGCTCGCCGCCGAGGTGCACCGTGCCGGCTCCCGGATATTCGACGTGCTGGCTTTCAACGACACCAGCATTGGCAAAGGCGCCGATGGCGGATTGATCGAACTGGAGGTGCGCATCGACGGACACTTCGTGTACCTGTTGCGCGCAGATGGACTCATCGTCTCCACTCCTACCGGTTCGACGGCCTACGCGTTGTCGGCCGGGGGACCCATCCTGCACCCGGCGCTGTCCGCGATTTCGATCGTACCAGTTTGTCCGCATACTCTGTCCAACCGGCCTATCGCGGTGGCGAGCACTGCACAGGTCGAAATCCTCATGCATCGATGCGCCGACGCACGCGTGCACTTCGACAGTCACTCGCACTGCGATCTGCAGGCCGGCGACCGTATCCTGGTACGCTGCTACGAGCGCTCACTTCGGCTCCTGCACCCCATTGGGCACAACTACTATCATATGCTGCGCGAAAAGCTACACTGGAGCGAGGTACTCTGAGTTGGCTCGACGCGTACACGCGGAGCCTGCATGCTCCGCGCCCTGAGTATTCGGGACTTCGTCATCGTCGATCGGCTCGACCTCGAGTTCGAGCCTGGATTCACCGTCCTTACCGGTGAGACTGGTGCCGGCAAATCCATACTGATCGACGCGCTGGCGATGGTTCTCGGGGAGCGCAGCGACGCCGGCATGGTGCGCGCCGGCAGCGCACGCGCCGAGATCAGCGCCGAGTTCTCGCTGGATGGTTTGCCTCAGGTGCAGGCCTGGCTCCAGGCCAACGATCTTTCCGATGAGCCCGGTGTTTGCCTGTTGCGTCGCGTACTGGAATCGGGCGGTCGCTCTCGCGCCTACGTCAATGGGCGCCCGAGCACTCTGCAACAGCTCAAAGAGCTCGGTGACAATCTGGTGGACATCCATGGCCAGCACGAACATCAGTCGCTGTTGCGTCCACCCGCTCAACGCGAGCTGGTAGATGCGTATGCTGGTGCCACCGCCCTCGCCGGTCAGGTCGCGCAGACGTGGCGCGAGTGGCAGGAGTTGCGGCGGCAGCGCCTCGAGTGGGAGAAGAACGCCGAGGCCATTGCTGTTGAGCGCGAGCAAGTCGAATGGCAGGTGCAGGACCTTACCCGATTGGCCTTCTCTGCTGACGAATGGGAGACCCTGCAAGCTGATCATCGACGATTGTCGAATGCGGCCGGCCTGTTGGAAGCCGTTGAATACGCGGTGGAGGCGCTGTCCGAAGGGGAGGCCGCTGCATTGGCCACCGTCGGCGCCGTGGTTTCGCGCCTCAAGGCAGCGGCGGGATACGACCCAGGCTTGAAGGAAGCGCTCGACGTTCTTGATCCGGCGCTGATCCAGATTCAGGAGGCTGTGTATTCCCTGCGTCACTACCGCAGCAGCCTCGATCTCGACCCACGCAGATTGCAGGAGCTCGAGCAACGGCTCGAGGCCATCCACTCGATGTCGCGCAAATACCGCATCACCCCCGATCGCATTCCAGAGACTCTCAAAGGCTTCGAGCGCAGGCTGGAAGAACTCGGCGGTGGTTCCAGCCCGCAGCAGCTGGCGCAACGCGAGGCCGCGGCCGAGCAGACTTATCGTTCGGTTGCGGGACGCTTGACTAAGGAGCGCCAACGCGCCGCGCGTGAACTTACGAAGCAGGTCAGCACGCAGATGCAGAACCTGGCCATGGCGGGGGGGCGATTCGAAGTTGCGCTGACCGCCATCCCGGAGGGGACCTCGCATGGTATGGAACAAATCGATTTCCGGGTTGCATCCAATCCGGGTACGCCGACGCGACCGCTTGCAAAGGTCGCCTCGGGTGGCGAACTGTCGCGGTTGAGTCTTGCCATTCAGACCGTCACCAGTGCGGTAGCAGAGGTGAGTACGCTAGTGTTCGACGAGGTCGATGCTGGCATTGGCGGACGCGTCGCCGAGATAGTGGGCCGCATGCTCGGCGCGCTAGGCGCACGCCATCAGGTGATGTGCATCACTCACTTGCCGCAAGTGGCCGCGGCGGCAGATCAGCAGTGGCAGGTGAGCAAGACGCAGGGTCAGGCAGGGGTGCGAAGCAACGTACGCGTCCTGGATCACGCCGAACGCGTAGAGGAAGTTGCCCGCATGCTCGGCGGCGTCAAGATTACCGAGACCACTCGTAAGCACGCGGCGGAAATGGTTGACGCCAGGACCTCAAACGCGAGATCTTGAGGCAGGGAAAATCAACCCTGGACTTGCACCTCCAGGGCCAGACGGGCGAGGGCCCCGAGGTTGAGAGATACTAGGGCCCCGGGGTTGAGGGATATTAGGGCCCCCGGGTTGAGGGATACTAGGGCCCCGGGGTTGAGGGATACTAGGGTTTGGCGCGATTCGGACAGTTCGTCTTGATGCAATCTGCGTAGATTTGCAGCGAGTGCTCGTGAATGTTGAAGCCGCGCTCCTTGGCGACCTTGGTCTGGCGTTTTTCGATCTCGGGATCGTAGAACTCCTCCACCTTGCCGCACTGGATGCATACCAGGTGGTCGTGATGCCCACCTTCATTTAACTCGAACACTGCCTTGCCACCCTCAAAATGATGCCGTATGAGGATGCCGGCCTGTTCGAACTGGGTCAGGACCCGGTAGATGGTGGCCAAGCCGATGTCCATCCCTTCTTTGAGCAGCAGTTTGTAGACATCCTCGGCCGTCATGTGGCGGAGGTCGCTGGTTTCGAACAGGTCGAGGATCTTGAGCCGCGGGAGGGTGGCCTTGAGCCCAATCGTCTTGAGGTCGTGCGGTTTGGTGGTCATTGCGACCCTGACAGGGAGATACAGTCACCGGTATCATAATAGATTCCAAGATATTACGCGGCCGCCCTGTGTTACTTGGCGGTTTGTCTGCATGACGATGAGTCACGTAGCGATCTCAGCGTACGATCTCAACATAACAGGATCGACATGTACCAGTGTTGATCGCGTGGTCTATCAAACACCCTGGTGAAATAAAATAGTGTCGATAAAACACGGAGTTTTGCTCGCGCTGACCTGCCTGATCTTGTCAGCGTGCTTTCTCAAGCCGTACAAGGTTCCCATTCAGCAGGGCAACTTCCTCGACCCTGCGGTCATCGCCAAGCTCAAGCCCGGCATGACGAGATCTCAAGTACGATTCCTCCTCGGAACGCCTCTGATCACAGATCCATTCCATCCCGAACGTTGGGACTACGTCTACTACGTCGACAACGAGTGGCAGAAGCCCAAGGACGTGCGCCGGCTGTCACTGGTGTTCGAAGGTGACAAGCTCAAGCAGGCGAAGACCAACGTGCCCGAACCTGACGCGGCCGGGAAACAAGGCACGCTGTCGACGCGTTGATGTAGCTTTCAGCCGGTGCTTTCTCGCATCGAACAATTGGAGTCCGATCGATGTCCTTGCTACACGTGGTGATCGCCGGGAGTGCCGGACGCATGGGGCGGGCGCTGCTGGAAGGTGTCTTCCAGGCGCCGGACCTGCGTCTGCATGCGGCGCTCGAGCGTTCCGACAGTCCGTTCCTGGGCAAGGACGCGGGCGAGTCGCTAGGTACTCCATGCGGGGTGAGGATAACGGACGATATTGCCGCCGCCCTCACAAGAGCCCACGTGCTGATCGATTTCACGCGCCCCGAGGGGACGCTGCTTCACCTGCGCGCCTGTGTGCAGGCAGGTGTAAATATGGTGGTAGGTACCACCGGCTTGTCGGCGGAGCAAAAGCTGCAGGTCAAGCAGGCGACAGAGCGGGTCGCGGTGGTCATGGCGCCGAACATGAGCGTGGGTGTGACACTGCTGCTCAAGTTGCTGGATACCGCCGCGCGCGTGCTGAAAGAGGGATACGACATCGAAATCGTGGAAGCGCATCATCGACTGAAGGTCGATGCGCCTTCGGGGACCGCGCTGCGTATGGGGGAAGTGGTAGCGAACGCGGTGGGCAGGGATTTGGGGCAGGTCGCGGTTTACGGGCGGGAAGGCGTGACCGGCGAGCGACAAGCATCCACGATCGGTTTTTCCACCATCAGAGGCGGGGATATCGTCGGCGACCACACGGCGCTGTTCGCGGGCATAGGCGAGCGCATCGAAATCACGCACAAGGCCAGCAGCCGTGCCACCTTCGCTCTGGGCGCGTTGCGTGCAGCGCGTTTCCTGGCCGGGAAACATAGCGGTCTGTTCGACATGCAGGACGTGCTCGGCCTTTGAGCGCAGGCGCGGTCGAATCAATTCCAATTGTGGCCTAGCGGCCGCTTCGTCGCTATAATGCGCGGTTAATCAAGCGGGAGACGCAAGTGCTCCCGCTTTTCTACGTCCGCCGCTCAGAACAGCCTCAGGAGTCGTCCATTGCTGACTCGCCCGCCTGCCATCCTTGCGCTAGCCGATGGCACGGTGTTTCGTGGCGAATCCATCGGTGCCGACGGAGCTTCGGTCGGAGAGGTCGTGTTCAACACGGCCATGACCGGATACCAGGAGATCCTGACGGATCCCTCCTACTGCCGCCAGATCGTGACACTGACGCACCCGCACATCGGCAACACCGGGATAAACCCGGAAGATATCGAGTCCGATCGCATCTATTCAGCGGGTCTCGTGGTGCGGGATCTCCCATTGCTGGCGAGCAGCTGGCGAAAAGCGCAGGACTTGTCCGCTTACCTGCGCGAGCAGAACGTCGTCGCTATCAGCGGGATCGATACGCGCAAGGTCACGCGCATCCTGCGCGAGAAGGGTGCGCAGAGCGGTTGTCTCATGGCGGGCAAGGTGGACGACGGTGAGGCCTTGAGGCTGGCACGCGATTTCCCAGGCTTGGCGGGTATGGACCTCGCGAAGGTGGTGAGTTGTACCGAGCGCTATACCTGGGACGAGTCGGAGTGGGTTCTAGGCAAGGGTTATGGCAGTCAGGCCGCCACCCGTTACCACGTGGTGGCCTTCGACTACGGCATCAAACGCAACATCATGCGCAAGCTTGCCGCTCGCGCCTGCAGGCTGACGGTACTACCCGCTCAGGCCACCGCGAGCGATGCGCTGGCGCTCAAGCCGGACGGCGTGTTCTTGTCGAACGGTCCCGGTGATCCGGAGCCCTGCGACTATGCGATCCGAGCGATTCGCGAACTGCTCGATGTGGGCGTGCCCATGTTCGGGATCTGTCTCGGCCACCAGCTAATGGGGCTCGCCAGCGGCGCGCGCACGCTCAAGATGAAATTCGGACACCATGGGGCCAATCACCCGGTACAGGACCTGGATTCGGGGCGCGTCATGATCACTAGCCAGAACCATGGCTTCGCAGTCGATGCAGATACGCTCCCCGGGAATTGTCGCGTAACGCACCGCTCACTGTTCGACGCCACGTTGCAGGGATTCGCCCGCACCGATCGTCCAGCCTTCTGTTTTCAGGGACATCCCGAAGCCAGTCCGGGCCCCCATGATGTCGACTATCTGTTCGATCGCTTCATCAAGCTGATGGAGCAGAAGCATCGGTGACTCGTGGTTCGTGGCTCGTGATTCGTAAATTCATCGGCACCTACGGCGCGGTATAACCTTAACGAACCACGAACCACGAACCACGAACCACGAACCACGAACCACGAACCACGAACCACCAATCACGAATCACGGCCTCAAAATGCCCAAGCGCACCGACATAAAAAGCATCCTCATCATCGGCGCTGGTCCGATCGTGATCGGCCAGGCCTGCGAGTTCGACTACTCCGGCGCGCAGGCCTGCAAGGCATTGCAGGAAGAGGGTTACCGCATCATCCTGGTCAATTCGAATCCGGCCACGATCATGACCGACCCCGGTCTGGCGGATGCCACTTACATCGAGCCGGTGACCTGGCAAATGGTGGAGAAGGTCATTGCGATCGAACGGCCCGACGCGCTGTTACCGACCATGGGTGGCCAGACTGCCTTGAACTGTGCGCTGGACCTGGCCAAGCAGGGTGTGCTGGAGAAGTACGATGTAGAGATGATCGGCGCCAGCCGGGATGCGATCGACAAGGCCGAGGACCGGGAGAAATTCAAAGCGGCAATGACCCGCATCGGCCTGGCAAGTCCGCGCTCCTCGCTTGCGCACAGCCTGGAAGAGGCGACGCAGGTGCAGGCCGCGCTGGGATTTCCGGCGGTTATCCGGCCTTCGTTCACCCTCGGGGGAAGTGGCGGAGGTATCGCCTACAACCGCGAGGAATTCATGACCATCTGCGAGCGTGGATTCGAAGCCTCGCCGACGCACGAGCTGTTGGTCGAGGAATCGGTCATCGGCTGGAAAGAGTTCGAGATGGAGGTGGTGCGCGACTGCAAGGACAACTGCATCATCATCTGCTCCATCGAGAACCTCGATCCCATGGGGGTGCACACCGGCGACTCCATCACCGTGGCGCCGGCGCAGACCTTGACCGACAAGGAATACCAGATCATGCGCGATGCCTCCATCGCGGTGCTGCGCGAAATCGGGGTAGACACGGGCGGGTCGAACGTTCAGTTTGCGATCAATCCGCGTGACGGTCGCATGGTCGTGATCGAGATGAATCCGCGGGTATCGCGCTCTTCCGCGCTGGCCTCCAAGGCCACCGGTTTTCCCATCGCCAAGGTGGCGGCCAAGCTCGCGGTGGGCTACACCCTCGATGAACTGCGCAACGATATTACCGGGGGAGGGACGCCAGCCTCCTTCGAGCCCACGATCGATTACATCGTGACCAAGGTGCCGCGCTTTGCCTTCGAGAAGTTTCCCCATGCAGACAAGCACCTCACCACGCAGATGAAGTCGGTGGGGGAGGTCATGGCCATGGGCCGCACCTTCCAGGAATCGTTGCAGAAAGCATTGCGCGGGCTGGAGACGGGCATGAACGGTCTCGATGAAATTACCGTCGATCGCGAAGAGATCGAGAGGGAACTCGGCGCTCCCGGACCGGAACGCCTGTGGTATGTGGCGGACGCTTTTCGGGTCGGGCTGTCGCTGGCGGAAGTGAACGCGCTGACGTATATCGACCCGTGGTTCCTGGCTCAGATCGAGGATTTGATCCGGCAGGAGCAGGCACTGGCGAACCAGAGCCTCTTTGATCTCGATGCTCGCAAGTTGTTGCGCCTCAAGCGCAATGGTTTCTCCGACCTTCGCCTGTCCCGGTTACTCGGCATGTCGCAGAAAGAGGTCCGCGATCGTCGCTGGGAGCTGGGTGTACGGCCCGTGTACAAGCGTGTCGACACCTGCGCAGCGGAGTTCGATACGCGGACCGCTTATATGTACTCCACATATGAAGAGGAGTGCGAAGCACGTCCGACCGGACGAGACAAGATCATGGTGCTGGGCGGCGGGCCCAATCGTATCGGCCAGGGCATCGAGTTCGATTATTGCTGCGTGCACGCGGCGTTTGCGCTGCGCGAGGATGGCTTCGAGACCATCATGGTCAACTGCAACCCCGAAACCGTCTCCACCGACTATGACACCTCCGATCGCCTATATTTCGAACCGCTGACTCTCGAGGATGTCCTGGAGATCGTCGCAGTGGAGAAACCCAAAGGGGTCATCGTCCAATACGGCGGTCAGACTCCGTTGAAACTCGCGCGTGATCTCGAAGCCAACGGTGTGCCGATTGTCGGGACCTCTCCCGATATGATCGACTGCGCGGAGGATCGGGAGCGCTTTCAACGCCTGCTGGTTCAGATCGGTCTGCGGCAGCCACCGAATAGAACCGCGCGCGATGCGCATTCCGCGATCGCGCTGGCGCTGGAGATCGGTTATCCGGTCGTGGTTCGTCCGAGCTACGTGCTGGGAGGACGAGCTATGGAAATCGTCCACCAACAGAGCGATCTCGAGCGCTACATGCGCGAGGCGGTGAAGGTCTCCAACGATTCGCCGGTGCTGATCGACCGCTTTCTCAACGATGCCATCGAGGTCGACGTGGACGCAATCTGCGACGGACGCGATGTCTTGATCGGCGGCATTATGGAGCACATCGAACAGGCCGGCGTGCATTCGGGAGATTCGGCCTGTTCCTTGCCGCCTTTCAGCCTGTCCCCGGAGTTGCAGGCGGAGTTGCGCCGACAGACCGTGGCACTGGCCAATGGGCTGCAAGTCATCGGGTTGATGAATGTGCAGTACGCCATCCAGGGCGATGTCGTCTATGTTCTGGAGGTCAACCCGCGCGCCTCGCGCACGGTGCCATACGTATCAAAGGCGACCGGGCTGCCGTTGGCGAAAGTCGCAGCGCGCTGCATGGTGGGTCAGACGCTCGCCCGGCAGGGTGTGCAGAACGAAATCATCCCACCTTACTTCTCGGTCAAGGAAGCAGTCTTCCCCTTCATCAAATTCCCCGGCGTGGACACGATCCTCGGTCCGGAAATGAAGTCCACCGGCGAGGTCATGGGTGTGGGTGAAACCTTTGCCGAGGCGTTCGTGAAATCGCAGCTGGCGGCCGGCGTGAAGCTGCCCTCTTCGGGCAAGGTCTTCCTCAGCGTGCGCAATGCGGACAAGCCGCGCGTGGTCGACATCGCGTTGAGCCTTTCGCAACTGGGTTTCTCGCTCTACGCTACGCGCGGGACCGCTGCCTATCTGAGCGAGCGCGGTATCGAGGTGGCGCCGGTGAACAAAGTCGCGGAAGGCCGCCCGCACATCGTCGACATGATCAAGAACGGCGAGATGGTTATGATCATCAACACCACCGATTCGCGCCGTGCCTCCGTGCAGGATTCGTACTCCATCCGTCGCTCGGCGCTGCAAGCGCGGATCACCTATTACACGACCGTGGCCGGAGCGCGCGCGGCTTGCGCAGGCATGCAGCAGATGCAGGAACTGCGAGCCTATTCGGTGCAGGGGCTGCACCGCAGACTCGCGTCCAGTCCGACCCGGCGTGCGTGATACCCTTACGCCTGATCTTGCCCGTGCACCGCGAGTGCGCAGCGAACAAAACAATCCAGAGGGGACCGCAGGATGAGGAAGATCCCGTTGACCGCAGTAGGCGCCGAGATGTTGCGCACGGAATTGCACCAGCTCAAAGCGGTGGAACGTCCGAAAGTCATCCAGGCGATTCAGGAAGCGCGTGCTCAAGGAGACTTGTCCGAGAACGCCGAGTACGACGCTGCCAAGGAGCGTCAGAGCTTCATCGAGGGCCGCATTGCGGACCTCGAGAGCAAACTCGCCAATGCGCAGGTTATCGATCCGAAACACGTCGACACGGACGGCCGCTGCGTATTCGGCGCGACCGTGGAATTGGAGGACATGGATAGCGGGGATGTGGTGACCTATCAGATCGTCGGCGAGGACGAAGCCGATATCAAGCAGCGCAAGGTGTCCATAACTTCGCCGATCGGTCGCGCATTGATCGGAAAATATTCTGGTGACGTTGCCGAAGTGCAGGCGCCGGGCGGCGTTCGCTCGTACGAAATCCGCGATGTGAAGTACATCTGATGCAAGTAAATGGGCCGCATCGCTGAAGGCATTCACTCGCTTGCCATCACGGCCTGGGTGGGGTCGCTCTGGGTCATTGGGCTGATGGCAGCACCCACGTTGTTCCACTATCTGCCCGACCGCACGCTCGCAGGCAGCATCGCGGCAAGACTGTTTACCTACGTGGCCTTGATCGGTTTGGCATGTGCTGGCTATCTATTGCTGTTCCGCCTCGTTCGCTTCGGCGGCCACGCTTTCAGGCAGGCATTCTTCTGGGTAGTGCTGGCGATGTTGCTTTTCACGCTTGCCGGGCAGTTCGGAGTGCAACCCATTCTGGCAACCCTCAAGCAAGAAGCCCTGCCGCACGAGGTGATGGAGAGCGTATTCCGCGATCGCTTCGCGACCTGGCACGGCGTGGCAAGCGTGATCTACCTTATCGAGTGCGCGTTGGGCGCGATACTCGTTTGGTTGCAGCCGAACGCGCCGCGCTGATCCGCCGGGGGCCGTGTGTTTGTGCGGGCTTGCGCGCTCGTATCGGCTTGCGGCGCTCGGGAACTGGTGGAGACGGCGGCGGTGGCGGGTTCTCTCGATACACCACCAGAATCTTCCCGATATGCTGCACGCCAGCGGCATCAAGGGCTTCGCAGATGCTTTCCAGAAAAGCTTCACGCTGGACTCGATCGTCGCTTGCGATCCGGATTTTGATCAACTCGTGAGCCTTGAGGCTGACGTCGATCTCCTTCATCACAGCATCGGTCAGGCCTTTGTCGCCGATCAGGACGACGGGGGCGAGGCGGTGAGCCCGGGCTTTGAGGGTCTTGCGCTGAAGCGGGCTGAGTTGAATGGTCATGAGGGACTCGGTAAAAGCGGGATTCTAGATAGTGGCGCGTAACAAGACCAGCAAAGCCTGGATGCACGAGCACGTAAACGACCTCTACGTGCAGCAAGCCAAGCGCATGGGCTACCGCTCGCGTGCTGCATTCAAGTTGAAGGAGTTGTCGCAGCGCGATCAACTCATTCGCCCGGGCATGACAGTTGTGGACCTGGGCGCCGCCCCCGGCGGTTGGTCTCAGGTGGCCGCCGAGCTGGTTGGACCAAAAGGTCGCGTAATCGCGGTCGATATGCTGGAAATGGATCCGGTGCCCGGTGTGCAGTTCATTTTGGGAGATTTCGGCGAGTCGGAGGCCTTGCAGCAAGTGGAATCGGCCTTGGGAGGAGCCTTGATCGATCTTGTGGTCAGCGATATGGCCCCCAATATGAGCGGTATCCGGTCAGTGGATCAGGCCCGGGCGGCCCGCCTGGCGGAACTAGCTCTGGAGTTTGCGATCAACTGGTTGAAGCCGGGCGGAAATATGTTGGTGAAAACGTTTCAGGGCACGGATTTCCAGGGATTGCGCGAGAGTATGCGACTACATTTCGGGCAGGTACTGACGCGCAAACCGGAGGCTTCTCGTAGCCGCAGCAATGAAATCTATCTCCTGGCCAAGGGCTTGGTTCCGCAAGCAAGGTGCGGAGAGGGCGCCGCAGGAGTGCACCCGTAGAGTTACGCGACAAGGTCTATTCGAAAAGGTCACACCAAATAACATTGCGGCAGCGAACCTAGGACAGGTCAGTCGCCGCGGCCTTACAATGCTGGTAACCGCGCGAAGCATGAGCCCCCCGACGGGGCGAGGAGCAGCTTTTGAACAATCTCATCAAGAACGTCGCCATCTGGCTGGTCATTGCACTTGTGCTGATGACGGTCTTCAAGCAGCTCAGTGGTCCGCAGAGCAGCCAGAAGCCCATGGATTACTCCCAGTTCATCGAGGAGGTCAAACAAGGGCACGTGGCCAAGGTGACGATCGAAGGCAAGATCGTCAAAGGCACCAAGACTACGGGTGAGAAGTTCGTCACTTACACCGCGCCGGATCTGTGGATGGTCAGCGATCTACTCAAGGCCGGCGTGAATGTAGAGGTCAAGCCCGAAGAGGAACAGGGCTTCCTCACGCAGATCTTCATCTCATGGTTCCCGATGCTCTTGCTTATCGGCGTATGGATATTCTTCATGCGCCAGATGCAGGGCGGCGGGCGCGGCGGCGCATTCTCGTTCGGCAAGAGCCGGGCGCGCATGATGGACGAGAGCAACAACACGATTACATTCGCCGATGTGGCCGGCTGCGAAGAGGCCAAGGAGGACGTGAAGGAACTAGTGGAGTTTCTTCGTGATCCCAGCAAGTTTCAGAAGTTAGGCGGTCGCATCCCGCGCGGGGTGTTGATGGTAGGCAGCCCCGGGACCGGCAAGACGCTCCTCGCGAAAGCCATCGCAGGCGAGGCTAAAGTACCGTTCTTCAGTATTTCGGGGTCGGACTTCGTCGAGATGTTCGTAGGTGTGGGCGCTGCCCGTGTACGCGACATGTTCGATCAGGCGAAGAAACACGCGCCTTGCATCGTGTTCATCGACGAAATCGACGCCGTCGGCCGTCAGCGCGGTGCTGGCCTTGGCGGCGGCAACGACGAACGTGAGCAGACGCTGAATCAGTTGCTGGTGGAGATGGATGGATTCGAGGGCAATTCCGGCGTGATCGTCATTGCGGCTACCAACCGTCCGGATGTGCTCGATCCTGCTCTCATGCGACCGGGTCGGTTCGACCGGCAGGTGGTGGTACCGCTGCCGGACATCCGCGGCCGCGAGCAGATCCTCAACGTGCACATGCGCAAGGTGCCGGTAGCTCCGGACGTGCGCGCCGATATCATCGCGCGTGGCTGTCCCGGATTTTCCGGTGCTGATCTTGCGAACTTGGTGAACGAGGCAGCCTTATTCGCGGCTCGCTCCAACAAACGTTTGGTAGAGATGGACGACTTCGAACGCGCGAAGGACAAGATAATCATGGGGGCCGAACGGCGTTCCATCGTCATGCCCGAGCACGAGCGCAAGAACACGGCTTATCACGAGTCGGGCCATGCAGTGGTCGCCAAGCTGATGCCCAAGACGGATCCGGTGCACAAAGTCACGATCATTCCGCGCGGGCGTGCTTTGGGCGTCACCATGCAGTTGCCCGAGCAGGACCGGTACAGCATGGACAAGGAGCAGATTCTGCAGAACATCGCAGTGCTGTTTGGTGGGCGCATCGCCGAAGAAGTGTTCATGGGGCAGATGACCACCGGTGCCTCCAATGATTTCGAGCGTGCTACCGAGATGGCTCGTCGGCTGGTCAGGCAATTCGGCATGTCAGAAGCCCTCGGTCCGATGGTGTACGGCGAGAACGAACGCGAAGTGTTCCTCACGCGGTCGATCACCACCCACAACAACGTATCCGAACTCCCCCCGCACC
>Ga0105248_10001368_pt1 | contig 27246 bp, 24 predicted proteins | sample KBSS34metaG_FD_81524 | JGI IMG/M metagenome (GOLD analysis project Ga0105248, IMG submission 81524) | Switchgrass rhizosphere microbial communities from Kellogg Biological Station, Michigan, USA - KBS S3-4 metaG | ecosystem: Host-associated > Plants > Roots > Rhizosphere > Soil | place... | reverse complement strand
GTCGAGCCGCCGCGACGCGGATCTTGCGGCTGCGCCTGGCCCGGCCCGCGGCCGCGCGCCTGCTCGGAGCCGCGGCGCTGCGCGTTCTCGTCGCGAGGCGGGCGCGACTCGCGACGCGGCCCGGGCGCAGGAGGCTTGCCGCCGCGTGCGGAAGTGTCCTGCTCGGGCGGGCTCTCGCGCCGTGCCTGCGACTGCGCCTCGCGCTGCGCGCGCTCGGCCTGTGCCTGGGCGAGCGTGGGGCGAGGCTTCTTCGCCGCGCCGTGGCCGCGCACCGGCGCGCGCGAGGGATGCGCCGGCTTCACGGCGGGATGCTTCAGTTTCAGGGTGGCCATGGCTCGGGTCCGGGTCAGCGACCGCGCAGGAAGAGCGCGTCGAGCTCGCGCATCGTCACCTGCCGCCAGGTCGGGCGTCCGTGATTGCACTGGTCTGCGCGCTCGGTGCGTTCCATGTCGCGCAGCAGGCCGTTCATCTCGTCGAGCGTGAGCTGGCGGTTGGCCCGCACGGCGCCGTGGCAGGCCATGGTGGCGAGGATCTCGTGCTGGGCGCGCTCGATGGCGCGGCTTGCGTCGTAGCGGGCGAGCTCGGCGAGCACCGAGCGCGCGAGCTCGACCACGTCGCCGCCCGCCAGGGACGCGGGGCGCGAGCGCACGGCCAGCACGCCGCTGGACAGCGCGCCGATGTCCAGGCCGAGCTGCTGCAGCGGCTGCTCGCAGCTCTCGGCCGTGGCCATCTCCTGCGGCGTCGCGGCGAAGGTCACCGGAATGAGCAGCGGCTGCGATTCCATGCGCTGCTGGGCAAGCGCCGTCTTCAGCCGCTCATAGACCACGCGCTCGTGCGCCGCGTGCATGTCCACGATGACGAGCCCGTGGCGGTTTTCCGCGAGCACGTAGGCGCCGCCGATCTGCGCGATGGCGCGCCCGAGGGGCCAGGCGTCGGTGTCATCGGGGGCTTCGCTCACGACGGGTGCGCTCGCGGCGGCCTTTGCTGCCGCGCTCGGCCACCCGGCACCGAAGGCCGAGGGCGTGGCGGCCGCGTCGCGCTCGAAGCGGCCCCAGGCGGGTGCGGCTTCCCGAACACCGGGCGCAGCCCCGAGGCCCAGCGATGGCTGCGCCGAATAGCCGTACGAGGGAGCGACTTCGGCGGGCGGCATGCCGGGCGCGGACGCGAGCTCGGGCGCGATGGAGGCCACGACCGCGCGGTTCAGCGCCAGGGCGGATTCCACCGCGCGGCGCACCGCCTGGTGCACCTCGCGCGAATCGCGGAAGCGCACTTCGATCTTGGTGGGATGCACGTTCACGTCCACCCGCTCCGGCGCGATCTGCACGAAGAGCAGGTACGCCGGCTGGCGCTGGCCGTGCAGCACGTCCTCGTAGGCCGAGCGCACCGCGTGCGCCACGAGCTTGTCGCGAACGAAGCGGCCGTTGACGTAGACGTACTGCTGGTCGGCGCGCGCACGGGCGGCGTCGGGCAGGCCGGCGCGCCCGCTCAGGGTCATGGGGCCGGCCTGAAGTGCGAGCTCGCGGCTCGCCTCGATGAAGTCGGCGCCGAGCACGTCGCGGGCGCGCTGCTCGGGGCTCGCGCGGCGCCACTGCTCCACGAGCCTGCCCTCGTGCCAGACGGCAAAGCCCACGTCGGGACGCGCGAGCGCGTGGCGGCGCACCGCTTCCACGCAATGGGCGAGCTCGGTGGCATCCGTCTTCAGGAACTTGCGGCGCGCGGGCGTGTTGAAGAAGAGCTCACGCACCTCCACGCTCGTGCCCACGCTGCGCGCGGCCGGGGCGATCTCGCCACTGCGCCCATCCAGGCGGAAGGCCGAGGCGCCCTGCGCGGTGCGGCTGGCCAGCGTCACCTCGGCCACGGAGCTGATGGCGGCCAGCGCCTCGCCGCGAAAGCCCATGGTGTGCACGCCTTCGAGCTCTTCAAGCGTGGCGATCTTGCTGGTGGCGTGGCGCTTGAGGGCGAGGGCGAGCTCGTCGCGCTCGATGCCCGCGCCGTCGTCCTCCACGACGATGGCGCGCACGCCGCCGGCCATCAGGCGCACCACGATCTCGGTGCTGCCGGCGTCCAGCGCGTTGTCGACGAGCTCGCGCACCACGGAAGCGGGTCGCTCGACGACCTCACCGGCCGCGATCTGGCTGATCAGTGCGTCGTCGAGCTCACGGATGGGGCGGCGCGCGGAAGCGTCTGACAGCACGGCGTTCATAGGGGCGCGATTGTAGGAGTCGTCTCTCGTGCGGCGCCGGTGAGCGGATCGCCCGCGCGCCCCTTCGATAATGCGCGCCCATGGATCTCCTCGCACTCCTGATCGACTTCATCCTCCACGTCGACCGTCACCTTGCCCAGTTCGTCGCGAACTACGGCCTTTGGGTCTACGCCTTGCTCTTCGCGGTCATCTTCGTGGAGACGGGCCTCGTGGTGATGCCCTTCCTGCCGGGCGACTCCCTGCTGTTCGTGGTGGGCGCGCTCGCCGGCGCCGGTCTCATGCACCTGCCGCTCGTGATGGGACTGATGCTCGCCGCCGCCATCCTCGGCGACCAATGCAACTACGCCATCGGCCGCAAGGTGGGGCCGCGGGTCTTCCGCTGGGAGCACTCGCGCTGGTTCAACAAGCACGCGTTCGAGCAGGCGCATGCGTTCTACGAGCGCTATGGCGGCATCACCATCGTGCTGGCGCGCTTCATGCCGTTCCTGCGCACCTTCGCGCCCTTCGTGGGCGGCGTCGCGCAGATGAGCCGCACGAGCTTCACGCTCTACAACATCCTCGGCGGCGCGCTGTGGGTGCTGGGCGTGACGATGGCCGGTTACCTGTTCGGGAACATCGGCTGGGTGAAGGAAAACCTCGACAAGATCATCTGGGCAATGATTCTTGTGCCGGGGTTGATCGTGCTCATTGGCGCCTGGCGCGCGCGGCGCCGCGCGGCCCAGGGCACGGCTTGAGTGATCAAAGGGTGCGATTGCGCGCCAGGGGCGGGTTCTTCGCGAAGTAGCGCGTGATGCCGCTCATCAGCGCGGCCACGAGCTGGCCCTGATATTGCGGGTCGCGCAGCTTTCCTTCCTCTTCCGGGTTCGAGATGAAAGCCGTCTCCACCAGGATCGACGGAATGTCGGGCGCCTTGAGCACCGCAAAGCCGGCTTGTTCCACCTGGCCTCGGTGCAGGCGACCGACCCTGCCGATATCGCTGAGCACCTCGTTGGCCAGGCGAAGGCTGTCGCGGATCTGCGCGGTCGTGGACATGTCGAGCAGGGCGCGCGTCACGGTTTCGTCGCGGTGCCGGATGCTTGCGCCGCCCACGATGTCGGCCGCGTTCTCCTTGTTGGCGATCCAGCGGGCGGCGGCGCTCGTTGCGCCGGATTGCGAGAGCGCGAACACGGACGCCCCGCGCGCCTGGGGCGTGAGGAAGGCGTCTGCGTGGATGGAGATGAAGAGATCGGCCTGCACGCGGCGCGCCTTGCGCACGCGGTCTTGCAACGGCACGAAGAAGTCGGCGTCGCGCGTGAGGAAGGCCCGCATGTTGGGGTGCATGTTGATGCGCTCGCGCAGCCGCTGCGCCACCGCGAGGACCACGTCCTTCTCGCGCAGGCCGCCCGGGCCGATGGCCCCGGGGTCTTCTCCGCCGTGGCCCGGGTCGAGGGCGATGACGATGAGCCGCTCGGTGGTGCCGCGCGCTGGCGCGGGCGCCGGCTCGCTGGCGCGGGAGGCGGGGCTCGCGGGCGGGAGGGCGCCGGGGCGCTCGATCTTCCCGATGAACTCGCCCAGCGCGTCGTTCATGGCCGAGGCCGCGCGGTCGGCCGGCGTCGCCGCATCCGGTGGGCGGCGCCCGAGGTCCTCGCTCGCCTTCTCCTGGATGAGCGCGAGCAGCGGATCGCGCTCGGTGGTGGGGTAGAGGTCGAACACGAGCCGGTGCTGATAGGCGGCCACCGGCTCCAGCGCGAACACCTGCGGGTCGGTGGGCTGCTTCAGGTCGAACACGATGCGCACCACGCGCGGCTGGTTCTGCCCCACGCGCACGCCGGCGATGAAGGGGTCGTTGGACTTCACCTTGCCGACGATCTCGCGCAGCTCGGGGCTGAGCTCGAGCCCCTGCACGTCGATGACGACCCGATGGGGGTTGTCGGCCATGAAGTGGCGCGCGGTGAGGACCGTGTCCGATTCGATCGTGACCCGCGTGTAGTCGGACGCGGGCCACACCCGCACCGCGACGATCGAGGCGCCGAAGGCCAGCTCGCGCGCGCCGAGCAGCAGCACGAGGCTGCCCGCGCCTCGCGCGGCGTTCCTCAACCAGGCGCGTCGTCCGGGGCGCGTCATTTGGAGTGCTCCGTGGACAGCATGCGAACGCCGCGCGGCGTGCAGGCCTCGATGGTGACGCTGCGCGCGTCGGCGTCGATGGCCGGACGGATGTCCAGCCGCAGGTCGGGAGCAGGGAGGAGGTCGCCCGCATGCTCGGGCCATTCCACGAGCTTCAGGCCGCGACCGGCGAAGATGTCGCGAAAGCCGGCGTCCTCCCATTCGCGCGGGTCGCCGAAGCGATAGAAGTCGAAGTGCCAGGCCTTCAGGCCTTCGAGCTCGTAGGGCTCGACCACCGCGTAGCTCGGGCTCTTGATGCGCCCATCGACGCCGAGCGAGCGCAGCAGGTGTCGCACGAAGGTGGTCTTGCCCGCACCCAGCGGGCCGTGCAGCTCGATGCAGGCTTCGGTGATCTCGCTGTGCGCGGCCAGCGCACGGGCGCATTCGGCGCAGGCGGCCTCGTCGGGCCATCGAACCGCACGGGTTCCTAGAATCTCGGCATGCATCAAGCGGTACAGCGCGTTGTGGAGGGCGAGGCCCTGTTGGCATCGCTCGAACAATGGGCTCGCGAGCTCGGATTTTCCCAGATCGGTGTCGCCGACGTCGATCTGGGCGAGGCCGAGGCGGGCCTTGCGGCGTGGTTGTCGCGCGGCTTCCACGGAAGCATGGCGTACATGGCCGCGCATGGCATGAAGCGTGCGCGTCCGGCCGAGCTCGTGCCGGGCACCGTGAGCGTCATCACCGCACGCATGAATTACCTCGGTGCCTCGCACCCGCCTCAATGGCAGCGCGTGGAGTTCGACCGGCTCGCAAGGCCGGGCGATGCGGCCGTGTCCCTCTATGCACGCGGCCGCGACTATCACAAGGTGATGCGCGCGCGGCTGCAAAAGCTCGCCGATCGCCTGGCCGATGCGCTCGGCCCCTTCGGACACCGCGTGTTCACCGATTCGGCGCCGGTGCTCGAAGTCGAGCTTGCGGCGCGCAGCGGGCAGGGCTGGCGCGGCAAGCACACGCTGCTGCTCAACCGCGAAGCCGGATCGATGTTCTTCCTCGGCGAGATCTACGTCGATCTGAAGCTGCCGCGCACTGCGCCCGCGGGCGAGCACTGCGGAAGCTGCCGCGCCTGCATCGACGTCTGCCCGACGCAGGCCATCGTCGGCGAGCGCCGGCTGGACGCGCGCCGCTGCATCTCCTACCTCACCATCGAGCATCGGGGGTCGATTCCGCAGGAGTTGCGCGCGGCGATCGGCAACCGCATCTACGGCTGCGACGACTGCCAGCTCGTGTGCCCCTGGAACAAGTTCGCGCAGCGCGCGAGCCTGCCCGACTTCGACGTGCGCGAGGGCTTCGACGCGCCCACGCTCATCGGACTTTGGGGCTGGAGCGAGGCGGAATTCTTCAAGCGCACCGAAGGCAGCGCCATCCGGCGCATCGGATTCCAGATGTGGCGCCGCAATCTCGCCGTGGCGTTGGGCAACGCATGGCGCGAGAGCGGCGACGAGCAGTTCGCGCAGGCCCTGCGAGCCGGGCGCGAGGGCGCCACGCCGCTCGTGGCCGAGCACATCGACTGGGCGCTCGCGCAGCGCTAGGAGTGGCAGACCACCAGTTCAGCTGCCCGGCGCGATCACCTGGCGCAGCGCGAGCCACGCGGGCACCGTCACCATGCCGAGCAGGGTCGACACCGTGACCAGCCCCGCCACGAAGGGCCCGTTGCCGCCCATGCGCATCGCAAGCACGTAGCAGCTCGACGCCGTCGGCAACGCCGAGAAGGCGAGCACGACGGTGAGCTGCCCCGGCGGCAGCTTCAGGGTGAGCCCGAAAACGATCGCCAGCGCCGGCAGCACCGCGTGGCGGATCGCGAGCAGCCCGCTCGCAAGAGCCGGCGCGGCGGCGAGCCCGCCCAGGTGCAGGCCGGCACCCACCGCCATCAGCCCGAGCGGAAGCGCCGCCTGACCGATGCGCGACAGCGTGGTCAGCGCGAAATCGGGCAGCCCGATGCCCAGGAGGTTCACCGCCAGACCGCTGAGCGTGCTCACGATCAGCGGGTTGCGCATGAGCTCGCGCAGGAAGTGGTGCCCGCCCTGGCGCGCAAGCGGCAGCACCGCGCCGACGTTGCAAAGCGGCACGCACAGCGCGACGAGCAGCGCCACCCACGCCACACCCTGCGTGCCGGCCAGGCGCTCGGCCAGCGCCAGCGCGACATAGGAGTTGAAGCGGAATGCGACCTGCGCCCCCGAGGCATGCAGCACCGGATCCACGCCCGGCAGACGACGCAGTGCATACGCCAGGCCGATGCCGCAGGCGACCGTTGCGAGGCCCGTGGCCGCGAGGCCGAGCGTGGTGCCGGGCTGCAGCGGCGTGCGCACGATGGAGGTGAACAGCAGCACCGGGAAGAGCAGGTGATAGACCAGGCGCTCCACCGCGTCCCACACGCTTCGATTCAGGAAGGTGTAGCGGCAGATCGCGAAGCCGCAGACGATGAGCAGGAAGTCTGGAAGCAGCAGCAGCGCGTCTTTCATCCGGTGAGCGTAACTGCCCGGCGGTGAGGGGTTTCCACAATCGGTGCGCCGCTCGTTGCGCGGCAGGATCGACGCACAACGCAAGGAGAACCCAATGGCCTTCACGCTCCCCCGGCGTGCGCTCATCGCGCTGGGCACCGCCGCACTCGCATCGCTCGCGCTGCAGGGCGCGCATGCGCAGTCCTATCCGACCCGCCCCGTGAGGCTCGTGGTCCCCTTTGCGCCCGGCGGCACGACGGACATCGTGGCGCGCGTGGTCGCCGAGCGCATCAACGGGCCGCTGGGCCAGACGATGGTGGTGGAGAACAAGGCGGGCGGCGGCGGCATCGTCGGTGCGAACGAGACCGCGAAGGCCACGCCCGACGGCTATTCGCTCGGCGTGGCCACCGTCTCCACCACGGCCTCCAACCCGGCCATCAATCCGAAGACGCCGTACAACCCGCTCACCGACTTCACGCCCATCATCAACATCGCGGCCACGCCCAACGTGATCGCGGTGCACCCGAGCTTCCCGGCACGCGACTACAAGACCTTCCTGGAGGTGCTGAAGAAGAACCCGGGCAAGTACAGCTATGCCACCTCGGGCACGGGCGGCATCGGCCACATGCAGATGGAGCTGTTCAAGAACCTCTCGGGCACCTTCGTCACCCACATCCCGTACCGCGGCGCGGGCCCGGCGCTGAACGACACCGTCGCCGGCCAGGTGCCGATGATCTTCGACAACCTGCCCTCGGCGCTTCCCTTCATCAAGGACGGCCGGCTCATTCCCATAGTGGTGGCCGCACCCGATCGGCTGGCGGCGCTGCCCAACGTGCCCACCTTCAAGGAGGTCGGCCTCGAAGGGGTGAACCGAATGGCGTACTACGGCATCTATGGCCCCAAGGGCCTGCCCAAGGAAGTGGTCGACAAGGTGAGCGCCGCAGTGAAGACCACGATCGCGATGCCCGAGGTGCGCAAGCGCATCGAGGACACCGGCTCGATAATCATCGGCAACTCGCCGCAGGAATTCGCCCAGCAGATCCAGGCGGAGTACGCGGTCTACAAGCAGGTGGTCGCCAAGCAGAAGCTCACGCTGGACTGAACCTTAGAATTTCGCCTCACACGCGGCCGGCGCCTCGCGCCGGCCTTTTTTTGGCCTGAAGAACACTGCCGATGCGCAACCCCCAGCCGCTGACCCGCCCGCGCCATTCCCTTCGAATCAGCTCATTGCGTGCCTGTCTCGCTGCGGGGGCGCTGATCGCGGCAGCCGGCGGCGCGCATGCGCAGGCCTTCGATGCGGTGCGCCTGTTCGGCGTGCCCGCGGGCGCGGGCGAAGGCCTGGTCGGCGTGGCGGCGATCAGCTCGCCCGCCTATCAGGGCTCCGACGAGCGTCGCCTGCGCGGCTACCCGATCCTCGACTACCGCTGGACCAACGGATGGTTCGTCGGCACGGGCAACGGCGCGGGCTACAACTTCTCACGCAATCCGCAATGGCAGTACGGCGCGCGCGTGACCGTCGACCTCGGCCGCAAGGAACACCGCAGCCCCGCGCTCGCCGGCATGGGCGACGTGCCGGTGCGCCCGGAGATCGGCGGCTTCCTGAACTACTTCATCAACGACCGCGCCTTCCTCACGTCCTCGCTGCGCTATGGCGCGGGCGAAGACCACGACGGCGCGATCGTCGACCTCGGTGCGGGCTATGCGCTGCCGATCGCCACGCAGTGGCGCGCGGCTTTCGGCGTCGCGGCCTCGCTCGTGAACGGCGCCTACATGCGCAACTACTTCGGCGTGAGCCCGGCGCAGTCCGCGCGCACCGGCTACGCGGTGCATGAGCCGGGCGCCGGCGTGCGCGACGTGCGCGCCACCGCGTCCATCACCTACTACCTCACGAGCGAATGGTCGTTCACGGCGCTCGCGGGCGTGAGCCAGCTGCAGGGCGACGCGAAGGACAGCCCGATCACGCGTGAGCGCAACGGCGTCAACGGCGTGCTCGCCGCGTCCTATCTCTTCTGATCGACGCGCAAGGAGAAGAGGGCGCTCATGCCTGCTGCGCGCAAATCGGCGGACCCAGACAGCGCGTCGTCACCGACCGCGCTGCACCCCGCGAGCCAGGCCGCGATCGATCGCTTCCTCGACGCGGTCTGGATCGAGGACGGCCTGAGCGCCAACACGTTGGCGGCGTATCGGCGCGACCTCACGCTGTACTCGCGCTGGCTGCAGGCCGAGTCGGGCAAGTCGCTGGACGAGACCGCCGAGGGCGACCTCATGGCCTATGCCGTCGCCACGCATGGCGTGTCGCGCGCCACGAGCGCCAATCGGCGTCTCACCGTCTTCAAGCGCTATTTCCGCTGGGCCCTGCGCGAGCACCTGCTGAAGGAAGACCCGACGCTGCGCCTCACGCGCGCCAAGCAGCCGATGCGCGTGCCCAAGACCCTGAGCGAGGCGCAGGTCGAGGCGCTGCTCGCGGCACCCGATGTCGACACGCCGCTGGGCCTGCGCGACCGCGCGATGCTCGAGCTCATGTATGCGAGCGGCCTGCGCGTGAGCGAGCTCGTCACGCTCAAGAGCGTGCACGTGGGCTTGAACGAGGGCGCGCTGCGCGTGACCGGCAAGGGCGCGAAGGAGCGGCTCGTTCCTTTCGGCGAGGAGGCGCACGCGTGGCTGCGCCGCTATCTCGACGAGGCGCGCGGCGCCATCCTGAAGGAGCACGGCTGCGACGCGCTCTTCGTGACGGTGCAAGGCGCAGGCATGACGCGCCAGATGTTCTGGCAGCTCGTGAAGAAGCATGCGCGCACGGCCGGCATCGATGCTCCGCTGTCGCCTCACACGCTGCGCCACGCCTTTGCCACGCACCTGCTGAACCATGGCGCCGACCTGCGCGCCGTGCAGATGCTGCTCGGCCACGCCGACATCTCCACCACCCAGATCTACACCCACGTGGCGCGTGAGCGCCTGCGGCAGCTTCACGCCAAGCATCACCCGCGCGCCTGACACGCAGGGCGCAGAAGAAGAACGACAACGAACGCCGCCATGGACCACACCTTCCTCTCCGCACTGATCCTGCTGCTGCTCGTGCTCGACCCGCTCGGCAGCCTGCCCATCTTCATCGCCGTGCTGCGCAACGTGCCGCGCGAGCGCAGGAGCTACGTGGCGCTGCGCGAATCGATCATCGCCTTCGGCGTGCTCGTGGCCTTCATGCTTGGCGGCGAATGGTTCCTCGGGGTGATGCACCTGAGCGAGCGATCGCTCGAGGTGGCCGGCGGCGTGATCCTGCTGATGGTGGCCATCCGCATGATCTTCTCCACCGGTGCCAGCGTGTACGGCTTCGACCCCAAGCGCGAGCCTTTCATCTTCCCGCTGGCCGTGCCGCTGCTGGCGGGCCCGTCGGCCATGGCCACGGTGCTGCTGCTCGCCTCGCGCCAGCCGCACAACCTGATGTCGTGGATCGCCGCGCTCACGGTGGCGGTGGCGCTGTGCGCGGTCGTGCTGCTGGCGTCAGACCGCATCCGCCGGCTCGTCGGCGAGTCGGTGGTGAGCGCCACCGAGAAGCTCATGGGCCTCGTGCTCACCGCGATCGCGGTGGAAATGATCCTGGCGGGGCTGAAGCGCTACTTTCTAGGCTGAGCCGGCTCACTCCTTCGCGCCGGCCTCACCTGCCACCAGAGCATCGAGCTCCGAGGCTTCGAAGCCCGCCGCCCGGCGTGCCTCGAGATTGAAGGGCCCGCGCGGACGCGGCGCGCCGTAGCGCGCGGCCAGGTGCGCGTAGGTGGGCAGGGGATCCAGCCCACGCTCGTCGCACAGGTGGCGGAACCAGCGGTTGCCGATCGCCACATGGCCGATCTCGTCGCGAAGGATGATGTCCAGGATGGCCGCTCCCGCGTCGTCGCCCACGCCCTGCAGCTTGGCGCGGATCGGCGGCGAGGCATCGAGCCCGCGCGCCTCCAGCGTGCGCGGCACGAGGGCGATGCGCGCGAGCAGGTCTTCGCGGGTCTTGTGGGCCATCTCCCACAGCGCGTTGTGTGCGGGGAAGTCGCCGTAGTCGTAGCCCAGCGCGCGCAGGTGCTCGCGCAGCAGCTCGAAGTGCAGCGCCTCCTCGCGCGCTACGGTGAGCCAGTCGCGATAGAAGACCTCGGGCATGCCGGGAAAGCGCCAGACGAGATCGAGCGCGAGGTCGATCGCGTTGAACTCGATGTGCGCGAGCGCATGCACGAGTGCCACGCGGCCGGCGATCGAATGCATCGAGCGCTGCTTGAGCTGCGTGTGCGGCACCAGCACCGGGCGCTCGGGGCGGCCCGGGATGCCGGGCGGCTCGGGCAGCTGCATGCCGGGGTCGATGGGCGCATGCGGGTCGAGCGCGCGCGCACCCTGCGCCTTGGCCTGCGGGTCGCGCGTGAGCAGCAGCTGCAGGGCGCGCTCGCGCGCGGTGGCTTGGGTGGTTGGGGTCACGTGGAGGGGCGAAGGGCAGGAGCACCGTGCGCGAAGCCCTCTGGCGTGGTGCGGCTGGTGCGGGGTTCCTAGAATTATCGGCTTCCCGCCCCCAGCTTCCCTTCCAAGGACTCCTTCCGATGGCCCTCTTCCAGCTCGATGACCGTGTGCCCGAGGTGCACGAAAGCGCCTACGTGGCCGAAAGCGCCGAATTGATCGGCGCGATTCATGTGGAGGAGGGCGCGAGCGTGTGGTCCAACGTCACCATGCGCGGCGACAACGAGCCCATCCGCATCGGGCGCCATTCGAACGTGCAGGAAGGCAGCGTGCTTCACACCGACATCGGCTACCCGCTCGTCATCGGCGAGCGCGTCACCGTCGGCCACCAGGCCATGCTGCACGGCTGCACGATCGGCGATGGCTCGCTCATCGGCATCCAGGCGGTGGTGCTCAACGGCGCGCGCATCGGGCGCAACTGCCTCGTGGGCGCGGGCGCCCTGGTCACCGAGGGCAAGGAATTCCCCGACGGCATGCTGATCCTCGGAAGCCCCGCCAAGGCGGTGCGGCCACTGCAGGAATCGGACATCGCGCGCATGCAGGGCGGCGCGCAGACCTACGTCGATCGGGCCCGCCGGTTTCGCAGCGGGCTGAAGAGGATCGGCTGAAGGCATTCCCATGGACGAGCTGCACAAGTTCATCTTCGAAGGCATGCCGGTGCGCGGCATGCTCGTGCGACTGGACGCGAGCTGGCGCGAGATCCTTCGCCGGCGCGACGCCGCGGGCGGCTACCCCGCCGAGGTGCGCGTGCTGCTCGGCGAGATGGCCGCGGCCGCTGCGCTCATGCAGGCCAACATCAAGTTCAACGGCTCGCTGACCCTGCAGATCTATGGCGACGGGCCGGTGAAGCTGGCGGTGGCCGAGGTGCAGCCGGACCTTTCCCTGCGCGCCACCGCCAAGGTGGTGGGCGATGTGGAGGAGGGAGCAGGTCTTGCCGCGCTCGTCAACGTGCACAACCGCGGCCGCTGCTCCATCACGCTCGACCCGAAGTCGCGCCTGCCCGGGCAGCAGCCCTATCAGGGCATCGTGCCGCTGCATGGCGACCACCGCGAGCCGCTGCACCACATCGCGCAGGTGCTCGAACACTACATGCTGCAGTCCGAGCAGCTCGACACCCGGCTCATCCTCGCAGCCAACGACGAGCTCGCCTGCGGCCTGCTCGTGCAGCGCCTGCCCGTGGAGGGCGAGGGCAACATCGGCAGGCACCGCGAGGACGAGATCGGCGAGAACGAGGACTACAACCGCATCTCGCAGCTCGCCGCCACGCTCACGCGCGAGGAACTCCTCACCCTCGACGTGGACACCATTCTTCGCCGCCTCTTCTGGGAGGAGCCGATGCAGCGCTTCGAGCCGCTCGCGCCGCGCTTTGCCTGCACCTGCTCGCGAACGCGCGTGGGCAGCATGCTGCGCAGCCTCGGACGCGAGGAGGTCGACAGCCTCATCAGCGAGCGCGGGGTGGCCGAGGTCGGCTGCGATTTTTGCGGTGCGCAATACCGCTTCGACGCGGTCGACGTGGGGGAAGTGTTCACCGCCCCGCGCGACCAGCTCCCCACGCCGCGGACCGTGCAGTGACGTGAGCGATGCCAAGCCTCGAGGAAGACATCGATATCGACCCGGTGCTAAAGTGCCGGCCTTCTGAAAAGGACCTTCCCGCCCCTTCCTGGTTCACGAACACAGCAAGGCGGGTCGCAATCCGCCAACCGGTCAAGCCGTGTCGCGGAGGGTTTCTCAACCAGCCAATAGCCCTGGAAACCGGGGTAATGAGGTGAGCGAAATGATGCAGCAGTACCAGTCCAACTCGTACCTGTTCGGGGGCAATGCGCCCTATGTCGAAGAGCTGTACGAGGCCTATCTCGACAACCCCGGCTCCGTGCCCGACAACTGGCGCGCCTACTTCGACGCGCTGCAGAACGTGCCGGCCGTCGACGGCAGCGAGTCGCGCGACATCGCCCACGCGCCGGTCATCGAGTCGTTCGCGCAGCGCGCCAAGGCCAACGCCTTCGCCGTCAAGGCCAGCGCCTCCGAGCTGGCCGTCGCGCGCAAGCAGGTGCACGTCCAGTCGCTGATCGCGGCCTACCGCTCGCTCGGCGCACGCTGGGCCGACCTGGACCCGCTCAAGCGCACCGAGCGCCCCCGCATCCCCGAGCTGGAGCCGGCGTTCTACGACCTGAGCGAGTCCGACATGGACATCACGTTCAGCGCCACGAACACCTACTTCACCACCGCCGAGCAGCAGACCCTGCGCGAGATCCTGCAGGCGCTGCGCGAGACCTACTGCGGGACCATCGGCGCCGAGTTCATGCACATCACCGAGCCGGCCGAGAAGCGCTGGTGGCAGGAACGACTCGAGCGCATTCGCTCCAAGCCCAATTTCACCGGCGCGAAGAAGAAGCACATCCTCGACCGCCTCACCGCGGCCGAAGGCCTCGAGCGCTACCTGCACACGAAGTACGTCGGCCAGAAGCGCTTCTCGCTCGAAGGCGGCGAGAGCTTCATCGCCTCGATGGACGAGCTCATCCAGCGCGGCGGCGAGGCCGGCGTGCAGGAGTTCGTCATCGGCATGGCCCACCGCGGCCGCCTCAACGTGCTGGTCAACACCCTCGGCAAGATGCCGAAGGATCTGTTCGCCGAGTTCGACCACACCGCCAAGGAAGACCTTCCCGCCGGCGACGTGAAGTACCACCAGGGCTTTTCCAGCGACGTCACCACGGCCGGCGGCCCGGTGCACCTGAGCCTGGCCTTCAACCCCTCGCATCTGGAGATCGTGAACCCGGTCGTCGAGGGCTCGGTCAAGGCCCGCCTGGACCGCCGCGGCGACGTCGAGGGCGACTCCGTGCTGCCGGTGCTGGTGCACGGCGACGCGGCCTTCGCGGGCCAGGGTGTGGTCATGGAAACGCTGGCGCTCGCGCAGACGCGCGGCTACTACACCGGCGGCACGATGCACCTGGTCATCAACAACCAGATCGGCTTCACCACCTCCGATCCGCGCGACACGCGCTCCACGCTGTATTGCACCGACGTGGTGAAGATGATCGAGGCGCCGGTCCTGCACGTGAACGGCGACGACCCCGAGGCAGTGGTGCTGTGCACGCAGCTCGCGCTCGACTACCGCCAGCAGTTCAACAAGGACGTGGTCGTCGACATCATCTGCTTCCGCAAGCTGGGCCACAACGAGCAGGACACCCCCTCGCTCACCCAGCCGCTCATGTACAAGAAGATCGCCGTGCACCCCGGCACGCGCAAGCTGTACGCCGACAAGCTGGTGGCGCAGGGCACGATCGGCGGGAACGAGCCCGACGAGATGGTGAAGGCCTTCCGCGCCGCGCTCGATGCCGGCAAGCACACGGTCGATCCGGTGCTCACCAACTACAAGAGCAAGTACGCGGTCGACTGGTCGCCCTTCCTCAACAAGAAGTGGACCGACGCGGCCGACACCGCGCTGCCGCTGGCCGAGATCAAGCGATTGGCCGAGCGCATCACCACCGTCCCGAAGGACTTCAAGCCGCATCCGCTGGTCGAGAAGGTCATCGCTGACCGCGCCGCCATGGGCCGCGGCGAGATCAACGTCGACTGGGGGATGGGCGAGCACCTTGCGTTCGCTTCGCTCGTGGCCAGCGGCTATCCGGTGCGCCTGTCCGGCGAAGACTCCGGGCGCGGCACTTTCACGCACCGGCACTCGGTCCTGCACGACCAGAACCGCGAGAAGTGGGACACCGGCACCTACATCCCGCTGCAGAACGTCGCCGACAACCAGGCGCCGTTCGTCGTCATCGACTCCATCCTCTCGGAAGAGGCGGTGCTCGGCTTCGAATACGGCTACGCCAGCGCCGACCCCAACACGCTCACCATCTGGGAAGCGCAGTTCGGTGACTTCGCCAACGGCGCGCAGGTCGTGATCGACCAGTTCCTCGCCTCGGGCGAAGTGAAATGGGGCCGCGCCAACGGCCTCACGCTGATGCTCCCGCACGGCTACGAGGGCCAGGGCCCCGAGCACAGCTCGGCGCGCCTGGAGCGCTTCATGCAGCTCGCGGCCGACAACAACATCCAGATCGTGCAGCCCACCACGGCCAGCCAGATCTTCCACGTGCTGCGCCGTCAGCAGGTGCGCATGTTCCGCAAGCCGCTGGTCATCATGACCCCGAAGTCGCTGCTGCGGAACAAGGACGCAACCTCCGCGCTCTCCGAGTTCACGCGCGGCGAGTTCCGCACCGTGATCCCGGAACTCAATGCCGAGATCGATGCGTCGAAGGTCAAGCGCGTCATCGCGTGCTCGGGCAAGGTCTATTACGACCTCGTCAAGAAGCGCGAGGAGAAGAAGGCGGGCGACGTGGCCATCGTGCGCGTGGAGCAGCTCTATCCGTTCCCGCACAAGGCCTTCGCGGCCGAGCTGCGCAAGTACCCGAACGTCAGCGAGATCGTGTGGTGCCAGGATGAGCCGCAGAACCAGGGCGCATGGTTCTTCGTGCAGCACTACGTGCACGAGAACATGACCGAGGGCCAGAAGCTCGGCTACGCCGGCCGTCCCGCGTCTGCCTCGCCTGCGGTGGGCTACGCCCACCTGCACCAGGAACAGCTGAAGGCACTGCTCGAGCAGGCCTTCGGCAAGCTCAAGGGCTTCGTCCTCACGAAATGACGATGGCAGGCACCGCGCGGCCGCTGCCGGCCGCGCGGTGAGTGCGGGGCGCGCCCCGCACGCCGTCGGCCCATCGCGCGCACGAACAAAACGGAAGAAACATGGCACTCATCGAAGTCAAAGTCCCGCAACTGTCGGAATCGGTGTCCGAAGCGACCCTGCTGCAGTGGAAGAAGAAGCCCGGCGAAGCCGTGGCGCAGGATGAAATCCTGATCGAGATCGAAACCGACAAGGTCGTTCTCGAAGTGCCGGCCCCCTCGGCCGGCGTGCTCTCCGAAACCGTGCGCAAGGACGGCGACACGGTGCAGAGCGACGAGGTCATCGCCCGCATCGACAGCGAGGCCAAGGCCAGTGCCGCCGCTGCCGCCCCCGCGCAGGCCGCTGCCGCGACGGCAGCTGCGCCGGTCGCCGCGGCGTCCGTTGCCGCTGGCGGCTCCAAGAGCGACGTGGCGATGCCCGCGGCCGCCAAGCTCCTCGCCGACAACCAGCTCACGACCGCCCAGGTCCCGGGCACCGGCAAGGACGGCCGCGTGACCAAGGGGGACGTGCTTGGCGCGATCGCCGGCGGCGCGAAGGCTGCGCCCGCGCCTGTGCAGGCGCCCGTGGCGGCAGCAGTCGCCAAGCCGTTGCCCGCCGTCACCCCGCCGGTGTCGATGGCCCTCGGCGAGCGTCCCGAGCAGCGCGTGCCGATGAGCCGCCTGCGCGCCCGCGTCGCCGAGCGCCTGCTGCAGTCGCAGGCCACCAACGCCATCCTCACCACGTTCAACGAGGTGAACATGGCCCCGGTCATGGAGATGCGCAAGAAGTTCCAGGAGAAGTTCGAGAAGGAGCACGGCGTGAAGCTGGGCTTCATGAGCTTCTTCGTGAAGGCCGCGGTGGCCGCGCTCAAGAAGTACCCGGTCATCAACGCCAGCGTGGACGGCAACGACATCGTCTACCACGGCTACTTCGACATCGGCATCGCGGTGGGCTCGCCGCGTGGTCTGGTGGTGCCCATCCTGCGCAATGCCGACCAGATGAGCTTCGCCGACATCGAGAAGAAGATCGCCGAGTTCGGCGCCAAGGCGAAGGACGGCAAGCTGAGCATCGAAGAGCTCACCGGCGGCACCTTCTCCATCTCCAACGGTGGCGTGTTCGGCTCGATGCTGTCCACGCCCATCATCAACCCGCCGCAGTCGGCCATCCTCGGCGTGCACGCCACGAAGGACCGCGCGGTGGTGGAGAACGGCCAGGTCGTCGTGCGCCCGATGAACTACCTCGCAATGTCCTATGACCACCGCATCATCGACGGCCGCGAAGCCGTGCTCGGCCTCGTCGCCATGAAGGAAGCGCTGGAAGATCCGGCACGCCTGCTGTTCGACATCTGAGGACACGCAGATGAGCAACAAACAATTCGACGTCGTCGTCATCGGCGGCGGCCCTGGCGGGTACATCGCCGCCATTCGCGCCGCGCAGCTCGGCCTCAACACCGCCTGCATCGACGAGTGGAAGAACAGCAAGGGCGGCCCGGCACTGGGCGGTACCTGCACCAACATCGGCTGCATTCCGTCGAAGGCCCTGCTGCAGTCCAGCGAGCACGTTGAGCAGGCGCAGCACCACTTCGCCGATCACGGCATCCAGGTGAGCGAGGTCAAGGTCGACCTGGCGAAGATGATCGGCCGCAAGGATGCGGTCGTGAAGCAGAACAACGACGGCATCGTCTACCTGTTCAAGAAGAACAAGGTCACGTTCTTCCACGGTCGCGGCTCCTTCGCGAAGGCGGCCGAGGGCGGCTACGAGATCAAGGTGGCCGGCGCCGCCGAGGAAACGATCATCGCCAAGCAGGTGATCGTGGCCACGGGCTCCAACCCGCGCGCCTTGCCCGGCGCGCCCTTCGACGAGGAGAACATCCTCTCGAACGACGGCGCGCTGCGCATCCCGGCCGTGCCGAAGACGCTGGGGGTGATCGGCGCCGGCGTGATCGGCCTGGAAATGGGCTCGGTGTGGCGCCGCCTGGGCGCGCAGGTCACGGTGCTTGAAGCACTGCCCACGTTCCTGGGCGCCGCCGACGAGCAGATCGCAAAGGAAGCCTTCAAGGTCCTCACCAAGCAAGGCCTGAAGATCGAGCTCGGCGTGAAGATCACCGAAGTGAAATCCGCCAAGTCCGGCGTGAGCGTGAGCTACACCGACGCCAAGGGCGGCGAGCAGACGCTCTCGGTGGACAAGCTGATCGTCTCCATCGGCCGCGTGCCCAACACGATCGGCCTGAATCCGGAAGGCGTGGGCCTGAAGCTCGACGAGCGCGGCTTCGTCGTCGTCGACGACGAGTGCAAGACCAACCTGCCCAACGTCTGGGCCATCGGCGACGTCGTTCGCGGCCCGATGCTTGCGCACAAGGCCGAGGAAGAGGGCGTGGCGGTGGCCGAGCGCATCGCAGGCCAGCACGGTCACGTGAACTTCAACACCGTGCCCTGGGTGATCTACACCTGGCCGGAGATCGCCTGGGTCGGCCAGACCGAGCAGCAGCTCAAGCAGGAAGGCCGCGCCTACAAGGCTGGCAGCTTCCCGTTCATGGCCAACGGCCGCGCGCGTGCGCTGGGCGACACCGCGGGCATGGTGAAGTTCATCGCCGATGCGAAGACCGACGAGATCCTGGGCGTGCACATCATCGGCCCCTTCGCCGGCGAGTTGATCGCCGAGAGCGTGGTCGCGATGGAGTTCAAGGCCAGCGCGGAAGACATCGGTCGCATCTGCCATGCCCACCCCAGCCTGAGCGAGGCGACGAAGGAAGCCGCGCTCGCAGTGGACAAGCGGACGCTGAACTTCTGAGCTTCTGAACTTCGAGGAGCCAGGATGCCAAGGGCGACCACCGTGTCGCCCTTGTCGCGATTGGCCAGAGACTCCCGCTCACCACACGCCGCATGACCCGCGTCACCGAGCTCTATCACCAGACCCTGAAGGAGCGCGGCTATCAGGCCGACCCCGCGCAGCTGCGCGCCGTCGCGCAGCTGCAGCGCTGCCAGGACGAGTGGGAGGACTACAAGGCCCGGCGCAGCAACGCAATCACCAAGCTGCTGCGCCACCCGCCGCTGCCGCGCGGGGTCTACATGTACGGCGGCGTCGGCCGCGGCAAGAGCTTCCTGATGGATTGCTTCTTCAATGCCGTTCCGCTGACGCGCAAGACGCGCCTGCACTTTCACGAGTTCATGCGCGAGGTGCACCGCGAGCTGCAGGAGCTGCAGGGCACGGTCAACCCCCTGGAGGAGCTCGGTCGGCGCATCGGGCGGCGCTTCCGCCTCATCTGCTTCGACGAGTTCCATGTGGCCGACGTGACCGACGCCATGATCCTGCACCGCCTCCTCGAGGCGATGAAGGCGCACCGCGTGAGCATCGTCACCACCTCGAACTTCCATCCGGACGATCTCTATCCCAACGGGCTTCATCGTGACCGCATCCTGCCGGCCATCGAGTTGCTGAAGTCGTGGATGGAAGTGATCAACGTCGACGACGGCACCGACTACCGGCGTCGCACGCTCGAGGACGTGAACCTCTATCACTGCCCGCTCGACGAGGCCGCCGACCGGGCGCTCGAGCAGACCTTCCAGCGGCTGGCCGAAGCGCGTGAGGAAGACCCGATGCTGCACATCGAGCATCGCGAGATCCGGGCCCGCCGCCGCGCCGGTGGCGTGGTGTGGTTCGATTTCGCCACCCTGTGCGGCGGACCGCGCTCCCAGAACGACTACCTGGAACTCGCCACGCAATTCCACACGCTCATCCTCTCGGGCGTGCCGCAAATGCCGCCGCGGCTCGCTTCCGAGGCGCGCCGCTTCACCTGGCTCGTCGACGTCCTCTACGATCGCCGCGTCAAGCTCGTGATCTCCGCGGCGGTGCCGCCCGAGCAGCTCTATACCGAGGGCCCGCTCGCGCACGAATTTCCCCGCACGATCTCGCGCCTGCACGAAATGCAATCCGCCGAATTCATCGCATTGCCGCACCGAGACGTGGACACCTCGCTCACATGACGCCGACCCAAATGACGCGCACCGCCTGTCTGGCTCTCCTGTTGTGCGGCGCTGCCGCCTCCGTGATGGCCGGCACGGCTGAAGAGGAGCGTGCCGAACGCGAGGACATCGCGCGCCAGCGCGCGCAGGTCGAAGAACAGTTCCGCCGCCAGCAGGCCGAGTGCGGCAATCGCTTCTTCGTCACCTCGTGCATGGATGCCGCGCAGCGCGAGCGCCGCAATGCGCTGCACCCGCTGAGCCAGCGCGAAGCCGCTCTCGATGATGCACAGCGCAAGCGCAAGGCCAACGAACGCATGGAAGAGCTCGACCGCAAGCAGCGCGAGTCGGCGCAGCGCCAGGCCGAGCGTGCGTCCTCGCCAGTGCTGCCGATGCCCCCGCTGCCGCCGCGCGCCAGCGAAGCCAGCGCACCGCTCCCGCAGGGTGCGGCCCGCTCGCCGCGTCCGCCCGCCTCGCAGCCCAGCGCCAAGGAACGCGCCGAGCAGGAAGCCAAGGCGCGCGCGGCCTACGACCAGAAGCAGGAAGAAGCGCGCAAGGAGCGCGAGGCCGCCCGTCAGCGTGTTCAGCAGAACAAGAAGAAGACCGTCCCGGACTTGCCGCCCGTGCAACCCTCATCGCCTGCGGCTTCTCGCTGAGACTTTCGAAAAAAAAGCGCCCGGGTCGGGCGCTTTTTCATGCGATGCGCTGAGGCAAAGCGCGGTCAGTTCAGTTCCTCGATCCGCACGAGGGCCAGCGATAGGTTGTCGCCGCCCCCGCGCGCGCGATGCCGCGCCTTGCTGATGAGCATTTCACTGGCCTCGCGCGGGGGCAGGGTGTGCACGATGGCGCCCATCTCGCGGGGACTGAAGTAGTGCCACAGGCCGTCGCTGCACGCGAGCAGGCTGTCGCCGACCTCGAGCGAGGAGATCTGGGTGAGGGTTACGGGCGGATCCTGCTGGGTGCCCAGGCAGCCCGTGAGCAGGTTGGCCTGCGGGTGGGTATTGGCCTCGTCCTCGGTGATCTGGCCTTCCTCGATCAGGCGCTGCACGAAGGAGTGGTCGATGGTGCGCGAGACCATCTCGGGGCCGCGGAAGTGGTACACGCGCGAGTCGCCCGCATGCACGACGTGGCACTCGCGCGAGGGGGCAATCATGAAGGCAGCGATGGTGCTGTGCGGCTCTTCTTCCGCGGTGATCGCGGTGAGCTTGATCATGAGGTGCGACTCGAGGACCAGCTGGCGCAGCGTCTCGGCCGCGTCGTCCTTGCTCGGGGAATAGCGCTCGAAGAGCTGGTGCGCGGTGAGCAGCACCTGGTCGGCTGCCTTGCGCCCGCCGCTCTTGCCGCCCATGCCGTCGGCCACGATGCCCAGCAGGCAGCCCGCGACCCGGGGGTGAACCATCAACTCGACCTGATCCTGCTGGTACATGCGGTCGCCTCGATGCAAGCCGGTAGCGGCGGCGAGGCGGTGTCCGAGGGGCGGGTGAGTCATGGGAGAAAACTATAATCGCTGTCTCCTGCGCCAACGTTGCACAAATGCACGCCACGCGCCAAAGCGCATCGATGGACGCCAACCTTCATTCGCTGCCGCGCCGCCTGATCGAGCTGCGCATCGAGCACGCCGACCTCGACAGCGTGATCGATCGTGCCGCCACTCCTGATCACCCTATCGACGAGCTGACACTGCGACGGCTGAAGAAGCGGCGACTGCTGCTTCGCGACCAGATCGCCCAGCTCGAATCACAGCTTTCCCCCAAAGAGCCCGCATGACGCTGCATGCGGGTCTTGCGTGCCGGGGTACCGAGCAGCCCCCGGGATGCCTTCATGACTGAACTCGAGAGCTTCGTCCAGGAAGCCTTTGCCGCCGACGGCGCGCTCGCCCGCGCTGATGCGTCCTATCGCGAGCGCGGCGCTCAGACCACGCTTGCCATGGCCGTGGCCCAGGCCATCGATGCCCGCGGCGTCCTGGTGGCCGAAGCCGGCACGGGCGTGGGCAAGACCTTCGCCTATCTCGTCCCCACGCTGCTGTCCGGTGCGCGCGCCCTGGTCAGCACCGCGACGAAGAGCCTGCAGGACCAGCTCTTTCTGCGCGATCTGCCGCGTCTGCGCGAGGCGCTTCAGGTCCCCGTCACCGTCGCACTCCTCAAGGGTCGGGCCAGCTACCTGTGCCTGCACCGGATGAAGCAGGCGCGCCAGTCCGCGACCCTGCCGGACCGCGTTTCGGTGCGCACGCTGGCCAAGGTGGAGGACTGGGCCCGACTCACGGCCAGCGGGGACCTCGCCGAGCTGCAGGGGCTGGACGAGCGCTCGCCGGTCATTCCGCTGGTCACGTCTACGCGCGAGAACTGCCTGGGCAGCGAATGCCCGGAATATCGCGCCTGCCACGTGATGAAGGCACGCCGCGATGCGATGGCCGCCGACGTGGTGGTGGTGAACCATCACCTCTTCTTCGCTGATCTGGCCCTGCGCGACACCGGCATGGCCGAGCTCCTGCCTTCCGTCGAGGTGGCCGTGTTCGACGAGGCGCATCAGCTCGGCGAGGCGGGCGTGCAGTTCCTCGGCCTCACGCTGGGCAGCGCCCAGATCATCGACTTCGCGCGCGACGTGCTCGCCACCGGCCTGCAGCAGGCGCGCGGTCTTCAGCCTTGGTCCGATCTCGCGTCCGGCTGCGACCGCGCAGCGCGCGAGCTGCGACTGGCCTGCGCGGGGCCGCTGCGCGAGGTGCGCGCGAGCATCAAGCTGCGCTGGGACGAGCGGGCGACCCGCGCCGAGTTCGCTGCAGCGCTCAATGGCGTGGCGCGTGCGCTCCAGGCGGTCGAGGAGGCACTCGACACCTGCAGCGAGCTCGCTCCCGAGTTCGACAAGCTGGCCCAGCGCGCGCACGAGATGGCGCAGCGAGCGCACGGCTTTCTCGGCGATGCGGCGCTCGGCCATGTGCGCTGGATCGATGTTTCATCCCACAGCGTGCGCCTCATCGAGTCGCCGCTGGACATTCGCGACACGATGCGCGAGCAGATCGGCGCATCGCCGAAGGCCTGGGTCTTCACCTCGGCCACGCTCGGCGCTGACGACCGACTCGCCTGGTTCACCGAATCGGCAGGCCTGGACGACGCGACGACCCTGCGCGTGGGCAGCCCCTTCGACTACGCCGCGCATGCGAGGCTGTACGTGCCCGCGCGTTTTCCCAAGCCCAACGAGCCGAGCCATCCCCTGGCAGTGGCCCAGCTCGCGGCGCAATGCGCGCGCGCGCTGGGCGGGCGCAGCTTCGTGCTCACCACCACGCTGCGTGCTCTGCAGGCGGTGGGCGCCGAGCTCGAATCGCGGCTTTGCGACGACGGCATCGACGTGCTGGTGCAGGGCAGCGCGCCGAAGCGGCAGCTCCTGCAACGCTTCCTCGACACCCCGCGTGCGGTGCTGGTCGGCTCGCAGAGCTTCTGGGAGGGCATCGACGTGCCGGGCGACGCGCTTCAGTGCGTGCTCATCGACAAGCTGCCCTTTCCGCCACCCAACGATCCACTGGTGGAAGCCCGCGTGAAGCGGCTCGAGAGCGAAGGGCGCAACCCGTTCAACGACTACTTCGTCGCAGAGGCAGCGGTGTCGCTCAAGCAGGGCGCCGGTCGCCTCATTCGCACCGAAAGCGACCGTGGCCTGCTCGTGATCTGCGACCCGCGCATGGCGGTCATGAACTATGGCGCCCGCCTTCGTGCCGCCTTGCCGCCGATGTCCTTCGTGCGCGATGAGGCCGAGGCTCTGCGCTGGCTTGCAGAGCTGCAAGGCGCGCACGCGCCGGTGGACGTGCGCTGAGCCGCAGCAACAAGAAGAACAACGGGGCCCGCGGGCCCCGTTGTTCATGCAGTCGTGCGCGGTGGGCGCGTCACCAGACCTGCCACCACGGCTTCTTCACGCCGCCCCCGCCGGCCGCGAACCGCGACTTCGGGAAGTTCTGATCGAGCACGCGCTGGGCGTCGTCGCGCAGCTGGGGGAGGCCGAGCTTGTCGTAGCTCTGGACCATCAGGTAGAGCGCTTCTTCCGCGGAAGGAGAGTTCTGGAATTCCTGCACCGCCTGCTGGGCGCGATTGGCGGCTGCCACATATGCGCCGCGGCGGAAGTAGTAACGCGCGACGTGCACTTCATAGGAGGCCAGCGCATTCACGATGTAGTTCATGCGCAGCTGGGAGTCGGGCGCGTACTTCGACGTGGGGAAGACCGTGGCGACCTGCTTGAACGACTGGTAGGCGTCGCGCGAGGCCTGCTGGTCGCGCTCGGAGAGGTCCTGGCCGGTGAAGTTGCCGAGCAGGCCGAGGTTGTCGTTGAAGTTGCACAGGCCCTGCAGGTAGTACGCGTAGTCGAGCGCCGGGCTGCTGGGGTTGAGCTTGATGAAACGTTCCAGCGTGGAAAGCGCCTGCGCCTTCTCGCCGCCCTTGTAGTACGCGTAGGCGAGGTCGAGCTGGACCTGCTGCGCCTGCTGGGTGCCGGCGGTGCGGCCCTCGAGCTTCTCGTAGAGCTTGATGGCGCGTTCCCAGTTGCCGCCGGCGGCTTCCTCGCGGGCCTCTGCGTACAATTTTTCGGTGGCCATGGCCGCGGTTTCGTCCTTGGACGTGCCGCAACCGGCAAGAACTGCGGCGCCCGTCACGAGCAGCGTGGCCAGCGCGCGGCGACCCCAGGTGGTGTGAGCGGTTCGCAGCATGGCGCGCATTTCCAGAATCCCGTTTTCGAAAGACCGCGAATTATATGGATGCCCTCCCGCTGGTTCCTGCTGAGGAAGACGCGGAAGTTGTCGGCGAGGACGCCGAGACGCGCGGTGCATTCGTCGATGCCGCAGGACACGGCCAGCGGCTGGACAAATGGCTGGTCTCGCTCGCGCCGGAGTTTTCGCGCAGTTACCTCCAGACCCTGATCGAGCATGGGCATGTGCGCGTGAACACGCAGCCCCAGACCACTGCATCGCGAAAGCTGCAGGCGGGGCAGGAGGTGCGGCTCACACTGGTGCCCACGCCCCAAAGCCGTGCGTTCGTCGCGCAGGCCATGTCGCTTCGCGTGCTGCACGAGGACGATCACATCCTCGTTGTCGACAAGCCGGCGGGCCTCGTTGTTCATCCGGCTCCGGGCAACTGGTCGGGCACGCTGCTCAACGGTCTGCTGGCGCACCACGCCCAGGCTGCGAGCCTGCCGCGCGCGGGCATCGTGCACCGTCTGGACAAGGACACGAGCGGACTGATGGTGGTGGCGAAGTCGCTGCCCGCGATGACGGCGCTCACGCGCGCCATCGCCGATCGCGCGGTCAGCCGCCAGTACCTCGCGCTCGCGCATGGCGAGGTGAGCGAGAAGCCCTTCAGCGTGGACAAGCCGATCGGGCGCGATCCAGTCTCGCGCGTGCGCATGGCGGTGATCGCATCGGGCAAGCCCGCGCGCACCGATGTGCAGCGGCTCGGGTGCGCCGTCGTGGAAGGCGTGAAGCTGAGCGCGCTGCTGTGCACCCTGCACACGGGGCGCACGCACCAGATCCGGGTTCATCTCGCGAGCCTCGCGCACCCGCTGGTGGCCGACACGCTGTATGGCGGTGCCAACGCGGCCGGCATCGCGCGCCAGGCGCTGCATGCGTTCAGGCTGAGCCTCGAGCACCCCATCACGGGCGAGCCGTTGTCGTTTCGTGCGCCGATCGCGGAAGACCTACGCGCGGCATGGACCCGGGTCGCCCCGGGGGTGGAGCAGGACCTGCCCTCCGATACAATCGCCGCTACGGCTGTTTCAGCCCGTTGCGGCCGCCGAGACGAAAGCCAGGAGGCGCCGCAAGCCGGCCGTCCGAAGGCACGCCAGGCCAGTCGCCCCGGCCGCCCCTGAGGGAGCACGCAGCCCGCCCCGCTGGCCGTTTGGCCACCCGACAAACCAGCAAGAATCCGGCGCTCACCCCTGGCCCACATCGTGGACCCATGGTTTTCGAGCGCGCTGCGGCGGACCGATTGGTTCTGCCACGTTGTTAGACGGAGTCCATGAATACACAGGATGCAAAGCGCGTCCTCGAAACGGCGCTCATCTGCGCCCAGCAGCCCATGCCGCTGCGGGATATGCGCACGCTGTTCGACGACCAACTCGGGCCCGACACCATTCGAGCGCTGCTCGACGAATTGATGCGCGACTGGGAGCACCGCGGCGTCGAATTGGTCGCGGTGTCCAGCGGCTGGCGATTTCAGAGCCGCCCCGAGCTGCGCGAGTACCTCGATCGACTCCACCCGGAGAAGCCGCCGCGCTATTCGCGCGCCACGATGGAGACGCTGGCCATCATTGCCTATCGCCAGCCCGTCACCCGCGGCGACATCGAGGACATCCGCGGCGTGACCGTGACGAGCCAGATCGTCAAGCAACTGGAGGACCGCGGATGGATCGAATCCATCGGCCACCGCGAAGCGCCGGGGCGCCCGGCGCTGTACGCCACCACGCGGCAGTTCCTCGACGACCTCGGCCTTGCCACTCTCGAGCAGCTACCCGCCTTGGACGGCAGCACCGCCGCCGCGGCGCTGGCTGCCGCGCTGCCCGAGCAAGGCTCGCTGTCGCTCGACCTCGCGGCCGATGCCAGCGCGCAAGTGGCAGCGAACGAAGCGGCGCAGGCAGACACGGCCGGCATCGAAGCAGGCGTCGAGTCGATCACCGTCGAATCGAGCGCCAATGCGATCTCCGAATCGCAGGCCACGCCCGCCGAACCCCCGGTTGACGCGCCGACCGAACACACCTCCCCGACCCTGCAGCCCAGCGAAGACGAAGTCGACGCCGCCGAAGGGCAACTCCCCGAACATCCCCCGGCCGCAGACGCAGCGGCGCAAGAGGCCCACGCCTCCGACACGACCCCGCAGCCATGAACGCCAACGATCACTCGTCCCCGGACGACCGCCTGCCCCAGGCACCCAACGACGCCGACACGCCCGCATCGCAGGCGCAAGACGAGGTCGCGCCGAAGCCCGCGCGCAAGCGCACCCGCAAGGCGGCGCCCGTGCCGGACGATTCCGCGCAGGGCGCGGACACGGGCACGCCCGCCGCCGAGGAGGCACCCGTCTCGGCAAAGCCCGCAACGCGTCGCCGCAAGCCGGCGGCGACGGCCGTGACCGCACCGGTCGAAGTTGAAGTGCAGCCCGAGCCTGTGGCGGCATCCGACGAGCCGCAGCGCGCGTCCATCGAATCGAGCGGCCCCTTCGAGCGTGCGATCGAGTCGGGGCAGGGCGGCGAGCCGGTCGACTCGTCCTCCGTGGAGGATGCCGCGCCGGCCGCGAACGCTCCCGACGCGAGCGCCGAGGCCTCCGAAGGCGAAGGCGAATCGGGTGGCCGCCGTCGCCGTCGTCGCAACCGGGGCGAGCGCACCGAAGGCGCCGAGCGTGGTGAGCG
>Ga0105248_10001366_pt1 | contig 27255 bp, 20 predicted proteins | sample KBSS34metaG_FD_81524 | JGI IMG/M metagenome (GOLD analysis project Ga0105248, IMG submission 81524) | Switchgrass rhizosphere microbial communities from Kellogg Biological Station, Michigan, USA - KBS S3-4 metaG | ecosystem: Host-associated > Plants > Roots > Rhizosphere > Soil | place... | reverse complement strand
GCGCTCAGGAGTGGGGCGGCGGCGCTCAGAACAGTGATCAGCGCCTTCCGGAGCCAGAGGGTGCGTTGCGGCGAGCGATCCAGGGTCAAGGCGGGACTCCGATCAACGAATGGTCGCGGTTCTCATCGCAGCGCTCACGAGGGCAGTGGCAGGCCGCTGACGAATTTGTCTGAGTAAACGGACGCGCGGCAGCGCGTAAAGCGATCTTCTGCGGCGGTGCGAACGACCAAAGCCCCGGCCAAACACTGGCGGACAGGCGACTGATTGAATCACTAGGGGATTCTGGCTCCCCCAAAACAGCATGCTGGTCGCTCTGCCGCACCCGCTCGATCCGCGTCCTGCGGTGCGCTTGCACTTCGGTGCACGAGCTAAGACCGCTTGAACGCCAGCGGCGACTTTCGCTGCAATCGGGGGCGCCTCAGGGTTTGTTACACCGACGGCGCTAAGTCGGACAAATCATGAACGGGGTCCCTGGCGCTCATGGGATTGCCGATGAACGGACTTTCCCAAAGTCGCTTCGGGGTGGAAACAGGACCTTGCCGCCGCACCTTTCGCACGCGCCGTTGTCCAGTCGATCGGACATACGGACGTAAGAAAGGCGACGACGGGGCGGCTAGGGCGCCCGCGACGCTTAGTCGTCGTAGTCCAGAACTCGCCGTCGGCTTGGCTCTGTCATCGTGCGCTGCGCCGCGGGCGGGTAATAGCGCGCGGCCCGGCTCCGCCGGCCGAGCCCGGCCGGCGGTCGAGCTTTGGCGCTAGCCGAAGACAAAATCAGCCGCATTGAGCTGGGCGACGGTCACGCCCCGCACGAGCACATCGCTATCCGCGTCCAGGCTGATCAGAACCCCGTCGGACGTGGTCTGGAAATGACTGGCGAGGTCCGCAAACCCGCTGAAGCCGAAGCCGTCGATTTCGATCCGATCCTTCCCCAGCTCGAAGTCCATGATCTGATCGTGCCCGCCACCGGGGTGGAAGAGGAAGAGGTCGGCGCCGGTCGTGGCTGTCGGGGATAGGATCATCCCATCGCCCCACATCTGATCGGCCGTGCTGGAATCCCCGACCATGGTGTCTTCGCCGCCCCGAGCGTTGTCCAACAACACCTCGCCGTCACCGAAAAGCAAGGGGGAAGAGGTGGTGTTCCCCAGTCCCTCCACCACATCGTCGCCGCCTTGGGCGTCGTCGCTCAGCAGCTGGGCGTCGCCATAGGCTAGGGAACCCGACACCGTGTCGTCACCGCCGACAGCAAAACCGCTGATCCCCTGGGCGTCGCCATAGCCCCAGCTGCTGGCAAACGGCGTCTCGCCCAGGGCCGTGACCAGGTCATCGCCTCCATGGGCATGATCGTTGAGGCCCATCGTATCACCTATGGCGACGCTAAGCGTGAAGCCGGTGGCGGTCACGGTGTCGTCGCCGCCCGTGGCGTAATCGCTCATGCCCCACGCGTCGCCAATCGCCATCAGTACGCCCGCCCCAGGACCTCCGATTACGGAGACCTGGTCGTCACCGCCGCTTGCCTGGTCCGTGATGAGCATTGCGTCGCCGAAGGCCATGCCCTGATAGAGTGTCGTTCCCTCGTAGGGTGTATTGAGCGTCAGGACGTCGTCTCCCCCCTGCGCCTGGCCTGACAGGCCCTGCACGTCGCCGACCAGGCTCTCGTAGTCGGCAGGGTTGTCGTTGATCGTTTCCCCCGGCGCCACGGCGTGGCCCGTCAGAACGATGTCGCCGTCAACGAAGAAGGTCGAAAGCCCGCTGACGTTCCAGGCGACGGCGGCCGGTGTGGTCGTCGTCCCGTCGAAGACGTCGTAGTTGACCGTCACCGTCGTCGTCTCGCCGACAGTCAGGTTCTGGTAGGCCGGCGCGCTGGGATCGAGCGTGAAGCTATGGGTCGCGGCGTCATAGGTCACGCCGTCCGGCAGGGTGGCCGGCAGGTTGACGATTACGTCCGAGGGCTTGGGCAGGCCGTCCAGCGCGACCGCCGGACCATCTTCCGTCGCGCTTCCCAGGTTATACAGCAGGGTTGTCGTCGCCTTGTTGCCGACCAGGTCGGTTGCGGTCGCAATCAGGGTGTGCGTCCCGTCGGCGACATGGAGAACGTTCACGTCCCACAGGCCGTTTTCGTCGGCGACGGTCGTGATCAATTTCTTCGCGCCGTCCGACAGGGTGACGGACGCGCCTGGCTCGCTGTCGCCGACGAACTCGATGAGCCCTGGAGGCGCGCCTGGGTATTGGGCGACGTGCTCTATGGTCACCAGCGTCTGGGTGTCGACGGTGAAGGCGAGCGCCGCGCTCGCCGGCCCGATGTTGCCGGCCTTGTCCGTGGCGGTCGCGGTCAGGCTGTGGTCGCCGTCGGCGAGCTTGCCGAGCGTGTAGCTCCAGTCCCCTGTCTCGCTGGCCTGGACCTGGCCCAGCTTGGCCGCCCCGTCGTAGAGCGAGACGAAGGCGTAGGCCTGGGCCTTGCCGGTCAGCGCCTGGTCGGCGGTGTCATGGGCGGCGTTGACGTAGCCGGCGACGATTTTGGAATCGGCCAGGTTCGTCGGTGCGCCGGGGGCGACCGTGTCGACGGCGAAGGCCAGGATGTCGCTGCGGGCGCTGGCGTTGCCGGCCGCGTCCGTGGCCGTCGCCGCGAGCTTGTGCGCGCCTTCGGAAAGCTGGCCGAGGGTGAAGCTCCAGGCGCCGGTCGCACCCGCCTTCACCGTCCCGAGCTGAGTGTCGCCATCGAAGACGGTCACCCAAGCGCCGGCGTCGGTCTTGCCGGTCAGGGCTTGGTCGATGGTGTTATGCGCCCCATTGACGAAGCCCTTGGAGATGGCCGCGTCGGCCAGCGAGCCCGGCTGCGACGGCGGGCGGGTGTCGACCTTGAAGACCAGGGCCTCGCTCGCCGAACTGAGGTGGCCGCCCGCGTCGCTTGCGACCGCGGTCAGCCTGTGCGTGCCGTCCAGCAGCCGGCCGAGCGTATAGCTCCAGGCCCCGTTGCTGTCGGCGATGGTGGTCCCGAGCTGGGTCGTCCCGTCATAGACCAGGACCGTGACGCCGGCGTCGGCGACGCCGGTCAGCGCCTGGCTGGCGGTGTCGCGGACGTTGTTGACATAGCCGTTGAGGATGGCGGCGTCCGCAAGGCCGCTCGGCGGCGCAGGCACGGAAGAGCTTAAGGTGGTCGTCGGCATAGTGGCGGCCCTCACATGTTCTGTTGCTGGTGAGGTTAATGCGGCACACAATCTTAGATTGTCAACTGCTATATTTCTTGCGTTAGGTGGTCACGCGCCACATTTTGATCTGTGAAAGACCTATTTTCGCCATGGTGTCGCCACGTTGGATTTTCGCGAGCAAGCCTCTTCCAGCGAGCAGGGCCATGTATGCCTGCCGTCACAGGCTGACCTCAGATTCCGGATGGGCCTCGGGAAGGCAGCCACTTCTCGAGCAAGCCGTCGCCGGCGCCTACAAGCGATGGGGTAGACGCCCCATCGCTTTGCGGCCGCATCTCAATCGGCCGCCCAAGCCAGCGCGAGCTGACCCTGGCAACTTTCCGAACGTCTCTCGGCTCCTCTACGGACCTCAGGCCGAGGTCATGACGACCCTGGCCGTCGCAGAACGCAGACCTTCCGCGCGGACCTCGAGCGTGAGCGCGCCAGCTTCGCCGGTCGGCCGCAGGATGGCGAGCGCTCGGCCGTGCCAGGTCTTGGCGACCGGCTGGCGGAAGCTCGCGACGCCGCGCGGATTGGCGTTCCCGAAGGCGGCCAGCTCGGCCGGACCCGTCAGCGCGGCTTCGATCACCGTCACGGCGTCGGGGACGAGGCGGCCTGACCCATCCACCACCTCGACGGTGACATGGGCGAGCTCCCCGCGAACGGCGGGGATCCTTGGCCGATCGACCCTCACGCGTAGCGCGGCCGGAGCGCCTGCCGTCTCCAGCGTACGTTGGCCGATCCTCCTCCCCCCGCGGTAGGCGGTCGCGATCAGCTTGCCCGGCGCGTAGGGGACCGAAAGCAGAGCCGTCGCCATGTCGGCGTCGGTCATGGCCTTCTCCGCCACCTTGCGGCCGTTGAGGGTCAGCTCGACCCGGTCGCCCAGGGTGTAGACGCGGACGTTCAGGAGCTTGCCCTCCTGGCCCTGCCAGGTCCAGCTATGCAGCTCGTCGCGCCAACCCCAGGGCGAAATCCTCTCCCCCACGCCTTCGGGAAGCGGGCGCTGCACGGCGACTTCCAGGGGGCTCAACCCCCAGATGACGTCGCGCTGAAGGGATTGCGGCTTCTGCCCCCCGATGAGGTCGATGTCGCCGCAGAAGGCGTTGAACCAGGGATAGGGCGGGTTCGTCACGAACGCCGAGCCTGAGGGAAAAGAACGGCCGATCCCGGACTCGCCGAGATAGTCCATCGCCGTCCAGACGAATTCGCCGATCAGGCTCGGGTTGGCGTCGATCAACCGCCAGAAGCCGACGGCCTGATTGGGGAAGCTTTCGGTGCTCACGACCACCCGATGGGGAAAGCGAGCATCCTCGGGCCGCGCGCGTTCCATCTTGTAGTTGTAGCCGACCACGTCGAGAAATTGGGTCGCGGCCTGGTCCGGCCTGCCGTCCGGCAATGTCACGTCCGGGCCATTGGGCGTGTTGATGGCCTGCGTCAGAGGCCTGAGGGGGTCGAGCGCGCGGAACGCCTCGGCGAGCTGGCGCGCGGTCTGCACGCCGTCCGGCTTGCCGGTCTCCGGGATCTCGTTGCCAATGCTCCACATGATCACGCTGGGGTGGTTGCCGTCCCGCGCGACCATGGTCTCCAGGTCCGTGCGCCACCAGCCGTCGAAGTACTGGGCGTAATCGTCCGGGTTCTTGCCCACCCGCCAGCAGTCGAACGGCTCCTCGATCACCAGCATGCCCAGCCGGTCGCAGGCGTCGAGCAAGGCCGGTGAGGGAGGGTTGTGCGAGGTGCGAACGGCGTTGAAGCCGCGGGCCTTGAGCAGCTCGATCTTGCGCACCTCGGCGCGGTCGATCGCAGCGGCGCCGAGCAGGCCGTTGTCATGGTGGATGCAGCCGCCGCGCAGCTTGTAGCTGCGGCCGTTGATCCGCAGGCCGTTCTGCGCGTCGACCTCGACTCGCCTCACGCCGAAGGTCGTCGACATCCGATCCAGGACGGAGCCGCCGGCCAGCAGCTCACACTCGGCGGTGTAGAGCGCCGGGGTCTCCGGCGACCACAGCCGCGGGCCGCGGAGTTCGAGGCGGGCGACGGTCTCGGCTGAAGCAGGCGATTGGCTCTCGGCGACCAACTTCCCGGCAGGATCGCGCAGGCGGCAAGCCACCATGGCGCCGGCCGGCAGGCTTTCCAGCTTCGCGCGCAGGAGGACCGTGGCCTGGTCAATGGAGACGGTTGGCGTGGTGACACGCAGGCCCCACTGCCCGAACCGCTGCTGGCGGATCAGGTTGAGCCGGACGTGCCGGTAGATGCCCGACCCGGAGTACCAGCGGCTGTTGCGGCCAAGGTTGGCGACGCGCACCGCCAGCACGTTCTCGCCGTCGGTGGAGAGATGCGGCGTAAGATCGACGACGAAGGGCGTGTAGCCGTAGGGGTGCTCGGCCAGCAGCCTCCCGTTCAGGAAGACCTGGGCGTTCATGTAGACGCCATCGAAGACGATCTCGGCGCGGCCGTCCGCGGGAAGCGGCGGCAGGCGGAAGCGCTTGCGGTACCAGCCGACCCCGCCGACCGTGTGGCCAGTGTCGTGGCCGCCGTTGCTCGGGTCTCCTTCGCCGATCAGGGTGGCGCCGCCGACGAACGGACCGATCGCCTTCGGGGCGCCGGTGACGGGCTGCCAGAGTGGCGCGGTGTCGATGTCACGCACCACGCCATTGACCGCCTTCAGCGTCGGCCCACGGTCCTCGATGCTCCAGTCGTGAGGCAGGTCGAGGCGGCGCCAGGCGGCGTCGTCGAACTCGCGCTGGGCGACCTCTGGTCCATCGCCGAGCGCGAACCGCCAGTCGGCGTCGAACGGCTGGTCGCGACCGCCCGGAACGAGGGCGAGGTCTGCGGCCTCACCGGCGTGCGCAGCCGCGGGCGAGAGCGGCGCTGCGGCCGTCGCCCCGACGATCTGCAGGGCCCGACGGCGTGAGACCCGGGTCGGCTTACTGGGGTTCATTTGGCTCCCACACAGCTATTTGTCGGAGTAAAAGAATCGGCCGGTCACGACTACCATCACGGCAGGTGGACGTCATGCTTCCACCGAGCCTGTGTGAGAACGCGTTGCCGGCGCGGCCGGGTATGGAAAGCGTGGCGGGCGCTCAGGCCGCGCGCCAGGCGTACACCTCGGCTTCAGGCTGCACGTCTTGCAGGCCGGTGTGCGATAGCGGATCGCGCGTGTGTTTGCCCGAGCGGTGCATATCGTGGCCGCCGATGAGGGCGCCGTCGGTCGCCGCACGGCGCCCCCGCGTTTGCAGGATCGCTATAGTTATGCGGGCGTGGTAAGATGACACACGGTTGAGTTGTGGCTGGCGGCGTATGACAGAAGGCGCTCTTTGAGATGTCTGATGGCGCGTCCGCTAATCAGCGTCCTGCAGCCGACATCGAACTTGCTCTGCGCAAGAGCGAGGAGCGCTTCCGTCAAGTTGTCGAGGCGGCGCCGAACGCCATGGTGATGATCGGTCCAACGGGGCTGATCGAGATGGTCAATCTGCAAGCCGAGTCACTGTTCGGCTACCAGCGTGCGCAGATGCTGGGCCAACCCATCGAAATCCTGGTTCCGGAGCGATTTCGGCGCGCGCACCCAAAGCTGCGCGCGACGTTTTTCTGCGATCCCAAGTCTCGCCCCATGGGCGCGGGCCGTGATCTCTTCGGTCTGAAGAAGGACGGCGGCGAGTTCCCGATCGAGATCGGTCTGAATCCGATCGAGACCGATGAAGGTGTGAAGGTCCTCTCGGCGATCGTGGACATCACCAGCCGCAAGCAGTTGGAGGATCGCTTCCGGATGGTGGTGGAATCCGCCCCCAACGCCATGGTCATGATCGCCGCCTCCGGCCAGATCGTGATGGTCAACGCCCAGGCCGAGAAGGTGTTCGGCTACGACCGCGTCGAGATGCTCGATCGCTCCGTCGAGATGCTCGTGCCGGCCCGGTTCCGTCACCACCACCCCGGCCTAAGGACCGGCTTCTTTGCGAATCCAGAAACGCGACCGATGGGCAGCGGTCGCGATCTCTACGGGATACGCAAGGACGGCAGCGAGTTCCCCATAGAGATCGGCCTCAACCCGATTGAGACCGAAGACGGGCCCATGGTGCTGTCGGCCATAGTCGACATCTCCTCGCGCAAGCGCCTAGAGGAGCGCTTTCGGCGGGTGGTCGAGGCGGCGCCGAACGCCATGGTGATGATCGGACAGCGCGGCCAGATCGAGATGGTCAACGCTCAGGCTGAACGGGTGTTTGGCTACGAGCGGGCTGAGATGCTTGGCCAATCGATCGAGTTCCTGGTGCCCAAGCGGTTCCGCGCGCAACACCCAGCGCTGCGAGCATCGTTCTTTGCCGACCCCCATTCGCGTCCGATGGGCGCTGGGCGCGACCTTTACGGGCTTAAGAAGGACGGGAGCGAGTTCCCGGTCGAGATCGGCCTTAACCCGATCGAGACCGAAGACGGCGAGATGGTTCTGTCGGCGATCGTCGACATCTCCGACCGTAAGCAGAAGGAAGAGCGCATCCACGCCGCGCTCAAGGAGAAGGACACGCTGCTCGGAGAGATTCACCATCGCGTGAAGAACAACCTCCAGGTCGTTCACAGTTTGCTGGACCTGCAGAGCGACCTCGTCACCGATCAGAAGATTGTCAGCATCCTGCGGGAGAGCCAGAATCGCATCAGGTCCATGGCCCTGATCCACCAGACGCTCTACGAGTCCAAGGACTTCGTTCAGGTGGATTTCAGCAATTTCCTCGAAACCCTGGCTCCGACGTTGATCTCTTCCTACGGGGTTGATTCCGATCAGATCACGCTGTCGATCGAGGCGATGGAAGTGCTGCTGCCGATCAGCGCAGCCGTGCCTTGCGGCCTGGTCGTGAACGAGCTGATCTCCAACGCCCTGAAGCATGCGTTCCCTCACGGGCGGCGAGGTGAGATCAACATAGGATTGGCGGCCGCCCCCGACGGACGCGCAATGTTATCCGTGAGTGACAACGGCATCGGCATCGCCGAGGACCATGATCTAACTCAGACGACGACGCTCGGGCTTCAGTTGGTGGCCTTGCTCGCCGATCAACTCGCCGGCGAGCTTGAGATTCACCGCGCGAATCCAACGCAATTCATCCTCCGTTTCCCCATCGAATAGGTGTCCGCCATGCTGCAGACCAAGATCATGGTGGTCGAGGACGAGCGCATCGTCGGGTTCAACCTGAAACAGCGGCTGGTTCGTATGGGATATGAGGTGACCGCCGTTGCTACGTCGGGCCAGAAGGCGCTAGCCGCCATAGCGGCCAACCGGCCTGACATCGTGCTCATGGACATTCACATCGATGGCGACATGGATGGCATCGAGACGGCCGCGGCGATACCGCCGGATCTCCATCTGCCGGTCGTCTACCTGACGGCGTACTCCGAAGAGGCCACCTTGGACCGCGCCAGAGAGACGCAGCCTTATGGATACCTCCTCAAGCCGTTCTCGGAGCGGGAACTTCACGCGACCATGAAGATGGTCCTGGAACGTCGCCGCGCCGACGGTCTGCTGCGGGAAAGCGAAGCCAGGCTAGAGGCGCTCGTGGCGGTTCGCACAGCTGAGCTTGCCGCCTCCAACGCCAAGCTTCAGAAACAGATCAGCATACAGCGCGAGACCGAAGAGGCGCTCCTTCAATCCCGGAAGATGGAGGCGATCGGGCAGCTCACTGGCGGTGTGGCGCACGATTTCAACAACCTCCTGACCCCGATCATCGGCGGCCTCGACATCCTCCAGCGGAAAGGAGTCGGAGGGGAGCGCGAGCGGCGTCTGATCGCCGCGGCCCTTACCTCGGCCGAACGGGCGAAAGCCCTCGTTCAGCGATTGCTCGCTTTCGCCCGACGTCAGCCGCTACAGCCCTGTGCGGTGGACGTGGGCGAACTCCTGGAGGGTCTGGTCGGCCTGGTCACGACCACCTCCTCCTCCCCGATCAGGGTCATCCTCGAAATCGCCGATGACACGCCGGCAGCACATGCTGACGTTAATCAGCTGGAGATGGCGATACTCAATCTCAGCGTCAACGCACGAGACGCGATGCCGGAGGGCGGCGATCTGACCATCACCGCGCGCGGCGAGACGATAGGGTCGGGGCACCCTACACTAAAGCCCGGAAACTACGCGCGCATCTCAGTGGCGGACACGGGAATTGGGATGGACAAGGCGACGCTCGCGCGAGCCGTGGAGCCCTTCTTCTCCACCAAGGGCGTGGGCCAGGGGACCGGACTGGGTCTCTCGATGGTCCACGGTCTCGCTTCTCAACTTGGCGGCGCGCTGGCCCTCTCCAGCACCCTCGGGGAAGGCGTAGTGGCGGACTTGTGGCTGCCCGTCAGCCGAGACGTGGTCCAACTGGCGCGCCAGCGGAGCGATGTCGTGGCTTCGGAGCCGGCGCCGGGTACGGCGCTGCTGGTCGATGACGAGGACCTGCCGAGGGCGAGCACGGCCGAGATGCTGAAAGAGCTCGGCTATGAGGTCGTCGAGGCCTGCAGCGCACTCGAGGCCTTGGCCCTATTCGACGCTGGCCAGAGTTTCGATCTGCTGCTGACCGACCACATCATGCCGGGAATGTCAGGCGCGGACCTCGTTCGCCGCCTGCGGCCGGAGCATCCCGATCTGCGCGCGCTGATCATCTCCGGATTCGCGGACGTCGACGGTATCGCCCAGGACCTGCCGCGTCTGATGAAGCCATTCCGGCACAACGACTTGGCCAATAGCCTCGCCGCGCTACCCCCAGCCATGGTGGCCTGAATACCGTGTCAGCGCAGCGTTTCAGCGGTGGAGGAATGTGCCCCCCAGGTGGAACCTCGGCGAAGTAGGCGCTCCAGGCTGTTCGGGCGCCCGCGCGAACCTCGGGCTCACCAACCGTGCTCCCAGTTGCGCCAGTGATGGTGTTCCCACCGCTCGCGCCGCCAGCGGCGAGCCTCCCAGTACGACGGCGGCTCCCAATTGTAGTCGTAAGCCAGGCTGCGGTAGTAATCCGTCGGGACCACGCGATAGCTCCGCCAGCCCGTCGTATAGTAGACGCGGTGATAGACCGGTCGCCAGAGCCGCTCCCGGACCACCACGACGCGGCGGACGTAGTGCGGCTGGTAGCTTACGACGTAATGGGCTGGCCGGTGACAGTGCGCCGACGCCGCGGCCGGGAGCAGCGTAAGCGCCGATCCGGCGACGACGGCGAGCAGGGCGAGCTTCATGCTCCTTCTCCGAAGCTTCATCGTCCCTCAGCGCACCAGGATGCGGCGGGCGACCTGAACGGAAACTGACCTACGGCCTGGCTCCGGGGCGGGTAGGATCAGTTTGGAATTGGCCTCCCGCGCGGGCAGGCGCTCGATCCTGTGGGGTGAAGCGTTCGTCAGAACACTTGGCGCCACCCCTACGGCGACGGGTACGCCAGGTTTAAGGTTCGAGCCCCTGCCCTTCCGCGCGCCGATGTCGTGGTCAATGAGCCCGGAGCGGCCGGAAAAAGGCTCGGATGTCGGCGGCCAGGAGTTGCGGGTGCTCGAGCGCCGCAAAGTGCCCCCCCGCCGGCATCTCGGTCCAGCGAGCGACCTCGAAGACTCGCTCGACCCAGGAGCGGGGCGGCATCGGGAGTTCGTGCGGGAACACCGCGACGCCAAGCGGCGGTGCCACCCGCTCGCCAGGCTCGAAGGCCAGCGGAGCCAGGCGGTTTTCCTTGTAGAGGCGCAGGGAGGCGCCGAGGCTGTCGCTGAACCAGTAGAGGCAGATATCGGCGAGCAGTGTGTCCAGCGAGAACACCCGCTCGACATCGCCGTCGCAGTCGCTCCAGGCGCGGAACTTCTCGACGATCCATGCCGCCAGCCCCACGGGGGAATCGGTGAGAGCGAAGGCGAGGGTCTGCGGCTTGGTCCCTTGCAGCGCCGCATACGCCCCTTCTTCGCTCGCCCACATGGCGGCGCGATCGCGGAAGGCCTGTTCCTCGATTGTCAGCGGCGTCGACCCAGGGCCCAGCGGCGGACGATAACCGCCGGGGATGTAGTTCAAGTGTGCGCCGACGACGCTTTCCGGATAGAGCCGCGCCAGCCACATCGAGACCCCGGCCCCGATGTCGCCGCCCTGCGCGCCGAAGCTCGGGTAGCCGAGGCCCGCCATCAGCTCCCGCCAGGCCCGCGCGATCGTCCGCGAGCTCACGCCGGCCGACGAAGGCGCCGATGAGAACGCGAACCCGGGCAGGGAGGGCACGACCACGTCAAAAGCGTCGGCGGGATCCGCCCCGTGGGCCGCGGGGTCCGTGAGCAGCGGAAGAATGCGTTCCATCTCTGCGAACGACCCGGGCCAGCCGTGGGTGAGGATGAGCGGCATGGGTGCGGGCCCGCGGCCCCGCTGGTGGACGAAATGGATCTCCCGACCGTCGAGCTTCGCCTTGTACTGCGGAAGGCGGTTGAGCCGAGCCTCCTCCGCCCGCCAGTCGAAGCGGCGCCGCCAGTGCTTCCAAAGTCTCCGCACGAACAGCAGGCTCGCCCCGTCCGCCCAACCTTCGCTGTCGAACGAGGCGGGCCAACGCACCGCGCCGAGCCGACGCGCCAAGTCCTCGAGCGCCTCATTCGGCACGCGGATCGAGAATGGCTGAATGTCCACGGCAGACCTTTCGCTCGGCGAGCCCAGGACCATAATTTCCGGAGCCGGCAGCCCTATATGTAGGCGCTTGCAATCATCGGGGCTCGTGCTCGCAAACAGCAGCGTTTCCTGTAGCAAACCCAGCGACACCGCCTTCGCCACGGTGTGCGGGTCAGGCGATCCTCCGCGGGAGCCCCCTCGTCACATCAAGCGGTCGAACCACCTCAGGATCTCCCTGGGCTCTCGCTGGAAGTAGGCGTACCCATCCCAACGGCGCGTTGTTCCCTCGATCCAGAACAGCTTCTTCTCGGCGAGCGGGATGGCGTCGTACATGGCCTGGACGTCGCTCGGCCGCGTGTAGAGGTCGTTGCGGACCTGGTAGAGCAGGGTCGGCACATTCACGCTGTTGGCCCAGGGCACGGGTGAGAACTCGGCGATCGCAAAGCTGGTGACGAGCCGGACCCGCCGGTCGAGGTCGTCCATGCGCTCTGCGGGGCCGGCTCGCTGGCAACCTTGCTCTCGCGGATGATCCGCCCCTGCGCGTCCACCACGCAGACGCTGGAAGCTTCCAGCGATACATCGATCCCGGCATACTGCTTCATGGTCGCCTCTCGATGATGCTTGGCGCAGGCCCAATCCTGACGCCGCCGATGACACCATCATTCTGAGGGACGACCATTCTGAGGGACGACCGCCTGACCTCAAGCCGGTCTGCGCCGGCCGCCCGTTAGGCCATCTTCCTGGAGGCGAGGTCGGGGCCGGTGGCGACCCATCTGAGACTCTTACCTCGCGGGGCGAGGTAAGATGGAAATTGCAGGACCGCGATCCACCTTCCCCTCCCGTTCCCAACGTCAGCTTCTGGGCGATCGCGCAGCCCGGCAGGCACGGTCGGGCTGCGCCATTAGGAGCTGTCGGCCCACGCCGTGCTGCGAGGCGGTTGGTCATCGTCAGGTGGCGATGGACTCGGCCTCCGCCGACAGCCGATCGCAGGTTTTGAAGTCGCGGCGGCTGAAAGCAGCGGCTGCAGCCTTTCGCAACAACAGGTGCGCGGCCTTCGGCTGCCGGCGGCGGAGTTTCGCAGCCCAGAGCTCCGCCGCGTCTGCATCGACCATGATCTCCTGGCTGCGCTGCTCGATCATCCGGCCGGCTTCGGCGAGCGCCGGCCACTCCATCAGGAACCGCAGACCGACTTGGAAATCGCGGAAGTTGGCGGCGAGGGCGAAAGCGCGGGTCTCCGCCTCCACATCGTCAAAATCATCCAGCTGGCCGATGAAGGCCTTCGCACGCTCGACCGACAGCGTCCGTTCAAACGACGCCCAGCGCACCTCCTGCGCGTCTTCGGGGCGCCCCGACTGGTCCAGATAGGCGATCCAGGCGGTCTCCCACTCAAAGTCCGGCCGGGCTGATGCTTGCCCGCGGCCGCCGGGCGCAGCCCGCCGCAGGGCGTCCCCCGCCTGCTCAGTCCGGCCCGCGGCCAGGTAGCGGTTGGCCACCTGGGCCGCCACTGGCGGGGTCTGCAGCGCGTCAGGCGTCCAGGTCGCGTGGTAGGCGTCTGGGTCGCCCGCGGCGTCCGCAAGCTGCCGGATCAGAGTGATCCAGCCTGGAACCGCGCCGCGGCGCTCCGCGATGTCGCGCAGGGCTCGCTGGGCGAGCGCGACCGGCGCGACCGCGAGCAAAGACGGAAGCCAATGCTTCCAACCTGAGGGGTTTCGCGTGATCGCCTCGACGAGGTCGTAGGCTGCGGGGCCCGAGGCCTGCCCGCCCAAAAGCCGGCCGAGGTCGCCCGCCGCGCGCTCAAAGATGGCGTCCAGCTCCCCGCCCCGCTCGCGGTAGCGCCTAGCCACCTGCCCCGCCGTGGCCATGAAGCGCCACAGCCGTTCAATCGCGGCGGCTGCGTCGTGGGCCGCCATACGCTCGGCGATCAGGAGTCGCATGGCGTCGAGGTCGCGCAGGAAGGCGGGCGCTTGCCGCCAGGTCACCTCGCCACGACTGGTCTCGAAGGCGGCGAGCCGCTTGTCGATCTCGGCCGCGAGCGGAACTGGGCCTTCATCGGCGGCCAGTTCCATTCTCAGTCGACGCTTGAGGTCCGGCCTTGTCGCGGCGACGGCGACCAGAATCGCCGCAAGCCTCTCGGCGCCGAGGCGGGCCAGGTTCTCGGCGGTGACCTTCTTTCGACCTCCAGCACCCGGCCGCGTCATGGACAATGTAATTCCCTGGCCGCGGCAAAGGTCCATGCATGGAGCGGCGCTTCCGACGCGGAACAGCGCGCCTGAAGGAGCCGTTCGACCCGGTCCGGTCTGCGCGGCGGCCGGGCGATTGAACGGCGGCGAAGTTGGTCCTGAGGACGGAGTTTCACCGTCGTCTCGCCCTTGCCGCTCTTGCCGCGGCGCCCGGTCTGGCGCGACCGCCAGGTGCTGGCCTCACCGGTGCGCCGCGCGATCTTGCGATGGAGCCGCTGAGGCCTCGCAGATCGAGGTCGACCCACGCGGGCGCGTGATCGCTGGCCCCCTCTTCGCCCCTTGTCCATCGGCTGACGCCGCCGCCAGCCAACTTTGCCGCCAGGTCGGGGGTAAGCAGCAGGTGGTCCAGGCGCATGCCCTTGTCGCTCGGCCAGCGCTGACGCAGGTACCCCCAGAAGGTCCAGAGCGGACCGTTCGGTTGCAAGTTGCGTAAGGCATCGGTCCAGCCCTGGTCGAGGAGCCGTCGGTACGCCGCCCGGGCCTGCGGTTGCAGCAGCGCGTTCGCCTGCTCGTGGTGACCCGGCCAGATGTCCGCCTCGGTTGGAACCACGTTGTAGTCGCCGGCGAGAACGACGGGCACGCCGGCGACCATAAGGCTCGCGGCGTGTTCGATCAGCCGGTCGAACCAGGCGAGCTTGTAGTCGAACTTGGGTCCCGGCTGCGGATTGCCGTTGGGCAGGTAGATGGAGGCGACCAGCACGCCCTTGACGGCCGCCTCGATGTAGCGCGCCTGACGATCCTCGGCGTCGCCGGGCAACGTGCGGCGAGTGAGCACGGGCCTGGCGCCGCGCGCCAGGATGGCGACCCCGTTCCAACTGCGCTCGCCGCGCCAGACCGACCCGTAGCCGGCCGCCTCAAGCGCCCGGGTCGGAAAGTCGCGATCCTCTGCTTTGAGCTCCTGCAGGCAGACGACGTCGGGGCGTTCGGCAGCCAGCCACGCCAGCAGGTTGGGAAGCCGCTTGTTGATATTGTTGATGTTGAAGGTCGCGATCTTCACGCGCGGAGGGCCCGGCGCACCTGGTGCGCGTTCTTCGCGCTCAGGTCCTGTAGCTGCTTGGACGAGCGGTCCTGCGGCACGTGGATGTCGAGGACGCGCGGAATGACGAAATGGCCGTCAGCAGTGAAGGAGGTCGCCCCGCCGCCCATGTGAGCTTGTCCTTCAGACCTTGCCCAGGCGCTTGATCGCCTCGGCCAGCGGCCGCTCGCCTTCGCAATAGTCCTCCCAGGCCGTGAGCTTGGCGACGAGGGGCGGAACGGTGCGAAGCGTATAGTTGGCGGGGTCCAGTCCCTTCTTCACCTGGCTCCATTGCAACGGCATCGAGACCGGCGCTCCAGGCCGGCCTCTCGGCGACAGCGGCGCGACGGCTGTCGCCATGCGGTCATTGCGCAAGTAGTCGAGGAAGATCCGCCCGCCCCGCTCCTTCTTGGCCATGTTGATCAGGTAGCGGTCCGGTGCGTCGGCGGCCATGAGCTTGCAGACGTTCATGGCGAAGGCCTTGGCCGCGGGCCAGTCGATGCCCTTGGCTTGCAGCGGCGTGACGACGTGCAACCCCTTGCCGCCCGTGGTCTTGCAGAAGCTGACGAGGCCCAGCTCGTCGAGCCGATCGCGCACCTCCCGCGCGCCGGCGACAACCTTGTCGAACGCAACGTCGGGCGCCGGGTCGAGATCGAACACCAGCCGCCCGGGCTGCTCCGGCTCGAACGGCTGACAATTCCAGGGATGCAGCTCCAGCGCGCCGACCTGGGCGGCGGCGATCAGCGCCTCCACCCGATCGAACTGCAGATACGGCTTTCGGTCTCCCCAGACGGTCACCTCGGTGATGAGGCTGGACTGGCCCCTGCCGGTGTGGCGCTGGAAGAACCGCTCCTTAGCCATGATGCCGTCGGGAAAGCGGATGATGGAGCAGGGGCGGCCGCGGATGTGCTGGATCAGCCAGTCCCCGACGGCCGCGTAATACTGCGCCAAGTCCAGCTTGGTGACCGGCTTACCGTCACCGGGGTCGGGCCAGAGCGGCTTGTCGGCATGAGACAGGGTGACGTCCATCACCACGGCGGAGTCGCGCGACTTCACCGTGTGGGTGCGCACGACAGGGGGGGCAGGCTCCTTCAGCGCGGTCGTCGCCGGCGCCGGCTCGAGGGTCTCTACCTCCTTCGCCGGCTTGTCTTCGCGCAAGGCCTTGAAGGCTGCCTGGCGCAGCAGGCCGTCGGCCGTGAACCCCTCGTACTCGATCTCCGCCACGAGCTCCGGGCGGATCCAGTGCACCTCGCCGGTCTTCTTCGGCGACCCCTTGCCGGTGAACGGGCTCCTGTTGGTCTCCAGCGCCTGCAGCTTGGGAAGGATCTGGGCGACCTTGTCCCGGCCAAAGCCGGTCCCAATACGGCCGACCTCCACCAGCTTGCCGTCGCGGTTCACGCCGGCGATCAACGAGCGAAAGGCGCCGTTGGTCGTTGTGTAGCCGCCGATCACCACCTCATGACCGGCGCGGCACTTCGACTTGGTCCAGCTGTCGCCCCGCCCTGACCGGTAGGGCGCATCGAGGCGCTTGGAGACGATGCCTTCCAGGAGCATCCGGCAGGCCGATTGCAGCACCGCATCGCCGGCCGTGACGAAGTGGTCGACGAAGCGGATATTGGCCGGCGCCGCCTCGACGGTCTCCTGCAGCCGCGCCTTGCGCTGCGACAGCGGCAGCGGCCGCAGATCCTCCAGGCCGGCGAAGAGTTGGTCGAAGACGAAGAACACCAGCTCTCCGGTTCGGCCGGCCGCTACCGCCGCCTGGAGGGCGGCGAAGTCGGGCGCGCCGCTCGCGTCCAGCGCCACCACCTCGCCGTCGATGATGCCATCGGGCAAGGCGGCGCCCGATCGAACGATCTTGGGATAGCGGTCGGACCAGTCCAGGCCCTTGCGGGTCTTCAGCGTCGCCTTGCCGCCTTCGACGCGCAACTGCATGCGATAGCCGTCGAACTTGATCTCGTGGGCCCAGCCCGGGCCGGCGGGCGGCTTGTCGAGCGGCTTGGCCAACTGGGGCTCGATGAAATCAGGCAGCGCCTTCACCAGCTTGGCCTTGGCCGTGGCCTTGCCCCTGGCGGGCTGGATCAGTCCAGCCGGCGCGCCGTCGGTGCGATTGCTCCGCCAGACAGCGCCGGGGTCTGCCCCGGCGTCGGTCATGAAGGGCGAAGCCGCCCTCCCCTTGCCAGCGGCGATCTCATTCATGGTCCGGCCGGAGGCGACGGAGCGATCAGAATTCGACGGCCCGCCGCCGTTGCCGGGGACGGCCGCCTCGTCGCGGTGCTTGATCAGCATCCAGCTGGCCCTGCCTCGCTCGTCCCGGCGGGTGCGCACGATCACCCAGGAGCCGTGCATGCGCTCGCCTTCCATGACGAACTTGAGCTCGCCCTTGCCCAACGCGCGATCGATGTTCTCGAAGCCCGTCTCCGGCGCCCAGTAGCCGCGGTCCCACAGCATCACCGTACCGCCGCCATATTCGCCTTTGGGGATCGTGCCCTCGAAGTCGCCGTAATCGAGCGGATGGTCCTCCACCTCCATCGCCAGCCGACGATCGTTGGGATCGAGCGAGGGTCCTTTCGGCACGGCCCAGGAGCGGAAGGCGCCGTCGTGTTCGAGGCGGAGGTCGAAGTGCAGATGGCTGGCGGCGTGCTTCTGGATCACGAAGCGCAAGGCTTTGGAGGGCACGACGTTCTCGTTGCCGGACGGCTCCGCCGTCTTCGTGAAGTCGCGCATCTCCTGGTATTTGGCGAGCTTTGTCGCGGCCATGATCGCTCCGACTCAGGTCAGAATGGATCAACGAACAGCGTCGTGGCGCGATCCAGGCCTCCCCGGGGCGAAGGCGAATCCTTTTCGGGCCGGGCGCGTTTGACGCGACGAGGAGACCTCATGGCCGGCACGAACCAGGAAACCCATCGATTTCGCGTCCACGCGCGCCACCTCGACCATCATGCTCGTGTGCTCGAGGAGACGTGCTTCGAAGCTGCCGCGGTGGCTTTCGTCGAGGATTTCGGCGAGATCGGCCTCGACGGGCAGGAGATCAGTGTGATCGTCCGCAACCTCGACGACGGCCACGAGCACTGCTTCAGCATCGACCTGGACAGCGGCGAGACCGCTCCCTGCCGCTAGGCGCTCGAACGAATCGTCCGAAGAGTCGTTTGAGTCGAATCCGAGCAAGACCATACGGTCGCGCCGCAAGCGGATTTGGACCATGGCATACCGGCCGACTTGGCAAGGCCACCTGAAGCTCTCGCTGGTCACCTGTCCGGTGGCGCTTTACACCGCCACCAACTCGGGCGGCGAGGTCCACTTCAACCTGATCAATCCGGAGACCAACAACCGGATCAAGATGCAGACCATCGACCCGGACACCGGGCCGGTTGAGCGGTCCAGCCTGGTCAAGGGCTACGAGGTCTCCAAAGGCGAATACATCCTGCTGACCGACGAGGAGATCAAGTCGGTCAAGCTGGAGAGCACCAAGACCATCGACATCGAACGGTTCGTGGCCGAGGACGAGATCGACCGGCTCTACTGGGACAATCCCTACTTCCTGGCTCCGGACGGCAAGCTGGCTCGGGAGGCGTTCGGGGTGATCCGCGAAGCGATGAAGCGGTCGGGGCAGATCGCCCTTGGCCGCATTGTCATGGCGACGCGCGAACGCATCCTGGCGCTGGAGCCGCGCGACAAGGGGATCTTGGCCTACACGATCCGTACCGACGCTGAGGTTCGTAAGCCGGACGAGATCTTCAGCAGCATCAGCGACGCCGAGCCGAACGCCGCCATGATCGAGATCGCTGAGAAGATCATCTCACAGCAGAAAGGACCGTTCGACCCTTCGCAGTTCGTCGATCGCTATGAAGAGGCGTTGAAGAAGCTCATCGCCGACAAGCAGAAGGGTCACAAGGTCGCCGCGGTGGCCGAGCCGGAAGACACCAACGTGGTCGACCTGATGGCCGCCCTGCGCGCTAGCCTCGGGGCGAAGGACAAGGCCGGCGGCAAGGCGCCGTCCAAGGCCGCAGCAAAGCCAAAGGGCGCGCCCAAGAGCCGCGCCCGCAAGGCAAGCTGAACCTCAGTGCTTCTTGTGTTCAGGCTGGAGGACGGACGAGGTCTTTACGGCCTCGGTTTTAGGCTTCTCAGCCTTGGGTTTCCGAACTTCCTTGTTGCTCTTCTTTTGGCCCTTGGCCATGGCAGCACCCGGGGTGTTTGTGGTGAGCCTTGAACGGGAGGTGACGCCCTCGGTTCCCCCTTTACGCCTAGGTCGGGTCGCGGCGTCCCCGTCCGCCTGGTTCGATCCACACGCAGCAATGTGATCCGTCGGTCATGGCGCCGCTCTTTGGCTGCGCCGCTGGCCCAGCTAAGCTCGCCTTTGGACTTCATCGACCTCCTCGGCGGGTCTGGAACCGCGTATCGCTTTCGGCGCTGGCCGAGTTCTGCCGCGCACCCGCCGATCGCCGGCAACTTCGCGCTCGTGGTTGAACGAACTAAGGCTGTGCTCGCGCTCGGCGTGGCGGATGACCTTAGTCGCGTACGGGAACAGTTGTATAGATTGTATATGTTGGTATTACTGATAGTATTATTACAGTGTTATCGGGGTATGACTTGGTATTGAAAGTGGATCTACGCCTGTATACTCTGCATAGCGGGCGGGACGAAATCCATTTCGATTCTATTTTCCCGCAAAAATAGCCAATTATATTGTAGTAGTTTGTCGGCCATACCGACGGTCATATCTGGTCACATGAGTGCGATTTCCGTCATATTGATCTCAATGACCTAAGGTCGGACAGTTCGTGCGGGGGGCCTCGTCCGGTCCGCCGCACCCTTCGTCCTCGATGGCCTGACGAGCCGGCGGGCCTTTCGGGGCTCATGTCGAGAAGATCCTCGCCCCGCGAGCTTGGGGCCGGCGCCATCGTGATGCACACCTCGCCCCATCAGGGTCGCGCGTACCCACGCGGATTGACGCGGCCGCGGCCAACTGGTCTCGCGACGCCTGCGCCGCCCGACCCGGTCGAGCTGGCGCCCGGCTACTCTCTACCGGCGATATCGCGCGCGAAGAGCACCGCCTGCGCGGCTGGGATCAGTTCCCGCTGGGCCAATGCGCATCGAGAAGTTCCCGCACAGCGGCCTCCGCCTCGGCGCGGGTTCCCCCGCCGGCCAGCAGCAGCGTCAGGGTGACCTCCTTGCGCTTGCGGGTGTCGATCCGAAGCACCGGGGCGCCGCTCGGACCGCAGACGATCGTCGCGCCATTTCCTGACTTCTTGGGGGATCCTGACTTCTTGGGGGCGTCCGCCGCCGCCGCGAGCTGACGGATGACGTCCTGCGGACTGAGGCCAGCCCCCTCCCCTGCCCTCGCCTTCAGCTCCGCGGCGCGGTTAAGCACGCGCTGTTCACGATCGGCCGGCTTCAGCAGCGGCTTCAGCAGAGTGACGTGCTTGATCCTCAGCTGATGCGGATCCGGAAACGCGGCGATCAGCTCCGGCTGCAGACGCGCGAGGTCGAGGTAACGGCTCAGCCACGCTTCGGAGACGTTCAGCCGACTCGCCATATCCTTCTGGCGACCGCCGTAATGGCGATCGAGGGCGCGGAGATAATCCCGCGCCCGCTCGATGTCGCTGAGGTCTTCCCGGGCCCGGTTTTCCAGGTCCGAGATCCGGAACGCCTCTTCATCCGTGAGCTCGCGGATTTCGACGAGAAACCGAAAGTCCTGGTAGTTGTGAGCGCGCAGCCAGCTAACAGTCCAGTGCCGACGCGCCCCGCAGATGACCTCGAAGTCGTGGTCGCGATCACCTTGCACGCGCCGGACGATCGCCGGCACCTCCTGCTTACCCTGAGCCTTGAAACTCTCGATCAGATCGGCGCAGCGGGTCTCGTCGAGCTTGGCATAGTCCCGATTGTGCTCGACCCAAAGCCGACAGCGGGAAGGGTCCACGAGTTCGACGGCACGGCTCACCATCGCCCCCGACGCAAGCTCTGCAAGGCGGTTGGTGCGTCCGGCCAGAACGCCCACGCCAAGCCGCGGCGCGACCTCAGGCGGGGGCGCGACTTCCTCCAGGGCGCCGGCGAGATTGGCGGCGAAGCCGCGGTTCTTGGAGCTCATCGCGCCCTCCCCTCGGGCAAAATTGCACCGGTGCAATTACGCGTCTTTGGCCTCATGCCAGGCCCTCCTTGCGCAGCCGTTCCGCGTGGCTGGGCCAGGTCGAGCGGATGTCGACCAGGATCTCCTGGTTGACCCCGTTGAGGTAGGTCAGGCAGCGGTCGCGGACCGCGCGACTGGTCATCGCGCTGTCGACTTCGTAGACGGTCATCAGGCGCGCGGTGACGTTGTCGATCTCCGCCGAGTCCTTCATCGGGGTCCGGATCATGGCCAGGCCAAACACCTGGCGCATCAGCGCCAAGAGCTCCTTTTGCATGGACTTCTGCTCGTCCACCTTCGAGGCGACGATGCGGATGAAGTTCAGCTCGGGCGCCAGATTGCGTGAGGCCAGTTCGGTGATCGTCTCGTCCAGCATGGCGAGGAAGGCCGCGGTCGACGAGAAATCCATCACGGTCGGCGGCACCGGAACGACCAGTGCGTTGGCGGCGCGCAGGACCGACAGCGAAATGGCGCCCAGCGCCGGCGGCGGGTCGAGGATGATCACGTCAAACTGGTCCGCGATCGATGCGATGCCCTGGGCGAGGCGGTCGAGCAGCCGCCCCCCTCCCCTCGCCATCCGCGCAGCCAGCTCATACTCCGACTGGAACAACCGCAGGTTCGCCGGGATCAGCTTCAGGCCGTCGAAGTGCGTGTCCTGCAGGGCGTAGTCGAGCGATCGGATGTCATCGTGGCGCAGGAACGGGTAGAGCGTGTGTTCCTCGCCGAGATCCAGGTCCGGGACGAAGCCGAAAAGCGTCGTCGCCGACGCCTGGCTGTCGCAATCGATCAGCGCGACCCGGTAGCCCTGGATGGCGAGATATTGGGCGAGGTGCACCGAGAGCGTCGACTTGCCGACCCCGCCCTTGAAGTTCTGAACCGCGATGACGGCGCAGGGATCTTCCGGCGCCCGCCAGGGCCGGGTGCCGAAGACGCCGCGCATGTCGTTGACCTGGGCCAGGGTGTAGCCCACCCGGCGGTTGGTCTCGGTCCTGGGCGGCTCGGGCAGGCGGCCATCCTTCTCCGCGTCGCGGATCGCCGCCGGCGTCCGGCCAACCAGCTCCGCAGCTTCTCCAATCGAGAAGGTGGGCTCTCGACGCGCACCTGACCGCGCTTGGCGGGCGCCATCGCGAAGATTGCTGACCACCGCCGAGGCTCGACGCGCAAGCTGCGCGACCGGGCCGGCGAGTGAAGCGACCGGCGCTTCGTCGGCGTTCGTCATCTCAATTGCCTCCGCGGGCTGGCGACTTTCGCAATTTTGGCCCCACCGGCCGGAAATTCGAAAGTTCGCGCCCTTAGGCTCTAGTTGCGCTTTGTAAAAGCCTGATTAACGCTAGCGCTCAGAAGGAGCTCGATTCTGCCCGCTCTGCGAGTCCTATCCTGACCGGTTGGGGGGCGCTGCCGCCAGGAATAAGTCTGGAGGGCGTGAATTGCACCGGTGCAATTCCGTCTGCGGCCCGCCTCCGCCCGACCGCAAGCCGGGTGGCAGGGCGCGGGCGGTGCATCCTGACTCCTTGGGGGCGCGACCTAAACTCGGCCCGCGTCCGAGTCGTCGACGCCCTCACATGGGGTTCGCCCATCGCAGCGCGCGAAATTTGCACCGGTGCAATTTCGGCTCAGGGCCTCCCGCGGCGGGCGGCGAACGACTGGCAAAAGCCTGTCCAGGACTTCACAAGCTTCGTTCCGGAGAGCGTCTTGAGGCGATCTCCCATGGCCTCGCGATAGGCGTTGGCGATGACGTCGCGATCCCAGCCGCCGCCGTGGTCGCGCGCGATCTCGCCGAAGGGGCCCTTCGAGTACTTCAAGCTATGGTCGGGGAAGCGGAGCTGCCCGTCATCTGGCTTGGACCTTGGGTGCGGTTGTGGGGGGGGCAGGGGAGGGGAGGGGGCGACGACGGTCTCCACCGACCCCTCCCGGCGGGCGCGGCGCCCGACCGCGTGTCGCTCGTTCTCCTCGACGGTGGACAGTTGCTGGGGAGCGTCCTTCGGCCGGAAGTGGAACTCGAGTTCGATGACCGCGCGACCGCGGCGGATCTCCCGCCAGTCGACCGTGAAATGGGCCAGCTGGTCGATCTCCGTCTTCGCCCGTTCCAACACCTTGCGCCGCAGCTGGGCGAAATCCTTGTAGAGCTCCGGTGCGATCCCAAACGCCGCGCGGATGGCGGTGAGGTCCGCTCGCCAGGTCGGCTGTCGGCGATGGATCCTCAGCGCGCCGATCTCATAGAGCCGAAGCGCGTAGCTCGAGCGAAAGCCCAATACGGCCTGCCGGTTAAGAACAGCATAGGTTTCCGACTCACGGATCAGCTGGCGGGCGTCTGGCGTGACCTCCCACTCGATCCATCCGCTCTCCACCCCATCTTCCTCGATCTCTTCGCGCGAGGACTGGATGAGCGGAAAGCGCTTCGTCGCCTTGCGGCCTCGCCAGGACAGGTCATCCACGGCGAAAAGGGTCCGATGCAGCTCCTCGAGCATGTCGGCGATCCGCTCGTTGCCCTTGTGCCCACGGCGGATGTCAGCCTTGCGCATTTTGTGCGGAATTGGCTGCCAAGCGTCGCCGCCGGCCGTCAGGATCATCAGGGCCAGGAGCCGCGCAGCCGTGAGGCTCAGCGACTGGCCTTTGACAAAGCGAACCTCGACCAGTTTGCCCGGCTTGGCGAAGTCCTCGCCGTCGCGCGCCTGCAGCGCATGGGCCACGCGCATGGCCCGCCCGGGCGCATCGTCCAGCCCGGGCGCATCTTCCAGAACGTCTTCGACTTCGGCTATGTCCGCGTTTTCCGACACGAATCTACCCTCGCTCGAAGGCTAGGTTTCCTGACCTCACTCTGAAATTCAAGTCAGGATAGAGGGAGGGCTTCGGCGTGTTCAGGTCCGGCGCCCCCAACCGGTCAGGATACCCCATCAGGTCAGGCACAAGCCCCCGTCAGGTCAGGGTTAAGCCCCCATGCGGTCAGGCCGATGCCCCCGTCCGGTCAGGAATGCCGGCGCAAGGCTTTGACATTCCTGGCTTTCGCCGTCCCTGAATCTGAATCCAAGAATCTTGAAATCCCACTGCGTAGCCGCAGCGGCGTTTTTCAAAGTTGTGGGGTAGGGAGGCTCGCGCCTCTCCGAGCGTCGCGAGTCAGATCTTCCGTGACCCAGCCGAATTTTTGGCGATCCGTTTGCTTCCAGGCTGCGACGGATCCAGCGCATCGCGGGGATGACCAGCAATGCCACGACGGGTACGGCGGCGCCGGTCGCGATCTCCGGCTGTAAGGCGGAGAATTTTTCGTGGAGCCCCATGAAGACATGGCCCAGCAGTCCGACCAGAGAATAGCTGATGGCCACGACGGACAGGCCCTCGACGGTCTGCTGCAGGCGCAGCTGGAGGCGGGCCCGCCGGTTCATCGAGTCCAGCAGGTCGCGGTTCTGCCGGGCGAGCTCTGTGTCGACCCGGGTGCGAAGCAAAGAGCTCGTCCAGGCCACCCGTTGCAACAGGTCCTCGAGCCGCCGGGAGAAGGAGTTGCAGGTTCGCATCGCTGGGATCAACAGGCGCTCGGTGAAGTCGGCCAGGGTCGGATGGCCGCGAACGGGGCCGACGGCGAGGCTTTGCAGGCGATCGGTGCTGAGTTGGGCGTAAGCGCGGGGGGCGCCCATCCGATAACTGGTCTCGGCCATCAGCCGGACGAGTTCGGCGGAGAGGAAGCTGAGCTCGTCGAGGAGCTGGTCATTCTCGGAGATGCGCTCGGCGATGGGCGGCGGGCAGGGTGGAGCTCAAGGTGCTGAAGTAGGCGCCGAACGAACAGCCGCGGGCGCAGATGTTCCGGTACTGGCAGGGCGAGCGCCCGGGCCAGGGCTCCGTGAGGTTCGACGAGCGGCCGATGATCAGCTTCCGGTCCGGACAGCGGCCTCGAGCTCTTGCTTGATCGCCAGCTCGACAGTGTCCATCGCCATCGGCTTCTGGAACCGGCCGTCCGGCAGCTGGGGCAGATGGTCCTGCGATCCCGACACGCCGATGAAGTCCTCGATGATCGTACCAGGGCGCAACGTCGGCATACCGGATCGGCCAGTCCACGCCGTGGCCGTCCGCGGCGTTGGCGCCGAAGTCGAGATCGCTCCAGCGGTAGCACTGGCGGCCCCAAAGCAGTGACTTGCCGCCCAATTGATAGCCGCGACGCCACTGGAACGGCTGGTCGGTGGTCGTCTCGTATGGATTCTCGCGGTCGTTGACGAAGCGAGTGTGGGTCCACTCGTTGAAATACATGCCCCTGCTCTGAACCGCATAGTCGCGGGCGAAGAGCTCGCGGTCCCCGTAGCCGCGGAACTGCAGCTGCCAAGGGGCCATCATCTCGGTCTTGTACCAGGTCTGGTGCTCGAGCATCGGGCCGCGCTCGACGAGCAGCACCTTCAGGCCCTTTTCCGTGAGCTCCTTGGCCGCCCAGCCGCCGGTGATGCCGGAGCCCACGACGATCGCGTCGAACTTGCCGTCCATCAGTTCTGTCCTGCGTTGCGGATGGAAAGGCCCGTCCAGTCGTTTGAGAGCGCCCGGAATTGGCGGGTGACGGCGATGTCGGGATCGAACCGCCCCGGGATCAGCTCGTAGCGGAGCTCCTTTGAGGCTCCCGTTTCGGAGGTGTAGTAGCCGGGGCTCTGCCTTGGGCGCCAGCGCGTAGTGCAGGCCCACGCCGGCCGCCGCCGCCGTCGCCAATCCCGCCGCCAGGACACCCCGGCGCGAGACGATCCCGCGGCCGCCCAACGCCTCTCGTGCGCCACTCTCACAACGCATGCTGACTCACCCACCCTGGCGCCTCCGCCACAGGTGGGAGACTGGTGGCGGCTTGTCAGTTGAAATATCAACTAACAAAGCGTGCGCCCGGACGCGCTAGTTGAGGTTGTGGAAGATCTTGCGCATCAGGCGGTTGAGGGTCAGCACTTCACGGTCAGAGATATTCCGGAAGGCCTCCGCGTAAATGCTTGCGGCCTTGGACCAGGCCAGGGCCTGGGCGTGCCGGCCGCTCTCGGTGAGCAGGACTTCGGTCACCCGGCCGTCGGTCTCGCGAGGACGGCACACGACCAGACCGTCGGCCTGCATCCGCTGGACGATCTTGGTCATGGTGGGAAGCTTTACGATCGCCTGCTCGGCGATTTCGCTCACGCTCGCACAGTCGCGGCCATGCAGCGACATCAGGACGCGCCAGCGCGGCACGTCCAGTCCGTCACCCTTCAGCGCCGCCTCCAGCGTTTCCAGATATCGGCCGCTCGCCCGGGTCAGCCAGTAGAAAGGCCACTCCTGGAGATGAAAGTCGTCCGTGGTTTCCGAGCCGGAGGACACCGGCGCGCCGGACACCGCAGGTTGAGGCGGAGAGTTCTTCACCAGGTTGTGGATAGCCCCGGGGCTATGAGGGCGCAATCGGCTTGCGTTCGCGGCGCGGCGCCTGGGCGGCCGCCGCCGGGCTGGTTTTTGTTTCGCGCCACGCACAGCGGTTCGCGTCCGGAATAGCGGCCGCCTCTACGGCGGCTAGCCTGTCCGTTCGCCAGACCTTGGGGGTGACGAATGAGAATTTCGGTGCTGGGCGGCGGCCACGGCGCGTACGCGGTCGCGGCGGAGTTGTCCGAAAAGGGTCACGAAGTCTGCTTCTGGCGGCGCGATGCGGACGCGTTTTCGGAGGTGCTCGCCCGACGTACGATCAACGGCCAGAATCTCTGTCTCGTCGAAATCCGCACGGACGAGGGGCTGTCAGGCTGGGGCGAGGGGACCACCATTGCGGGGCTGGCCTACGGGGAGGAAAGTCCCGAAGGCATCATCGTCGGCCGCCATCCGGCTGGGTATTGCCCTCGAGGACGCGGCCCGGGTGCGCGTTTCCGTTTTCATCTGTCTCGGTGAGCGGGACGTGTCTCCGCGTCCGTATGATGAGGCGGGGTGCTATCGTTCGTCGCCCGACGTGACCTTGCGTGATTGTCCCTGGCGGGAGTTGGATCATCAGCCAGGACGGCCCGGCCGATCATTTGATTGCCAGGGGCGTCACAGCGGTGCCGACGCCGCCGACCACCTTCAGGGGCGGGGCGGTCAAGAAGCATGTCCAGACTCCATCCGATGCGCAGTCCTGGCAAAGTGCTTCGAAGTCGAAAATCTCGCCCAGCGTCATGCCCATGTCGCGGATCGCGATG
>Ga0105248_10001365_pt1 | contig 27260 bp, 26 predicted proteins | sample KBSS34metaG_FD_81524 | JGI IMG/M metagenome (GOLD analysis project Ga0105248, IMG submission 81524) | Switchgrass rhizosphere microbial communities from Kellogg Biological Station, Michigan, USA - KBS S3-4 metaG | ecosystem: Host-associated > Plants > Roots > Rhizosphere > Soil | place... | reverse complement strand
GCCGGCGTTCATGCCGGTCGGCACGTACGGCACTGTGAAGGCGATGACGCCTGAGGAATTGACTGAGAGCGGCGCGCAGATCGTGCTCGGCAATACGTTCCACCTGATGCTGCGCCCGGGCATGGACGTCATTCGTGCCCACGGCGGCTTGCACCGTTTCATGCACTGGGATCGGCCGATCCTGACCGACTCCGGCGGCTTCCAGGTGTTCAGTCTCGCGACGCTGCGCAAGATCACGGAGGAGGGCGTCAGTTTCCGCTCGCCGCACAACGGCGACCCGGTGATGTTGACCCCGGAGCGCTCCATGCAGGTGCAGCGCGACCTCGATGCCGACATCGCGATGATCTTCGACGAGTGCACGCCGTATCCGGCAACCGAAGAGGAAGCGCGCAAGTCGATGGAGCTGTCGCTGCGCTGGGCCGAGCGCAGTCGCGCCGAGTTCGAGCGGTTGCAAAATCCACACGCATTGTTCGGCATCGTGCAGGGCGGCATGTATGCCGGTCTGCGGCAGGAATCGCTCGCCGGGCTGCGACGTGTCGGCTTCGACGGCTATGCCGTCGGCGGACTCGCCGTCGGCGAGCCGAAGGAGGAGCGGGAGAAGATGCTCGACGCGATCGAGCCGCACATGCCCACGGACCGGCCGCGTTACCTGATGGGAGTGGGTACGCCGGAGGATCTGGTCGAGGCAGTCCGCCGCGGCGTGGACATGTTCGACTGCGTCATGCCGACGCGGCACGCGCGCAATGGGCATCTGTTCGTATCCACCGGCGTGCTCAAGATCCGCAACGCCCGCTATGAATCGGACACTGCACCGCTCGATCCGGCATGTTCCTGCTACACCTGCGCCAACTACAGCCGTGCGTACCTGCGGCACCTGGACAAGTGCGGCGAGATTCTGGCCGCGCGCCTCGGCACCATTCATAATCTCCACCAGTATCTGTTCCTGATGCAGTCCATGCGTGCGGCGATCGAAGAACGACGATTCGACGCATTCGTGGCCGACTTCAACGCCCGCCGAACCCAAAGCGACTGACGCCGACCGCATGCTCGCCGATCTTCCGACCGCACCCTGGTTCCGTCGTCTGCTCGTTGCTGCGTTGATTCTCGGCATCGTGCTGCTCACGTTCAGTGTGCTGCGCCCGTTCGTGGTGCCGTTGATCTGGGGCGCCATCCTTTCCTATGTGAGCTGGCCGTTGCAGCAACGCATCGTGCGAGCAGTGCGCGGTCGTAACGGGCTCGCTGCGCTTTTGACCACGATCCTCGTGACGCTCGCCATCGTCGTGCCGCTCGCCTGGCTGGTCCTGATGGTGCGAGTGGAGGCGGTCAACGGGTATGCGAAGGTACAGACGTTCCTCGCCTCGAAGCCGTCGCTGCCGCCGGCGCTGCACGATCTGCCATGGATCGGCGCCTGGGCGCAGAACATGCTCGAACAGCTCTCAGCCGATCCGACTGCGATTCGCGAGCAGCTCGTGATGACGCTGGAGCAATCGTCGATCGAAGTGTCGAAGCTGATCGGCGGCGTCGGCCGCAACGTCGCGAAGCTGTTCTTCGCGGTGCTCTCGATGTTCTTCCTGCTGCGCGACGGGCCGCGGCTGGTGCGCGAGGCGCGCGCGATTCTCGAGGGAATTCTCGGGCCGCGCGTGCACGACTACCTCGATGCGATCGGCGCAACGACGCAGGCCGTGGTGTATGCGCTGATTCTCGGCGCGATCGCGCAGGGCACGGTCGCGGGCATCGGCTACTTCTTCGCAGGTGTCGAGGCGCCGGTGTTGATGGGTGCGATCACGGTGCTGATCGCGCTGATTCCGTTCGGCGCGCCGCTGGTGTGGGGGAGCCTCGCGCTGTGGATGCTGATCAACGGGCACTTGGGGCACGGCATTTTCCTGATGATCTGGGGTCTGTTGATCGTCAGCTGGGTCGACAACCTCGTCAGGCCGATGGTCATCTCCAATGCGACGCGCATGCCGTTCCTGCTCGTCGTGTTCGGCGTGCTGGGTGGCGTGCTCGCGTTCGGGTTGGTGGGGCTCTTTATCGGCCCGGTGCTGCTCGCGGTGTCGCTCGCGATCTGGCGCGAGTGGCTGGAAGAGCATCAGCAGAAAGAGGCAGTGTCAGGCTGAAGCCTGACCCACACCCCGATTCTGCGACAGCAGGATCTTGTCGATGCGCACGCCGTCCATGTCGACGATCTCCACTTTCAGATCCCGCCACGTGAGCGTGTCGCCGGCCTTCGGAATGCGGCCGAGGCGTGCGAGCACGAAGCCTGCGACGGTGTGGTAGTCGCGGCCGACCATGTCGCGGCGATTCAGCCGCCGCTGCAGCTCTTCGATCGGCAGATGGCCGTCGATCAGCCATGAGCCGTCCTCACGTTGCAGCGCTTCCGGGCGTTCGCGGCTGCCCAGCTCCGGCAACTCGCCGGCGATCGCCTTGAGGATGTCGATCGGCGTGGTGATGCCTTCGATCTCGCCGTACTCGTCCGTCACCACCGCGAGGTGCGTGCTCGAGCGCTGGAATTGATCCAGCAACTGCAGCACCGAGATCGAATCGGGGATGTGCAGCGGCGGCTCCAGGTCGCGATCCGGATCGAGTACGCCGCGGTGTACCGCCTCGCTGAGATTGGCGAGCGTAATCATGCCCAGCAGGTTCTCGAACTTTTCGCGCGCGACCAGGAAACGCGCGTGGCCGCTCGAGCGCGCCTGCTGCCAGATCGCTTCGATCGGCTCGTCGATGTCGAGCCAGATTACGTCCTGTCGCGGAATCATGATCGAGCCGACCTTGCGATCGGCCAGCGCCAGCACACCCTCGACCAGGCGGCGCTCTGACGCGAGGAATACGCCGGCCCGCGTGCCTTCCGCGACGAGCGCACGCACGTCGTCTTCGGTGACTGCCGCCTGGGGAGCAGAGGAAATCGGCAGGATCTTGAGGAACGCATTGACGGTGACGCGCAGCATCCAGATGATCGGCGCGGTGATGCGAGCCATCACACGCATGAGCGGGGCAACGCGCAGCGCCAGCGTCTCGGCATGCAGCAGCGCGACCCGCTTCGGCACGATCTCGCCGATGATCAGGGTGACGAACGTGATGATCAGCACCACGATGCCCTTGGCGAACTCTTCCGTGTACGGCGCGGGCACGCCGTAGGCGGTCAGTCTCTCGGCCAGCGGTCCGGCGAAGATCTCGCCGCCGTACAGGCCGGTGAAGATCGTGATCAACGTAATGCCGATCTGGATCGCCGACAGCAGCGTGGTGGGGTCCTCCAGCAGCGCGATTGCCGACTTGGCGCCACTGACGCCCTGCTCGGCGGCGGTCTGCAGCCGGGAGCGTTTGGCCGACACCAGGGCCATCTCCGAGAGCACGAAAAACCCGTTGAGGACGATGAGCAGAAGGATGACGAGGACTTGGCTGGAGCTCATGGGCAGAGTGTACATTCCGCCGCCCCCATAGGCCTGCAGCGCATGTGTATAATGCGCCGCTCTTTTCTCAAGGTTTCCACTATGGACTGGCTGATTTCTACCGCTGCCGCGCAGGCCACGAGCGGCGCTTCCGGGCAATCCAGCGCCCTGATGCAGATCCCGTTCCTGATCCTGATGTTCGTGGTGTTCTACTTCCTGCTGATCCGCCCGCAGACCAAGCGCGCCAAGGAGCATCGGGCCTTGATCGCGGCACTGGAAGTGGGGGCGGAGGTCGCCACCAACGGCGGCATCCTCGGCAAGGTCACCTCGCTCGGCGAGCAATATCTGACGCTGGAGATCGCCGACGGCGTGAACGTCAAGATCCAGCGCGCCACTGTCGCGCAAGTGCTCCCCAAGGGCACGTTGAAGAGCCTCTGACGGCTCGCCATTTCGCACCAACGCTCCATGTATCAATTCGCCCGCTGGAAGTATTGGCTGGTCATCATCGTCGTGGTGTCCGGGACCTTGCTCGCACTGCCGAACGTCTTCGGCGAAGGGCCTGCGTTGCAGCTGTCGCGCAACGATCGCACCGCCATGGACCAGGCCGCGCAGCAGCGCGTGCTCGGTGTTCTCGAAACGCAGAAGATCACGCCGGAGGTCTCGTATCTGCAGAAGGACCGGCTGGTGCTGCGCTTCGCGGATGATCGGCAGCAAACCTCGGCGCGCGAGGCCATCCTCAAAGGCACTTCGGGCGACTATCTGGTCGCGCTGTCGAGCGTGCCTCGCATGCCGGAGTGGATGCGCCACGTCCCGTTCTTCAAGCCCATGAGTCTTGGCCTCGATCTGCGCGGCGGCGTGCACTTCGTCTACGAGGTCGATATCCAGAGCGCAGTGGCGCAGGCCATCGAGCGGATGGAGCGCGACGTGCGCACGAGCCTGCGCGACAAGCGAATTCCGTACGGCGCGATCAGTTCGAAGGATGGGGTCGTCAAAGTCGTTCTGCGCAACGCCTCGGATCTGCAGGCCGCGATGGATGCGTTGAAGGCGCCGGATGGCAGCCTGGTGCTCACCTCGGGTGAGGAAGCCGACGGTTCGTACATCGAGATGCGCATGACGCCCGCCGAGATCAAGCGGCGCCAGGGCGTGGCCATCGAGCAGAACATCACCACGCTGCGGAATCGTGTCGACGCGCTCGGCATCGCCGAGCCGATCGTGACGCGCCAGGCGTCGAACCGCATCGTCGTGCAGCTGCCGGGCGTGCAGGACCCGAACGAGGCGATCCGCGTGCTCGGCGCGACTGCGACGCTGGAATTCCGCCTGGTCGACGAGAACAACAATCCGTACGAAGCCGAGAGCAACAAGCGCATTCCCATCGGCTCGAAGCTCTACAAAGAGCGCAACGGCCGCCCGATCCTTCTCAAGCGCGAAGTCATCGCGACCGGCGAGCAGCTCACGGATGCGACCTCGTCCTTCCAGGAAGGTCAGCCGCAGGTTAACGTGAAGCTGGATGCGCGCGGCGGGCAGTCGATGCTCAACGCCACCACGGACAACGTCGGCAAGAGAATGGCCGTCGTGTACATCTCCAAGAAGCAGCTCGCCGAAGGCGAGCAGTGCAAGGGCGTGCGCAGCGGCTTGATCTGTACCGAGGAAGAGGTCATCAGCGCGGCGACGATTCAGAGCGTACTGTCGTCGAGCTTCCGCATCACCGGATTGCAGGCCACCGAAGCTCGCGAGCTGGCGCTGCTGTTGCGCTCCGGCGCGCTCGCAGCTCCGCAGACGATCGTCGAGCAGCGTTCGGTTGGTCCGACCCTCGGTGCGGACAACATCAGGCGCGGCTGGCATGCGCTGGCAGTCGGTCTGTTGCTGACGTTCGCTTTCATGGCGATCTACTACCGCGCGTTTGGCTGGATCGCCAATGCGGTTCTGGCTGCGAATCTGGTGCTGACGGTCGGTCTGCTGTCGTTGTTGCAGGCGTCGCTGTCCTTGCCCGGTATCGCTGCCGTCGTGTTCCACCTCGGTATCGCTGTCGACGCGAACATCCTGATCTACGAGCGCATCCGTGAAGAGCTGCGCGCCGGCAACTCGCCGCTGTCGTCAATCAATGCCGGTTTCGAAAAAGCGTTCGCGACGATCGCGGACTCGAACGTGACGACGCTGATCGCCGGCGTCGTGCTGTTCGCGTTCGGCACGGGCACGATCCGCAGCTTTGCCATCGTCATGACGCTCGGCATCGCCACGTCACTGTTCACGTCGGTGGTGGGCAGCCGCGCGCTGGTCCACTGGATCTGGGGTCGACGAACTCGCCTGGCGCACCTGCCAATTTAGGAATCCTGCACCATGGAGTTCTTCCACAAAGTCACGACCTACCCGTTCATGCACACGCGCCGCATGTGGTACGGCGTGTCCACCGTCGCGATCATCGCATCGGCCGCGCTGCTGTTCTGGCACGGGCTGAACCTCGGCATCGACTTCACCGGCGGCGTGGTGCTGGAGTTCCAGTATCCGCAGAAGGCAGACCTCGAAAAGACCCGCGCCACGCTCGAAGGCAAGTTCACCCATCCGCAGGTCCAGAACTTCGGCGACGATCGCACGGTCGCAGTGCGCCTGCTGCCGCAGGCGAACCAGGATGTCAACGCGGTCAGCAAGGCCGTGACCGACGAGCTGCAGAAGGTCGATCCGCAAGTGAAGCTGCAGCGCGCGGAAGTGGTCGGTCCGCAGGTCGGCCAGGAGCTGACCAATCAGGGCGGCCTCGCAATTCTGTTCACGTTCATCCTGATCGGTCTGTACACGTGGTTCCGCTTCCAGTGGAAGATGGGCATCAGCGCGATCATCGCCACGCTGCACGATCCGATGATCATTCTCGGCTTCTTCGCGGTCACGCAGATCACGTTCGATCTCGCGGTGCTCGCGGCGATCCTCGCGGTCATCGGCTACTCGCTCAACGACACGGTCGTGGTGTTCGACCGCGTGCGCGAGAATTTCCACAAGACGCGGCGTGCCACGTCCGAGGAAGTGATGGACGTCTCGATCAACCAGACGCTGTCGCGAACCATCATCACCAGCGGCGCGACGCTGCTGGTCGTGGTCGTGCTGCTCATCATGGGGGGCGAAACGCTGCGCGGCTTCTCCTGGGCGCTGACCATCGGCATCATCGTCGGCACTTATTCCTCCATCTATGTCGCGGGAGCCCTCGCACTGGACATGAAGCTCTCGGCGCGCGATCTGATGGAACAGAAGGAAACCTCCAAAGTAGACGCCATGCCTTGACGCCATGAACTGGCTCATCTGGCTCGGCTTCTTCGCAATCTTCATCGGCGTACTCGCGCTCGACCTCGGCGTCCTGCATCGCGAGGCCAAGGCCATGCGCGTGCGGCAGGCGCTGGGCTGGACGGTCGTGTGGATCCTGGTTGCGCTGTCCTTCGCCGGGCTCGTCTACGGCGTCTACGAGTATCAGTGGTTCGGCTGGCATGCGCTCGGCGACGACCCGCCGGACGGCGCCGAAGCGGCGATCCAGTACGTGACCGGCTACCTGCTCGAGTGGTCGCTGTCGGTCGACAACATCTTCGTGATCGCGATCATCTTCACGTACATGAAGATCCCGGCGCAGTTCCAGTATCGCGTGCTGTTCTGGGGCATCATCGGCGCGATCGTGCTGCGCGGCGCGATGATCGCGGCAGGCTCCGCGCTGATCCACAACTTCGATTGGACCTTCTACCTGTTCGGCGCGATCTTGCTGTACTCCGCAGCGCGCATGTTCCGCAGCGACGAGGAGTTCGATCCCGCCAAGAGCGTCCTGGTGCGGCTGGCGCGGCGCGTCTATCCCGTTACGGACAAGCTCGAGGGCGAGCGCTTCTTCACTATCGTGGACGGGGCGCGCGCAGCGACGCCGCTGTTCGTCACGCTGCTGCTCGTGGATTTCGCGGACGTGGTGTTCGCGGTCGACTCGATCCCGGCAATCTTCGCCGTGACGCAGGAACCGTTCATCGTCTTCACCTCGAACGCGTTCGCGATCCTCGGCCTGCGCTCGCTGTATTTCGCCATCGCCGGGCTGATGGCCATGTTCAAGTACATCAAGCTGAGCCTGATCTTCATCCTCGGCTTCGTCGGCGTGAAGATGATCCTGCACCATCACTACGTGATTCCGCACGTGATCTCGCTCGGCGTGATCGTCGGCTGCCTCGCGATCGGCATCGTCGCGTCGATCTGGTCGACGCGCCGCGAGCAGCGCACTCACTAGGTATCCATGGAGCTTCTCAGCGATCCCCAGGCCTGGCTAGCTTTCGCAACGCTCACGGCGCTGGAGATCGTCCTCGGTATCGACAACATCATCTTCATCTCGATCCTGGTCGGCCGTCTGCCGAAGAACGTCCAGCAGCGCGCGCGTACGATCGGCCTGGCGCTCGCGATGATCACGCGCATCCTGCTGCTGTTGTCGATCACCTGGGTGATGAGCCTGTCGGCGGATCTGTTCTCGGTCGGCTCGCTCGGTATCTCGGGGCGCGACGTGATCCTGATCGGCGGCGGCCTGTTCCTGCTCGCGAAGAGCACGCTGGAGATTCACAGCGGCCTGGAAGGCGAGGAGCAGCACCACGAAGCCAAGATCCGCGCGACCTTCACCAGCGTGATCGTGCAGATCGCGATCATCGACATCGTGTTCTCGCTCGACTCCGTGATCACGGCAGTCGGCATGGCAGATCACGTCGAGGTGATGATCGCGGCGGTCGTGGTCGCGGTGATCGTGATGATGTTCCTGGCGGGGCCGATCGGCGATTTCGTCGATCGCCATCCGACGATCAAGATGCTGGCGCTGTCGTTCCTGATCCTGATCGGCGTGGCGCTGGTCGGGGAGGGCCTCGATTTCCACATCCCGAAGGGCTACATCTACTTCGCGATGGCGTTCTCGGTCGCCGTCGAGATGTTGAACATCCGCACGCGCAAGAAGCTGGAGCCCGTGAAGCTCCGCAAGAAACTCGACGACGAATAAAGAGTCAGGCTGATGACTGACCCACAAAGTTGCTGTGGGTCAGGCTTCAGCCCGACTGCCTTCTCTGTGCTTGATATCCAGATACAGGTTGTACAGCGCCACGAACAGCGGAAACAGATTCGAAAGAATCCCCACCGAATCATTCTTGCCGAACACGAAGTACGACAGCAGCATCACGCTGCCCAGCGCGCTCATGTACCAGAACAGGCGCGGCATCACGACTTTCCCATGCGCCCGCGACGCCGCTAGCTGCACGAACCAGCGACCGGCGAACAGGAACACGCCGAGGTAGCCCACGAGCTTCCAAGGTGTGACCGTGACTCCATACATCACGAGCCACACCTTGTTCATGGCTACGCTCCTGCGAAGCTGAGTTTATTTGGTCGCCGGGCTGACTTGCCCAGGCTTGGCCGCGCGACTCGCGTCGCCGTTGCGCAGCGTGCTGTGCTTGTAGCCGTAGCCGAAGTACACGATGAAACCGATGATGGTCCAGCCGATGATCCGGTACCAGGTACCGCCGGTCATGAACAGGCTGGCGAGCATCAGGCCGCAGAACAGCGTGCCCATGATGCCGACGAACCACACGCCCTTGACGCGGAACGGCCGCGGCAGGTCGGGCTTGGTCACGCGGAGCACCATGATGCCGATGCAGACCGTGACGAAGGCCAGCAGCGTACCGCTCGACACGAGCTCGCCGAGCACGTTCAGCGGCAGCAGTCCGCCCATCAAACCGGCGCCGACACCGGTCAGCACCGTGGAGAACACCGGCGTCTTCCACTCCGGATGGCAAACGCGGAACCGCGGCGGCAGCAGGCCGTCGCGCGACATCGAATAGAAGATGCGCGACTGCGCCAGCATCATTACCAGGATCACAGACGTCAGGCCGGCGATCGCACCGATGACGACGGGGATCGTCAGCCAGCGCAGCTCCGGATGCGCCTGAAGCGCGGCCGCGACCGGCGCGGCATCGTTCAGCTTGGGATACTCGAGCATGCCAGTGAGCACGCCGGACATCAGGATGTACAGGAGCGTGCAGATGACGAGGCTGGCGAGAATGCCGGTCGGCACGTCGCGCTGCGGATTCTTTGCTTCCTGTGATGCGGTCGAGACGGCGTCGAAACCGATGTAGGCGAAGAAGATGATGCCGGAGGCGCGGATGACGCCGCTCCAGCCGTACTGGCCCCAGTTGCCAGTGTTCTCCGGAATGAACGGATGCCAGTAGTCAGCGGTGATGTAGAACGCGCCGAAGCCGATCACCAGCACGACGATCCCGACCTTGATGGCAACCACGACCGCATTGGTGAGCGATGACTGACGAATGCCGAGCACCAGGATGACGGTGACGATGGCGACGATGACCACGGCCGGCAGGTTGAACATCGCGCCAGTGGCGAAGAAGCCTTTCTCGACCGTGTAGTCCACCGGCGCGCTAGTGAGCGCCGCCGGGATGAAATTGATGTCGAACTCCTCGAGCAGCTTGACCAGATAGCGCGACCAGTCGACCGAGACGGTCGACGCTGCGAACAAGTATTCGAGCACCAGGTTCCAGCCGATGAACCAGGCGACGCCTTCGCCGAGCGTCGCGTAGGAGTACGCGTAAGCGCTGCCGGACACGGGAATCATCGCGGCGAACTCGGCGTAGCACAGGGCGGCGAAGACGCAGCCGATGCCCGCGATGATGAAGGACAAAACGATGGCGGGGCCCGCGTGCTGGGCGGCGGCGAGACCGGTGAGGACGAAGATGCCAGTGCCGATGATGCCGCCGATGCCGATTGCCGTCAGCGCGGTCGGGCCCAGCGATCTGCGCAGCTCGCCTTTGTCGCTTTCGGTAGCGAGTTCTTGGATTGATTTGACCGCGAGCAGATTCTTCAGCATGGCTGTACTGGCTCCATTGCCTGGCGACTGTGGCGCTGCGATGCGCGGCACTCTAGCGGAGCACCCGTGCAAACACTAGCGCAGGTTCTCGGGAATGTGCGGCGCGAGCAACTCCAACAACGGCGCGTAGACCTTGGGAGTGCCGGCGACGATGTCGCTCTCGTTCTTGTATTCACTGCCGTTCAGGCGGCCGACCATGCCGCCGGCCTCGGTGATCAGCAACATGCCCGCGGCCGTATCCCAGGGCGACAAGCCCAGCTCCCAGAATGCGTCCAGCCGACCGGCCGCGACATAAGCCAGATCGAGCGCAGCAGAGCCCGGACGGCGGATGCCAGCGGTTTCCTGAATCACTGCCTTCAGCATCGCCATGTAGGGATCGAGCCACTGCAAGTTCGATCGATATGGAAATCCCGTACCGATGAGCGCGCGCTCCAGGCCGATGTGCGGGCTGACGCGAATGCGCTTGCCGTCGAGCTGCGCGCCTTCGCCGCGAGAGGCGGTGAACAGCTCCTGCCGCATCGGGTCGTAGACGACCGCGTGCTCCATGCGACCGCGCCGCTGCACGCCGATGGAGACCGCGAATTGCGGATAGCCGTGCAGGAAATTCGTGGTGCCGTCGAGCGGATCGATGATCCAGACGAATTCGTTGTCGTCGCCGCTCTGGCCGCTTTCCTCAGCAAGAAATGCATGCTGCGGATAGCGGCGCCGTACAGTCTCGATGATGTCCCGCTCCGCCGCCGTGTCGATCTCGCTGACGAAGTCGTTCTGGCCCTTGGCGCGCACCTCGAGGCGGTGCAGCCGGTTCAGGCCGCGAACGATGATCTCTCCGGCGCGGCGCGCGGCCTGAATGGCGATGTTCAATAGCGGTTGCATGCGGGCAGCCTCGTGGAGAGCATGGAGCGGATTAAAGAGCGGGGCCGGCCATTCTGGGAATGGCATGGGCCGGGGCGCGTAGAATAGCAGCCCACGCCATGGCCATCCGCATCGTTCTCGTCGACCCGAATCATCCCGGCAACATCGGTGCCGTCGCGCGTGCGATGAAGAACATGGGACTCACCGAGCTGCATTTAGTGCGGCCGAAGTTCTTTCCGAACGCAGATGCTACGGCGCGCGCCTCGGGCGCCGACGACGTGCTGGAAGCGGCGCGCGTGCACGAGGAGTTCGTCGACGCAATCGCCGATTGCGGCCTGGTCGTCGGCACCAGCGCCCGGGCGCGGCACTTGCCGTTCGACCTGGTCGAGCCGCGCGACTGCGCCGCACAGATCGTGCAGGCCGGCCGCTCCGGCGATGCCGCGATCGTGTTCGGCTCGGAGCGGATCGGGCTGACCAACGTCGAACTCGCGCGCTGCAATCTGCTGGCGACGATTCCGACCGATCCGCGTTACAGCTCGCTCAATCTCGCGATGGCGGTGCAGGTGTTCGCCTACGAACTGTGGCTGGCCGAGCGCCCAGGCGCGCCGGAGATCCCGCCGCGCGACGTGCCGCTGGCAAGCGCGGCGGAGATGACACGTTTGTACGAGCACTTCGAGCAGGTGCTGGAGTACATTGACTTCCGCGATCGCACCGGCGGCGGCCACCTGATGGCGCGCATCCGCCGCTTGTTCAATCGCGCGCTGCTCGATCAGAACGAAATGAACATCCTGCGCGGCGTGCTGACGGCGGTGCAGGCGCGGCGCCGGCCGGCGGGAAGACGAAGTGACGAAAGTCACGAGGGTCACGTAAGTCACGAAGGACGATCTGACCCCACGTGACCCTCGTGACTTACGTGACTCACGTGACTATTCTGCCCCGCAGTGAACACCGTAAAAACCATTTATCTCGATTACGCGGCCTCGACGCCGGTCGATCCCAGAGTCGCCGACGCGATGATCGAGTGTCTGCGCCCGAGCGGCGAGCAGGGCAATCCTTCTTCGGCTGGCCACGAGTACGGCCGGCGCGCGCGCGGTCTCGTCGAGAAGGCGCGCATGCAAGTCGCCAAGGCGATCGGCGCGCAGCCGCAGAGCATCGTCTGGACATCGGGCGCAACTGAGTCCGACAACCTCGCGATCTTCGGCGTCGCACGCTTCAACGCCGACCGCGGCAAACATCTCGTCTCGTCCAAGACTGAGCACAAAGCGGTGCTCGATCCGCTCAAACAGCTGGAGCGCGAAGGCTTCGAAGTCACGTGGTTGAAGCCGGAAGCGGACGGCATCGTGCGGCCCGAGCAGGTGCAAGCCGCGCTGCGTCCGGACACGCAGCTGGTCTCGCTCATGCACGTCAATAATGAGATCGGTGTCGTGCAGGACATCGCAGCAGTCGGCGCGATCTGCCGCGAGCGTGGCGTCGCATTTCACGTCGATGCCGCGCAGAGCGCCGGCAAGCTGCCGCTGAACGTCGAGACGATGAACGTCGACTTGCTCTCGCTCACGGCCCACAAGATTTATGGACCGAAAGGTATCGGCGCGCTGTACGTACGTCGCAAGCCGCCGCTCGGTCTCAAGCCGCTGATCTACGGCGGCGGTCAGGAATCCGGCATTCGCTCGGGCACTCTGGCGACGCATCAGATCGTCGGCATGGGACTCGCGTTCGAAATCGCTGAGCGCGAGCGGCAGCAGGACGTCGAGCGCATCGGCGCGCTGCGCGACAAATTGTGGGCCGGAATCTCCAGCATCGGCGATGTCGAGTTGAACGGTCATCCGCACGATCGCGTGGCTGGCCTGCTCAACATCAGCTTTCGCGGCGTCGAAGGCGAGAGCCTGCAATTCGCGCTGCGCGAGCTGGCGGTATCGGCTGGTTCTGCATGCTCGTCGGCGTCGGAAGAAGCGTCGTACGTGCTGCGTGCACTCGATCACAGCGATCAGCTGGCGCAGAGCTCGCTGCGTTTCAGTCTCGGTCGCTACACGACGCCGGAGCAAATCGAAACGGCGATCGCTGCCGTGAAGCGCGAAGTCGCGCGTCTGCGTTCGTACTCGCCGGCGGCGGAGAAGAAATCATGAGCGAAGCGCCGTACAACCCGGTCGTCGTCGAGCACTTCGGTCGGCCACGCAACGTGGGCCGCTTCGCTTCCGCGGCCGACATCATTGCCGCGTCCGCGGGCGATCCGGACCAGGGCGTGCGTTTCGACCTCAGTGCGCGAGTGAAAGACGATCGCATCGTCGCGCTGCGCTTCGAGGTCTACGGTTGCCCCCACTGCATCGCCGCCGGCTCGCTGCTGAGCGAGCGCCTGCAGGGGGCGACGCAGGCGCAGTTGCTCCGCTGGAGCTGGCGCGAGGCCGCGGACGAGCTGGAATTCCCGCCGGAGAAGCGCGGTCGGCTGCTCGTCCTGGAGGACGCTGTCCGTGCGCTTGCGGCGGAGTGGCAGCGTCGCGGGTGAAATGCGACCCATGCATCAATTCGCGGTCACGGTTCGATCGTACAATTCGCTGGCGGCCCATTCGGTGAGAGCATGCATTAATGCACCATATGAATGAGCCCTCGCCCTTGACTCAGCCCTGTTGACCGCCATTTCCCTGCCTATGTCCATCTCACTGACTTCAGCCGCTGCCGACCGCGTCCGCTCCTTCCTCGGGCGCCGGGGCCACGGCGTGGGCCTGCGCCTGTCGGTCCAGAAGACCGGCTGCTCGGGTTTTGCCTACGTCGTGAACTATGCCGACGAGATCGCCGCCGACGACGTCGTGTTCGAGGATCAGGGCGTCAAGGTCATCGTCGATCGCGCCAGCCTCGGCTACATCGACGGCACCGAAGTCGACTTCGTGAAGCAGGGCCTGAACGAGGCCTTCCGCTTCCGCAACCCCAACGTGAAGGGCGAATGCGGCTGCGGCGAGTCCTTCACCGTCTGACCTAACTTCCCGTCCCCATTCGATTTCTTGCTGCTCCGGGGCGCCCCCGGTAGACTGCGCCGCGCGCGGCCGTCCCCAGGCCGTCGCGCTTTCCTAACTCATTGATTCAACTCAGATCGAGGACGAGGATTCATGGCGCTCGAACGCACCCTTTCGATTGTGAAGCCCGATGGCGTCCAGAAGAACGTGATCGGCAACGTCTACCGCCGCTTTGAGGATGCGGGTTTACGGATTGTCGCGGCCCGCATGATGCAGCTGACACTGGCCCAGGCTGAGGGCTTCTACGCGGTGCATCGCGAGCGTCCGTTCTTCAAGGATCTGACCCGCTACATGAGCTCGGGCCCGGTCGTCGTTCAGGTTCTGGAAGGCGAGAACGCCGTGGCGAAGAACCGCGAGCTGATGGGCGCCACCGATCCGAAGAAGGCCGACAAGGGCACGATCCGCGGCGACCTCGCGACCAGCATCGAAGAGAACGTCGTGCACGGCTCGGACAGCGCGGAGAACGCGCGCACCGAGATTGCGTACTTCTTCGCTGCCGCCGACCTCTGCCCGCGTACGCGCTGAGCACGGGGTAAGATTGTTGCAGCGATGAACGCGAGCCTCGACAGCACCGCGAAGACCAACCTGCTCGGGCTGACGCGCGCCGAGCTGGACGCCTTCGTCATCGGAATGGGCGAGAAGCCGTTCCGCGCGCGCCAGCTGCTGAAGTGGCTGTACAAGCGCTGTGTCGCCGACTTCGACCAGATGACCGATCTGGCGAAGAGCTTCCGCGAGCGGTTGAAAGAAGTCGCCGTCGTCTCGACGCCTTCGATCACCACTGTGCAAGTCTCCGCGGACGGGACGCGCAAGTGGCTGCTCGCGATGGACGGCACGCAGGGCATCGAGACCGTGTTCATTCCCGAGCCCGGTCGCGGCACGCTGTGCATCTCGAGCCAGGTCGGCTGCGCGATGGACTGCTCGTTCTGCTCGACCGCGCAGCAGGGATTCAATCGCAATCTGACCGTTGCAGAGATCGTCGGCCAGGTGTGGCTCGCGAATCGCGAGCTCGGTTTCACGCCCGGTGGGGACCGCGTCGTCACCAACGTCGTGTTCATGGGTATGGGCGAGCCGCTGGCGAACTATCGCAACGTGGTGCCCGCGGCCGAGATCATGATGGACGATGTCGGCTTCGACATTTCGCGTCGTCGCGTCACCGTCAGCACCTCAGGCCTCGTGCCGCAGATGGTGCGGCTCGCCGAAGAGACGAACTGCTCGCTCGCCGTCTCGCTGCACGCGCCGAACGATGCGCTGCGCGATCAGCTCGTGCCGATCAATCGCAAGCACAAGATCGCAGAGCTGCTGGATGCCTGCTGGCTGTACGTGAACAAACAGAACGCCCGCAGCATCACGTTCGAATACGTGATGCTCGACGGCGTCAATGACAAGCCCGAGCATGCGCACGAGCTCGCGCAGCTGCTCAAGGGCCACCCGGCGAAGGTGAATCTGATCCCGTTCAATCCGTTCCCGGGAACGCGCTACGTGCGCTCCAGCGCCGCCGCGATCGAACGGTTTCGCGAGATCCTCAACAACAACGGCGTGATCGCGACGACCCGGCGCACGCGCGGCGACGACATCGACGCCGCCTGCGGCCAGTTGGTCGGTCGTGTCAACGACCGCACGACCGTACGCCTGGGCTCGAAGCTCATCTCAGTGGCGGTGCAACCGTGAAGCGTGCAGCGACGATCGTGGCCATCGGCCTCCTGGGTCTGGTCGGATGCCAGACCAACACCAACGTGACCAAACCGCAGCCCGAGCGCGCCGCGGAGATCAACCTGGAGCTCGGCGTCGAGCATCTGCGCAAGGGCAACCTGCAGCAGGCGAAGGAGAAGATCGATCGCGCGGTCGAGCAGAACCCGCGTTTCGGGCGCGCGCATCTCGTGGCCGGCATGCTCTATAACCGGCTCAACGACCAGGCCAAGGCCGAGTCGCACTACGAGCGCGCGGTCGCGCTCGAGCCGAAGAACCCGGAGTTCAAGAACAACTACGCCGTCTATCTGTGCCAGCAGAAGAAGTACGACAAAGGCCAGAAGATCGCGCTCGAGGCGGCTGCGGATCCGCTGTACAAGACCCCCGAAGTCGCGTTCCTGAACGCCGGCAACTGCGCGCTCAGCTCCGGCAACCTGAAGGTCGCCGAAGACGACTTCCGCAAGGCGCTCGCCGTGAGGCCCAAGTTCGGCGAAGCCCTGTTCCAGATGGCCGATCTCGAATATCGCCAGACCGAATACATGTCGGCGCGAGCATTCCTCGAGCGCTACCTCGAAGTAGGGCGCACGAGTCCCGACACGCTGTGGCTGGGCGTGCGCATCGAGCGTGGCTTGGGCAACAACGCACAGGCGCAGCATTACGCGCAGCGCCTGAAATCTGAATATCCGTCGGCGGCCCAGACCAAGGAATTGCTGGAGTCCGAGCGGAATCCCGGATGAAGGAGCCCGTCGGCGGTGCTTCGGGTGCGGCGGCAGCCGGGCCGGACACGCCGGGTGGCATGTTGCGCGCCGAGCGCGAGCGCCGTGGCTACTCGGTGCAACACGCCGCCGAGGAGATGCATCTAGACGTACGCGTGATCGAGGCGCTCGAAGCGAATCGCTTCGAGGAGCTGGGCGCACCGGTGTACGCGCGCGGGCACCTGCGCAAGTACGCGTCGATCCTCGGGCTGTCGCCGGCGACGGTGTTGTCGCGCTACGAAGCGCTCGGCGGCATGCCGGTCAATCCGACGCCGATTCCGACGACGCTCGCGACGCCGGTGCGTGTCGTCGAACGACGGCGCATGTCGAAGGTGCCGCTGTGGATTGCGGCTGCGATTGTGATCGTCGCCGGGCTCGCGTGGCTCGCGTTCGAGCTGCTGCAGAAGCGCGAGGCCGCCAGCGCGACGACGAGTGAAGTGGTTGAACCGACGGTGGCGCAGGAGCCGCCGAACGTTGATACACCGTCGGTGAGCGAGCCCGCGGCGCAGGTACCTGCACCGGTGACTCAGGTGGCAGCGTCGGCGCCGCCACCACGAACGACCGCGGGCGACGTGCGTCTGCGTCTCGAGTTCACCGAGCCGTCGTGGGCTGAAATCTACGACGCGTCCGGCCAGCGCCTGATGTTCGACATGGGCACGCCAGGCCGCGTGCGCACGGTCGCCGGTGCGCCGCCGCTGCGTGTGAACATCGGGCTGGCGTCGGCAGTGAACGCGCAAGTCGACGACCGGCCGATCGTGATTCCGCGCCGGTCGGGGAAGGATGGCGCCAAGTTTGTGATCGAGGCAGATGGCTCAGTGAAACCGGATACTTCCTTGAAAACCGCGGAGCGGCTCGAGTGACGCAGCAGCAGATTCAGCCGCCGCGTGGAATGAACGACGTGCTGCCGGCGGACATCGCGGGCTGGCATCGCCTCGAAGGCGTCGCGCGCGAGTTGTTCGCCGCGTACGGCTACCAGGAAATCCGCGTGCCGATCGTCGAGCACACGGCGCTGTTCAAGCGCTCGATCGGCGAGTTCACCGACATCGTGCAGAAGGAGATGTTCACCTTCGAGGATCCGGGCGGCGACTCCCTGACGCTGCGTCCCGAAGCGACCGCCGGCATCGTGCGCTCGATGATCAGCAACGGCCTGTTGCACAACCAGCGGCAGCGCGTCTGGTGCGCCGGTCCGATGTTCCGTTACGAGCGGCCGCAGGCGGGGCGCTTCCGCCAGTTCTATCAGCTCGATGCCGAAGCATTCGGCTTTCCCGGTCCCGACATCGACGCGGAGCTGATCATGCTCAGCGCGCGGCTGCTGCGCACGTTGGGGCTGGAGCGCATCGAGCTGCATCTCAATTCGCTCGGCACGCCCGCTTCGCGGCGGGTCTATCGTGAAAAGCTGGTCGAGTACTTCACGGGCCATAAGTCGAAGCTCGACGCCGACAGCCTGCGGCGCCTCGAAGGCAATCCGCTGCGCATTCTCGACAGCAAGAATCCGGAGCTGCAGAACGTGATCGCCGGCGCGCCGGTACTCACGGAGTACCTGGACGAAGAGTCGCGTCAGCATTTCGCCGGGCTGTGCCGGCATCTCGATGCGGTCGGCATCAAGTACGTGCTCGATCCGCGCCTGGTGCGCGGGCTCGACTACTATACGCACACCGTTTTCGAGTGGCTGACCACCGAGCTCGGCTCGCAGGGAGCCGTTTGTTCGGGCGGCCGCTACGACGGGTTGGTCACACAGCTTGGTGGCGAACCGACCCCGGCGGTCGGCTGGGCGCTGGGCGAGGAACGCCTGGTGTCGCTGCTGCGCGCGCAACGGGGCGAGACACCCGCTGCTGCGCCGGACGTTTACTTCGTGATCGCGGGGGCGCAGGCCGAGACCGAGGGGCTGGCGTTCGCCGAGCGCATCCGCGACGCCCTGCCGGCGGTCCGCGTCGAGACCAACTGCGGCGGCGGCAGCTTCAAATCGCAATTGAAGCGCGCCGACAAGAGCGGGGCGCATCTGGCGCTGATTCTGGGTGACGCGGAAACCGAACGCCGCGTCGTCGGTCTCAAGTCCCTGCGAGCGGAAGCGCCGCAGGTCGAAATAGCCTGGGACCGCGCTGCGGACGAGATTGCCGCACGGCTCGGCCGCTGAGGCGTCCTTAACAACTCAACTGACAGATGACACTGCCATGGTCGAAGACTATTTAACCGATCGCGATCAGGAAGAAGCGCTCCGCAACTGGTGGAAAGAGAACTGGAAATGGATTCTCGCCGGCATCGCGCTGGGATTGGGCCTGCTGGCCGCCTATCAGTACTGGCAAACCTATCGTGACCAGCGGGCGAGCGCGGCCGCCAAGGTGTACGCCGACCTGCAGAAGGCGCTGACGGGCAACGATCTCGATCAGGCCAACCGGCTGTTGACCGATCTGTCGAACGATCATGCCAAGTCCGGTTACACCCAGCAGGGCCACCTGCTGCTCGCCAAGCGCGACGCGGAAGCAGGCAAGTTCGACGATGCCATGAAGCATCTGCGTGCCGTGGTCGACACGTCAGGCGACGAGGAACTGGCGCAGGTCGCGCGGCTGCGGCTGGCGCGCCTGTTGATCCAGACCGGCAAGCACGACGAAGTGCTGCAGTTATTGAACGTGGAGAAGGCCGGCGCATTCGCTGCGCAGGCGCACGAGATTCGCGGCGACGCGCTGGTCGCAAAGGGCGATGCGCAGGGCGCACGCGCCGAGTTCGCGGCGGCGCTTGCTCCGGATGCGAAGGGACAAGTCGATCGCCCGACCGTCGAGCTGAAGCTGCGCGACGTCGGCGGTGAAGTCCCGGCCGCGCCGGCGAAGCCAGCGCCGGCAGCAGCGGCGAAGGGAGATTCCTGATGCTCGCTGCGAATCGCGTTCGCGCAGCGCTCGCGGCGCTCGGTGCGGTTGCATTCCTGCTGCTCGGCGCTTGCGCCGAAAAGGAAATCGATCCGCCCGCCGAGCTCGTTGATATCAAACCCACGCGCGTCGTGCACCGGGAGTGGACCGCCAGCCTGAGCGGCGATTCGGCCTACTTGCGGCTCGCATTGCGACCGATGGTCGTCGACGGAACCGTGTACGCCGCCTCGCACGACGGCGAAGTCATGGCGCTGTCGGCCAAGAACGGCAAGCGGTTGTGGACCGTCAAGACCAAGCTGGCGTTGTCCGCCGGACCGGAAGTCGACGGTGGCCTGGTCGTGCTCGGCTCCAGCGACGGCGACATCATTGCGCTCTCGTCTGCAGACGGCAAAGAGCGTTGGCGCAAATCCATCGGTAGCGAAGTGCTGGCCCGGCCGCTCATCGCGAAAGACGTCGCCGTGATTCGTACCGTCGACGGACATGTCGAAGGTTATTCGGTTACCGACGGTTCGTCCCGCTGGGCCGTCGACGAGCAGGTGCCGCGGCTCACGCTGCGCGGGACGTCGCCGCCGATCCTCGCGGGCGATCGCGTGATCGCGGGCTTCGACAGCGGCAAGGTCCTGGCGATCGATCCGCGCAACGGCGACGTGATGTGGGATGCGATCGTGAATGCGCCGCACGGCCGCACGGAGCTCGAGCGCCTTGCCGACATCGATGCTCCGCCGCGCGTCTCCGGTGACGACATCTTCGTGGTCGGCTTCCAGGGTCGCGTCGCGATGCTCGCGCTCGATTCCGGGCAGATCTGGTGGGCGCGGGATGCTTCCAGCTATCGCGGCTTCACGATGGACGACGAGAACCTGTATCTCACGAACTCGGACAGCGTCGTGATCGCGATGAAGCGCAGCGACGGCGCCGTGCTGTGGGAGCAGTACTCGATGAAGCGCCGCGGTCTCACGGCGGCGGCGTTGGACGGCGACGCGCTCGTCGTCGGCGACTTCGAGGGTTACGTGCACTGGCTCGACAAGACCACCGGCGCGATCGTCGCGCGGCAGAAGACGGACGGCGAGCGCATCACCAACTCCGCAGTCACTGCGGAGGGCGGCGTGTTCGTGCAGACGGATTCCGGCAAGCTGGTCGTGTTCAAGAGCGAGCAGAAGGCCGCGCCCTCGCCGGATACGATGCCGCCGCCGAAAGCGGCCAAGCCCAAGCAGAAAGTCGAGCCCACGCCGGAAGCCGCGCCCACGCCGGAAGCCGCACCTGCTGAGGTCGCGCCGGTGCCGGAAGACGCGCCCAAGCCGGAAGACGAGCCCAAACCCGAATCGCAACCGAACGGCGGATGAATGCTGCCGGTCATCGCGCTCGTCGGACGGCCTAATGTCGGCAAGTCGACGCTCTTCAATTTCCTTACCGGGACCCGCGACGCGCTCGTCGCGGATCTGCCCGGCCTGACGCGCGACCGCAAATACGGTTACGGCAAATTCGGGAGCATTCCTTATCTGGTCGTCGACACCGGCGGCCTGGTCGTCGACGCGCGCGGCGTCGAAGTCCTGATGGCACAGCAAACGCTGCGCGCCGTCGAAGAAGCCGATCGCGTCCTGTTGCTCACCGACGCACGCGAAGGCCTGGCGCCCTCCGATCACTTCATCGCGCAGACGCTGCGCAAGCTGGGCAGGCACGTCACTGTCGTTGTGAACAAAGCTGAAGGCCTGGACGCCGCGTCTGCTGCGGCGGACTTCCATCAGCTCGGTCTCGGCGATCCGCAGGCTATTTCTTCTGCGCACGGCGATGGCGTGCGTACATTGATGGAGCGGACTCTGGCGGGTCTCTCCGGCTCGGAGGAGAGCAATGCCGCCGGTCCCGACGACATCCGGGTCGCGGTGATCGGGCGACCCAACGTCGGCAAGTCGACGCTGATCAATCGGCTGCTCGGCGAAGAGCGGCTGATCGCCTTCGACCAGCCGGGTACGACGCGCGACGCGGTGTTCGTGCCGTTCGAGCGCGACGGGCGTCGCTACACGCTCATCGATACCGCCGGCGTGCGGCGGCGGGCGCGAGTCGAGGAGGCGGTCGAGAAGTTCAGCGTCATCAAAGCGCTGCAGGCTGTCGACTCGGCGAACGTCGTGATCGGCGTCATCGATGCGCACGACGCGGTGACGGAGCAGGACGCGAGCCTGTTCGGCATGGTCGCCGAGCGCGGGCGCTCGCTGATCATCGCCGTGAACAAGTGGGACAACATTCCCATGGACAAGCGCGACGAGATTCGCAATGGCCTGGATCTGCGGCTGCCATTCCTGGATTTCGCGCCGGTGCATTTCATTTCGGCCCTGCATGGCACGGGCGTCGGCGAGTTGATGCGAGCCGTGAGTCACGCCTACGACGCATCGATGCGCGAGCTGGCGACGCCGGAGCTGACTCGCATCCTCGAGCTGGCAATTCAGCAGCATCAGCCGCCGCTGGTTCGCGGCCGGCGCATCAAGCTGCGCTATGCGCACCAGGGCGGGCGCAATCCGCCGATCATCGTCGTGCACGGCAACCAGGTACAGCACGTCCCGGATGCCTATCGACGCTATCTAGCGAATCTGTTCCGCAAGCATTTCCGGCTGGAAGGCGCGCCGGTGCGCGTCGAGTTCCGCGCCGACGAAAACCCGTTCAAGGGTCGCCGCAATCCGCTCACGCCGCGCCAGGTGCGCTCGCGCAAGCGCCTGATGAAGCGCGCGAAGCGCTGAGCAACGAGGAATGTCGCCATTTCCAGCGGCAATGAGGCCGATCCCGGGAAAGGATTAGACTCACCGCCATGGTCACTGCCCGCAAAATCCTGAAGCTGGATCGGCCGTTCCCGATGCGTCGCGGCGGCGAGCTGCCGAGCGTCGAGGTTGCGTACGAAACCTGGGGCGACCCGGCCGTGCGTCACGACAACGCCGTGATGATCTTCACGGGCCTGTCGCCGTCAGCTCACGCGGCCTCGTCGAGCGAGGATCCGTCGCAGGGCTGGTGGGAGGACATGATTGGACCGGGCCGGCCGATCGACACGCGCCGCAGCTTCGTCATCTGCATCAATTCGCTGGGCAGCCCGTTTGGCTCGACGTCGCCTATCTCGATCAACGCCTCGACTGGCCAGCCATATCGGCTGACTTTCCCGGTGCTCACCGTGGAAGACATGGCGCGTGCCGGGCACGAAGTCGCGGTCGCGCTCGGTATCAAGCAGCTCGACGCGGTAATCGGTCCGTCGCTCGGTGGCATGACCGTGCTCGCGTACTGCGCGTTGTTCCCGGGCGAGGCTCGGAGTGTGGTGTCGATCTCAGGATCCGCGCGCTCGGTGCCGTTCTCGATCGCGCTGCGCTCGCTGCAGCGAGAGATGATCCGCCGCGATCCAGCCTGGCAGGAAGGCAACTACACTCCCGATGCGATGCCGGTGCAGGGCATGCGTCTCGCGCGCAAGCTCGGCATGATCACGTACCGCTCGGCGAAGGAATGGGCCGTGCGCTTCGGACGTGAGCGCGCCAGCGCCGAGCGCAAGCCCGGCGATCCGTTCGGCATCGACTTCGAAGTCGAGTCGTACCTGGAGAGCCACGCGACCAAGTTCACCGGGCAATACGATCCGAACTGCTACTTGTACATCTCGCGCGCGATGGATCTGTTCGATCTCGCCGATCACGGCGGCACTGTGCAGGCGGCGCTGAAGCGCTTCGACGTCGAGCGTGCGCTGATCATCGGTGTGGAGACCGACCTGCTGTTCCCGATCGAGCAGCAACAGGAACTGGCGGATGGCCTGGCCGCGGGCGGTCGCGACGTGCAGTTCGTGCGCATGCCGTCACTGCAGGGGCACGACTCGTTCCTGGTCGACATGGATCGCTTCCGTCCCGTCGTCGGCGACTTTTTACAGCAGAAGCCGAAGGGCCCGCCGGAAGGTCTGTAGGGCGGTCACTCCGGCAATAACAACGCCGGGTCCACCATCGCGCGATTGAGCGCCACGCCAAAATGCAGGTGCGGCCCGGTCACTCGACCGGTTGCTCCCACCGTGCCGATCAGATCGCCCGCCGCGAGCTTGTCGCCGATCTTCACTTTGATCTCGTCGAGATGGCAGTACATCGTCACCAGGCCGTAGCCGTGATCGATGAAGAGCGTGTTGCCGTTGAAGAAGAAAGTGCCAGCCTCGACCACGGTGCCCGCGGAGGGCGAGTGGATCGGCGTGCCCTTCGCGGCGGCGATATCCATGCCGGAGTGCGGATTGCGCGGCTGACCGTTGAAGATTCGCCGCGAGCCGTACGAGTCGGACCTGGTGCCCTCGACCGGTGCTTGCAGCGCGAACACCGGCGTGCCACCGGTCGTGAACTTCGACAGCGCCGCGTTGGAGCGCTCCGTCTCCGCCGCGATCCGCTTCAGATCCTCCGGATTCGGGTTCACCTGCCGCTCGTTCTTGATCGTCAATCGTTGCTCGCGGTAATGCTTATCGGTCACCTCGAAAGGCACTGCTATGGTCTTTGCGCCCGCGGTGACCTTCAGCTTCTGCGGCCCGGGCTTGGTCGACAAAGGAATGCCGACGATCGCGAGCCAGCGATCGCCACTGCGGATCACTGCGGCGCGTCGCGTTTCGATCAGCGCTGTCGGCGCCAGGTCGCCACCCGGAATTTCGACGAGGGCGATGCCACCGGGCACACGGCTTTCTCTGGGCAGATCGTTCGCCAGTGCCGGGCCGGCGAGCAAGGTGAGGGCAAGTAGCAGATAGCGTCGAATCATTTCTCGTCAGCTTTCGGCAGGCGCAGGTCCAGCTCGGGATTCGTCGCACGCTCGACGCGCGCACGCACGGAGCCTTTCGTCAGCCTGGCCTCGATGATCTGCCCCGCGCGAACGTCCTGGGCATTCGTAATGACTGTACCTTTCGAGTCGGTCACGATCGCGTAGCCGCGTTCGAGTGTTGCCAGCGGGCTCACCGCGTCGAGAGTTCTGCCCGCGACGGCGAGGCGCTTGCCGTATTTTTCGATGTGCTGCCGGACACAGCTCTCGATGCTCGCGCTGGCAACGTCGAGGCGTCTGCGAGCGTTCGCGACGCGCAACGCGGGCGAGTGCTGACGCAGTTCCGCCGCCAATTGCAGGAGCGTCCGCTTGCGCTCACCCAGATCCGAGCGCACGACGCGGATCAGTCGTTGTTCCAGTTCGTCGAGACGCTGCGCGCGTTGACGTAGCTCGACGCCCGGATGCAGCTGAGCGAGCCGTCGTTGCAACCACGCGGAGCGATCCTGCCGCGTCTTGAGCGAACGCGTCAGCGCGACCGTGAGCCGATTCGCGAGCCGCAGGACGTTCCTGAGCCATTCGCTGGAGTCAGGAGCGACCAGCTCCGCCGCGCCCGAAGGCGTCGGCGCGCGCACGTCGGCGACGAAGTCGGCAATCGTGAAATCGACTTCGTGACCGATGCCGGTGACGATCGGAATGGCGCAGTCGTAAATCGCACGCGCCACGCTCTCTTCATTGAAGGCCCACAGATCTTCGAGCGAGCCGCCACCGCGCACCAGGATCAACACGTCGCACTCGGCGCGAGCGGACGCGCGGCGGATCGTCCTGGCGATCTGCGCCGCCGCGACGCCGCCTTGCACCTGTACCGGATAGAGCAACACCGGAATCGTGCAGAAGCGCCGACGCAGGATGTGCAGGACGTCGCGCAGCGCGGCGCCGGTCGGGGAGGTGATGACACCGATCCGCCGCGGCAGGCGGGGCAGCGGTCGCTTGTGTTCGACGGCGAACAGGCCTTCGGCCGAGAGCTTCGCCTTCAGCAGTTCGAAACGCTGGCGCAACGCACCTTCGCCGGCTTCCTCCATGTAGTCCGCGATGAACTGATAGTCACCGCGCTGCTCGTAGAGGCTCACGCGCCCCCGCACCAGCACGTGCGAGCCGTCGCGGGGCGAAAACCGCGTCATGAGATTGCGCTGACGGAACATGGCGCAGCGGAGCTGGGCCGCTTCGTCCTTGAGCGAGAAGTACCAGTGGCCGGAGGAGGGGCGCGACAGGTTGGAGATTTCGCCCTCCAGCCACAGCGCCGGCAGGCCGCGTTCCAGCAGCGTGCGGGCCTCGCGGTTCAGGCGTGACGGGGTGTAGATGTCGCGAGTTTCCGCGGGCGGCGCCGGCGGCGTCGGGGCATCCGAAAAATCCAGCTCCAGGTCCGAAGGAGGCATGGAAAAGAAGGCTACAGGCTGCCCTTGTTCCTGTACAATGGCGCGCTTTCATCGATAACGCGGGTACCTGCCATGCGCATTCTCGAGGAAGCACTCACCTTCGATGACGTGCTGCTGGTCCCTGCGCACTCCGATTTTCTGCCGCGCGACGCCGACCTCAGCACGCAGCTCACTCGCTCGATCCGCCTCAATTTGCCGATCCTGTCCGCCGCCATGGACACGGTGACCGAGGCGCGCCTCGCGATCACGATCGCGCAGGAAGGCGGGTTGGGTATCGTCCACAAGAACATGAGCATCGAGGCCCAGGCGCGCGAAGTGCACCGGGTCAAGAAGTTCGAAAGCGGCGTGATCCACGATCCGATCACCATTACTGCCGACAAGACCATCCGTGAAGTGCTGGAGCTGACGCGCTCCAAGAACATCTCGGGCGTGCCGGTCGTGGTGGGCTCGAAGGCGGTCGGCATCGTCACGCACCGCGACCTGCGCTTCGAGACCAAGCTCGACGCACCTGTCTCGACCGTCATGACGCCGCAGGAGCGGTTGGTCACCGTCCGCGAGAACGCGCCGAAGGAAGAAGTGCTCGCGCTGCTGCACAAGCACCGCATCGAGAAGGTACTGGTGGTCGACTCGAACTTCAATCTCAAGGGCATGATCACGGTCAAGGACTTCCAGAAGGCCACCGAATTTCCGCGCGCTGCGAAGGACGAGCGCGGTGCGCTGCGTGTCGGCGCTGCAGTCGGTACGGGAGCGGATACGCTGAAGCGCGTCGAGGCGTTGCGCGAAGCGCGGGTCGACGTGATCGTCGTCGACACAGCACACGGCCACTCCAGCAACGTGCTGAAGATGGTCAGCGAGATCAAGCGTGCCTGGAAAGATCAGCAGATCATCGCCGGCAACATCGTTACCGCTGAAGCTGCCAAGGCGCTCGTCGAAGCGGGTGCGGACGGTATCAAGGTCGGCATCGGTCCCGGCTCGATCTGCACGACTCGCGTCGTTGCAGGCGTCGGTGTGCCGCAGATCACCGCGGTCGCGAACGTTGCCGCGGCACTCAAGGGCTCCGGCGTACCGCTGATCGCCGACGGCGGCATTCGCTTCTCGGGTGATATCGCCAAGGCGCTGGTCGCCGGGGCGCACTGCGTGATGATCGGCGGTCTGTTCGCCGGCACCGAGGAGTCGCCGGGCGAAGTCGAGCTGTACCAGGGCGCGTCCTACAAGTCGTATCGCGGCATGGGCTCGCTCGGGGCGATGGCCCAGTCGCACGGCTCGAAGGACCGATATTTCCAGGATGCGACCGAAGAGCTGGAGAAGCTCGTCCCGGAGGGCGTCGAGGGTCGCGTGCCTTACAAAGGCTCGCTCGTCCAGATTCTCCACCAGCTCGCCGGCGGCCTGCGGGCCGCGATGGGCTACACCGGCAGCAAGACGATCGAAGAGATGCGCACTCGGCCGTCGTTCGTGCGAATCACCAATGCGGGCGTGCGCGAAAGCCACGTCCATGACGTGTCGATCACCAAAGAGGCGCCGAACTACCGTGTCAGCTAATAGAGAAGCGGATAGCGGATGGCGGATAGCGGATAGCCGGTCTGCGACCGTAGTGGACGTTCACGCCCACCGGATTCTGATTCTCGACTTCGGCGCCCAGTACACGCAGCTGATTGCGCGGCGCGTGCGCGAGAGCGGCGTCTACTG
>Ga0105248_10001364_pt1 | contig 27266 bp, 30 predicted proteins | sample KBSS34metaG_FD_81524 | JGI IMG/M metagenome (GOLD analysis project Ga0105248, IMG submission 81524) | Switchgrass rhizosphere microbial communities from Kellogg Biological Station, Michigan, USA - KBS S3-4 metaG | ecosystem: Host-associated > Plants > Roots > Rhizosphere > Soil | place... | reverse complement strand
CGCTCGAAGAAGGTCCGGCTGCATCAGCCGCTCGATGAAGCCGCCCATCTCTTCGCTGGTCGCACGAGTCCCGGCTGGCGGCGGCTTGGCCGGATCATACTTGCCGGTCAGGACGCCCTGGCCAAGCGGCGACCACACGATCTGCGAAATTCCGTTCGCGGCCGAAAGCGGAATCACCTGCTCCTCGGGCTCTCGCCACACGAGCGAATATTGTGGCTGGCTCGATACCCATTTTGCGAACCCACGCGATTTCGCAATCTCGAGCGACTCCCGGATCTTCTCCACGGGCCATTCCGAAAAGCCGATGTAGCGGACCTTTCCGCTTTCGACCGCGCGGTTTAGCGCCTCCATCGTCTCTTCCAGCGGGGTGCCGCTGTCGTAGCGATGGCACTGGTAGAGATCGATGACGTCGGTCTGCAGGCGCTTCAGTGAGGCATCGAGCTGTTTTTCAATCTGCGACCGGGAAAGACCGTAATCGGTGTCCGTCATCGGGAAGAAAAGCTTGGTCGCAAGCACATAACTGTCGCGTGGCCGGTCCTTCAGCGCCTCGCCGAGGAAGGTTTCCGCTGCCCCGCGGCCGTAGATGTTCGCGGTGTCGATGAAGTTCATCCCGACGTCGAATGCCGCATCGAGGCAAGCGCGGGCTTTGTCCGCCTCGACACCGACGCCGTAGGTCAGCCAAGATCCGAGCGAGATTTCGGAGACTTCGAGATCGCTGTCGCCGAGCTTGCGATATTTCATGAGCGGGTCCTTTCGCCGGATGCCTGAACGCTGCGGCCTATCTAGGCCTTGTGCATGCCAACGGGTAGTTGGCGGCGCTCATCGGCAGTCGAGAGTCCCGAACTAAGGGCAACTCCTGATACCGCCGCTCCTGCTCCCATGGTTGGCCAAAGGCAGATTGCGGAGACGGATGATGAATGTCATCACACAGGAACCCTTCCAGCCCGAGTCCGCCGCCGCGGACCTCAAGAAAGGCGTGTCGCGGAAGGTCGAGAAGCCGGCAAAACCGGAAAAGCTTCGCCGCAAGGACTATGAGAATAAGCTTCTGAAGCTGCAGACCGAGCTTTGTTACGTCCAGGACTGGGTCCGCGAGACTGGCGCTCGAGTCATCATCGTCCTTGAAGGCCGCGATACGGCGGGCAAGGGCGGCTTGATCAAGCGGATGACGGAACGCGTAAGCCCGCGCACCTTCCGCGTCGTCGCGCTGAGCGCGCCAAGTGAGCGCGATCGCACCAAGCTCTATCTCCAGCGATACATCGAGCAGTTCCCCGCCGGGGGCGAAGTCGTGATCTTCGACCGCAGCTGGTACAATCGCGCCGGCGTCGAGCGCGTGATGGGTTACACCAAGGAGAAAGATGTCGAGCGCTTTCTCGAAAATGTGCCGACATTCGAACGCTGGCTGGTCGAGTCCGGAATCATCCTGATCAAGCTGTGGCTCGAGGTCGGGATGGAAGAGCAGGACCGCCGCTTCCGGCAACGAATCCACGACCCGCTGAGGCAGTGGAAGCTGAGCCCAATGGACGTGAAGTCCTATTCGCGCTGGTACGATTATTCCCGCGCCCGGGATGCAATGTTCGAGGCGACGAGCCGTCCGGCCGCCCCTTGGTACGTCGTTCGAAGCGATGAGAAAAAACGGGCCCGCCTGAACGGAATCAAGCACATCCTGTCGAAAATCCCCTACGAGAAGGTGAAACGCGACAAGGTGGATCTGGGCAAACGGTCGAAGAAGCACCGCTATGACGACAAGCTCGATCTTCGTAAGGTGAAGCTCATACGGGAAGTCTTCTGATACCCCCGAAGGCTGGGTTTCGAAGTGCAGACAAGCGTGGCTGAAAGCGGTGATGGAAAGGCCCTCGCGCCCAGCGATATCGCGGCGTCGCAGCACAGGTCATTCGGGGACTGGGTTCCGGGCCTGAAGACCCTGCGTGAATATGAGGTCAGCTGGCTGCGCAACGATATCGTCGCCGGCATTGTCCTCTCAACGATGCTGGTTCCGGTAGGGATCGCCTATGCCGTCGCATCGGGCGTGCCGGCCATCAACGGGCTCTATGCGACCATCGTCCCACTGATCGCCTACGCCATCTTCGGGCCGAGCCGGATCCTCGTCCTTGGTCCCGATTCGTCATTGGCGCCCATCATCCTCGGCGTCGTGCTTCCACTGTCCGGGGGAGATCCGGCACGTGCCGTGGCACTGGCCAGCGCAATGGCGGTCGTTGCCGGTGCAGCCTGCATCATCGCGGGAATCGTCAAGCTCGGCTTCATCACCGAGCTCCTCTCCAAGCCGATCCGCTACGGATACATGAACGGGATCGCCTTGGCCGTGCTCATCAGCCAGCTTCCGAAATTGTTCGGCTTCAAGATCGAAAGCGCCGGGCCTGTCCGCGATCTTTGGGCGATTGGGCAAGCCGTCGCCGCCGGCCAGCCGAACTGGGCCGGAACGGCATTGGGCGCTGCGACTCTGGTCCTGATTCTCGTGCTCAAGGCGCACAAGCGAATGGGGGCGATCCTCATTGCCGTCATCCTCGCCATGCTGGCTGCTGCCTGGCTGGACCTGCCGGAGCGGTACGGCGTGAAAGTTCTGGGAGCAGTCCCGCAGGGCCTGCCGGAGTTCGCGATACCGTGGCTCAGTGCGGGCGATATCGTCCCGATCCTTGCGGGCGGCATCGCCGTCGCAATCGTGGCATTCGCGGACACGAGCGTGCTGTCGCGCACCTTTGCCGCGCGTACGGGCACGCGCGTCGATCCCAACCAGGAAATGGTCGGGCTTGGTGCGGCGAACCTCGCCGCCGGTCTCTTCCAGGGGTTCGCCATCAGCAGCAGCTCATCGCGGACACCCGTCGCCGAAGCGGCTGGCGCCAAGACCCAGATGACCGGCGTCGTCGGCGCTTTGATCGTGGCGCTCGTGATCGTCGCCGCGCCGAATCTCTTCAACAATCTGCCCTATTCGGCGCTCGCCGCCGTGGTCATCGCAGCGGCCATCGGGCTGTTCGAGATCGACGACCTCAGGCGCATCTACCGCATCCAGAACTGGGAATTCTGGTTGTCGGTCCTTTGCACCGTCGGCGTTGCCACCTTCGGCGCAATTCCCGGCATCGGAATTGCAATCGGCCTCGCAGTCATCGAATTCCTTTGGGACGGCTGGCGCCCGCACTGGGCGGTTCTCGGCAAGCCAAAGGATGTCGACGGCTATCACGACATCGCGCGCTACCCCGATGCGGAGCGCGTGTCCGGGTTGCTATTGTTTCGCTGGGATGCCCCCTTGTTCTTCGCCAATGCGGAGCTGTTCAATCAGCGCGTCCTCGACGCGGTCGCAGCGTCGCCGACGCCCATTCGACGCGTGGTCGTGGCGGCCGAGCCGATCACAAGCGTCGACGTCACTTCGGCCGATGCACTGACGGACCTAGACAAGACCCTGAAGGCGGACGGGATCGAGCTTTGCTTCGCCGAACTCAAAGACCCGGTGAAAGACAAGCTCGAGCGGTTCGGTCTGCTGGCGGAATTCGGCAGGGCGCGATTCTACCCAACCAAGGAGTCGGCCGTCCTTGCATATGTGCGGGCACAAGCGGATCGTGGATAATCCTCCTGGTAACGCTGAGCTGAAGCTGCTTTTTCCGCGCCGGTGACTCAGCTCGCATTCCTGGAACGCGATGATGGCCCCCGCCTCGCCTTTCGACCCAGGGACGGTGAAGAGCCGACGCTACTGTTCCTTCCCGGTTATGCGTCGGACATGGATGGCACGAAAGCAGTCGCCCTCGACGCTTTTGCCGAGCGCCGGGGACTCTCGATGCTGCGGTTCGATTATTCGGGAACGGGCTCGTCCGAAGGCCGGTTCGAAGACGCGACGCTCGCCGGCTGGATCGCCGATGCGACCATCATTCTCGACGAGTGTACGCGCGGGCCAGTGATCGTGATCGGTTCCTCCATGGGGGGATGGATCGCTTTGCACCTTGCGATTCAGCGTCCCGACCGGGTCTCGGCAATTGTTGGAATCGCCGCGGCGCCCGATTTCACCGAATGGGGCTACTCCGATGCCCTGAAGCAACGCCTCGCGGCGGGCGAGACACTTCGATTCGAATTGCCGGACGGCGGCGCGCACGTGACGGCTAGCGGCTTCTGGACGTCAGGACAGTCGATGCGAGTCTTGGCTTCCGAAATCGCGATCGATTGTCCGGTGAGGCTCATCCACGGTGACCGGGACGAGGACGTGCCGATGGACATCGCGTTTCGCCTGAAGGATCGGCTGCGTTCAGCCGACGTGCAGGTCAAGGTCATCAAAGGCGGCGGACATCGCCTGTCGGAACCGCATGAGATCGATGCGATCCTGCGCACCGTCGCCGCACTGGTGGAGCCAGCTTCTTGATCTTCTTAATCGCCGCCGCGCTTGCCGCCGCAGCTCCCGCGCCTTCCAAATGTCCCGATGTCGTCACGAGCGAGGCCTTCGTCTGCCGTGCTCTAGCGGCAAGCAACTCCGGCCAGCCCGACGCCGCTGCCGCCGCATTCGAGCAGGCCGCGGAGGCGCAGACGGAGAAGCCGGCCGAGAAGGCGCGTCTGTGGGCAGCGGCGGGCAACATGTGGATCGCCGCCAGCCAGCCCGGAAAGGCGGCCATTGCGCTCGACAAGGCGCTGGCCAGTCCCCAGCTCGAGGCAGAGCAGCGGGGCGAGGCACTACTCGATCGCGCCCGTGCCGCCGAAGCGCAGGACGATTTGAAGACTGCCCGCGCCAAGGCCACCGAAGCAGCGCTTACCATCTCCGGCGACCCATTCCTCTGGTACTTCTCGGCCGCCCTTGCGATCCGCGAGAATGACCCGGCGACCGCGAAGACGGCAATCGGCAAGGCGCTTACTCTCGCGCCGAACGACCCGACGATCCTGTTCGAGGCCGGCCATGTGTACGAGTTAGCGGGTCAGACGGAGCAGGCCCGGCGATATTGGACGCAGGCCCGCGATGCCGATCCGAACGGCGCCGCCGGCAAGGCTGCAATGCAGGCCCTGAACATGCTGCCCGTCCTGCCCGCCGACGGCGCGGCCGGTCCTCCGCAGAAGCCCGCGCCCGTTCCTCAGCCGAGATCGTAGTCGATCGTCGTTACAACTCGGACCTTTTGGAACGGCGAGCTTCCGCCTGAAGAACCACACTCGTCGCATTGTTCGCCGTCGCGAGCCCCGACCGAGAAATAGCCTTGGCTCGCCGTCTTGATCTGGCCGACGGCAGCGCCGCTGTCCCGAGCGAATTGCTCGGCGCTTTTGCGGGCGCTCTGGTTGGCTTCGGCGATCATCGCCGGCTTCAAGTCGTTGAGCTTCGTGAAGACGTAATTCACGTTCGAGCCGTTGATCGGCACGCCGTCGCGGATCAACTCCGACTGACGGGCATAGGCGTTGCGAACCTTTATTACGTCGCGGCTGCGGAGCTGGATCGTGCGGCTGACGGTAACCCGTTCTTCCTTACGGTCTCGATCGAAGCTTGAGTTCGCATTGATGCCCACATCGCTGACCTCGTCAGGCTTAAATCCAGCGCGCTGGAAGAAGGTACGAACGGCACTGCTCTTCTGATCGACCGACGCCTGCACCGGGCCAAGGGTCGCTCCCTCATCGGAGAAGGAAATCGTCCAGGTCGCGAGATCCGCTGTCACGTCGCGTTCGGAAACACCGCGGACGGTCACCGACCGCTCCGCCATCTTGGCGCGGCGGAGGCCGTCGCCCAGCACGTACCCACTCGTCGTCAAGCCTAAGGCGAAGATCGCCACCGCGCCCAAAAGGACGGCTCGGCTGTCCTGCAGCTTCTGGATCATGGAAAGTTACCCTGCGTTCGTCGTAATGCAGACGACTACCGGTCACGATCGCCGGTCATAGCCGTCGACGAACCGTGCATTTATAGCGATGAATTGAGCGAGGCAAAATGAAATTCCTGCACAGCATGATCCGCGTGTCCGATCCGGACGCCACTGTTGCATTTTTCCAACTCCTCGGGCTCGAGGAGCGGCGGCGCATGGAGAACGAAGCCGGCCGCTTCACGCTCATCTTTCTTGGTGTGCCCGGCGACGAAGGCGGAGAGGTTGAGCTCACCTACAATTGGGGCGAGAAAGGCTACGACGGTGGTCGCAACTTCGGGCACCTCGCCTATCAGGTGGACGACATCTACGACACCTGCCAACGGCTCATGGAAGCAGGGGTCACAATCAATCGACCGCCGCGTGATGGCCACATGGCCTTCGTCCGGAGTCCAGACAACATCTCGGTCGAGCTATTGCAGAAGGGCGGCTCGCTCCCGCCGGCAGAGCCCTGGTCGTCCATGCCGAATACGGGTGAATGGTGATGCTTGAGGTCGTCGCCGTTCCGGTCCTCACAGACAATTACGTGTGGCTGATCCACAATCGCGAGACGGGTGAAACGGCCGCGGTCGATCCGTCTGTTGCGGAGCCGGTACTGGACGCGGCGGCGGCCAAAGGCTGGTCGCTCAGCCAAGTGTTGAACACGCATTGGCACCCGGACCACACCGGCGGCAACAAGGGCATCAAGGCGACGACCGGCTGCACGATCACTGCGCCTGAAGAAGCTCGGAAGGTGAGTGAAGTCGATTACGTCGTCGCCGAAGGCGATCGGGTAACGGTGGCGGGCGCCGAGGCGATCGTCTGGAACATCCCGGCGCATACGGCGGGCCACATCGCTTATTACTTCGAGGACGAAGGTATGATCTTCGTCGGCGACACGATGTTCGCCATGGGCTGCGGCCGGCTGTTCGAGGGGACCGCCGAGCAAATGTACTCGAACATGCAGCGTATTGCCGCTTTGTCGGATGACGTCCGGATCTACTGCGGGCACGAATATACGCTGGCGAACGGCCACTTCGCCGAGCATGCGGATCCCGAAAATGCTGCAGTCAGGGAACGTGTAGTCAAAGTGAAATCGTTGCGGGACGACGGACAGATCACGCTTCCCACGACTGTCGGGGAGGAACGTGAAACCAATCCCTTCGTTCGCGCCACTAACGCCCAGGAGCTCGCGCGTCTGAGGGCAGAAAAAGACAGCTTCCGTTAAGCTCGCGCGGCGCTTTAGGAATATCGTTCGATGCCCGAAAGGAGTCTCGCAATGCGCGCAATCCCGCTTCTCCTGACGGCGGCCGCGCTTGCCGGCTGCACGACACAGCCACCAACGGCGAACCGCACGGCCGAGGCCCAGGCGAAATTCGCCCAGCTAACTGCCGGAAAGGTACCGGGGCAGCCGGTCAGCTGCCTACCGACATATCTGTCCAACGACATGGTGACGATCGACGACAGTACCGTTGTGTTCAAGCAAGGCGGGACGGTCTACGTGAACCATCTTCTGGGCGAATGTAACGGCTTGAAGAGCGGTTTCTACACCTTGGTCACCCGAAGCCACGGGTCCGGCATGTGCCGAGGCGATATCTCACATGTTCAGGATATCCGTACAGGAACGATGGTCGGAACCTGCGCAATCGGCGACTTCGTTCCGTACAAGACGGCAGCGCGCTGATTATTTGCCGTAGAGGGCGTCCAGGCGCTGTCCGTAGATACTCTTGATGACGTGACGTCGGATCTTGAGCGACGGCGTTAGTTGCTCATTGTCCGTAGTGAAGCCTTCATCCGCGACGATGAATCGGCGCACCCGTTCGATCACAGACAGATCGGCATTCACTTTATCGACCGCCTTTGAGAGCCGCTGCTGCAAGTCCGGTTTGTTGGCATATTCGGCTTCGGGGACGAGGAGAGCGACCAGATAAGGCTTGCGGTCGCCGTAGACCATCGCCTGCGCGATCTCCGGCTGAAGGGTGAGCATGCCCTCAACGCGTTGCGGCGAGACATTGTCCCCCTTGTCGTTGACGATCAGGTCCTTCTTGCGATCGGTGATGATGATGCGGCCGCGCTCGTCGAGGTGGCCGACGTCGCCCGTTGCCAGCCAGCCGTCGTTAAGCACGCGCGCCGTTTCCTCTGGATTGCGCCAGTAGCCGTGCATGACGAGCTCACCCCGAACCATGATCTCGCCGTCTTCAGCGATACGCACCTCGCAGCCTTTCACTGGCGGACCGACGCTGTCCATGCGCAGTCCGGCCGCAGGGCGATTGCAGCTTATGACCGGTCCGGCTTCCGTCTGGCCATAGCCCTGGAGGAACGTCAGCCCGAGAGACTGGAAGAACAGGCCGACTTCCGGGTTCAACGGAGCGCCGCCGGAAACCATTGCCTTCATCCGTCCGCCGAATTTCGCCCGAACCTTCTTGCGCAGCGTGAGTGACAATATGCCGTCCATTGGCATGTCGAGAGGATTGCGACGGCCATCATATTTATCGCCGCCGATCTTGAGCGCGCGCTTCAGGAGATATTTCGAGACACCGCCCGTGCTCTCAATCGATTTCAGGATACGCGCACGGAGCATTTCGAAAAGGCGCGGAACGACGACCATGATGGTTGGTCGAACTTCTTCAATATTGGCTGCAAGCTTCTCGAGGCTCTCGGCGTAATAGATTTGCGCCCCCAGACCGATCGGGAAATGCTGTCCACCAGTATGCTCATAGGCGTGGCTCGCAGGCAAGAAGGACAGGAAGACTTCGTCATCCCAGCCGAAGTCGCTTGAAATGACATCAGCCGCGCCTTCGATGTTCGCGAGGATCGAGCCGTGATGCTGGCGCACGCCGCGCGGCGCCCCGCCGGTCCCGCTAGTGTAGATGATGCAGGCGAGGTCGTTGCGGTCGACCGCCTTCATCCGTTCCTCGACGGTCGAAATGTCAGCGGAGCCGGCCACCAGTTCAGCCCAGTGATGGAAATCCGCAGCGTCCGTGACCTGGCCCATGCGGATGTCCTCGATGCCGATCACATGATGGCATTCGGAGGCGAAAAGGACGGCAGGAATGAGGTTCTTTGCCAGCCTCTGCGAGGAGACGAGGACCGCCTTGGCAGCTGAATTGCCGAGGATGTGCTGGTGATCGCGCGTCGTGTTGGTGATGTAGGTCGGCACTGTCACACAGCCCGCCGCCATGATGCCAAGATCGGCAATAAGCCACTCGGGCCGGTTCTCGCTGACCAGCATCACGCGATCACCGGGCGCAAGGCCGAGGCGTTTCAGGCTATCGGCGAAGGCGGCGACCTGCCGGGCGGCTTCATTCCAGCTGATGCTACGCCATTCGCCCTCGCGCCTGGCCCAGAGGAATGGTTCATCACCCTTCTCGCGCACTCGCGTCAGGAACATGGATACCAGGTTGGGAAACTGCTCGAGCTGGCGCGCCATGATCTCCCCTTCGCGGCTTGCGGAAGGGCTTCTTAGCTCAAAGCTGTTGAAGCGCCACTCCCGTGGACGCAGCGCGCCCCGTTCGCTAGCGGACCCTCATGCGCCTGTTCCACTCGTTCCTAAGCGCCCTCCTCTGCATCTCTCTCGCCTGTTGTGCTGCTGCGGCGCCGCTGCCGGCCTCGCTGGCCGAGGGGCCAGCGCGCGCAGAGCCCGCTCACCCCTTCGTGATCGCCGCGAATCCGCTGGCCGCCGAAGCTGGGCTCAACGTGCTGAAACAAGGCGGCTCGGCCGTCGACGCCGCGGTCGCGGTTCAGGCGATGCTCTCCCTCGTCGAGCCGCAAAGCTCGGGCATCGGCGGCGGAGCTTTCATGAATTTCTACGAAGCTCGCACGCGCAAGATCACGATCTACGACGGTCGAGAGGTCGCTCCGGCACAAGCCGTCTCGACCATGTTTCTAGACGCAAGCGGCAAGCCGCTGCCCTTTGATACCGCGGTCGTCAGCGGGCGTGCGACTGGCATCCCAGGGGCTGTGAAGATGCTCGGCCTAGCTCACAGCGAGCATGGAAAGCTCCGTTGGTCGAGCCTCTTCGGCGACGCAGAGCGCACGGCCGGCGAGGGCTTCGTCGTCAGTCCGCGCCTCGGGCGGATGATCCATGCTGACTATGCCGAGAACCATCAGTCGGATGTGATTGCTTATTTCTCCAAGCCGGACGGCACTCTTCTGAACGCCGGGGATCGGTTGGCGAACAAGCCATATGCCGACTTCCTCCGGCGCCTGGCGGCGCAGGGTCCGGATGCGCTCTATAAGGGTTCGACGGCCGCACGCATGGTCGCAAGAACGCATCAGGGGCCATTGGCCGGATCGATGACCATGGCAGATCTCGCCGCCTACCGGCCGATTAAGCGGAAACCGGTCTGTGGCGCGGTGGGGACATATTTGCTTTGCGCGCCGCCTCCTCCGGCTAGCGGAGTTGGCCTCATCGAGCTGATGATGATCCTTGATCGAACGGACGTCGCTTCGCGTGGGTCAAAGGATCCCCAGGCTTGGCTTCTCTTCGCCGAGGCCAGCCGCCTTATGTATGCCGACCGCGACCGTTACGTCGGCGATCCCGCATTCGTGAGGGTTCCTGTCGAGGGACTTATCGATCCGGCCTATGTCGAGGCTCGATCGAAGCTGATCGGGAACTCTGCCGGCCCGCCGCCGGCCCCGGGCATCCCCGCAGGCGCGACGGTCACGGCAAATGACAACACACTCGAGCCGACCGGGACATCGCACTTCGTCATCGGTGACGCGGACGGCAATGTCGTGTCGATGACGACCACCGTCGAAAGCATTTTTGGCACGGGCCGAATGGTCGACGGCTTCTTCCTGAACAACCAGCTGACCGATTTCTCGTTCGCTCCGGTCGATGAACAGGGCCGGCCGGTCGCCAACGCGGTTGCTCCGGGCAAACGTCCGCGCTCATCCATGACTCCCGCCATCCTCCTTACGACGGATGGCAAGTTCGCCGGTGCGATCGGATCGGCCGGAGGAAATGCGATCCTCGCTTATGTGGCGAAGTCGCTAGTGGCCGCTCTCGATTGGAACATGCCGATGCAGGAGGCGCTTGCTGCTCCGAACCTCGTCGCGCGCGGGCCGAACTTCCAGGGCGAACTGACCAAGTTTACGCCCGACGTGCTGGAAGGGCTTCGCCAGCGCGGCGTCGACCTAAAGCCCGGCCAGGGCGAGGATTCAGGCGTTCACGGTGTTCTCATCCGCAACGGCCGCATCGACGGCGGTTTCGATCCTCGTCGGGAAGGCGTCGTGTTGACCTTGCCGAAGAAGCCCTAACCGTCGCTCCCGACAACTTCGGAAATGCTTGAATAGCCGTCGCGCTCGAGCATTTGGGCCAGTCCGTCCGCGATCCGGCGGGCAATGCCGGGCCCCTCATAAACCATCGCGCTGTACAGCTGGATCAGGCTCGCGCCGGCCCGAATGCGCTCCCAGGCGTCGTTGGCGTTCGAAATTCCCCCAACGCCGATCAGCGGGATCTCCCCGCCGGTCGCCGAGCGGAATTTGCGCAGTGCGTCCAACGCGAGCGACTTCAAAGGCGCGCCGGACAAGCCCCCCTGCTCCTTGGCATGGCGGGATTTCAGAGGCGGGCGGGTGACGGTCGTGTTCGCGACGATGATCCCATCCAAATGGTGGTCGAGCGCGGCGCGTACGATCCGCTCGGGATCTCCTTCGGCAAGATCCGGCGCAACCTTCAGGAAGATCGGCTTCTCCGTGCGGACCTCTTCTACGGCAGTGAGCAGCTCGTTGAGGGCACCTTTGTCCTGAAGGCCACGCAGTCCTGGCGTGTTCGGCGAGCTGATGTTGATCGTGATGTAGCTTGCGACTGCGGACATGCGGCGAACGCCAACGGCGTAGTCGGCAATTCGGTCGACGCTATCCTTGTTTGCGCCGACATTGACTCCGACCACTCCTCGGTTAGCGTGATTGAGGCGGTCGAACGCGGCCTGTTGCCCCCCGTTGTTGAAGCCCATGCGGTTGATCACCGCTTGGTCCTCTATCAGCCGGAAGAGACGCGGCTTCGGGTTTCCGGGCTGCGGCTTGGGTGTGATCGTCCCGATTTCCACGAAGCCGAATCCCAAGCCCAGCATCTGCTCCGGCACTTCGCCATCCTTGTCGAAGCCTGCTGCGAGGCCGACGGGAGACGAAAAGTCGATGCCCGCAACATTCGTCCGAAGCGACGGCGCGAACTCCGGCGGCCTGCCCTTCGGCGCTAGTTTCAGCGCAGCGATAGTCGCCCGATGAGCAGCCTCGGCGCCGAGGCTGAAAGCCAACGGACGGACAATTGGATAGATCGGCACACGGCAACGTCTGTCATTGCATGCAGGGAGACGCAATGCAGGGGGAGCTAATTGCGCAATCCCTGTCGTATCTCGACAAAGATCGGCCCGTTGAGTTTTCGGGCGCAACGCACTAAATTCGGACAGGAATCGTCTGAATTGCTATGCGCCTGACCCACCTAGCCGACTATGCGGTCGTGATCATGACCGCCGCCGCCCGCCGCGAGGCCGGGTCGCGGCTTAGCGCGAGCGAGCTGGCGCAGGAGACCGGAGTGCCGTTGCCAACCACCCAGAAACTGATGGGCCGCCTTGCCGCTGAAGGGCTGTTGACCAGCGCGCGTGGCGTGAGCGGGGGTTTCGCCTTGGCGCGGCCCGCCGCGGCCATCACGCTCGCCGACATCGTCGAGGCGGTCGAGGGACCGATCGCGATGACAGTCTGCTCGGGCAATGAAGGCCCATCCGATTGCGCGCTCGATGCGCATTGCAAGGTCAAGCCGCACATGGGTATCGTCGGCAATGCCATTCGTGGCGCACTCGGCGCGGTTAGCCTGCAGGCTCTCTGTGCCCCGGCATCCGCCGAGGAGGGGCTGGCGCGATGACCGACCAGACCGTCCGCAATCGCGAGGCGCACGAAGCCGCTGAAAAGCTTGCCACTTATGAATGGGGCTTCACCAGCGACATCGAGCAGGAGTTCGCTCCGAAGGGCCTGAACGAGGACGTCGTCTGCTTCATTTCCGGCAAGAAGGAAGAGCCGGAGTGGATGCTAGAATGGCGGCTGAAGGCGTATCGCGCCTGGCTGGAGATGGAGGAGGTTAGCTGGGCCAAGCTCGACATTCCCGAGATCGATTACCAGGACGCTTATTATTACGCGGCGCCGAAGCAGAAGCCGAAGCTCGGCAGCCTTGACGAAGTCGATCCCGAAATCCTTCGTGTCTACGAGAAGCTCGGAATCCCGATCGAGGAGCAGAAGGTCCTCGCGGGGGTCGAAGGCGCGCCGCGCGTTGCCGTCGATGCCGTGTTCGACAGCGTGTCGGTCGCGACGACCTTTCGCGAGGAGCTGAAGAAGGCGGGCGTCATTTTCCTCAGCATCAGTGAGGCGATCCGCGAGTACCCGGATCTGGTTCGAAAGTATCTGGGCAGCGTCGTTCCGCAGCGTGACAATTACTTCGCCTGTCTGAACAGCGCGGTCTTCTCCGACGGCACCTTCGTCTACATCCCAGAAGGTGTCCGCTGCCCGATGGAGCTGTCGACCTATTTCCGCATCAATGCGGAGAATACGGGCCAGTTCGAGCGCACCCTGATCGTCGCCGACAAGGGTAGCTACGTCTCCTACCTCGAAGGCTGCACCGCGCCGATGCGGGACGAAAACCAGCTGCACGCCGCGGTCGTCGAGATCTACGCGCACGACGACGCCGAGGTGAAATACTCGACGGTCCAGAATTGGTATCCCGGCGATGCGGAGGGCAAGGGCGGAATCTTCAACTTCGTCACCAAGCGCGCGCTCTGCTCGGGTGCGCGTTCGAAGGTCAGCTGGACGCAGGTCGAGACGGGCAGCGCGATCACCTGGAAGTATCCGAGCTGCATTTTGAAGGGCGAGGGCAGCGTCGGCGAATTCTATTCGGTCGCGCTGACCAACAACCGTCAGCAGGCCGATACCGGCACGAAGATGATCCACATCGGCGCCAACACGCGCTCGACAATCGTTTCGAAGGGCATCAGCGCGGGCAGGTCGAACAACACCTATCGCGGGCTGGTGAAGGTGCTGCCGAACGCGGAAAACGTGCGCAATTTCACGCAGTGCGATTCCCTGCTGCTGGGCGACAAGTGCGGCGCGCACACCGTGCCGTACATCGAGGTGAAGAACCCCACAGCCACGATCGAGCACGAAGCGACAACGTCGAAAATCAGCGAGGACCAGCTTTTCTACGCGATGAGCCGCGGCCTCGATCAGGAAGCATCCGTCGCCCTGATCGTGAACGGCTTCGCGCGGGAGGTCCTGAAACAGCTCCCAATGGAGTTCGCAGTCGAGGCGCAAAAGCTTTTGGGAATCAGTTTGGAAGGAAGCGTTGGATAATGGCCGCACTGGTTGTCGCCACACTTCGGTTCAAGGACATCGAACGTTATCGTCGTTACATGGCGGCATTCCCGGGCGTCTTCGCGTCGAGCGGCGGGAAAGTCCTAGTTGCCGACGAGCAGCCGAGACAGCTGAGCGGGAACGGCGCACCGATCGACAAGATCGTCGTCATGCAATTCGACGATGAAGCTGCCGTCGCGCCTTTCTTCGGCTCTACGGAATATCGCGAGATCGCCGAGGATCGGGACGCCGGCGCGGACGTCACGTCCTGGCTAGTGAAGTCATACGAACATGCTTGAGGCGACCCTCTTCTTTCTGGCCGCGGCGTCTGCCGATCTCGGCACGCTCGACCAAGCGGTTGCGCGGTGCGATCGCGGCATGGCCAATCCAGCATTCTCGAACGAGGCAGGTCGTCGCAGCCAGTTCCTTCTTGATGCCTATCGCGAGCAGGAATCGATCGTTGCAGCGCGGCTCGATCTGTCGCAACGCCGCCGCGACCTTCGGGAAGCATCGATCAAGAAGAATGCCGCGGAAGAGCAGAAGCTCGACCTGGAAAATGCTGCGCTCGAAGATCGACAGCGCGCGCTCAACGATCAGCGCATGCTCGAAGGCATTCGCCAAGACGCGATGGACGCAATGCGCCGCTACTTTCTCCTCAATTGCCCCGCCGGGAAGACCGACAAGTAATGCTGCTGCAGATTTCCAACCTTCACGCGACCGTCGCCGACAAGCCGATCCTCAACGGCGTATCGCTCAGCGTGCCTGCCGGCGAAGTGCATGCGATCATGGGCCCCAACGGATCGGGCAAGTCTACGCTCGCCTACGTTCTCGCGGGCCGACCGGGCTACGAAGTCACCGAAGGTAGCGCCTCATTCGACGGGCAGGACCTGCTCGCCATGGAACCTCACGAGCGCGCCGCCCACGGCCTGTTCCTCGGCTTCCAATATCCCGTCGAAATCCCCGGCGTATCGTCGCTCCAGTTCCTGCGCGAGAGCCTCAATTCGCAGCGCCGATCGCGCGGCGAAGCAGAACTTTCGGGCGCTGAGTTCATCAAGCTCGCGAAGAGCCAAGCTGCGCTTCTCGGAATGGACGCCGAGATGCTCAAGCGTCCAGTCAACGTCGGCTTTTCCGGCGGCGAGAAGAAGCGCGCCGAGATGGTCCAGATGGGGATCATGAACCCGAAGTTCGCGGTGCTCGACGAGACCGATAGCGGGCTCGACATCGATGCGCTGAAGGCCGTCGGCGCGGGCATCAACCGCATCATGCGCGCACCCGACAAGGGCGTGCTTTTGATCACGCACTATCAGCGGCTTCTCGACTATGTGACACCCGACAAAGTGCACGTCCTGCGCGGCGGAAAGATCGAGCGTAGCGGCGGCCCCGAGCTTGCGCACGAGCTGGAACGCGAAGGCTATGCGGAGGCTGCCGCGTGACGTTCGCGATCATCATTGCATGCATCGCTTTCATGCTGATCGTTGCGTCAGTGCGCGGCAATCCCGGCCGGGCGGTTGCAGATACGGCGCTTCTCGTAATCCTCGCCGGGATCATCACGCTCGTCGACATGATTCTCAGCCGCTTCATGGACACGGGCGACGCAGGCGAGTGGATCGCAATCGCTTTCGCCTGCGGCTTCGCGCTCGACGCGCTGTATGGACTGCTTGCTCCCGAGCGTCAGCGCCGGCGCGACAAGAAGATTCGCCGTTTGATGAAGAGACGCGCATGACCGCTCCCTTCCCGACACGCAGACAGGAGGAATGGCGTTACGCCGACCTCAACGCGCTGGAGCCCGTCTGGGATCGGTTCGCCGAGCCAGTGACGGTTACTGTCGGCGCAGGTGAAGGCTTCGAAGAGGTTTGGCTACCAACCGACGAAGATGTGCACGTCAAGCGCGTTTCGATTGCTCTTGGCAAGGGCGCGAAGGCGCGCATTTTCGCGCTCAACAATACTGCGGTTTACGGACGCATCGAGATCGAAGTCAGCCTCGAAGCTGATGCTGAGTTCGCGCTGTTCGCGGCCAACATCGGCAACGGCCAATCCACCAACGAAGTCGTCACGAACGTCAGGCATCTGGGCGAGCGCGGACGCTCGCGACAGACGGTGCGCAGCGTGCTCGGCGGCAAGGCCACTGGTTCCTATCTCGGAAAGGTCGAGGTTGCGCGCGGCGCGCAGCAAACGGACGGCGAACAGTCGGTTAAGGCGATGCTTCTGGATCGCGGCGCAACTGCAAACTGCAAGCCCGAGCTGGAGATCTTCGCGGACGATGTGAAATGCGCGCACGGCGCAAGCGTCGGCGAACTCGACCCGATGCAGATGTTCTACGCTGAGAGCCGCGGACTCGACCCGGCCAGTGCTCGCGCTTTGCTTCTCGAAGGCTTCATCATGGGGCTTTGGGACGACATCGCTGACGAGACGCAGCGCGAAGCGGTTTGCAATGCCGCGCGCGATGCATTGCGAAAGGCAGCGAAATGACTGCACCCGTCCGCCTCTCGCCCAATAGTGCACTCGACGTGCGCAGCCAGTTTCCGGCGATCGAGAATTGGCATTATCTCGACAGCGCCGCGACCGCGCAAAAGCCGCAAGCTGTGATCGATGCAATCACAAATGCGTACGCGCGCGACTACGCGACGGTGCATCGCGGCGTGTACGAGCGATCGGCTGCGATGACTGCAAGTTATGAAGCAGCACGGACCGCGGCGTCGAAGCTGATTGGCGGACAGCCCAACGAGGTGGTCTTCACTCGCGGCGCGACCGAGGCGATCAACCTTGTCGCGCGGACGCTCCCGAAAGACGGCCGCAACCGCGTCCTGCTGTCGCAGCTCGAACATCACAGCAACATCGTTCCGTGGCAGCTTGCCGGATACGAAGTGGATGCGGTGCCGCTGACGGCTGACGGCCGCATCGATCTCGACGCCGCCGAAGAAATGCTCAGCGAAAATCATCGCGTCGTCGCGTTCGCGCATGTATCGAACGTGCTCGGCTCGATCCTCGACGCCAAGCGAGCGGCAGAGATTGCGCATTCGAAGGGTGCGCTGCTTCTGCTCGACGGATGCCAGGCGGTCCCGCGTCTGCCGGTGAATGTCGCAGCGATCGGCGCGGACTTCTACGCATTCTCAGGCCACAAGCTTTATGGCCCCACCGGGATTGGCTGCCTGTGGGGACGCGGCGATCTGCTGCAACAGCTGCCACCATGGCAGGGCGGCGGCGCGATGATCGATCGCGTGACGTTTGAGAAGACGACCTTCCTCGATCCGCCGGCGCGTTTCGAAGCCGGAACTCCGCACATCGTCGGCACGGTCGGCCTGCACGCAGCAATCGACTGGACTCAAAACCTAACGCTCGATGCGATCCACGCGCACGAATGCGCCTTGGTCGCGGAATGCCGTTCGGCGCTTTCGGGCATTGGCGGAGTCAGCATCTACGGACCGGAGGACAGCGCGGGCATCGTCAGCTTCAACGTCGACGGGGTGCATCCGCACGACACTGCCACCATATTGGACGATGCGGGCGTCGCAGTCCGCGCCGGCCATCATTGCGCCCAGCCGTTGATGGACGTGCTCGGCGTTCCTGCGACTGCCCGCGCGAGCTTTGCAGCACACAGCGACAGCTCCGACATCGGGGCTTTGGTGCGGGGGATCGAGCAAGTGAAGCGGATCTTTGGTTGATGAACAAGGAACGGAAGATCGAGACGGAAGAAGTGGAGGCGGTGGACCCGCCGCCGCGCGCTCGCGTGACGGAGGATTTCGCCCGCAAGCGCGACTATCTCGCCGGCTTCCTGTCGGGCGAGACAAAGCCAACGGACGAAGCGTTCGCTAATGAAGATCTCAAGCAATCGGTCATCGACGCACTGAAGTCGGTCTACGATCCCGAGATCCCAGTCGACATCTACGAGCTTGGCCTCATCTACGACGTCGACATCAACGAGGACGGGGACGCCGTAATCACAATGACGCTAACGACGCCGCACTGTCCGGTCGCGGAATCGCTTCCAAACGAAGTGGAGCTCCGCGTTCTGTCGGTTCCAGGCATCCGCGATGCCGTCGTCAACCTCGTCTGGACGCCCCCATGGGACCCATCGAAGATGAGCGACGAGGCCAGACTAGAATTGGGAATGCTGTGAACAAGGAAACGAGACTCCGGCCTGCGGCAATCACGCTCACTTCGGCGGCTCAGGACCGAATTGCCGATTTGATGAGCCGTGCGCCGGAAGGAACGATCGGCGTGAAGCTGTCGACTCCACGACGCGGCTGTTCGGGTCTCGCTTATTCGGTTGATTATGTCAGCGATGCGAATCCGCTCGACGAAAAGATCGAGACTCCCGGCGGAACCTTCTACGTCGACGGTGGATCGATACTCTACCTGATCGGGTCGGTGATGGACTGGCGGGAGGACGATTTCGCGGCGGGTTTCGTATTCGAAAATCCGAACGCGACCGGGTCTTGCGGCTGCGGGGAAAGCTTCACCGTTTGATCGTTCGCCGGGGACCGGCGAGGATCGGCCGCCATGGGTTCGATGAAGTCGAACGGCTCGTTGTTTTCGGCAAACGGCAGCGGGAGAGTGATTGAGCCGCGGACCTCGCAGGAGTATTCACAAGCGAGCGAGGAGAAACGTAATGCGCTTGCTCTTCCCGGTGATTGCTTTGCCGCTGCTAATTCCAGCGGCTTCCGTGGCTCAAGCGCCGGCCCCAACCGTCCCGGCTCGCGACATGCCGGCGATCAACCCCTTGGCTCAGGATCAGCTCAGTTGTCCTCCGACGAGCCGTTACGAGGCGTCTAAGCGCGGCGGGAAGCTCGGCCCTCAAAAGCTCAATGAGCTGCCGATGGCAGATGGCTACAAGGCCGTCCTTCGCCAAATCGACGGCTGTAACGCGCCAATCGTCGTCAGCTACGGCTTCGGACGGGACCAGCGCTAGAACCCAAGCGAGAACCGCACCGCGGCTCCCAGATCTGCATCCGCATTGGCGATGTGACCCGGATCCTTCCTAAGGAACAGGTTGCCGCCAAGCCATGCATTCCCATTGAGGACGCTCGTCGAATAGCTGAGCTCGGTATCCACCTCGCGCCCGCTCGGACTCATCGAGAACCGCTCCCAGCTGTTCGTCGCCGTACCCGTCAGATAATCATAGGACGTGGGCAGGAAGATGTTGAACCCGCCACTCGTCACGCGGAGAGGCTGGGAAAGACGAAAGCCGAGACGGTCGGTTGCATGGAGAACGCCTAACTTCGTGAGATCGAATGCATAGGCAGCGGTTTCGAACTTGCCCCCTGCGAAGTCCGTCCACCCCTTGCGAGCCGTAAGCCCGGCGCTGAATCCGCTGCCAATCTCCCGCCGCGCTTCGAGGTCGAGGAACATGCTGCTCGATCCACCTCCGCCGAGCGCGTCGCTCATGCGGCCGCCCAGAACGGTCTGACTTTCCTCGAGCCGGCTAAGCCCGGCCGAAAGCCAGGTGCTACCGACATTGCGGTCCACAGCGACGCTGGTCCAGCGGTACGGAGACCCTGACGCTGTCGTTTTTGCCTCGGTCCAGACCTCGCCGGTCTCACCCGATAGCGTGAACCCGAACTTGCCGACCTGGCGGCGCAAGGCCATGCTGCTTCCGTGGCTGGCAGAGAACCCGGGATTCGAAGCGATGTCTCTCGCTACGAGAAACGCGCCCGCTTCGGCTCCGGCAAGCCGGCGCTCGAGAGCTTTCCCGCTTTCGCTGATCCCGAAAGCGATGGCCGTCTTGGGATTGAGCCGGGCCACCGCCGAACCGGCCACGAGTCGCGCGGTCCGCGCATCTTCCGGCCCAACGCCGAGCCGGTTGATGTCGTAGCCTAGGCGACTGTCGTGACGCTCCGCCACGGTAACGGCGACGCTCAACGGACCCGCTGAGCCGCCCGCAAACCTGGTCCCGCCCTGAAGAGCGCGCGCAAGCTGACGCTCCTGCGGCGCGTTCTGCAGCGTCTTCGCGAAATCGATTACGAATGCACGATCATAGCCGTCGAGGATGATTGCCCCGAGCGACGAACCGCTCTGCGAGCCGCCGTCGCCTGCCGCGGGCGGCAGCGCGCTGGCCGTAATCGCCGCGCCCGAACCGGCGAGGCTGCTACCGCCAATCGGCTGGAAGGCGCGCGCAAGGTTCAGCCGGCCATGACCGTAAGTCGAATCTACGCCAGCGACGCCAAGGTCGTCCGCGGTCGAGAAGAGGATGTCGACGATTTCCTGGGCCTTCAGGTTTGGAAAGGCCTGCGCCATCAGAGCGACGGCTCCAGAGATGACCGGCGCCGAAAAGCTCGTGCCTGACCATCGGGATGAGGTTCCATTCTGATCGATGGTGAGGACGTTGCTGCCGATCGCCATGAGATACCAGCCGGCCCCAGTGCCGGCCCGGTTGGAGAAGCTGGCGATGCTGCTCGACGTCGAGTTGAGCGCTCCGGCAATGATGACCTGGCCCGGGAACGTCTGCGCCGGGATCAGCGCGAACGGATCGGGATTGGTGCCGAGCGTGGGATCTGCGCCATCATTGCCGGCGGAGATCACGATGATGACACCACTTGCGACGGCATTCTGAAGGGCCGTCATCAGCTGCCCGGTCGGCGGCGATCCGCCGAGCGACATGTTGATGACCTTCACGCCTGCAGCAACCGCGGCATTGATGCCAGTTGCGATATCCCTGTCGTCGAACGAGCAGCCCCCGTCCGCGCTCGTGTCGAGGCAGCTGCCAGGCGTGTCCGCGCGCATCATGACGATGGTCGAATCAAACGCCACACCGTGCATGCCCGAATTGTTCTTGTTCGCGGCGATGACGCCGGAGACGGCCGTGCCGTGCCCTCCCTGGTCGCCCAAGCCGCGTGTTCCGGCAACGTCACGACTAGCGGGATCGATCTGCCCTGTGAATTCGGACAGGTTTGGGTTGATGCCCGAATCGATCGCGCCGACCTTGATGCCCTGGCCCGTCGCGCCGGCATTGTAGGCGGAGATTGCTTGAGCCGAGACGGCGCCGTTCGATGCCTGGTATTCGGCCGTGTTGAAGTTTGTCACTCCGGGCGTCGGGGTCGGCGTCGGGGTCGGCGTTGGGGTCGGGGTCGGACTTGGCGTGGGTGTCGGAGTAACCGTCATCGGAGGCGGGGGCGTCCGGCCCACGCCGCCTCCACCACCACCGCCGCAGGCGCTGAGCGTGCACGCCAGCACGACCGCACAGCCACTGCTTGCAAGAAATCGCGTCCGCATTAACCCCACTCCGCTCTAAGCCGCTGAAAACACACGGCTTCCCCGATTTCCGCTTTGAACCCAGAAAGCTTTCAATTTGCTGAAGCGATAATTCCCGCTAGGCGCCGCGGCACCATGGCAGTCGAGGTCGCTCCCCAATTCCGCCACGTGCGCGACTGGATCTTCGATCTCGACAATTGCCTTTATCCGGCGACCACCGGCCTCTTCGCACTCGTTGACGAGCGGATGGGTGCCTACATCCAGCATCTGCTGAACTGCGATCCCGCGGAGGCAAGGCGGGTCCAAAAGCATCATTTCCACACGCACGGTACCACACTCGCCGGACTCATGCGCGAACATGAGATCGACCCCCACGATTTCCTGGAGAAGGTCCACGACATCCCACTGGACCGGGTGCAACAGGACGACCGTTTGGGCCGGGCTCTCGACCGTCTTCCGGGCCGTAAGTTCGTATTCACTAACGGTGACGCGCCCTATGCCCGGCGAGTGCTCGAAGCGATTGGAATTCGGGATCGCTTCGACGAGCTGCACGACATCCATGCGAGTAGCTACAGGCCGAAGCCGGATCCGCACGGCTATGAACTGGTTTGCCAGCGCTTCGGGATCGATCCACGTGTCGCGCTGCTTGCCGACGATATTGCCGCGAACCTGAAACCGGCGAAGGCGCTCGGCATGACGACGGTCTGGGTCGACAATGGATCCGAGCGCGGCAATCACGGCGCCGAAGAAAGCTTCATCGACCATCGCATCGAAAGCGTCAGCGACTGGCTCGAATCCATCACCGGGGAGAATGCATGACCACCGCCCTTCAAACGACGATCGAGCAGGCGTGGGAAGAACGCGAAGGCATCGGCGCCGACACGCACGGGCAAGTTCGGAACGCAGTCGACCGGGCAATCGCGGCGCTCGACAGCGGCGAGGCGCGAATTGCCGAGAAGGTGGGTGGCGAGTGGCTCGTCCATCAGTGGCTGAAGAAGGCCGTGCTACTGTCATTCCGGCTCAATCCGATGGAACGGATCGCGGGCGGACCCGGCGGAGCCAATTGGTGGGACAAGGTCCCGTCGAAGTTCGTCGGCTGGAGCGACAAGGAGTTCCAATCGGCGGGCTTTCGCGCTGTTCCCGGCGCCATCGTCCGCCGCGGCGCTTATGTCGCTCCCGGCGCAGTCCTGATGCCCAGCTTCGTCAATATCGGCGCTCGCGTCGGTGAAGGAACGATGGTCGACACCTGGGCGACCGTCGGAAGCTGCGCGCAGATCGGCAAGAACGTGCACATCTCCGGCGGCGCCGGCATCGGCGGAGTACTCGAGCCACTGCAGGCGGGACCAGTCATCATCGAAGACGATTGCTTCATCGGGGCGCGCTCCGAAGTCGCCGAAGGGGTCGTCGTCGAGCAGGGCGCAGTGCTTTCGATGGGAGTGTTTCTCGGCGCATCGACCAAGATCGTCGATCGCGCGTCGGGTGAAGTGCACTACGGTCGCGTGCCGGCTTATTCGGTGGTCGTCCCCGGCGCGCTTCCTGGGAAAGATGGAGGTCCTTCGCTTGCGTGCGCGGTCATCGTGAAGCAGGTCGACGAGCGCACGAGGTCCAAGACAAGCATCAACGAGCTCCTGCGCGACTGATAAGCCCTGCTTATGGGCTGAGTCCGCCCTTTTGTTGGCGGCAGCATCGCTGCTCCGTCAGAATCTGTTGATGACCAAGCTCAGCCAGGAATGTTTTGACAGCAATCCGCAGGAAGCGGCCGCGCCGGTCGAGCTTTATGCCCAGCCCATGATCCGCAGCGTCATGAACCGGTCCGATTGGCTTATCCTTCTCGTGCTCGCGCTCATCTGGGGCGGCGCCTTCATGTTCATCGGGGTCGCCGTGCGGCATGTGCACCCCCTCACCTACGTCGCGCTTCGACTGAGCATTGCTGCGGTCGCGATGTGGACCTTCCTCCGAATGAAGGGGCGGCCGCTAGGCCTGCCGCGCCGGGTCTGGGGATCGATGTTGCTGCTCGCTCTGCTGAACAACGCTTTGCCATTCAGCCTCTTCGGCTGGGGACAGACGCACATTGCGAGCGGTCTCGCCTCGATCCTGAACGCAACTACTCCGATCTGGGGTGTCGTTGTCGCCCATCTCTTCACGGAGGACGAGCGGATGACGCCGCGCAAGGTGACCGGGGTCCTCCTTGGCTTCGGCGGAGTCGCCACCATGATCGGTCCGACTCTGCTTACAAATGTTGGATCGGACGCGCTTGCCCAACTCGCCTGCATCACAGCTTCGCTAAGCTATGCACTCGCAGCGGTCTGGGCGCGCCGCTTCCGGCGTATGGGCCTTTCGCCCATGTCGGTGACGACCGGTCAGCTGACAGCGGGTGCGCTGATGATGCTTCCGATAGCCTTGTTCTTCGACCAGCCCTGGACGCAGCCTTTCCCGCCGATCACGGCGATTGGCGCAATCGTCGCTCTGGCGTTGCTGTGCACCGCCTTCGGTTACGTGCTCTACTTCCGGCTGATCGATCATGCCGGCGCGACAAACGCGTTGCTCGTGACGCTTCTCGTTCCGCCCGTCGCGATCCTGCTTGGAGCCTTATTCCTAAACGAGCAGCTTGCCGTTCAGGACTTCCTGGGTCTTGGCCTGATCGCCCTTGGACTCGCAGCGATCGACGGTCGACTGCTCAACCTGGTCGAGCGGCCGACGGTATATCGCCAAGCAGCTTAGCGGCTTCGGGCCCCGTCCAGTCGAGGTCGCCGACATAGCGCCAAACCTCGCGGCCTTCTGCGTCATAGAGGATCGTCGTCGGCATCACCTGAGCGTTGAGCGCGCCCGACAGCGCCATTTTCGGGTCGTGATAGGCGCCTAGATCGTCAACTTTGAGCTTTGTTAGAAAAGCCTCGATCGAGCCCTGCGGTGCCATGTCCTGGCTAACGGCGATGACGCCGAGCGCTCCATCCTTGTCATGCGCGCGCGCGAGGGCATTCAGCGTCGGCAGCTCCTTTACGCACGGAGCGCACCATGTTGCCCAGAGATTGACGAGCACTGGCGTTCCCTTGAAATCCGCAAGGTTTATTTCGCCGCCATCCGGATCCATGAAGCTCGCGTCGGGCGCAGGGTGGCCCTTGTGGCTGCGATCGATGCCCTTGATCGGCTCGCCGGGCACGGTCGCGACCTTGTTCGCGGGAGCTTCCTGCTTATTCTGACAGCCGGCGAACAGCGCCACCGATAGAAGCAATGCAGTTGAGATGCGTCGCATGTTTCACCCGATAGGCAAGCGGCAGCCGCTGGCGCAAGCGCGCTCGACAAGCTAGGCGAATCTCGTGGTTCGGCGTCTCTCAATCCTGATCGGCATCCCGCTGCTCGCCGGCTGCGGCCACGTGGCTCCGCTCGAGCCGGCCCAGGGCGAGCCGCTTCCGGTCAAACCGATGATGGCTCACGCCACTCCGACGGCGGAAGGTTTGCTGACCGGGCCGACCTATGCCGCACCGGAGCGCGTGGACGAACTGGTCAAGCGATCGCAGCCACGACCCGTCGACCGTTTCGACCTGCCGCCACCTGATGGCGGCGCAGCGCCTTTGCCGGTCGGCGCAGGGCAAGACTCCTCCACCACCGAAACAGGACCAGCGACTCCTCAATGACCCAGAAGCTTCGCAAGGCCGTGTTCCCGGTCGCGGGCCTCGGCACCCGCCTGCTGCCCGCCACCAAGTCGATCCCGAAGGAATTGCTGACGGTCGTCGATCGCCCGCTCATTCAATATGCCGTCGATGAGGCTCGCGAAGCGGGCATTGAGGAGCTGATCTTCGTTACCGGTCGCGGGAAGTCCGCGCTTGTCGACTATTTCGATGCGGCGTTCGAATTGGAAGCGACCATGCGCGAGAAGGGCAAAAGCCTCGACCCGCTCAATCCCTCACGCACGGGATTCGGTGAGTTAGTATCGGTCCGCCAGCAGCAGCCATTGGGTCTCGGCCACGCTGTCTGGTGTGCTCGTCATGTTGTCGGCGACGAGCCGTTCGCGGTGCTCCTGCCGGACGATTTGATGTCGGGGACACCCGGAGCACTGAAGCAGATGGTCGATGCGTGGGAGCGCTACGGCGGGAACATGCTGTGCACAGAAGAAGTGCCGCACGAGCGTACCGGCAGCTATGGCGTGATCACGCCAGGAGAGCAGAAGGGCGCCGTTACGGAAGTGCTTGGCCTCGTCGAAAAGCCCAAGCCTGAGGAAGCGCCGTCGAACCTCGCTGTCATCGGCCGCTACATCCTTCAGCCCGATGTCATGCGCATCCTCGACAAGGGCGAGACGGGTGCCGGTGGCGAGATCCAGCTGACGGATGCCATTGCGCAACTGATCGGCAAGCAGCCGTTCCATGCGGTGAAGGTGGATGCCGTCCGCCACGACTGCGGTGACAAGGCGGGCTACGTGATCGCGAACCTGGCGCTCGCCCTCGAACGCCAGGATCTTGCTCCGAAGATCCGGGACTATCTCGACCGCGTCTAGACGACCCTACGGGTCCAGCTCGACGTCCCAGTAAAGATAATCGCGCCAGCTCTGGTGCAGGTAGTTTGGCGGGAAGCTCCGCCCATGGTCCTGCAACTGCCAACTCGTTGGGCGGATCGGTTCTCGCTCGATATGCATGTGCGCTTCGCGCGGCGTCCGCCCGCCCTTGCGCAAATTGCACGGCGCGCAGGCGGTCGCGACATTCTCCCAGGTTGTCCGGCCTCCTTGGGCGCGCGGAAGGACATGGTCGAAGGTCAGCTCCTTGTGCGATCCGCAATAGACACAGCGGAATTTGTCGCGAAGGAAGAGGTTGAATCGAGTGAATGCTGGATATTCGTTCGGCCTGACGAACTGGCGAAGCGCGATGACCGACGGAAGTTTCAGCGCCGTGCTCGGACTGTGTACCTCGCGATCGTAATGGGCGACCACGTCCACACGCTCGAGGAACATGGCCTTGATCGCCGTCTGCCACGGCCAGAGGCTAAGCGGATAGTATGACAGCGGCGTGTAATCGGCGTTCAGTACAAGCGCCGGACAGCTTTCAGGATGGCGGATGAGATCGGGATGATACATGCGCGGGCAATGGCCTTTCCTGTCCGCCCGCAACGAACAAGTCTCCGGCCCTGTCGCACTCAAGGAGGAGATGGGTCGCCTCGGGCCCGTCTTCCCTTGTTGCCCATCGGATGCCAACCCGATGTGACAGAAGCATGAATCGGAGATTGCGGATTCCCCGTCAAGAGTCGTTTGGGTCCCGAGCGACATGAATATCACGCGATTTGCACCTTCTCCGACCGGACGGTTGCATTTGGGCCACGCTTTCAGCGCGGTTTTGGGACACCGAGCGGCTTGGGAGAGCGGCGGCCGGTTCCTTCTTCGCATCGAAGACCTGGACGAGGGCCGGAGCCGAACCGAGTTCGTAGAAGGGATTTTTGCAGATCTGCGCTGGCTGGGGCTCGAGTGGCAAGAGCCCGTGATCGTCCAGTCAGAACGCACGGCCGCTTATGAGGGCGCGCTTGATCAATTGAGAACCCGCAATCTCGTCTACGCTTGCTTTTGCACGAGGGCTGACATCGCCCAATCCCTGACGGCGCCGCATGGCGATGCCGCGACTTCCTATCCGGGCACCTGCCGAGCGCTTCCCGACGATCCCAATCGCCGTGCGACCACTCCGCACTGCTGGCGCCTGGATTCAGCGAAGGCACTTAAAATCATCGAGCCGTCGACCTGGACTGAGGCGGACGAACGAATCTTCACGGCGGATGTGTCACAGATCGACGACGCGATCCTCGCGCGGAAGGATGCGCCAGCCTCCTATCATTTGGCTTGCGTCGTCGACGATGCGGCCAGCCAGGTGAGCCTGGTCGTTCGAAGCGCCGACTTGCGACCCTCGACTCCGATCCAGCGCTTGCTTCAGCAGCTGCTCGGGTTGCATGAGCCCCGCTATT
>Ga0105248_10001363_pt1 | contig 27273 bp, 27 predicted proteins | sample KBSS34metaG_FD_81524 | JGI IMG/M metagenome (GOLD analysis project Ga0105248, IMG submission 81524) | Switchgrass rhizosphere microbial communities from Kellogg Biological Station, Michigan, USA - KBS S3-4 metaG | ecosystem: Host-associated > Plants > Roots > Rhizosphere > Soil | place... | reverse complement strand
GTTCGTCAACAAGAAGATCGATGTCCTTTGGAACAACGAGCTCCATCGCGTGCTCGGCCGCGACGATCCACGCTCGGTGACCGGCGCCGAGCTCAAGAGCACGCTCACTGGTGAGATGATCACGCTCCCCATCGACGGCATCTTCATCGCCATCGGGCACGAGCCGCAGAGCGACCTATTCAAGGGCCAGCTCGACATGAAGCCGTCCGGTTACATCATCACGGCGCCGCGCTCGACTGCGACATCGGTGCCAGGCGTGTTCGCTGCCGGCGACGTGGCCGACGACGTCTATCGCCAGGCGGTAACGGCTGCGGGTCTTGGCTGCATGGCGGCACTCGACGCCGAAAAATATCTCGCCGGTCTCAATACCCTCGCCGAGGCGGCGGAATAGTCGCGTTCTTTCTTCCTCGCACTCTCTCCAAAATGCATTACGCTATGGCGATTTGGAGCGAATGGAGCGCATGAGCCGGTCGACAGGGAGGGACGCCATGGCAGACAAATCGGCTTTTGAAATACCGCCGCAGATACGTGAGATGGCGGAAAAGAACGTCGAACAAGCGCGCGCCGCCTACGGGCAGTTCATGGACTTTCTGACCCAGGCCATAAATGCCTGGCAGCAATCCCCACCGGGCGCGCAAACGGTCGGATTCAGGGCAGTGCAGGACAAGGCTATTGTCTTTGCCAAGGAGAATGCTGAGCGCTCTTTTGCCTTGGCGAGCGATCTTACCCGCGCCAATGACGTGCAGGAGGTGCTAACCCTCCAGAGCCGCTATGCACAAACCCAGATGCAGACCTTCGGGCTTCAGGCGCAGCAGCTCGCTTGGCTGATGACTGACGCCATGCGCGACATGCAGAAAAAAGGCTGATTTGCGGAGACTTGCGCGAAAAAAGCCTGAAAGTTCTGTTTCTGCCTAGAGTTGCGAGGCGGCGGACTGACGCCAGTGGAACTTCCCAGCGGGCCAAACTAGGATAGCCCAACTTTGGCGGTCGCGCTCCTTGCGGCGCGGAAATTCGGGGCGCGGTATCGATGGTTGAGAGACAGTTGGGCAAGGCGGCTGTCGCCGCAGCTGTTGTGTTGATGGTGAGCTCGGCCGAGGCTGCGCCATGCGGCAACAATTCCGGTGCATTCGAATCCTGGAAGACGGTATTCGCCAATGAGGCTCAAGCGAAAGGCGTTGGGCAAAAGGCCATTTCGGCGCTGATGAATACGAGCTATTCCGTCGGCACCATCAGGGCTGACCGCGGGCAACATAGTTTCAAGCTTTCCCTCTCCGACTTCATGGCCAAGCGCGGGGCCTCAGCCATCGCAGCCAAAGGCCGCTCGCTGAAGGCCGCCAATGCCGCGCTGTTTAACTCGATCGAGAAGCGTTTCGGAGTGCCGCCCGGGCCCCTGATCACCATCTGGGGGATGGAGACCGGGTTCGGCAGCTTCATGGGCAATCAGCCGACGATCTCGGCGGTCGCTACCTTGGCCTACGATTGCCGGAGACCGGAATATTTCACGGACCAGCTCTACGCGGCCTTGCAGCTCGTCGATCGCGGGGTGCTCAGCTCTGGCACGCGGGGCGCCATGCACGGCGAGGTCGGCCAGACCCAGTTCCTGCCCAAGTCCATCCTCCTCTACGCGGTCGACGGCGATGGCAACGGCGCCATCAACCTCAACACCAAGGCCGATGCGCTCGCCTCGACCGCCAATTTCCTGAAAGCCCATGGCTGGATCAGAGGCGCAGGCTACCAGTCCGGTCAGCCGAACTTCGCAGCCATCCAGGGTTGGAACGCCGCGGGCGTGTATCAGCAGACCATCGCCATCGTCGGCAGGCAGATCGACGGAAACTGAAGCTTGAATCAATCGGACCTCACCAAGCGCTATCGCATCAAGGAGGGGTCCCGGTTCAAGCTTGCAGATTTCGACCCCGGCGACCAGGACGGACTCGACAAGGATTCAGCCAAGGCGCTGCTCACACAAAGCGCCGAGCGGCTCGGCGAGCTGCAAGAGCGGCTCTATGCCGAGCACCAATGGGCCGTCCTTATCGTCCTCCAGGGACTCGATGCTGCAGGCAAGGATGGCGTCATCGAGCATGTCATGTCAGGCGTCAACCCGCAGGGCTGCGACGTGCATCCCTTCAAGGCGCCGAGTCAGCTTGAGCTTGATCACGACTTCCTGTGGCGGGCAGCCGTCGAGCTGCCGAGACGCGGCCATATCGGCATCTTTAACCGCTCTTATTACGAAGAGGTGCTGGTGACCCGCGTGCATAAGGAGCTGCTGGATCGTCAAGGCCTGCCGCCCAGGCTCGTCACTAAGGAACTTTGGAAGGAACGCTACGAAGACATCAATGCCTTCGAGCGCCATCTCGTGCACAACGGCACGGCGGTCCTCAAGTTCTTTCTCAATGTCTCAAAGAAGGAGCAGCGGAAGCGCCTGCTTGCGCGCATCGACGATCCGGCCAAGCAATGGAAATTCAACGCCGGCGATATCGGCGAGCGGAAGTTGTGGCACCAATACCTGACGGCTTACGAAGACATGATCCGCGCCACCGCGACCGACGATGCGCCGTGGTACGTCGTGCCGGCCGACCACAAATGGTTCACACGCCTTGTCGTTGCCTCGGCCATCATCGAGCGGGTCGAGGCGATCGATCCTAAATTCCCCACGCTGAGCGAGGAGCAATTGCGCTCCATTGCGAGCGTGCGCGCGAGCCTCGCCGAGGACTGAGAATCAGAAGCGCGTCAGGATCTTGCGCCGTGTCGTCTCGCCTTGGTCGGCGCTTCGGCCGCATGCGATTTGCTTACGCGTGCGAGTGAGGATTCTTTTTTGGTGTTCTGAGGAGCCGGGATCTTCTCGAGCGGCGGGACGGGCCGCGCGCGATAGGGCATGGCGAACCCGTTAGCGGTTGCAACCGTGCAGGTGATGACATTGCGGTGTTCCCTCATGGCTTACCCCGTCTTTTGGTTGTTATCTTCGTTTCGCGATGCACAACGCCCGGGTCGCGAGCGGGTTCCCAGGCCCAACTCGGTTCTCCACTTCCATTTGCGCTTGCCTTCGCGCGCGCGGCAGCGATGGGATAAGCTGAGTACCCCGTAACGCAGGGATAACGGGCCCATGGATCTTTCAAGCATCAAGGTCGGCGAAAATCCGCCGCACGAAGTCAATGTCATCATCGAGATCCCGCAAGGCGGCGCTCCGGTCAAATACGAGGTCGACAAGAAATCGGGGGCCATGTTCGTCGACCGCTTCCTGCACACCGCCATGTTCTATCCCGCGAACTATGGCTTCATCCCGCACACGCTGTCGGAGGACGGCGATCCGATCGACTGCATGGTGATTGCACCGACGCCGGTCGCACCCGGCGCGGTGGTGCGCGCACGGCCGATCGGAGCGTTGCTGATGGAGGACGAGAAAGGCATCGACGAGAAGATCATCGCCGTGCCGATCGACAAGCTTCACCCTTTCTACAAGCGAGTCGGGAGCTACCGCGATTTGCCAGAGATTTTGGTGGAGCAGATCGGCCACTTCTTCCAGCATTACAAGGACCTCGAGCAAGGCAAATGGGTGAAGGTGCTGCGCTGGACCGACCCCGCCGAAGCGGCCGACCTCATACGCGCCGGAATTAAGCGGGCGCAAGCATGACCAATCAGGACGACAAGGCTCCGCCGCGCCGCAAGGAAGCCACCGACAACGACGGCGGTGAGATGTCGTCTAAGGGGCTGGCGCAGGCGCTTGGTAAGATCGCCGCCGTCGTTATTCTCATTATCCTCGCTCTCTTGATCGAGCGCTACTGCAGCTACAAGCCGCCGCCCTTCGGGCCCGGCGCGAAGATCGTCTCGATCGACGGCGACACTCTGCGCGTTGGCGATGGCTCCGAGTACCGCATCTTCGGCATCGATGCGCCGGAGCTACGCCAGACCTGCAAGGAAGCCAACGGCAAGTCCTGGGCCTGCGGCCGCGCAGCAAAGGCGCGGCTCACCACGTTGATCAAGGGCGGCAACGTCAATTGCACCGTCCACGACAAGGACCGCTTCGGCCGGGCTGTTGCCGTATGCAGCGCCGAGGGCGTGCCCGATCTCGGCGAAACTATGGTGCGGCAGGGCTACGCCATCGATCTCGGCGGCGCGGCGGGCAATCCCTATCACGAGGCTGAGGTTGAGGCGCAGAACGCCCAGCGTGGCATATGGCGCGGCAGCTTCGAGAGGCCCTCAGATTGGCGCTTGGCCCATCCGCGCGAAAGCGACGAGAGCGACTAGCTATGCTGCTTCCGGCTCGGCACGGCCTGTCCGCTCGGGCTCGCGTCCGACGATCTCGGCCATGGTCCTGATAAAGGCCTGGGCGCCTTCGATTTCGGCCGCAAGCTGTTCCCAGGAGTGGGCTGTGTCGAGATAAGACGCCCTCGCCTCGGCGGACGTGGCTGAACGCGCCAGCTGACGGCAGCGCTCCGCGTGTTCGCGGCCTTCGTTAGGATCTGCACGCATGACGCAGGTGTCTTGCAAGCGGTCTATCGGCTTAATCTTCGGCGCCTCTTCCAGGTTCCAAAGCCTTGTGGACAACTTGAAGCTTCAATTCGCTTTTGACGGGGTTCGTCATCAGCGGCAAATTCGAGGGACCGTGGAAAGGGATCGCCCAATGCCCGGAAAGCGCTTTCAATTCGACGACGAGACGTGGCAGGCGATCGATGCGGTCGCAAGTCAGCAAGGCAAGACTTTCCAAAAACTTGCCGACGAAGCCTTCAAGGACCTTCTCAAGAAGCACCACCAGCCCGTCGGTCTGAAGGCAGCGCTAAAAGAGAGCATCGGCGCCCGCAGCAAATCCCGCCGCGGCAAGTCCTGACCTTCGCCCTTGCCTTATGCGACTCAGTCGCAGAGACAGATGAACTCAAAAGCCATCTCGCGGCAGAGCCAGCGGGCATCGTCCTCGCCGTCGGACTCGATAAGCACCCTTACTGGGCCGTCGAGGGCGCAGAAGAGAACGCGGGAACCCGTGGGCCGTTGCCTGGCGCGGGTGACGCCTACAGCCACATGTGTCCGAAAGCGCTCGGTCGCAATTTTCGCCATAGATGTCCTCGCTTTCGTCGGCGCAATGCAGCCGACAAAATAAAGTTCCTGTTATGTTCTTTGCTGATTCTCCCAGCAGAGGCAAGCCGGAATGAGTTACTGCGGCCGCACCTACTGACTACATTGAGGTCGTTGCTGGCAGTCGCCTCAGCGGGTTGGAGGGTTCATGACGGATCTGGATCTTGCGGTCTCGGTGGCGCTCGGCATCGGACTCGCCGCGGCGACTGGACTTCGCGTGTTCTTGCCGCTGCTTGTGGTAAGCGCCGCCGCCTATAGCGGTCATCTCCCGCTTGCGGACAGCTTCGCCTGGCTTGGAACGCCGGCCGCACTGATCCTGCTTAGCGTCGCCGCCGTCGTTGAAATCCTCGCCTATTACATTCCAGGCGTCGACAATCTGCTCGACGCGCTCGCCACGCCCGCAGCGTTGGTCGCCGGGACAGTGGTGTCGGCCGCCGTCATCACCGATCTGCCGCCCACAGTGAAATGGGCTACCGCCGTCATAGCCGGCGGCGGCATCGCAGGGGTGATGCAGAGCATGACGGCTTTGCTCCGGGCGAAATCGACGGTATTCACCGCGGGTGTCGGCAATCCGGTCCTGGCTACGTCGGAGCTCGCCGGCTCCCTGCTCATGTCGCTTCTCGCTCTAGCGGCGCCGCTTATCGCGCTGCTTTTAATCGTGCTGTTCTTATGGCTCGCACTGCGCCTGCTCCTCCGCGTCACGCGGCGTTCTCCGCCCGCCCCTGAACCTTGAGCCTTCACCAGCCTCAGCTTCCTTGACGGAATTCCTTCGAGGGCTTTGACGCCGGCGGCTGCTGCTACAAGCTGAAGAAATGAGCGTCGAGGAACGCTTCCGGCGCTTGCCAGATTTTTGGTGAGGTCGTCGAACCAATGGGACATAGGCGTCGCGTCATGCCCGTGAGGCGACTGGGCAAGCGTAAACTGCGCCCTATGCGTGTTCAAGAAATGGGTACAACCGCGATTTTTGGCTTGTAAACAGGCGTAAGGGGCTGCCGCAGTTAGCCGTTCTCGGTCCGCTCGGAGTTTCGCCTTCAGGCCGAGGCGATTTGCCACACGCCACCGGTTGGGGCTCGGCCAGACTTAGCTTACAGCAGCCTTTGGCTGGGCGTTGAGGATCGCGGCCAACTCATCCAAAGCCTGGATGGTGTCATACAGGGCCGAGGACACCTCGTCCTGCGCAGGCGGCCGTGCTTCGCTGACAAAGGAATAGCCTTCCAGGATTTCGAGTGCCCGCTCCATCGAGGCGACCGAGTCCTCATTCTTCTTGATAAGATCCTTGGCAGTACGCTCGTGCCAGTCGAGCACGCGGAGAAGCAGGTTGTCTCCGCCTTGGATCTTGCGCCTGGCCCTCGCCCGCAACCGGCCCACGCGCTTGATGGCCCGCTCTTGGTCGGCGATGTTCGATTTGCGCGAGGCGATATCCTCGCGGATCGCTTGCCGGATCAGGGCATCGATGTCCATCGACGTCACGTCCTGCTCGGCGTGGATGACGAGGCCGAGCTTTTGCGCGATCACCTCGATGGCGCTAACGTCCACATTGTTCGGCTTGGCGGTCTCGATCTCGCCGGTCGTGTCGTATTTCTCCCGGCGCCTGTCGTCCGACAGGACTTCATGGGCGGTGGCAAGTGCGCTGAACTGCTGGACCGATCCGCCACTGTCGGGATGTGAGGTCTTAGCTTTGCGCCGATAGGCCTTGCGGATTTCGTCCCGCGAAGCCCCCCGCTTTATCCCCAACAGCTGATACAGGTCGATCATACTTGCCCCCGTCTTCCCTCGGCGAGGGGAACCCACACTGGCGCCAACTCTCAATGGGAGTTGTGGCCAAAATTTAGCGGCAAGGCCTAAAGGCGATGTCGCCCGCAACTCGTGCGGGCGCATCGTAAACAGCGCGTTAAGCGTTACGCGGCTTTGGCGTAATACGACTTGAGCTGGTTCATCACCTTCTGCTTGTCGAACTCGGCGCCCATGGCAAGCATGGCGTCGGCGAAGCGACTCACGATCTCGCCGATCTGCTCCGGGCTGAGCTGGTTCAGAATGCCGATACGCACCTGCACCGGCTCGGACAGCGTCGGCCAGATGCCGAAGCCCTTCGCGCGCTCGCCCTGCACCAGCTCCTTCTCCTTGCCCTTGAGCTTGCCCGGCAGGTTGAGCACGACAAGGCTCGGCATGTTCGAGGTGACTTCGCAGCCCATGGCCTCAACCGCCTGGCGCAGCGCTTTCTCGTGATAGGCGTAGTCCGAGGCCTTGCGACGACGGCCGTAGCCCAGAATGATGCGCAACGCCTCGTGGAATGCAGCCACGGCGTAGCAGGAATGGGTCTGATGGTAGGCGGGAGTTGCCACATCCTTGCCGTCGATGACGCCCCAGTGCCGGGCATCGAGGATCGGGTGGTTCACATAGGTGCGGGCGCCGCGCTTCTTGACCATCTCGATGGCCTTCTCGGTGAAGCTGACTGGTGCGTAGGTGAGCGGGAGGGAGAGCACACCCTTTTGCGGACACGACGCCCAGGCCACCACGCCCGGATAGTCGTCGATATTGAAGTCGCCGACGCCAAGGCTCGAGACGGCATCGACGATGCCCATGACACCATGCTTGAGGCAGGCGTCGTTGAAGCCTTTGAGGTCGTTGATGCGGCCCGACCCTGTCTCCCAATGCGCCATGAAGGCCCACATCGGCTTATGCTGGGCAAGCGCCTTGTCGACGATCTCGCCGGTGACCGACTGGCCGTGCGGGGTCTCGACAGTGACGACGCTCTTCGGCTTCGGGTTGAGCGAGTCGGCCGCAAGCTCCTCAGGGGTCGCGGCTTTCATGCGGATGGTCAGGCTGTCGATGCCCGAGAACGTGCCGTTGGGGAACGTCACAACCTTGTCCCCAGGCTGGATCAGCGACAACACGCAATCGAGGCCTGAGAAGCCTGTGCCGGCCACGCCGTAGGTGTAGACGTTCTTGGTGCCCCACAGCTCGCGCAGCATCTCCTTGGCCTCGAGCATGCCGCGCAGCACGTCCTTCTGCATGTGGTCGGCGACACCGGTCTTGGCGAAGCGCTCGAGCACGCGGGGGTCGGTGTTCCCGGGCCCCGGGCCTGCGGCAAGGGTCTCTGGGATGTCGAGCTGCGGGGGAATTTTCGTCATGGGAATACCTCTGGCGGTCTAATGGTCGTCACGAGAATAAGCGGGACAATCGTCTAGCGGGCCTGGCACGTTGGGGCAAGCCGGACATGCTTAAGCGGCCTTGGCGCCGCGGGCGGCGAGCACATGGTCTGCCGCCTTGCCGGTGAGCTCGGCGAGATGGTCGAACTTGGCATTGAAGGTACCGACGCCGGCCGTCGCCGATCTGAGTTCGACAATCAGGTTCTGAATCTCCGATTCTGGGATCTGCGCCTGCACCACGTCCCAGCCGGGCCAGCCGGGGCGCGCGTCGAATCCGAGGATCTGGCCACGTCGCGACGACACAATTGAGTTGATCTTGGCAGTGGCATCGGAAGGCGCAGCAATGTCGACCGCCATCACCGGCTCAAGCAGAACCGGCGAGCATTGCGGCATACCTTCGCTCATGGCGATGCGCCCGGCTTGGCGGAACGCCATGTCCGACGAATCGACCGAGTGGTAGGAGCCGTCAATCAAACACACCGCAACGTCGACCACGGCGAAGCCGAGCGGGCCGCGATTGAGATAGTCGCGCACCCCGATCTCAACGCTCGGGATGTAGTTCTTGGGCACCACGCCGCCGGTGATCTCGTCACTGAATTCAAAGCCGACCCCGCGCGGCTGCGGCTTAATGGTTACCACCACATCGCCGAACTGCCCATGTCCTCCCGATTGCTTCTTATGGCGTCCGCGCACCTCGATCGACTTGCGGATGGTCTCCTTGTAGGGGATCTGGCGCGGTCTGGTCGAAGCATCGATACCGTATTTGCGCACGAGGCGCTCGAGTGCGACGCGCAAATGCATCTCGCCCTGCCCCCACAACACCATCTCGCCCATGTCTTGACTATGCGAAAGCGAAATCGAGGGATCCTCCTCGATGATCTTGGTGATGGCGGCGGTGAGCTTCACCTCATCCTTCTTCTCCTTGGCGGCGATGGCGAGGCCGAACACGGGCTGGCTAATCGTGCCTGACGCGACCTTGAGCTTGCTGCCTTTCTCCTCCGATAGCGTATCGCCCGTCTTGACGCTGTCGAGGCGGCCGAAAGCGACGGTGTCGCCGGCCTTGACTTCGCCGCGCTTCACGGGTTCCTGGCCCATCAGAGTGAAGATGCCAGAGATGCGCTCGTCATTGGCTCCTCCATAGACAGTCGTGCCGTCGGCGAAGGTGCCGGCTAGCACGCGCGCGAGCGACAGCTTGCCGCCATGGGCAGTATGGAAGGTCTTGGCAACGAACGCGCACGACACCGTCTTGTCGGTCCCCAACCGCTTAGCTGTGACGGCGACAAAAGGGACTTCGTGCCTCAGCGCCTTGAGCAGACGGAAGATGCCGTGGCTCGTCTCGGCCGAGCCGAGCAGCACTGGGCAGATCTGCCCTTCGTGCAGCTCCTTGGAAAGATCGTCGAACACCTTGTCCCGCGGCGGTGGGACGTCCTCGAGAAGCTGCTCCATCAGCTCGTCGTCATAGTCGGCAAGCTTCTCGAGCATGGAGAAGCGTGCCTCCTTCTCGCGGGCGGCGAGGTCGTCGGGGATCGCGATCACCTCGCTCGGCGCGTGCTCGCGGTAAACGTACGCGCGCTCAAGCGCCAAGTCGATGAAGCCGGTGACGATGTCGTTCTCCCAGATCGGGAGCTGGCGGAGCACGAGCGGCTTGGTCGACGCGGGCTGCAACATCGGCACGATGTCGCGCACGCGGGTCTCGGCCTTGTCGATCTTATTGATGAACAGGAAATGCGGAATGCCGCGATCTTCGAGCTGCTTGAGTATGAGCTGAAGCGCGGGCACTTTCTTCTCGTCAGGCTCGCATACCACGACGGCGGCGTCGCAAGCGGTGAGCGCGTGGGCGGCGTCGGCCTGGAACTCGATCGAGCCCGGACAATCTAGGAAGGTGAAGTTGTCGCCGAGGAAATCGACGGTGGCGACGTTAAGCTCGACGCTCATGCCGTGATGGCGGGCCTCCTCCGAGGCATCGCCGAGCGTATTCCCAGCCGCCGTGGTTCCTTGGCGGGTGATCGCGCCGGTGCGCGCGAGAATAGCTTCGAGAAGGGTTGTCTTTCCGCTTAGATATGGGCCAACCAGTGCGATGCAGCGGGCGCTGCGGGCTGGTTGGCCCTGCGCTTGGCCCATGATCTCCTCCCTTGCGGTTATACCCGCGGGGAAGGCTCGTGACGCGCCTACCCGCGCAAGCCTTTAGTGAAGCTATGGTGACAAGCGAAACGGCCTCTGGCAAGAGCCCCGATTCGGCACATCTGACCTAAGTGGGCCATGCCTCTCGAGTGGCTGTTCTGAGCTCTTTCCTGTGTCATTATGGCGGCCCTTTCGGCGGACGGGGCGTTCATGCGTCGATTTCGCGGTTCAGTGCTGGCGGCTCTCTTCTGTGTGCTGCCTGTGGTTCTCAGCGGCGACAGAACAATGGCCGCCTTCGAATGCGGCATGTTCGACGGAAAATTCCAATGCCGGGCGGCTCCAGCGGCAGCCCTGCAAGGCAAGAACGCAAGCCCGGGTGCCAACAGCGCCACCCCGGCGGGGCCGTCGCCAGCCCAGGCGCCGACAGACGGCAGTTGGCAAAGCTCGACTAGTCCCCCGCCTGCCACGGATGCCAGTCAGGGCAACCAAGGCGGCGGCTGGGGATGGGGAAGAAGGCAGGAGACGGTCAACCCTGGTGAGCACTCGTGCCCTCCGGGTTACAGAGTCCTCGCCACCCCCGGGCCCAACGGCTATTGCGAGCCGCCGGAGGGAACGGCCGAGGCGAGTCCGATAGGCTGCCAGCACGGCATGGTCGGCACCCCGCCCAACTGCCATTGCCCGAAGAACTCGGAATTGCTGGGCGGCAACTGTGTGCATTACACCGCCACGATGTGTCAGAACGAATTGCCGGTGAACGTGAACCCAAATCCCTGCGAGGATCTCGAAGCGAAGCTCTCTTGCAAGATGCGGCAGGATGGGCTGAAGGACTGCTGCTGCTTGACCTACGACAAGATGTGATCTAGGCGGCCGCGTTCACCGTCGCCTTGCGGTCGAGCTTGCCCCAGCCGACCAGGGGTCCGAGCAGGGCGGCGATCGTAGCCTTGATGACGATGTAATACATCATCTGCCGATAGCCGAAGCGCTGGAGCACGAGCCAAGGAAGCAGCGTCTTCTTCTCGTTGCGCTCCATTGCGAGCGCGAGCGCGGCGCTGCCGAGATCGATGACAAGGAAGGCGAGATAGTAGATCAACACCTTTTGGAACGTCTGACCGTCAAACTGATCATGGTGCTCGAGTAGGCCTAATCCCGCCACTACCAGAGCCCACAGGAACGTGAGATCCACCAAAGGCGCGAACACTGAGAACAAGAACTGAAACAGCCAAGTCTGCGGCACGGCGATGAGGCCGAGAGAGCCGTAGCGCGGCTTAAAGGTCACGTCACGGTGCTTCCAGAGGCATTGCAACGTGCCGAAGGCCCAACGAAAGCGCTGCTTGAGAAGGCCTCCCACTGTATCGGGGGCCTCCGTCCAGGCGATGGCAGTGCTGTCGTAGAGCACCTTATAGTCGTGTTTGAGCAGAGCGATCGTAAGATCCTGGTCCTCCGCGAGGGTCTCCCGCGGGAAGCCTCCGAGCTTAACCAGCGCCTCGCGCCGCCAGGCGCCTACGGCGCCGGGAACGACGGTGATACAGCCCAACGTGGCCAGGGTGCGGCGCTCAAGATTCTGGCTGGTAACGTATTCGAGCGCCTGCCAACGCGTGATGACATTGACGCGATTTCCCACCTTGGCATTGCCGGCGACCGCGCCAACCTTCGGGTCCTCGAACCAACGCACGAGCTTCGAGATGGCGTCCTGCTCAAAATGAGTGTCGGCATCGAGCGCCACCACCACGTCGCCGCGCGACTCGTCGAGCCCGCGGTCGAGAGCGGCAGCTTTACCGCTATTGGCAATGCTGATCAGCTTGACCCGTGCATCGGCGGCGAAATGCTCCTGCACCACTTCGGGCGTGCCGTCTTTCGATCCGTCATCGATGACGACCACTTCGAGATTCGGATAGTCACTGGTGAGGATGTGCCTGATAGTCGGAACGATGACCTTCGCCTCATTGTGCGCTGGTATCAGCACCGTTTGGAGAGGCGGATCGCGCGGCAGAGCGGGCGGTGTGCGCTTTGTCTCCTTGCGCCGATTGCAGAGCGCAACCACGCATAGGAACAAGAGTCGCAAGACGCCGAGGCAGATCGCGGCGAAGAACACAGTTGTGAGCAGCTTGCCGAACCAGCTCAATGTCATGAAGACGGGAAGCCCGACAATGCGGGCAAGCGATTGCTCGGGCGCCGGCGGCATCGCCTGATCTCTGGTCATGCCGGCCAGCTCTGAAACCGGGACGAACTCGAAGCCCCTTGCCCTTAGCGCGTCGATCAGCTTAGGCAGCGCATCGACCGTATTTGACCTGTCGCCACCCGAGTCATGCAGCAGAATGATGTGTCCTCTGACGTCGGGATTGGGATCGGTGGCTTCAGCGATGGAGCGCTCGACGATCTCGTCAGCTGATGGGCGCTGCCAATCGTTGGGATCGATATGAAGTCCCACCGAGAGATAGCCCATGCTTTGCGCGATCCGAATGGGAACGATCTCATCGGCAGTGGTGGGTTCGGCGTCACCGAGAAAAGGCGCCCTGAACAAACGCAAGGACCGGCCAGTGAGGGCCTCGAACAGACGCTGCGTTGCGTTGATCTCCAAGGTGACCAGTGGCTCGGGAAGCTCGCCGAGATTGGGGTGGGTGAAGGTGTGGTTTCCGACGTCATGGCCCTCGTCCACGATGCGTTTCACCAAATCCGGATAGGCTTCCGCGTTTTCGCCAATGACGAAGAAACTGGCATGGACGCCCTTTTCCTTCAGGACGTCGAGGATCTTTGGCGTCCAGTCTGGATCGGGACCATCATCAAAGGTGAGCGCGATCTTGCCAGGCAAGTCACCTGAGCGCTGAATGACAAAAGGTGTCGGCACCGCCGAATATTTCTCGTCGACGATCTGCCCAGTGTCGCCGTCGACCTCGAAAGTGCGCGCGCCCTCCGCCGGCGCGTCGCCGACACGCAACAGCTCGCCTTCGCCTTCAAAGTCGATGTCCTCACTCATGCCGATGCGGTGCAGCGCGCCAGGCGCTTGCACGCCATAGTTCTGCTGCAGCACCGACCAGATGGTGGGATCCTCCGAGCCAAGGCGCCACACTGCGTAACCAGCAGGGCGATACGCGTCGGCAGCATGAATTTCGTTGAAAGCCGTGACGCCATCCAGAAACCACACCTCGTGGCGCTTGCCGTCGTCCTCGATGAAGGAGAAATGAGGATTGGACGTCTCGGGATCGAACGTGATCTCGGCCTCTGAATCCTTCGCCGACAGTACTGCCTCCTCGAAGCTCAGGTCGGACGCTTTGTTGCCTTTCACCCAGTCATATCCGTAGCTGCCGATGGCGATGATGGTGTGCGCGGGATCGAGGGATTGCATGCGCTTGTCGAGCGTGTCCTCAAACCAGCTTTGGCTGGCGATACTGCCCGGCGTGCCCTCTTCCCAGTGCTCGTCGTAGCCCATGAGCAGCATGAAATCGACCAGATCGGCGTAGGTCGCGTAAGGCCAATTATCGTCATCAAAAGGAACCGCCAGCACGATCGCGTAGTCGTGTGCCGCGAAAGCGACGTTGAGCTCGGTAAGAAAGGCCTCCAGGTTCTTCTGGGCCGAAGGCGGGACATCCTCGAAATCGATGGTTATCCCTTGAAGTTTGTACTGGCCGAGGAAATCGACGATCTGCTGGATACGCGCTGCCCGTGCTGTCGGATCAGCCAACAACTTCGCCAGCCCTTCGCCGTCCCATTCTCCTTCCACCGCATTCTGAATCATCGGCAGGATAGCAACGTTGGGCTTGGTGTCCTGAATGGTGCTGAGCACGCGGTCGTCCACGCTGATTCTCAGGTCCATGTTTGAACCCGCGAGGCTGAGCCAGCCTGGAACGACCCAGTCGAGATGGGGGAGAGCGCGCTTCAATGCTGGATAGCTGTTGTCGTCCCAGTCAACGTAGAAGCCGACGCTGAGCGCTCTGCCATCGGGAATCGCGAGGGACGCCGGCACGGACCGCCGCTGCCCCTCGCCTGCCGGACGCTGAACGCGCAGGCCCCTCTCCTTCTCACGCAGCTCTTCGGCGAGGCGCGCCGCATTGCGCAGCGCCTCGGGATCAGCAGCCGTCGTCACGGTGAGGCTATGCGCGGCCGAGCAGGTCGGAGCCCAAGCGCAACGGATGGATGGGTGCGGCTCCGAGCTTTCGGCCGGCGGCGGCCGATTCACGATGATCAGCGTTACGACAAACAGCGTCAGAATGACGCCGCTTAGCACGCCCATGGCCCAGGCGAGTCTGACCAAGAGTCGGCCACGCCTGCCCGTTGGATCGAAGAATATTGGTTTGCCGGCCATTGAGATCGCGCGCGCAATAAAGACGTGCCTAAAGCTTCGCCATCCTCTGCCCGGTGGTTTGATGTAGGGTGCTTCGCTCTTCCAGCCTAGCGCCACAACGCCGCACAGCGATGACGGGCTGCACTGCGAAACTGCGCGTTAACGCCGCATGCTTCGGCAAACGAGCTCAGGCGCCTTACTTCTGGAGCGCCACCTGAACTGCATCCAGCACCCTCGCAAATTGGGCGAACACCCAATAATGCCCGGCGCCCTGGACGACATCGAGCCGGCAGTTGGGAAGGGCTTCGGCGAGATGGTAGGCGGCTTGCGGCGGTACGATCGTATCGTCGCTGCCCTGCCACATGATCGTTGGCACGTCGATCTCGCCAAGAGGCAAGTTCCATGGTCCGCAGAACAGGCGCAAGTCCTGGAGCGCGCCCTTGATCCCCGGCCGCAACCCTTCGTGGATCGCGGCCCGAAGATTGGCGCGCACGTCAGCGGTCGTGAGAATGGGCCGGTCTGAAGGCGTGACCCGCCGCATCAATCCTGCATGCGCGAGGCCGGGCGCCCACCTGATCAAGTTCCTGAGCGACCAGAAGAAGGAGGCGCAAGCCGACTTCGATCTGCCCACGCGGGTGAAGACGAGCCGATGGAATGCCGACATACGAATGCGGCGATGGCAATCGGCGATCGGGCCGACCGGGCTGATCAGGGCAAGCAGCGTCACGCGATCCGGGATGGAGGCTGCGGCTGCCATGGCGTGAGGACCGCCACCCGACACGCCGATCAGCGCAAATCTGTCGAGGCCGAGCCCGTCGGCAAGAGCATTCACGTCCTCGGCCGTTTGCGCCAGCGCATCGCGCCGGCGATAGTCGGAGAGCCCATAGCCTGGCCGCTCCGGAGCGATGATCCGCAGTCCCCTCTCGCGCGCAGCCTGGTCGGTGAGCGCGAACATATAGCGCGAGCCCGGTGTGCCGTGGATCGCGAGCACTGGTAGGCCTTTGGCGTCACCGAATTCGGCATAACCGATGCGCCTCCCGTCGGGCAGACGCATGATCCTCGCGCGGCGATCTCCGACTTGGTCCTCGACGCTGAGGGCAATATCCATGGTTCGCGGCTCGCCTGCCTGACCGCTCCCCGCCAAATAATTTCTACTCGCAGCCGATGATGATGTCGCCCGGGTTGATCATTAGAACCACCTTCTTACCCTCGTACAGCTTGAGCGTCTCGAGCGAGGCGATTGTGACGCTCGCTTCCAGCGTGACATCGCCAGCGACCGCAACATAGACGATGGCCGTCACCGCGCCCTTGCGGATCTCCATGATCTTGCCCTGGATCTGATTGCCGGTGCTGAACTTCATCTCGGCCATGCGCCCCTCCTGCCTCAGCTGAGATTGCCGCAGAAGCGTTGAATCCGGCGGCAGGCCTCCTCCAGCGATTTGATTGCGGTTGCATAGGAGATGCGAAAGAACGGCGAGAGCCCGAATGCCGCACCGTGCACGACGGCGACGCCCTCCTCTTCGAGGAGCGCCGTGGCGAAATCTTCGTCATTGGCGATCTTCTTGCCACCCTTTGTGATCTTGTCGATGGTACCGGTGCAGGACGGGTAGACGTAGAAGGCGCCTTCGGGCTTCGGACAGAAGATGCCTTTGGCCTGATTCAGCATGGCCACCACGAGATCGCGCCGTTCCTGGAAAGAGGCAACCCAGTCCTTGAGAAAATCCTGCGGGCCGTCGAGCGCCTCGACCGCGGCCCATTGACTGATCGAGCAGGCGTTCGTGGTCGACTGCGATTGCAGCGTGGCGATCGCTTTGATCAGCGGCTCAGGCCCGCCGCCATAGCCGATGCGCCAGCCGGTCATTGAATAAGCCTTCGACACCCCGTTCAGCGTGAGCGTGCGGCCTTTGAGCTTGGGCTCGATGGCGGCGGGCGTCGTGAACGTGAATCCGTCATAGACGAGGTGCTCGTAGATGTCGTCCGACAACACCCAGACGTGCTCGTGCTTGACCAGCACGTCAGTCAAAGCCTTGATCTCGTCCTTGGTGTAAGCGGCGCCGGTGGGGTTCGAGGGTGAGTTGAAGATGAACCACTTCGTCTTCGGCGTGATGGCTCGTGCCAAAGCCTCGGGCTTGAGCTTGAACCCATCCTTGAGCCTGGTTTCCAAGACCACTGGCTCGGCGCCTGCGAGCAGAACGATGTCGGGATAGCTCACCCAATAGGGCGACGGCACGATCACCTGATCGCCGGGATTCAGCGTCGCGAGCAGCGCGTTGTAGAGCACCTGCTTACCGCCAGCACCGACGGTGATCTCGGACGGCTTGTAGGTTAGGCCGTTCTCGCGCTTGAATTTCTCGGCGACGGCGCGCTTGAGCTCGGGAATGCCGTCGACTGCGGTGTATTTCGTCTCGCCGCGCCTAATCGCCTCGACCGCCGCCTGCTTGATGTTGTCCGGCGTGTCAAAATCGGGCTCGCCTGCGCCAAGGCCGATGACGTCGAAGCCCGCTGCCTTGAGCTCGCGCGCCTTGGTGGTGATGGCGATGGTCGGCGAAGGTTTGACCCGTTCGAGCGTGCGGGCGACCAGACCCATTTTGATCTCCTGAGTGATTTTAAAGTGGCGGCCGAAGCGGGCGCACCCTAGGCGGGGCTGCGGCGGCCCGCAAGCCTGACCGCACAAATAGTCACAGCGCGGGCGAGCCGGCCCGCGCTGCTACGCTTCGAACAAAGATTGAGCACCGCCAGCGCGGCTACGCAGCCTGGCGATTTAGCCGTCCCTCGGCGAGGTCGGTGAGGAGCATGTCGGCGTTGTATTCCTGGTCAATGTTTTGCTGGAATAGCCGCGCCGCATCGGGCATGCCGAGCTGATTGGCCCAGGCGATCAGCGTGCCATAGCGCGCGATTTCGTAATGCTCGACGGCCTGCGCATCGGCAATCATGCCGGCATCGAGCACCTTTGGTTCCTTGGCCTCTTTCATATCTTCCTCGCCCTCTTCGAGAATGCCCTCGATGGCGGGACAGGTCTTGGCCGAAGGCTTCAGGCCACGTAAGCCGAACACCTGCTCGAGGCGCTCGACCTGGCCTTCGGTCTCCTTGAAATGATGTTCGAAAGCTTGCCGGAGTTCGTCCGAATCGGCCTTCTTGGCCATCTTCGGCAAGGTCTTGAGAATCTGCTTTTCAGCGAAATACATATCCTTGAGCAGATTGACGAAAAGATCCTGTAGCGATTTCGTGGCGGCCACCGCTGCCTCCTTGAATCAGCGGTTAGCGTTGGCAGGGGAACGGCTTCGGCCGCATCGCGCGCGCGCCGCACTGCGAATTCCCTTGAGCGGCTAACTGCGCCCTCGTCCTTCGAGTTCCGCAGGGCAGTGTTTGTGAGTGGGCTGTGGACAATCGCAATTGCGCCATAGTTATGGCGGGACTGACACGGGAAGCGCGCTTGGGAGCCACAATCTGGCTAAAGCCGCGCCCTAATGGCGTGGTTCTCTTTTTCGTGCCGAGAGACGAGGATGACTCGATGACCATGCGGCGCCAAGCTGTGCGCTTCTGCAAGCCTTTGGCAAATTCGTTTTTCCTTTTGTGGATTCTGACCCTGTTCTTCACGCTGCCGAGCGTCCTGGCCAACGCCGGCGTGGCAGCGGGTGCGCCAGAAGGCATTGGCGCCGGTCAATTCATCAGTCCTGACACCATGCTGATGTTGGTTTTGCTGAGCGCGGTGACGTTCGTCTCCTGGCGTTACCACCGCCGCGATTATGCCTCCCCGCGGCGGATCGGGAGGAGGATCTGATGCCGAAACGGGGGTCGGTGCAGCTCCTCCTCCTCTCTTTCCGCTCACGCGCGTCGCTTGGATTGGGAGCGTTGGCGGCGGTATTCATTGTGGCGCTGGGTTGGTTCTTTCATAGCCAGGACGACTTCCCTGTCCTGACCAAAACGGGGCTAGCTCAGGTCATCCGAGAGGCCGCATGGGAGCATGCGCTTGCTGGTTCGCCGAATGAGCCATGGCCTTGGGAAAACGCCTCGCAATCGACGACTGCGAAGGTGTCGCAGCTTGGCTTGAGCGCGGCGGTTTTTGGAGGCGCAAGGTCAAGTAAGGACGAGGGCCTGTCCCTCGAATCGCCAAGACCGGGTAAGCGCCACACTGCGCATGCATCTAGGCCCAAGCTTAGCGGTGTTGAGGTCGGTGATCGCATCACCGTCACCACCGCAGACGGCTCCTCTCGCAGCTATAAGGTGACTGGAAGCCGGGTGGTTGATCCGCACCTTGCCGAAAGCGAGCCCAAGCCCGGAGACGCCGATATGGCGCTGGTGACCTGCTCGACGCTAGACCCGCTCTTGACAAACTCGCTCCGCCTGATCATCGAGGCGATCAAGACCGATCCGCAGGCCGCACCTGAGCCGAGCGCGGAGCAGAAACTCTAGCCGATGTCGATTTTTCCTCGCCTTACTGATTCCGGCGCCGCTTCTTCTTTGGCGGCGGCGCAGGGGCGGGAGCAGTCGTCTCTGGCACCGTCGTCGTGGCGCCGGTTTGCGGGGACGAAGGCGTGCCTGCCGTTTGCGATCCGGTGGCGGGCGCTGCCGGTGCGCCGGGAGCGGCCTGACCGGGCTGCCCTGACGGAGGCGTTCCACCCGGCGGGACGGGCGCGCCTGAGGGAGCAACTCCGCCGGGGAGTGCTGCGGAAGGCTGCTCGGGTTGACTCGATACACCCGGCGGTCCTGGCGTCACACTCGGCGTCGGCGAGGTGAGCGGGCGGCGGTCGGCTTCAACCGTCTCCTTCAGCCTATCCAGGCCAGTGCTATATTCCGAGCCGATAAAGCCGTCGAGCATGAGGGCCTTCCATCGCTTCAGCGGACTCGATCCCGTATCATAGCCGAAGCTCCAGGTGATCTTGCTGCCCGAGCCCGATGGAGCGATTTCGAAGCTGCTCGTTCCTTCGAGATTGTTGAAATTGGCTGCGAGTTCGACGCTGCGATTGAGGTTGCTGTCGCTAATCTGCATGTTGCCCGTACCGATCGAGGGCTTCTGGCTCGTCCATTGGATCAGTGCGCCCTTGCCCTCCTCCGGACCGCCATAGGTGATGGCCAACTGCGGATCGCGCAGCTTCCACGGCGACCAATCTCCAAAGCGGTGCAGGTTGTTGACATAGGGAAAGACGGCCGATTCCGGCGCATTGATCACTACGGTCCGGGCGACGGTGACATGTGCCGGCAGCCCGACAGCGACCGCAGCCAGAATCGCAACGAGACCGACAAGCCCAAGGACTAGCCGCACCAATGGACGCATCACCCCGCCTCCTCTTTCACCGCGCGTACGGCGATCGTTAGCTGAGGTTGGCCTCCAGCGCTTGCAAAGTAAACCCCTCGATTTTCGAGAGAAAGCGATTACAGTCCGCAGGTCAACAAAGAGGGAGGGCTGGAGATGAATCTGTCACCTCCGACCACCGCGGTGTTCATCATCTCGGTGGTTTTGGCCGTTTTGGCTATCATCGGAACATTCGTGGCTATCCCGGTCATCAGCGCCAACGCCTTTTGGGTCGCCATCATCGCCTACATCATCCTGGCGGTAGGCAATCTGTTCAGAGGCGTTTAGCCTCATCACAGCCTCCGGACGGTTTGTGCAGCCCATCCGGAGGCTCGTCACCTTCTTTGGACTTTTGCCGGTCAGGCTTGTCCGCGGAACACCAAAGCGGTACCAAGTGCGATCAAGGCGAAGCCCGCGCTCTGTGTGTGAGGCTCAGCGGCTCCTTGAAATAGACCGCGGTGAAGCCGGCGAACACGATGAGCGTAATCACTTCCTGGATCGTCTTGAGCTCCGCGGGCGAATAGACGGCGCTGCCGATGCGGTTGGCAGGCACGGCGAAGCAATATTCAACGAAGGCGATTCCCCAGCTCACCAGCACCACCGTCACGAGCGGAACCGACTTGAATTGAGATGGCCATACCAAGCAATGGTCATAAACAGATTCGAGCAGACGAGGAGAACGATGGGAGCGAGCTGGGGACAGAGTCCGGACGCACGGGAGGCAGGAGGCATGTCGACCTCTAAGATGTTTGCCGTGTGCTGCGTAAGGGATTACAGGACCCGCCTCATCGAGGCGCGTTGACATAAAGCCACGAGTTCGGCGTGGAGGAATCGAACCCATGCTTTGAACGAGGATGATCGCCCTCATCCTCGCCAAGCGTGCCCGAACGGAGGGCCGGTACAGACCAAGCCCTCCATTCAGTGCTACATATCGTCGTCGTCTCTCGCCCAGGACGGCCGGTAAGGCTGTGCACTTGGGCTCGGGCTCGACCCAGGCGTGGCTCCTGGCGTTGTCGGGCGAGGTGCTGCCGGCGAGGATCCCCCGCTGCCTCCGGCTGGAGGCATGGGCCGCGTGACGCCGCCAGGCCCGGTCACCGGCGAAGATGGGGCCGCTCCCCCAGCAGGTGCTGCTGGCCTTGGCGCTGCCGGGGCCGAAGCAGCCGGCTTCGTCGCCGCCGGCGTGACCGAGGGCGCCACTGGCTTGGTTGCGGCTGCCGGCTTGCGGGCAGGCGCCTTGCGTGCCGCAGTTTTTCGCGCGGCTGGCTTGCGCGCTGCACTCTTGGCTGTCTTGCGCGCCGGCTTCTTGGTGCTCGCCTTTCGTGCCGGCTTACGAGCGCTTGTCTTACGGGCACTCGCCTTCCGGGCCGTTGTGCCGCGACGGGCGCTCTTAGCCGTGGTCTTCTTTCTACTCGTTGTGCGCTTCTTCCCACTCGTTCTCGTAGCCATGGTTTCTGCTCCGATTCTGCCTATTGCCGCCCTCGACCGCTCAAGCGGACGCGTACCTGCACGAATCACGCCTCCACTGGTCCAGGCTTGCCCTCCTGCATTATGAGTCAATTGTTTTTTTCATTATAGCGCCGATCGCAACAGAAAAAGGCAATTTGCCGTGGTGATCCCCTACGCTGACGAATCTTGCCGCGCGCCAAAGTCCTGCTGACCGACCAAGGCGGCAGCTGAATGAGCAACCCAAAGCCTTGCAGCCTAGTGAGTCGGCAAACTCGGGGGCATTTGATCGAGTGCCTCGTCGAATGGCTGCACCGAAATCTTCTCGTCCCCGGTGAAGGGATAATCCATGGCGAGTGCGAGCAGCAGCGCCAGCGCGACGAGTGCGGTAAGCGTCGCCGTCATAAGCGTCTGCGCCCAGCGATTGGTCGCGCCGAAAAAGGCCGGATAGCTCAAGGTGATGATCCCGCCCACGATGAGAACGAACCACATAAGAATGGGCACCGAGCCATCGGCGCTGTCGAGGCGCTCGCCCCTATTGTCTGCAATCACCGTCAGCAATCTCAGCGCGTTCTGATAGAGTGCGAGATCCTCTAGATTTTTCGGCCGGACTTGAAAGATCGCCGAGCTGAGCTGTTCGAGGTCCCTGCCCGCGTCGTCGCTAGCCTTGCCGCGGGCCATGGTAGGCCACTCAAATTTCCGGACGTGGTCTGTGTAGGTGAGGAGGCGCTGGCGAATAACGGCCCCATCCCCCAGGGGCAGTCCGAAGCTGATGTGGTGGAGATCGACGGCCGCCTTGGCCTCATTGCGAACCGCCGCCTCAGTGTTGCGGTACTCTTCCCACACGGCCACCACCACGAAGGCGAGCAGCACCGCATAGACCGCGAATTTAAAGCCGGCGACCTCGTTGTTCTCCGCTAGGCGGCTCACGCCAAAGGTCGAACGCGTCAGCAGCATAAGCCCGATGGCGTAGGTCTGGGCCACGATCATGACGATCAGCCCCACGAGCCAAAGGGGGACGCGATCCATCAACTCAATGAGGTGCACGGCCCTGCCTCTGCTGAGTCGCGACGACCAGCAGTTTTAATGCAAAGCAGTTGATACAGATCAGGAACTTGGGGTTTCGTGATCCCACTTGACGTGCCATTTTTTGCCGACGATGTGAGCCCACTTTGCCATTTCGACGTTTATCTGTCCGGAGCTACGCAATGGGCGAGTTGGTCAAGCTGGCCGAGTGGCGGCACCTCGCGGTAGCGAAGCGACATCTCGCCGTGGGCGATAAGTGCATCGTCCGGCAGCTGCACGCCATTGCAAAGATCCCATCAGGCCCTGAGCACAGCCTTGCGGTCTCCGTGCTCAAGAATATGGTGGTCTCCCACGGCCTCATGTTGCGGCACAAAGATCAAATCGAGCGCGAGCTAACCCGGCAGCCGCCGAAGCCGCCAGCTTGAGGGCTTCCATCCCTCCGCGCGAGCGGCCATATTCGCACCCATGCCCCACCGCATTGCCAGGACCTTCGGCTCGCGTGCCGAGCCGCGCGCCGTTACGGGCGAGGCTGCCGGCTTGCCGCAGGCCGGCCTGCCGCTCGGCGCCGACCGCCGACCGCCAGGATTTGGCGATGCTCCCCAGCCCTTGATGCAGGAGCATCCGCTGGTCTCGGGCACTGGTGCGCCATCGTTCGTGCCGCACCGCCCTCCCCGCCCGGAGAAGACCGAAGGCGGCGTGGAGCTGCACATCCAAACCGACCTGGAACCTAAGGGCGACCAGCCGCAGGCGATCGAGGAACTCGTGGCGCAGGTGAATGAACATGAGCACAACCAGGTGCTGCTCGGGGTCACCGGCTCGGGCAAGACCTTCACCATGGCCAAGGTGATCGAGGCGACGCAGCGCCCAGCGCTGGTGCTCGCACCGAACAAGACGCTCGCGGCCCAGCTCTACGGCGAGTTCAAGAGCTTCTTCCCCGACAACGCGGTCGAGTATTTCGTCTCCTACTACGACTATTACCAGCCCGAGGCCTATATCCCGCGCACCGACACCTATATCGAGAAAGACTCGTCGATCAACGAGCAGATCGATCGCATGCGCCATGCCGCCACGCGCGCGCTGATCGAGCGCGACGACGTGATCATCGTGGCAAGCGTGTCGTGCATTTACGGTATCGGCTCAGTCGAGACCTATACGGCGATGACCTTCAGCCTGAAGCGCGGCGACAGATTCGAGCAGCGCCAGCTGATGGCCGACCTGGTGGCGCTCCAATATCGGCGAAACGACACGAATTTCGTGCGCGGCTCGTTCCGGGTGCGCGGCGACACCATCGAGCTGTGGCCTGCCCATTTGGAGGATCGCGCTTGGCGCATCTCCCTGTTCGGCGACACGGTGGAGAGCCTGACTGAGTTCGATCCCTTGACCGGCGCCAAGACCGACGAGTTCAGCATGGTCAAGGTCTATGCCAACTCGCATTATGTGACACCGAAGCCTACGCTCAAACAGGCGGTCCGCGGCATCAAGGAGGAGTTGAAGCAGAGGCTCCATGAGCTGCACGGCGCAGGGCGCCTGCTCGAAGTGCAGCGGCTCGAGCAACGCACCTTGTTCGACCTCGAGATGATCGAGGCGACCGGCTCCTGTGCCGGCATCGAGAACTATTCGCGCTATCTCACCGGGCGGAAGCCTGGCGAGCCGCCGCCGACGCTGTTCGAATATCTTCCCGACAATGCGCTCGTCTTCGTCGATGAAAGTCACGTCACCATCCCGCAGATCGGCGGCATGTTCCGCGGAGACTACCGACGCAAATCCACGCTTGCCGAGTACGGCTTCAGGCTACCGTCCTGCATGGACAACCGCCCGCTCAGATTCGAGGAGTGGGACGCCATGCGGCCGCAATCGATCTATGTCTCGGCCACGCCCGCGGCCTGGGAGCTCGAGCAGACCGGAGGCGTGTTCGCCGAGCAGGTGATCCGCCCGACCGGGCTGGTCGATCCACCGGTCCTGGTGCGTCGAGCCTCGACGCAAGTCGATGACCTGATTGACGAAACCCGCAAGGTGGTGACGCAAGGCTATCGCGTGCTGGTCACTACGCTCACCAAGCGCATGGCCGAGGACTTGACCGAGTATATGCACGAGCAGGGCATCAAAGTGCGCTACATGCATTCCGACGTCGAGACGCTCGAGCGCATCGAGATCATCCGCGACTTGCGGCTTGGCGCGTTCGACGTGCTGGTCGGCATCAATCTATTGCGCGAAGGCTTGGATATTCCGGAATGCGCGCTGGTCGCGATTCTCGATGCCGACAAGGAAGGCTTCCTGCGCTCCGAGACGTCACTCATTCAGACCATCGGCCGCGCCGCGCGCAACGTCGACGGCCGCGTGATCCTTTATGCCGACGGCATGACCGGCTCGATGGAGCGCGCCATTGCCGAGACCAACCGCCGGCGCGAGAAGCAGGTGGCGTGGAACGAGGCGAACGGCATCACGCCAGAAAGCGTAAAGAAGAATATCGGCGACATCCTCGCGAGCGTATACGAGCGCGACCATGTGCTGGTCGATGCCGGCGCCGGCTTCGGCGAGGAAGAGCAGGCGCTCATCGGGCACAATCTCGAAGCGGTGATCGCCGACATGGAGAAGCGCATGCGCGCCGCCGCCGCCGATCTCGAATTCGAGGAAGCGGCGCGGCTCAGGGATGAGATCAAGCGGCTGCGCCAGATGGAGCTCGCCGTCGCCAGCGATCCTCTCGCCCAGCAATCAGAGCTCGAGCGCGCGGCTTCCGAAATGGATGAGCCGAAACTTCCCCTGGCGGTACCCCAAAATCTACTCACCCGCCCACATAAGCCTTCGCTCGAGGAGATGGGACCTCATAACCGCGAGATCCCGCTTGCCGCATTGAAGAAGGGTCGCGGCCGATCGCAGGCGGGCAAGCCCGGCACCCGCGTTTACAAAGGTAAAAGTCGCTAGCGAGTCGCCGACCAATTCTTATTGGATCAAGCGGCTCTGCGCCGCCCTCTCTTCGGCCGCGCAGGCGACTTCGATCTGGCCGTCCTCTTTTTCGATCTGCCTGCGCCGCTGCGCGTTCGAACAGCCCGTTTCGTCTTGGCTTTAGTCCGCCTCGGTTTCTTCAGGGCGCGCGTCGACTTGACGACTTTGAAGGTGGCAACGCTGACCACCGCGTCGGTCACAGGATTCGGAATCTTCGGCAGCGCGAGCAAGGCAGGCTTGGTATCGAACGCAGCCTTAAGCTTCGGGCCGTACACCGCACCGTCACCGTTGTATTTGTCGCCGAATGCAACCCAACTCCTATTCTGGATCTCATCGATAAGACTGTTCGACCTGCAGAAATCAAAGAAGCCGAGCACCTGCCAACGTTGGTCGACGCCGAACGCATCCGCCAGCGCGACGGCCGAGGAGTATCCACAGACGGCATGATTGAAGCCCATGATCTGCGGGCCACCAAAGCTTGATGAAAGGCTGGCAGCTTCACGACCGCCGAGCCGTTCGCCAAGGGCAAAGACCTCATATTCCCGGTCTTGGCTATCTGGGCCTGGAATGTGAACCGGGCGCCACTGATCTGAAGGTCTGTCGCGGAATTTGTGGTTCTTGGACGACGAGCCCGGCACGCCCGCATGGCCGCCGAACTCGAAGTGCTTATCGAACTCGGCTTCGTGGTCCACACCCCAATATTTGAAGAACTTGTGGTTCTCGAATCTGAGGACCGGCTTGCCTGGGGTAAATGCTCGGCCGCCGCTCTCGACATACCAAACGCCGAGGACCGCGACGGGATCGATGCCGAGACGTTGCCCCAAGGTGTTCACCAAACCGCCGATCGCATTGAAGGTCTGCGCCATCCGTTTCAGAGTGCTATCGCTCGCCGGCAGCTTGTAGATGAAATCCGGCTCGAGACGGGTGCCGGCGAGAATAGGATCGTCCTTATAGAAGGGACCCGTGGCCGCCATCGGTGAAGCCGCGGCAAGAAGCGCCGATTGCGGGATAGCCACGGTTTCGATGGAGGGCATCAGTCCGGGCAACACCGGCTCTTGACGGGAGCGCGACTCTGACCTTGTCGGAGAAGCGCTCCTTCATCACGCTGTCGATGTAGGACCAGGTATACACGTCGGTTGCGCCTGCGGCTGATGGCCCTTGTACATGTCCCGAGTCTTGGTGGGTGAAATAGTAGCCAGCAGTTAGACCGAGTCTGACGGCTTGCTCGGCGTAGAATCTGTAAGCAGGATCGCTTCCGTTCTCGACCATGTGGCCGTTGCGATAGCAATAGCAGTCCGCCGCGAGCCCCCATTGATGCCAGCCAGAGCCCGGAAGCTGGCTGGTCAGCCAGTTTTGCTGTCGCGGAATGTTGCGATACGACTTCAAAACCGACGCGAGCCAAGGCGCCCCATCGCGTTCCATCTTTCGTGCTGCGGCATCAATGTCTGCAGGCGAGCGGCGGACCCATTTGCAATAGTATTCCGCTTGCTTTTGTGGCGTGCGAAGCCCCTGAGATATCCGGAAATCGAGGCCGGCCGCACGGCACCTGCTCAAGAGTTCGGACAGAGTTTCGGCGAATTGCGGATCGAGTCCGAAGCCAGCCACCGAGTTGGCCTCTTTGACAACGCTCGAAATGTTGCTGACAAAAACCATAGTGCGCCCCTCACTTAAAGCCTGCGTAGAGTACATCGGATTGGACTGCGGCCAGACACACCATTCAGAGTTTGTCCGAGAATGCTGCGCCGCTCAAAGAAACCAGAGAGCCGTGATTACGCGGCGCCTTGCTGCCGCTCCCGCGCCGCCGTTTGAATGAAGGCCGGCCAGAACCTGCGCAAGTCTAACGGGAGGATGGCTGCTAGCTTGACCGCTGCGCCGCGATCGATGTGTTTCGAGAGCACATCCAACACGGCACAAGTACCGGCCTCGATCTCGTCGGGATCAGCGGCGCGCGGCAG
>Ga0105248_10001360_pt1 | contig 27285 bp, 18 predicted proteins | sample KBSS34metaG_FD_81524 | JGI IMG/M metagenome (GOLD analysis project Ga0105248, IMG submission 81524) | Switchgrass rhizosphere microbial communities from Kellogg Biological Station, Michigan, USA - KBS S3-4 metaG | ecosystem: Host-associated > Plants > Roots > Rhizosphere > Soil | place... | reverse complement strand
CCGACGAGGGCGATCATCTGGCCCTGCACGACCTTCTGGCCCTCCGCGAGGCCGGGCGCATAGCTATCCAGATGTGCATAATAATCGATCCAGGCGCCATCGGGCCGGCGGATATAAATGGTGAGCCCGCCCAGCTTGCTATCGAACAACTTCTCGACGGTGCCGGCCGCCGCGGCGCGGACCATGGTGCCGCGCGGCGCCATGATGTCGATCGCACCATGAACGCGACTACCGTCGCCGCGCTTGTCGTTGAAGCTGTCGACCAGCTGGCCGGGCGTCACGCCGGTGACCGGAATGACGAGCGGACCAGACGGGGCGGAGCCTTTGTCGACGACGGTCTTTGCGGGGCCGCTGCTTGCAGGCTGTGGCGCTGCCGGGCCACCACCGGAGGTGCCATGGCCCGGCAGGTTGAGCGTGATCACCCAGACGACATAGCCCGCCACGATCAGCAGGGCGATCCAGGCGATCTTGCGGATCATTTCTGGAAGACCGCCGGCGTACCGGGCTTGACCATCATCGCCAGCCGCGCCGCATCCCAGTTGGTCAGGCGGATGCAGCCATGGCTTTCGGTCTTGCCGATATTCTCCGGTCGCGGCGTGCCGTGGATGCCATAATGTTCCTTGTTGAGATCCAGCCAGACGACGCCGACCGGGCCGTTGGGGCCGGCCGGCAGCAGAGCCTTGGTGTCACTCGACTTGGCGTCCCAGAACAGCTTGGGATTATAATGAAAGGTGGGATTGTAGGTGACACCCTGAATCTTCCAGGTGCCGATCGGCAGCGGATCGTGGCTGCTGCCCGTGGTCGCCGGGAATTGCGCGACCAGTTTGCCGCTATCGTTCAGCACGCGCAGCACGCCGGACGATTTATCGACGACGACCTTGGTCGCCTTCGGCTGATCGGAGCCGACGTTGAGCGAAGCCAAGGTGGCGCGCCACTCGGGCTTCAGCTCGGCGGGATAATCGACGGCGGCGGGTATGACGTTGGGAACGTGGAGGATCGCGCCGGCGACCAATTTTGTGCCGGCGCCGTTGAGCGCAGTCAGCGTGGCCGGCGTCGTGTGATACATTTCGGCCAGCTTTTCCATCGCATCGGCATAGCCGAGCGTCTTGAACTTCGCCTGCGCGTCCTCATTCTGCGGGATCGGGCCGACAAAGGGGCCGGCGAGGATTTCGGGCGTCAGCTTGACGTCCAGCACCGTCGGCATCGCCCGATATTTGTCGAACAATTTCGCGGTCGCGGGATCGATCTTGCCGGTGACAGGAATGTCATTGGCTTCCTGATAGCCCTTCAGCGCGTTGGCCAGCGAACTGCCGTTGCGGCCGTCGATCACGCCCGGCCCGAAACCGAGCCTGTCGAGCAGCACCTGCGCGCCCAGCACGCCCTTGTCGACAGCCACAGGCGCCGCCGACCAAGCGGCGGACGACAGCAGGAGCGCCGAACCTGTGGCGAGGAGCGAGGAAAAACGAGTAAATCTTTGCACGTGGGGCGCTCCATCTGAAATCGTAACGATTCCAGAACGTCCATGTGACCGTTTCTATCCTCATTCCGTCACCGTTTGTTTCAAGCGGAGTTCGAGCTAGCCGAGAACGCAGTCGAGAAGTTCTCGACGGACGCTTCTCGACTTCGCTCGAAGCTGCTCGAACCGAACGGCTATGGGTGCATCACCGCCGGTCCTTGGTCGCGGTGAACTTCACCAGCGGGAATCGGCCCTGGATGTAATTGAGCTCCCACGCGTCCTTCGCCATGAACACTGGAGCGCCGTCACGATCCTCGGCCATGGCGCTGCGATGCAGGCCCTTAAACTCTTCGAGCGCCTTGGGATCGTCGGATGCGACCCAGCGCGCGGCGTCCCATGGCGAAGGCTCGAATCCGGCATCGACCTTATACTCGGCCTGCAGGCGGGAGATCAGCACATCGAGCTGCAGCTGGCCGACGACGCCGACGATCCATTGCGATCCGATCGACGGCTGGAACACCTGCATGATGCCCTCCTCCGCCATGTCGTTCAGTGCGTTGCGCAGCTGCTTGGTCTTGGTCGGATCGCCCAGCCGCACGCGGCGCAGGATTTCCGGCGCGAAATTGGGGAGCCCGGTAAAGCGGATCATCTCGCCTTCGGTCAGCGTGTCGCCGACGCGCAGGGTGCCGTGATTGGGTATGCCGATGATATCGCCGGGAAAGGCTTCCTCGGCCAGCTCGCGATTTTGCGCGAAGAACAGGATCGGGCTGTGGATGGCGATGGTCTTGCCGGTGCCGACCTGATTCAACTTCATGCCGCGTTTGAACTTGCCCGAGCACAGTCGCATGAACGCGACGCGGTCGCGGTGCTGCGGGTTCATGTTCGCCTGCACCTTGAACACGAAGCCCGCGACATTGGGTTCGCCCGGATCGACGTCGCGCGGTTCGCCGGGCTGCGCGCGCGGCGATGGTGCATAATCAGCGAGCGCGTCGATCAGCTGCTCGACGCCGAAATCCTTGAGCGCCGATCCGAAATAGACCGGCGTCAGATCGCCGTTCAGATAGGCGGCTTCGTCGAACGAGGCATAACCGCCCTGCGCCAGCTCGGCTTCGTCGCGCAACAGCGAGACGGCATCGGCCGACAGCATGTCTTCAAGCTGTGAATCACCGAGACCGGCCACCGACACGGCATCGCCCTCATAGGCGCCGGTCGCGTCGCTCGCCGGGCGATAGAGACGGTCGCGCGCCAGATCGTAGATTCCTTCGAACGTGCCGCCCATGCCGACCGGCCAGCTCATCGGGCAGACATCGAGAGCGAGGGCATCGGCGACCTCGTCGAGCAGTTCGCACGGCCCGCGTCCCTCGCGATCGACCTTGTTGATGAAGGTGATGATCGGCACGGATCGCATCCGGCAGACTTCGAACAATTTGCGCGTCTGCGCCTCGATGCCACGCGCCGCATCGATCACCATCACCGCGCTGTCGACGGCGGTCAGCGTGCGATACGTATCTTCGGAAAAGTCTTCGTGGCCCGGCGTGTCGAGCAGGTTGAAGGTCACGCCGTCGCGCTCGAACGTCATCACCGAAGAGGTGACGGAGATGCCGCGCTGCTGCTCGATCTTCATCCAGTCGGATCGCGCGCGCCGCGTCTGTCCCCGCGCCTTCACTTCCCCGGCCAGATGGATGGCGCCGCCGAAATAGAGCAGCTTCTCCGTCAGCGTGGTCTTGCCGGCATCGGGATGGGAGATGATCGCAAAGGTGCGGCGGTCGGGGCGGTTCTGCTTGCTCATGGTTGCGGGGGCCGATAGCAGGCCTCGGCGGAAAGCCCAAATAGTGGGAGGACGATTTGAACGCTTCTTCCCATTATGATGCGATTATCATCGGTGCAGGCGCGGCCGGCCTGATGTGCGCGCTCACCGCCGGGCAGCGCGGACGGCGGGTCTTGCTGCTCGATCATCTCGACCGGGTCGGCGCGAAGATCCTGATTTCCGGCGGCGGCCGCTGCAATTTCACCAATGTGAACGGCGGGCAGGCCGATCGCTATCTGTCGGCCAATCCGCATTTCGCCAAGTCGGCGCTCGGGCGGTTCAGCCCCGCCGATTTCATCGCGATGGTCGATGCCCATGACATTGCCTGGCATGAAAAGACGCTGGGGCAGCTCTTCTGCGACGGATCGGCGAAACAGATCGTCGCGATGCTGGAGGATGAATGCGCCAGGGGCGGCGTCGAGATCCGTACGCTGACCCGGATCATCGGCGTGTCGAAAGCAGACGACCGCTTCCGGGTAGAAACGCCCGATGACGATTTAACAGCCTCTTCGGTTGTTATCGCGACGGGCGGCCCCTCGATCCCGAAAATGGGGGCGACGGGTTTCGCTTATGAAATAGCGCGGCAGTTCGGGCTGAAGGTCGTCGAACCCCGCCCTGCTTTGGTGCCGCTGACGTTAGGCATCGAGGACCGCATGTTCGAAAGCCTCTCCGGCGTCGCGCTCGATGTCATTGCAAAATCGGGCAAAACGAAGTTTCGCGAAGCGGCCTTGTTCACACATCGCGGACTATCAGGACCGGCGATCCTGCAGATCAGCAGCTACTGGCGCAACGGCGATACGATCACGCTCGATCTGCTGCCCGATATCGATGCCGTGGCGATCCTGCAGCAGGCGAAGCGCGATCGGCCGAAGGTGGAACTTCGCTCCGTGCTGCGGGCGCATTTTGCCGATCGGCTGGCCGACGCGCTCGCGGACCGGCTCGGCCTTGCCGGAACGATGGCGGGCCATAAGGATCAGGCGCTGGCCGAAGCTGGCCGCCGGCTGAACGGCTGGCCGTTCACACCCAGCGGATCGGAAGGGTTCGCCAAGGCGGAAGTCACCATCGGCGGGGTTGCAACCGACGGTCTGGACCAGAAGACGTTGGTGGCGAAGCGCGTGCCCGGCCTGCATTTTGTCGGCGAGGCCGTCGATGTGACGGGCTGGCTCGGCGGCTATAATTTCCAGTGGGCCTGGGCGAGTGGCCGCGCGGCGGGAGAGGTCATCTGATGCCTGCGGTCAAACGAGCGTTATCAAGGGAGCTTTAACAGCGCCGCACCGTTCATGCCGCGACGCCCATCAGCGGAGAGACTTGATGCGCAATCGGATTCTTTCGGTGATGGCGACATTGTGCCTGACGGGCGTTGTTTCGGCTCAGGCGCCGCTGGTCGAGCCGGTCACCCCTGACATTCCGTCCGACGAATATTCGCTGGGCCGGGCGTTGGTCGCCGATTTCGATCGGATCGTGAACCCGAATGGCGTTCAGGAAAGTTTCATCGCCACGCTCGGCGGGGCGCGACAATATGTCAGCGTGCGCGGCGCCGATCGGCGTAATCCGATCATTCTCTATATCCATGGCGGGCCGGCATCGGTCGAGCTGCCGATCTCCTGGTCCTTTCAACGGCCTTGGGAGGATTTTTTTACCGTCGTCGAATGGGATCAGAGGGCGGCAGGCAAATCGTTCCTGCTGAACGATCCCAAGGCCATGGCCCCAACGCTCGCGCCTGACCGCTATCGCGACGATGCGATCGAACTGATCGAGCTGTTGCGCCAGCGTTATGGCAAGAGGAAGATTTTCCTGATCGGCCATAGCTGGGGATCCGCGGTGGGGCTGTCGGTCGCGGCGAAGCGACCGGATCTGCTCTATGCCTATCTCGGCATGGGTCAGCTGATCGACTTTCAGGAGAATGAGAAAGCCAGTTACGCGATTGTACTCGATCAGGCGCGGCGCGATGGCAATGCGCAGGCGGTGAAGGAGCTGGAGGGCATCGCGCCCTATCCGGGCCCAGGCGATATGGATGTGGCCAAGACGGCTGTGGAACGGAAATGGTCCGTCTATTATGGAGGCCTCGCTGCGGGGCGGCGGAATGGCGACTTCTATTTCCATATCGGCCGGCTCTCCCCCGAATATGGTCAGGCGGACCGCAAGGCGTGGGACGCCAGCAGCGATTTGACGATGGCGACGATGTGGCCGAAACTCGCACGACTTTCACTGGAGAATGTCCGCACGGTCGGCACGCCGGTCATCCTTTTTCTCGGCCGGCACGATACCACCACGCCACCCGAGATCGCATCTGCCTGGCTGAGTCGGCTGAAGGCGCCTTTGAAATCGGTGATATGGTTCGATAACAGTGCGCATCTGCCGATGATCGAAGAGTCGGGCCGGATGCTGGAGATTCTGCTGACCCGAGTCCGCCCGCTCGCGGGTCGCGATCTGCCGCCGGAGTCGGCGCGCGGATAAGGCGGTTTACAACTCCATCCGGCGCGATCACGGTTGGCGCCGAAAGGATCGCTGGCGTTTTTACGCATCAGAGCTTATGGGCAGCGGGATTGCGCTGGCCGATATGCCCCGCCCCCTTTTTTGATCCGGATAACAGATGCCCTTTTCTACCCTGCCGCGGCTTGTCGCCGAGGCACTCGCCGAACGTGGATATGAGGCGCCGACGCCGGTTCAGGCCGAAGTCATCGCAGCCGAAGCCAATGATCGCGATCTGATCGTCTCTGCGCAGACCGGCTCCGGCAAGACCGTCGCTTACGGCCTCGCCATTGCCGAAACACTGCTGCAGGGCGCGGAAAAGCTGCCCAATCCCCGCGAACCGCTCGCGCTGATCATCGCCCCGACGCGCGAACTGGCGCTGCAGGTGCAGCGCGAACTGCAATGGCTTTATGCGAAACTTGGCGCCCGCGTTGCGAGCTGCGTCGGCGGCATGAACGTGCGGATGGAGCAGCGCGCTCTGCAGCAGGGCTGCCATATCGTCGTCGGCACGCCGGGCCGTCTGCGCGATCATCTTGAGCGGGGCACCCTGCAGACCGGATCGCTGCGCGCGGTGATCCTCGACGAAGCGGATGAGATGCTAGATCTCGGGTTCCGCGAGGATCTCGAGGAAATCCTCGATCTGACGCCGCCGGAACGCCGCACCTTGCTGTTCTCCGCGACCATGCCCAAACCGATCGAGCTGCTCGCCAAGCGCTATCAGCGCGATGCCCTGCGCATCACCACGACGTCGCAGCGCTCCCAGCACACCGATATCGATTATCGGGCGATGGCTGTCGCGCCGGCGGACATTCCGCACGCCGTGGTCAACGTCCTGCGCTATCATGAAGCCAGCGGCGCGCTGGTTTTCTGCGCCACCCGCGAAAATGTCCGCCGCCTGTCGGCAATGCTGATCGAACGCGGCTTTTCCGCCGTGACCCTGTCCGGCGAACTCAGCCAGAACGAGCGCAACCATGCGTTGCAAGCGCTGCGCGATCATCGCGCGCGGGTGTGCGTGGCGACCGATGTCGCCGCGCGCGGCATCGATCTGCCGGGTCTCGAGCTGGTCATTCACGCCGAGCTGCCGATCGATCCGGAAACGCTCCAGCATCGCTCCGGTCGCACCGGTCGCGCCGGCAAGAAGGGCACCTGCGTGCTCATCACGCCTTATCCGCGCCGCCGCCACGCCGAACGCCTGTTGCGCGCCGCCAATGTCCAGGTCCGCTGGGATCCGGTGCCGACGCCGGACGATATCCATGCCAAGGATCAGGAACGGCTGCTCGAAAGCCTGTCGATCGGGGAGGTTGCCGAAGAAGATCTGGTGGTTGCCCGCAAGCTGCTGGAAACGCGCAGCGCCGAGGAAATCGCCGCCGCCTTCGTGCGCGCCCAGCGCCAGAGCCTGCCGGCCCCTGAGGAACTGTTCGACGCCGGCCCGGCGGTGCGCCAGGATCGGGAGCCCCGTCAGCGGCAATCGGATCAGCAGGATCAATCGCCGCAGCATGATAGCGGCCCGCGTCCGGGCTTTGAGGATACCGTCTGGTTTCGCATGGATATCGGCCGCAATGCCAATGCCGATCCGCGCTGGCTGCTGCCTCTGCTCTGCCGCCGTGGCCACATCACCAAGCGCGATGTCGGCGCGATCCGCATCTTCCCGGGCGAAACCCGGTTCGAAGTACCGCGCGCGATGGCGGACAAATTCTACGAAGCGGTCAAGCGCAGCGCCGGCGAGGAAGACGGCGTGACGATCGAGCCCGCGGCGGATGCGCCGCCGGTCGCGACCCTGCGTCCCCGCAAGGGACCGCCCCGCGATGGCGCGGCTCCCCGTTCCGATGGTCCGCGCGGTGCGCCGAAGCGCTATGCGCCCAAGCCCTATAATAAGGGCCGCCGCCCCTGACGCCGGAAATACTGGTCGATGCGGATGCCTGTCCCGTCAAGGACGAGGTCTATCGCGTGGCCGAACGGCATGGGGTGCCGGTCGCGATCGTCGCCAATGCGGTGATCAGGGTGCCGCAACATCCGTTGTTCCGGCGCGTGCTGGTTGGTTCGGGCTTCGATGCGGCGGACGACTGGATCGCTGAAAATGCGGGGCCTGCGAGCATCGTCATCACCGCCGACATCCTGCTCGCCGATCGCTGCGTGAAGGCAGGGGCCACGGTGATCGGCAATAATGGTCGGCCGTTTACGGCGGCATCGATCGGGTCGGCGGTTGCGACGCGGGCGTTGATGGCCGATCTCCGGGCGATGGGCGATGTGACCGGTGGCCCGGCGCCCTTTGCGAAGGCGGATCGGTCTCGATTCCTGCAGGAGCTGGATCTGGCTGTGACGAAGGTGAAGCGGCGCGGACCCTAAAATAAGCCCCTCTCTTTCAAGGGAGGGGCTTTATGACTTCAGTTCGCGCCCTCAAGCGCTTCGCATGCGACCAGCCATTCCATTTCGAGCGTCTCGAGTTCCTTCACCACATCGGCGCGGAGCTTCATCAGTTCGGTGGTGGTGCGTTTGGCGTCTTCGGCGACGGCGCTTTTCGGATCGAACAGCGCCTGATCGATCTGGTTGCGGCGAGCGGTGAGTTTCGCGAGCTTCTCTTCCATCGCGGTGACGGTCTTGCGGATCGCCTGCGCGCGCTCGCGCGCCTGGGCGGCGGCTTTCTTGTCCTTCTTGTTAAACTTGCTGCCATCGGCATTCTTCGGCTGATTCTTGCCGAGGATCAGATCGGTATAATCATCCAGGCTGCCGCGAAATTCCTCGGCGACCCCGCCATCGACCAGGATCAGCCGGTCGGCGGTCAACTCGATCATGTGGCGATCATGGCTGACCACCACCACCGCGCCCTCGAACGCGTTGAGCGCCTGCACCAGAGCCTCGCGCGTGTCGACGTCGAGATGGTTCGTCGGCTCGTCGAGGATCAGCATGTGCGGCGCCTCGCGCGTGATCAGCGCCAATGCGAGGCGGGCGCGCTCGCCACCGGAAAGCTTGCCGACCTTGGTCGTCGCCTTTGCGCCCGAGAAGCCGAACCGGCCCAGCTGCGCGCGGACGGCGGCGGGAGTCATGCCGCGCATCAGCCGGGTCATATGTTCCAGCGGCGTATCGTCGCCGTCGAGTTCCTCGACCTGATATTGGGTGAAGTAACCGACCCGCATCTTGCCCGCGACCGAGATATCACCCGCCATCGGCGTCAGCTGGGCCGCCAGCAGGCGGGCCAGCGTGGTCTTGCCGTTGCCGTTGCGGCCGAGCAGGGCGATGCGGTCGTCAGGATCGAGGCGCAGGTTGAGCCGCTGCAGGATCGGCTTGCCCTCGGTATAACCGACGCTGGCCATGTCGAGCGTCACCAACGGTGGCTTCATCTCGTCCGGCGGGCTCGGGAAATCGAACGACAAGGTCGGATCTTCGGACATGGCGGCGATCGGCTGCATGCGGGCGAGCGCCTTGGCGCGCGACTGCGCCTGCTTGGCGGTGCTGGCGCGGGCGCTGTTGCGGGCGATGTAGTCCTGCAGCTTGGCGCGCTGCGCATCCTGCGACGCTTTCGCCGCGGCCAGCTGCGCCGCGCGTTCGGCGCGCTGCCGCTCGAACGAATCATAGCCGCCCGTGTAGAGGAAGGTCTTGCCGCCCTCGAGGTGGAGGATGTGATCGACGACATTGTTGAGCAGGTCGCGCTCATGGCTGATGACGACCATCATCGCCGGGTAGCCCTTCAGGAAATTTTCGAGCCACAAGGTCGCTTCGAGATCGAGATGGTTCGATGGCTCGTCGAGCAGCAACAGGTCCGGTTCGGAGAACAGCAGCGCGGCAAGCGCGACGCGCATCTTCCAGCCGCCCGAATAGCTGTCGAGCGGGCGGCCCTGCATCTCCTCGTCGAAGCCGAGGCCGACCAGGATACGTGCGGCGCGCGCGGGGGCCGTATAGGCATCGATCGCCATCAGCCGTTCGTGGATTTCACCGACGCGGTCCGGATCGTGGCAGGTTTCGCTTTCGTCGAGCAGGGATGCGCGTTCCACGTCGGCGGCCAGCACAGTATCGAACGGCGTCGAGTCCCCGCTCGGCGCTTCCTGCGCGATATAGCCGATCTTGGTGGCCTTCGGCATTTCGATCTCGCCGTCATCGGGCTCGATCGATCCGATCAGCGCCTTCATCAAGGTCGATTTGCCGGCGCCGTTGCGGCCGATCAGGCCGACGCGGGCGCGCGATGGCAAAGCGGCGGATGCGCGATCGAGAATGGCCCGGCCACCCAGGCGGACGGTAACGTTGGTAAAATTGAGCATGAGCGGGCCGATAGCAGCGGATGCGCCCGGAAGCCATATATTCCGCCAATTTGCTAATCGATGGTCAAGACGGCTTGAAGCCGGCGCTCCGCTGAACCAATGTCGCGCCGAATCGATCTTGTGAGAGGCTGTTATGACCGACATTTTCCCCGTTCCTGCGGCATGGGCCGCGCGCGCGAAAGTGGATAAGGCCGGCTATCAAAATCTCTACGCGCGCTCGCTGTCCGATCCGCACGCCTTCTGGCTGGAGCAGGCCGAACGGCTCGACTGGCTCCGCAAGCCCACACTGACCAGCGAAAGCTCTTTCGCCGAAGCCGATTTCGGCGTGAAATGGTTTGCGGACGGCATGCTCAACGTTTCCGCCAATTGCATCGATCGTCATCTGCCGACGCGTGCCGACGATGTCGCGATCATCTGGGAACCGGACGTTCCGACCGAGGAACCGCGCCTTCACACTTATCGGCAGCTCCATGAGGAGGTCTGCCGCTTCGCCAATGTGCTCAAGGCGCAGGGCGTCCGGAAGGGGGACCGCGTCACCATCTATATGCCGATGATCCCGGAGGCCGCATTCGCATTGCTCGCGTGCGCGCGCATCGGCGCGATCCATTCGGTGGTGTTCGGCGGCTTTTCGCCCGACGCGCTGGCGGGTCGCATTCAGGACTGCGATTCGACCGTGGTGATCACCGCCGACGAGGGGCGTCGTGCCGGCAGGGCGGTGCCGCTGAAGGTCAATGTCGACGCCGCCGCCGTTCACTGCCCGTGCCTGAAGACGGTGATCGTGATCAAGGCGACCGGCAAGGACGTCACCATGACCGAGGGACGGGATGTCTGGTACCATGACGCCGCGGTGTCAGCGTCCACGGATTGCGCGCCCGAGCCGATGAATGCCGAAGATCCGCTGTTCATCCTCTATACGTCGGGATCGACGGGCAAGCCGAAGGGCGTGCTCCATACCACGGGCGGCTATCTGCTGTGGGCCAGCCTGACGCACAGCGTGTGCTTCGATTATAATCCCGGTGAGATCTACTGGTGCGCCGCCGACATCGGCTGGGTGACCGGACATACTTATATCGTCTATGGCCCCCTCACCAACGGCGCCACCACCCTGATGTATGAAGGCGTGCCCAACTGGCCCGACGCGTCGCGCATCTGGCAGGTCGTCGATCGCCATCAGGTCAACACGATCTTCACCGCCCCGACCGCGCTGCGCGCGCTGATGAAGGATGGCGACGATTTCGTGACGAAGACGTCGCGCAAGTCGCTGCGGCTGCTGGGAACGGTCGGCGAACCGATCAATCCGGAGGCCTGGCGCTGGTATCATGAAGTCGTCGGCGAAGGTCGGTCGCCGATCGTCGACACATGGTGGCAGACGGAGACCGGCGCGGCGATGATCGCCCCCTTGCCCGGCGCCACCGATCTCAAGCCGGGATCGGCGACCTTCCCATTGTTCGGAGTCGAACCGCAGATCGTCGACGGCGAGGGCAATGTCCTGAGCGGAGCGACTGATGGCAATCTGGTGATTGCGCGCAGCTGGCCGGGGCAGATGCGGACGCTGTGGGGCGACCATGATCGTTTCTTCCAGGCCTATTTCACCACTTTTCCCGGCAAATATTTCACTGGTGATGGCTGCCGCCGCGACGAGGACGGCTATTACTGGATCACTGGTCGGGTCGATGACGTCATCAACGTGTCCGGCCACCGCATGGGCACGGCGGAGGTCGAGTCGGCTCTGGTCCTGCACCAGCATGTCGCCGAAGCGGCAGTCGTCGGCTTCCCGCACGAGATCAAGGGGCAGGGAATCTATGCCTATGTCACGCTGAACGCGGGCGTGGAGCAGAGCGAGCCGCTGCGCATCGAATTGCGCAACTGGGTTCGCACCGAAATCGGCCCGATCGCGACTCCGGATGCGATCCAGTTCGCGCCCGGTCTGCCCAAGACGCGCAGCGGCAAGATCATGCGCCGCATCCTGCGCAAGATTGCGGAAGGCGATGTGTCGAGCCTGGGCGATACGAGCACGCTCGCCGATCCGGCGGTGGTGGATGATCTGGTGGCGAACCGCGTCGGATAACGGATCGCCACGCGAGGGCGGCGGCGGGCAGCCGGTGTTGTGTCAGGTTGGCGATCCGCCGCCAGAAGGCTTTTTTGCGTCATGGCGATTTCCGGAGCGTGGGTGATTTCATCCCGCCGGAAATCCCTCTAAGACTCTCGCCATGCATGGTGCCACCCCGCAGCGAATGACAGGCAAGAGGGTCGCCGCCGCGTGCTGATGAGACCGATCGAGATCGATCCTGTCCTCGCCGCCGCGCTCACCGCGATGATGGCGCTGTGGCTCACCGCCGCGATCGTCGCCATCACGATCGGCCTGCGCCGCGCCGGGATCGCCAGCACGCGGACCGCCGAAGTCCAGCGATATCTGACGTTGATGGACAGCGCACCCGCGCTGGCCATGCTGGTCTCGCCCGACGGCCGGATTACCGGCCACGACCGGATCGCGGGCTGGCTCGGGCTGCCGGAATTGCCGGCGACCCTGGCCGAACTGGCGGAGCCCGCGCGTGGCGGAATTGTTGTTGCCGACGCCGAAGGGCTGATGGCGGACATGGCCGCCGCCTTGCAGGGCGGTCGCCCGTTCGTGCGCATATTGCATCTGACGGGCGCGGATCGCGTGCTGATGGCGCGGGGCCGGCCCGCACCGGAACTGCTGGGCAAAGGCGTGCTGATCTGGCTGTTCGATCAGACTGAAAGCGAGCGCGAAATCGCCCGCCTGTCGGACGAGGCGGCGCGCGTCAGCGACGCGCTCGATTCCTGCCTCGCGCTGATCGAGGCCGCGCCTTTCCCGATGTGGCATCGTGGCCCCGACTTGCGGCTGGCGCTCGTCAATTCCGCTTATGTCGCCGCGGTCGAAGGTGGCAGCGCCGAACAGGTCGTAACGCGTGGTATCGAACTGATCGACGCGATCGAAGGCCGCAGCCCCCGCGCCACCGCGCTGGTCGCGCGCGACAGCGGCCATGTGTCCGTTCAGATTCTGCCTGTCACCCTGTCCGGCGAACGTCGCACGATGCGCATCGTCGACGTGCCGATGGGCGAGCATGGCGTGGCCGGCTATGCCGTCGATATCCAGGAGCTCGAGCAGATCCGCGCCGAACTGGGCCGTTTCCAGTCCGCCCAGCGTGAATTGTTCGACCGGCTGTCGGCCGGCGTCGCGCAATTTTCGCCCGATCACAGCCTCGTCTTCTATAATGAGAATTTTCTGCGGCTGTTCGCGATCAAGCCCGAATGGCTGGTGGACATGCCGGAATTCGACCGGGTGCTCGAGCGCATGCGCGAAGCCCAGAGCCTGCCGGAAAGCCGCGATTTTCCTGGCTGGAAGGCCGAGCGTCGCGCCTGGTTCAATGCCGTCGAGGCGGTCGAGGAAAACTGGACCTTGCCCGGTGGCCGCCATTTGCGCGTCGTGGGGCAGCCGCTGCCGAACGGCGGATTGCTGCTGCTGTTCGAAGACCGCACCGAACAGATTCAGCTGACGGGCGCCCGCGACACGCTGCTGCGCGTTCGTACCGCGACGTTCGACAATCTGTTCGAAGCGATCGGCGTGTTCGCCGCCGACGGCCGGTTGCACAGCTGGAACAACCGCTTTCGCGAAATATGGGGCCTGAGCGAATCGAGCCTTGCCCAGAATCTGCGCGTCGACGCGATGGTCGATCTGGTCGCGAGCCGCCTCGCCGATCCGTCGCGTGCGCTGCTGATCCGCGACCTCGTGCGCATCGCAACCGTCGACCGGCAGCAACGATCGGGGCAGATCGCGCTCGCCGACGGGCGGCAATTCGATTTCGCGGTGGTGCCGATGCCCGACGGCAATGCGCTGTTCACGCTGCTCGACGTCACCGCCAGCCGCGGCATCGAGGAAGCGTTGCGCGAAAGGGCGGAGGCGCTGGAGGAAGCGGAACGGCTCAAGACCGCCTTTGTCGCCAATATGAGCTATGAATTGCGCGTGCCGCTGACGTCGATCGCCGGCTTCGCCGAACTGCTTGAAGGCGGCTATGCCGGCGAACTGCCTGGCACGGCCCGTGAATATGTCACTGCCATCCTGACCTCGGTCGGCCGGCTGGGCTCATTGATTGAAGACGTGCTCGATCTGACGCAGGGCGCGGCCGGCAATCTGCCGCTGGCCGAAGAACATGTCGATATCGCGCCATTGCTGAAACAATCGGTCGAGGCGGCCGCCGCGGCTGCCGATGCGCGGCCGCTCACGCTCGTCATCGATATTGCCCCGGAGATCGGCTTCATGCGCGGCGATCCGCGCCGGTTGCGGCAAATCATGGATCATCTCCTTGCCAACGCCATCACCTACACCGCCCCCAATGGCCGCGTGCTGCTGAAAGCTTACACGGAAGGCGATACGATCATCTGGAGCGTGTCCGACAATGGCCAGGGCATGAACCCTGATCAGCGTGCGCGCGTCTTCGATCAATATCCGCGAATCGATGCCCATAGCGAAGAGGGCCACCCCGTCATTGGCATCGGCCTTCCCCTCACCCGGCAGCTCGTCGAAGCGCATGGCGGCACGGTCACGCTGGACAGCGAACCGGGCAAGGGCACCAATGTCACGATCCGCTTCCATCGGCGCATCGGGGGACAATCGTGACGACGGACGCTGATGCGCGATGGCTGGTCGGTGCGGCCGAGACCGAGGCCATGGGAGCTAGGCTGGCGGGACGGATCGCGCCCGGCGACGTCGTCGCGCTCTACGGCGATCTCGGTGCAGGCAAGACCACGCTGGCCCGGGGGCTCTTGCGTGCGCTGGGCTTCGATGGCGACGTGCCCAGCCCCTCCTTCCCGATCGTGATCGCTTATGATCCGCCGGACGTCCGCATCCCGCTATGGCATGTCGATCTCTACCGGATCGAAGACAAAGCGGAGCTCGAGGAACTGGGGCTGGACGACGCGCTTGCGGACAGCGCCCTGCTGATCGAGTGGCCCGAACGGCTGGCTTCCCGCCTCTGGCCGGACGCCTTGCGCCTGCGCCTCGAACGGGACGGCGACGATCGACGGCGCTTGACTTGGGACGTCCCGGCGGCATGGGAAAGTCGATGGCCACCGAAATGATTCCACCCGCAGCGGCGCCCGCTTTCCTCGACGCCACCGAATGGCGCGGAGCCGATATCGCGCCGCTGGCCGGCGACGCCAGCTTCCGGCGATATTTCCGGGTCCACAAGAATGGACGCTCCGCCGTGCTGATGGATGCGCCGCCCGAACATGAGGATAGCCGCCCCTTTCTGAAGGTAGCGCAACATCTTCTGGACATCGGTTTCCGGTCGCCGCGCATCATCGCGCAGGACCTGGAGCAGGGACTGATCCTGCTCGAGGATTTTGGCGATGCCCGGATGAAGGAGGTGATCGAAGCCGATCCGGCATCCGAATATGCTTTCTATGCCGAAGCTATCGCATTGCTCGCCCAGCTTCATCTGTCTCCGCCCGGTGATCTGCCGCCTTATGACATGGAGGTTTATCAACGAGAGGCGGGCCTGTTTCCGCTCTGGTATGCGCCCGCCGTGGGGTTGAATGTCGACGCCGACAGCTATGTCGCCGCATGGGATGCGGCGCTCGCCCCGATCGCGGCCGACCGTTCCGTGACGGTGCTGCGCGATTATCATGCGGAAAATATCATGCGGCTGGACGATGGCATGCTGGGCCTGCTCGATTTCCAGGACGCGCTGGCCGGTCATCCGGCTTATGACCTCGTATCGCTGCTGCAGGATGCGCGGCGCGACGTCTCTCCCGAACTCGAAGCCGTCATGATCGATCATTATCGCCGTCAGCGACCGTTCGACGACGCGGCCTATGCCCTGCTCGGCGCACAACGCAACGCCAAGATTCTGGGTATCTTCACGCGGTTGTGGAAACGCGACGGCAAGCCCCGTTATCTGAGTCTGCAGGCGCGCGTATGGGGGTATCTGGAACGCGATCTGGCGCATCCCGCGCTGGCGCCGGTGAAAAGGTGGTTCGATGCCAATGTTCCCGAGGCCGCCCGCACCCAGCCATGGGCATCGATGACCGCATGAACCTGACCGCCAAGCCGCTGTCCCTGCGTCCCAATCCCGGCGAAGCCCCGGTGGGTACCGCGATGGTGCTCGCTGCGGGTCTGGGCAAGCGCATGCGCCCCCTGACGGCGACGCGGCCCAAGCCGCTGGTCGAAGTGGCGGGACAATCGTTGCTCGATCATGTGCTCGATCGCATTCGCGCCGCTGGAATCCCGCGCGTCGTGGTCAACGTCCATTATCTCGCGGACGCGCTGGAGGCGCATCTGAAGCGCAAGGCATCCGATCTGGATGTCGCCATATCGGATGAGCGCGGCCAGTTGCTCGAAACCGGCGGCGGCGTGGCCAAGGCGCTGCCCCTGATCACCGGGGACACGTTCCTCATCGCCAATAGCGACAATCTGTGGATCGATGGTCCGGTCGATGCGATTCGCCTGCTTTCGAATCGCTGGGATGATGCGACGATGGATGCATTGCTGCTGATGGTGCCGCTGGCGCGGGCCAATTGCCATAGCGGGCAGGGGGATTTCCATATGGACGCCTGCGGCCGCATCGCGCGCCGTCGCGCCAGCAAGGTCGCCCCCTTCGTCTTCACCGGGGTTCAGCTCGTGTCGAAACGTCTGTTCGACGGCGTTCCGGACGGCGCTTTTTCGTTCAATGTGCTGTGGGACAGGGCGATTGCCGCCGGGCGAGCCTATGGCGTCGTCCATCAAGGCCTGTGGTTCGACGTCGGCACACCGCCTGCCATCGCAAAAACAGAATTGCTGCTCAGCCATAACTGACGATCACCGCTGACATTCCTCCAGCCTTCGTTAGGGTGAGGCGCTATGCCTGCCGTGTTCACCATTCCGCCGCACCGGGCCTTTGCCGACGCGCTCGCCGCCGGGCTGATCGCGATGCATGGCGGCGACCCGCTGGCGCTGGCGCGCGGGACGATCCTGATCCCCAACAATCGTGCCGCTCGGGCAATCTCCGATGCATTCGTGCGTCGCGCGGAAGGCGGGCTGTTGTTGCCGAGGCTGGTCGCGGTCGGCGATCCCGACCTCGACGAACGGCTCGGCGGGCTGCTTGATCCGATCGCGAACGCAGGCGACGACATGCCGATCCCGCCCGCGATCGAAGCGATGGAACGGCAGATGATCCTCGCCCGGCTGGTCGCGGAAGCGCGTGTGGAAATCGGCGATCCGATCGATACCGGCGAAGCCGTACGGCTGGCTGGCGATCTTTCGGCGACGCTCGATCAATTGCTGGTCGACCGGATCGATCCGGCGCGGTTGCGCGATATCGCCGCCGCACCCGAACTTTCCGAACATTGGCAGCATTCGCTGGCGGTGCTGGATACGATCCTGACGCGATGGCCACGCGAACTCGATCGCCTTGGCCTGATCGACGCCACCGACCGCCGCAACCGCCTGCTCGACCGGGTCGCACGCGGCTGGCGCACGCGCCCGCCGCAGGGCTTCGTCGTCGCTGCGGGCATAGCCACCACCGCGCCCGCCGTCGCGCACCTGCTCGGCGTCGTTGCGCGACTCCCCGACGGCATGGTGGTGCTGCCCGGCGTCGATATCAGCTCGCCTCAGGCTGAATGGGATGCGCTGGGTCCACATGAGCGGAGCGACGATGGCGCGCCAGCCAGAAGGGCGATCGAGACCCATCCGCAATTTCAACTCAAACGCCTGCTCGACCTGATGGATGTCGGCCGGGAGGAGGTCGGCCGCTGGCGCTGGGGCGGTGGCCGCGACGCCCCGGCGGCCCGCACCTATGCAATCGCCCACGCTATGGCACCCGCCGAGTTCACCGACAAATGGCACGGCCTGAAACCCGCCCAACGCCGGCTGACCGGCATCCGCGCGATCGAACTGGCGACCCCGGCGGAGGAAGCCCAGACGATCGCGCTGGCCTTGCGCGAGGCGATCGAAACGCCGGGTCGCACCGCCGCGCTTGTGACGCCGGATCGCGCGCTGGCGCGACGCGTGACGGCGCATCTCGCGCGCTGGAACATCCTTGCCGACGACAGCGCCGGCACGCCGCTGTCGCTGACACCCGCCGGAACCTTGCTGCTGGCGATTGCGGAGGCCGCCGCCGATCGTTTGGCGCCGGTGCCCCTGCTCGCCATGCTCAAGCATCCGCTGGTACGCAGCGGTGAAGCGCGCGGCGCCTGGCTGGACGGCGCGCGACTCCTCGACCGCGCATTGCGGGGTCCGCGGCCACCGGGAGGGCTGGATGGGATCAGCCGCTTCCTGGCCGATGGCGACCGCCACGCCCAGCGCGCCCGCGCGCCCGCGCAAAGCTGGTGGAGTGAGGTGCGGAAGATTCTGGAGCCCTTGGAATCTTCTTATTCCTCCCCGGAACGGGGAGGGGGAACGCTCGAAGAGCAGTGGAGGGGAAACCTCAAAGCTGGCGCAGACCCGTCCACCGGCTTTGCTGTTCCCCCTCCCCCTGCCGGGGAGGATTTGAGCCGCTTGCTCGCAGCGCTCCGTGAAGCGGCGGTTGCCCTCGCCGGCGACGCAGCCTGGGCGCGGCCGGATGGACGCGCCGCCGCCGACCTCATCGCGCAACTCGAAGCGGCGGCGCCGCTGGGTCCGCCCGACTGCGACCCGGCGGCGCTGTCGCCGATGCTTCGTCACATGATGGACGGCATTGCGATCCGGCCGCCGCAGGGCGGGCATCCGCGGCTGTCGATCTGGGGGCTGCTCGAAGCGCGGCTGCAGCATGCCGATCTGATGGTGCTGGGCGGGCTCAACGAAGGCGTCTGGCCGGCCACGCCGAGCCCCGATCCCTGGCTCGCCCCGCGCATCCGCGCCGAACTCGGCCTGCCGGGGCTGGAGCGGCGCATCGGCCTGTCCGCGCATGATCTGGCAATGGCGCTGGGCGCGCGCGAGGTGATCGTCACGCGCGCGCGGCGCGACGATCGCGCGCCCACCCTCGCCTCGCGCTTCTGGCTGCGACTGGAGGCGATGACCGGCGGTATGACGCGCGAACCCCGGCTGAAGAGCTGGGCCGCGTCGCTGGACCGGCCCGATGATCACCAGCCCGCCGATCGTCCCGCGCCCAGCCCGCCGGTCGCCGACCGCCCGAATATCATCGCCGTCACCAAGCTCGACCGGCTGAAGGCGGATCCCTTCGCTTTCTACGCCGATGCGATGCTCCGCCTCTATCCGATGGACGGGGTCGATGCCGATCCCAGCCCCGCCTGGCGCGGCAATGCGGTCCACGCCGTGTTCGAAGCCTGGATGAAGGAGGACCGCTGCGATCCCGACCTGTTGCTGCCGCGCGCACACAAAATGCTCGATGACATGGCGGCGCATGCGGTGATGAAGGCGCTGTGGGAGCCCCGACTGATCGAGGCGCTGGAATGGGTGGCGCGGCAGATGCAGGCGTTGCAGGCGGAGGGGCGCAGGCCGATCGCCGCCGAAATCGACGGCAGCACCGATATTGCCGGCGTCACGCTGAAGGGCAAGGTGGATCGCATCGACCGACTGGCCGATGGCAGCCTTGCGATCGTCGATTACAAGACCGGGTCGCCGCCCAGCGCGGCGCAGGTCGAGGCCGGCTATTCGATGCAGCTGGGGCTGCTCGGGCTGATCGCTGAACGCCACGGTTTCCAGGATATCGACGGCGTGCCGCTGGCGTTCGAATATTGGTCGCTCGGCCGATCGCCGAGGGAGGGCACGTTGGGTTATCTGACCAGCCCGGTCGGCAAGAAGGACGGCACCGCCGTCGAGGATTTCACGAAGCTGGCGGCGCGTACATTGACCGAAGCCGTCGAAAAATGGCTGACGGGGTCCGAGCCGTTCACCGCGAAGCTGGTGTCTGATTACGCGCCTTATGCCGACTACGATCAGCTGATGCGGCTCGACGAATGGTATGGGCGGGCCGATGGCTAGGCGGTTCAAGAAGCTCGATCTGCTGAAGGGCCAGCAGCTCCAGGCGTCCGATCCGTCCGATCTGATCTGGCTGTCGGCATCGGCGGGCACCGGCAAGACGCATGTGCTGACCGCACGGGTGCTCCGGCTGCTGCTGCATGGCGTGCGGCCCGACACGATCCTGTGCCTGACCTTCACCAAGGCGGGCGCCGCCGAAATGGCCGATCGCATCCATGCGCGGCTGGCGCATTGGGTGACGCTGGATGCCGACCGGCTGAAGAGCGATCTGTTCAGCCTAGGCGAAGAGCCCGATCTCGATATGCTGAGGGAGGCACGTCGGCTGTTCGCGCGGGTGCTCGATGCGGCGGGCGGCGGCTTGCGTATCCAGACGATCCACGCCTTCTGCCAGACCTTGCTCGGCGGTTTCCCTAGCGAAGCCGGGCTGACGCCGGGCTTTCGCCCGCTCGAAGGCCGCGAGGAAGCAGCGCTTGCCCGCCGCACGCTCGCGGACATGCTGGCGGATGCGGAACGCGGCGGCGATCTGCCGCTGATCCGCGACGTGCAGGCGCTTAGCCGGCGGCTCGGCGAAGCGAAGGTCGAATCCTATCTGATGGCGTGCGCCCGCGCGCCCGACGCGATGGCGGCTCTGGGCGCGCGGGAGGGCATTGAGGCACGACTGAAAATGGCGCTGGACGTGCCATTGGGCGATGTCGAGCAGGTGATCGAGGCCGGTTGCGCCGATGACACCTTCGACCTGGATTGTGTTCGCGTGATCGCCCGCGCCAATGCGGATTGGGGTACCAAGACGGGCGTTGACCGTGCGGACCGGGCGGTTGCTTTCATTCTGGCATCGCCCGCCAGGCGGGCAGCCCTGCTTCAGGATGTCATCGGCCTCGCTTTGACCAAGGCGGGAGAACCGCTCAAGCATTCGCCGAAGATCCTCGACGCCGAGCCCGGCTATGCCGGGCATTGCGAGCGGCTGGCGGAGCAGGTCCAGCGCCTGATCGACCTGCGGTTGCGCGCGGCGCTCGCGACCTTGCTCGCTGCCGGGCTGCGGGCGGGCCAGACCTATTCCGCCGCTTATGCGGGGGCGAAGCTGGTGGCCGGCGTCGTCGACTTCGACGATCTGATCCGCAAGGCGGTCGCGCTGCTGCAGATGCCCGGCATGGGCGACTGGGTTCGCTACAAGCTCGATCAGGCGACCGATCATATCTTGGTCGACGAAGCACAGGACACCAACACCAACCAGTGGGCTATCGTCGCGGCCCTCGCCGGCGAATTCTTTGCCGGCGAGGGCGCGCGGGGCAATATCCTCCGCACCGTCTTCACGGTCGGCGATTTCAAACAGGCAATTTTCGGTTTCCAGGGCACCGATCCGGTCGCCTTTGCCGCCGCGCGGCAGAGCTTCGGCCAAAAGGCGTCGGAAGCGGGCCGCGATTTCATCGATCTCTCACTCGATCGCAGCTTCCGCTCGACGCCGCCGGTGCTCGAACTGGTTGATCGGATCGTTTCCAATCTGGGCGGCGACCAGCTTGGCCTGATCGCCGATGCCGAACCGCATCGCAGCGCGCGCGCGCATTTGCCGGGGCAAGTGACCTTGTGGAAGCCGACATCGATCGCCTTTTCGGCCGATGTCGAGGATGAGGGCGAGGAGGGGTGGATCGACGATGCGACGCGCGGTTTCGCCACCAAACTGGCGAAACAGGTGCGCCATTGGATCGATTCGTCTTTGTGGATGGCGGGCAAAGGCCGCCCGATCCGGCCCGAGGATATCCTGATCCTCGTCCGCCGCCGCGCGAGCCTGGCCTCGCTGATTGTCGCCCGACTCCATGCGGAGGGCGTGCCCGTCGCGGGCGTCGATCGCCTGCGTCTCACCGCGCCGCTCGCGGTGAAGGATCTGCTTGCCGCCGTGCGCTTCGCCGTGCAGCGAGACGACGATCTCAGCCTCGCCTCACTGCTGGTTTCGCCTTTGTTCGGCTGGAGCCAGGACGAACTCTATCGCGTCGGCTTTCGCCGCAAAGGCAATCTGATTGATGCGATCCGCGCGCAGAGCGATCATGCGGAGACGGTGACCGGACTGGACGCCATCCTGTCGCGCGCGGACTTCACGACGCCCTATCGTTTCCTCGAACATATTTTGACCGGGCCGATCGATGGCCGCCGCAAACTGATGCACCGGTTGGGTGCCGAAGCGCGCGATCCGATCGAGGAATTGCTGAACGCCGCGCTGCAATTCGAAAGAAACGCTACGGCGTCGCTGCAACGCTTCCTCGACTGGTTCGATCGCGGCGATGTCGAAATCACGCGCGACCCTTCGGCCCCTATGGATGCGGTGCGGGTGATGACGGTGCACGGGTCGAAGGGCCTGCAGGCGCCGATGGTGATCCTCGCTGACGCCACCGGCAATCCGGATGCCAATCCGGCCTCGATCCTGCGCTGGCAGATGGACGAAACCGGCCATGCCGTCCCGATCTTCCGGCCCAGGAAGGCCGAGATGATCGACGCGCTCCGCCAGGATGCCGATGCGCTCAGGGCAAGAGAGATGCAGGAACATTGGCGGCTGCTCTATGTCGCGATGACGCGGGCCGAGGAGCATCTGGTGATCGGCGGGGCGCTCGGCGTTCGCGCAAAGGGCGTGCCGCCGGCGAACAGCTGGTATCAGGCAGCCGATAGTGCGATGGCGGCGCTGGGCTGTGAGATGGTCGAGGACCCGATATGGGAATCCGCGCGCCATTTCTACGGCGCCGATCCGGTATCGGCCGCCGAACGCAAGGTCGTCCGCCCGCCCCGTCCACCCATATGGATTGCTGAACCGGCCTGGCTGCGAGCAGAAGCCCCGGCCGAAGCCCGCCCGCCCCGGCCCTTGGCCCCTTCCGCGATCGGCCAGGACGATGTGGCAGATCCGCCGCCGAGCCCTGCGATGCGCGAAGCGGCCCGGCGCGGCACCTTGCTCCACAGCCTGTTCGAGCGCTTGCCGGCCATCGATTCCGATCAGCGTGCGATCGCGGCCGATCGCTGGCTGGAACGATCGGCGGGCGTGGCGGATGAAGCCATTCGGTCCGCATTGGTCGCGGATGCCTGCGCGATCATCGCGGATCCAGCCTTCGCCGATATTTTCGGCCCGAATGCGCTGGCCGAGGCGCCGATTGCGGCGGTGGTCGGCGGCGATGTCGTGGCGGGCACCGTCGATCGGCTGCTCGTGACCGCCGACCGCATCGTCGCGGTCGATTTCAAGACCGGCCGCCGGGTGCCGGGCGATACCACCTCCATCCCCCAGCATCATCTTTTGCAGATGGCGGCCTATGTCGCGGCGCTGGAGATCATATTTCCGGGCCGGACCATAGAGGGGGCGCTGCTTTATACGTCAGGCCCGAAGCTGATGCCGCTCCCGCCAAGCCTGCTGGCGGCGCACAAGCCCGGCTTGGTGCCTTAGGAGCAAAAGCTTCCCCTCGCCCGTTGAGCCGGAAGCCGCATCACCCTACATCGGTCTCGTAACGAAGGAGTTTCTTCCATGCCGACCAAAGCCATTACCGATTCGTCCTTTCATGCCGACGTGATCAGCGCCGACGGTCCCGTGCTCGTCGATTTCTGGGCGGAATGGTGCGGTCCGTGCAAAATGATCGGCCCGTCGCTTGAGGAAATCTCGGAGGAGCTCGGCGGCAAGGTGACCATCGCCAAGCTCAACATCGACGAAAATCCCGATGCCCCCGGCCGCTATGGCGTGCGCGGCATCCCGACGATGATCCTGTTCAAGAACGGCGAACCCGCCGCCACCAAGGTGGGGGCCGCGCCGAAGAGCCAGCTCAAGGGCTGGCTTGAGGGCGAACTCTGATCCGGTTCAGCTGAACAAAATTTCCGCCGCCATGTCCCATAGACGGGGCGAGGCGGCGGCGATGGCCCCGGTGCCGGGAACATCCAGCCGGTAGGGCGCGCCATCGTGACGGGCGATTCTGCCCCCGGCTTCCTCCAGCATCAACGCGCCCGCCGCATGATCCCAGGGATGCGTGCGTTCGAATAGCGCGATGTCGTTGCTCCCCAGGAACAGCCGCGGATATTGTTCGCCGGCGCAGCGGGGTATGGCGACGATCTCCAGCTTGCCGACGGCTCGCGCATGGACGTCGGCCTGCCGGTCCCCCGGCATGAAATAGGTCGCGATCGCCGCCTTCGGCAGCGGATCATCGGATGGCCGTGACGTCACCCGCACGCCATCCACCCAGCAACCGCCGCCGCGCGCCGCATGGCACATGCGATTTCCGATCGGATCATAGATCCAGCCGGCCTCTCGCACGCCGTCGATCGCAAGGCCGATCATGATCGCGAATGGCGGCTTGCCTTCCGTAAAATTGTTGGTGCCGTCGAGCGGATCAATGATCCAGGCCACGCCATCGCCGATCCGGTCGAGGATCGCGGGATCTTCCGACGCGGCTTCCTCCCCGATCACCCGCGCCTCGGGCAGTAACCGGGCGAGGCTTTCCGACAGAAATGCTTCGGATTCGCGATCGACGATCGTTACATAATCGCCCGGCGTCTTCTGGCTGACCTGCGCCGTGGTGAGCTGCCGGAAGCGCGGCAGCATGATCGACACGGCGACATCCCGCATAAGAGCGGAAACGGGCTCGTACAGCCTGTGCATCACGTCAGCGGTATCATGACTTCGCTGGCAAAACCGGGTCGTTGGCTCAGCCGCGCATACCAATTGACGACATGCGGCAGTTCGGGCCGATCGATATCCAGGGTGAACCACGTATGGGCATAGACGCCTATGGGGATGTCGCCGATTCCGAACTGATTGCCGGATAGCCAGAGCTGTCCTGCGAGCGCGTCGTTGAGAATGGTCATTTGCTCCGCGCACGCCGCCGCGGATCGCGCAATCGCGGCGGCATCGCGCTGGTCTGGCGTGCGGCGGACGAGATTGAGGAAAGCATCGCGCTGCATGTCGGCATAGGTGAACTGCCAGTCCATCCACCGGTCGCCGATGGCGCGCGCGGCAGGATCCGCCGGCCACAGCCCTGGGGCGTGGCGTGCTGCCAGATATCGCAGGATCGCGTTCGATTCCCACAGGACGAAGCCATCGTCTTCGATTGTCGGGATCAGCCGATTGGGATTCATCGCCAGATAGGCATCGGTAAAACCAAACTTCCCGCCAATATCATGCCGGACATAGGGCAGGCCGATTTCCTCCGCGAGCCAGGCCACCTTCTTCACATTGTGGGAATTGAGTCTGCCCCAGATTGTCAGCATCCGATCAGCTCCGGTAGTCGGCGTTGATCGAGATATAGCCGTGCGTCAGATCGCAGGTCCAGACCGTCGACCGGCCATCGCCGAGCCCGATATCGACGCCGATATCGACCTCGCGACCCTTGAGGTGCGCGGAGACCGGCGCCTCGTCATACCCCTCGACCGCCAGGCCGCCGCTTGCCACCTGCGTCGCGCCGAAGCGGATCGACAGCAGGTCGCGCTCGGCCGGTTCGCCGGCCTTGCCGACCGCCATCACCACCCGGCCCCAGTTTGCGTCCTCGCCGGCGATCGCGGTCTTCACCAAAGGCGAATTGGCGATCGACATTGCGATCCGATGGGCACTGTCGTCGGATTCCGCACCCTCGACCGTGATGGAGATGAATTTGGAGGCGCCCTCGCCGTCGCGCACGACCAGTTGCGCCAGTTGCATGCCGAGATCGGTCAGCGCGGCCTGAAACGCGTCGGCACCCGCGCTGTCGAAGCTTGCAAGCGGTGCATTGCCCGCCTTGCCGGTCGCGAAAGCGAGCACGGTATCGCTAGTCGACGTGTCGCCATCGACTGTGATGCATGAAAAACTCTTCCGATTGGCCGTGTCCAGCATCGTCTGCAGGAAAGCCGGCTCGACCGCCGCATCGGTGAAGATGAAACCGAGCATCGTCGCCATGTCCGGCGCGATCATACCGGAACCCTTGATGATCCCGACCAGGCTGACCGTTCGGCCATCGATTACCGCTCGCGTCACCGCCGCCTTGGCGAAGGTATCGGTGGTCATGATCGTCGCGGCGGCTTCTTCCCAGCTCGCCTCGGGCGCCGCGAGCACGGCGTCGATGCCGGCCTCGGCCTTATCGATCGGCAGGGGCACGCCGATCACGCCCGTCGATGCGATATAGACGTCGGAGGGCTGGCAGCCCATGGATCCCGCCACCTTGGCCGCGATCGCCTCGACCGCTGCCCGGCCGCGATGGCCGGTAAAGGCGTTGCTGTTGCCGGCATTGACGACCAGCGCCCGCGCGCGGCCGAGCGGCAAGGCGCTGCGGCACCATTCGACTTCCGGCGACGGGCATTTGCTCTTCGTCGTGACGCCGGCGACCGCCGTTCCTTCGTCAAGCGCGACAAAGGTAAGGTCACAGCGGTCCCACGTCTTGTAATGCGCGCGCGCGATCGCGGCGCGGACGCCGGCGATTGCCGGAAGAGCGGGAAATACAGCGGGTGCGAGCGGCGACTTTTCCATGCGCGCCCGCTTAGCGAAGCTACAGGCCCAAGTCGATAAGGCGACGGACGATCGAGAGCGCAAGCCGGACCCGCGCCAAAGAAGAGTCCTCCCGCCCTCAATTGACGTATCTACCCATGCACCCTATTTCCGCCGCGAACCGTTCCGCGCGCAGGGAAGCCTGCTGCGCTTCGATAATCCTTAAGGAATGCCCATGCTCGGCGGCCTCGCCAAAGCCATTTTCGGATCGTCCAACGATCGCTACGTGAAGTCGCTGCGCCCTATCGTGAACCGTATAAACGGTTTCGAGCCAGTGATTTCCGCGATGACGGACGAAGAACTGGCCCATCAGACAGTGCTCTTCCGCGAGCGGCTCGAAGAAGGGCAGACGCTCGATTCGATCCTGCCGGAGGCCTTCGCTACCGTCCGCGAAGCCGCCAAGCGCGTGCTGGGTCAGCGCCATTATGACGTGCAGATGATCGGCGGCATCGTCCTGCATCGCGGCGAAATCGCCGAAATGCGGACCGGCGAGGGCAAGACGCTGGTCGCCACGCTTGCCACTTATCTGAATGCGTTGCCCGGCAAGGGCGTTCATGTCGTCACCGTCAACGACTATCTGGCCGCGCGCGACGCCGAATGGATGGGCCGCGTTTATCGTTTTCTGGGTCTGACCACCGGCGTGATCGTGCCGAACCTGACCGACGAAGAACGCCGCGATTCCTACGCAGCGGACATCACCTATGCGACCAACAACGAACTCGGCTTCGATTATCTGCGCGATAATATGAAATATGAGCGGTCGGTTATGGTGCAGCGGCCATTCAATTTCGCGATTGTCGACGAGGTCGATTCGATCCTGATCGACGAAGCCCGCACGCCGTTGATCATTTCGGGCCCCACCGACGATAAATCCGAACTGTACAAGCAGGTCGATCTGATCGTGAAGCAGAT
>Ga0105248_10001359_pt1 | contig 27286 bp, 24 predicted proteins | sample KBSS34metaG_FD_81524 | JGI IMG/M metagenome (GOLD analysis project Ga0105248, IMG submission 81524) | Switchgrass rhizosphere microbial communities from Kellogg Biological Station, Michigan, USA - KBS S3-4 metaG | ecosystem: Host-associated > Plants > Roots > Rhizosphere > Soil | place... | reverse complement strand
GCCCTCGATGTTCTCGCGGGTGCCGTTGCCGTCGACGATCGTCGTGTTGTCCTTGTCGATCGTGACGCGCTTGGCCTGGCCGAGCATGTTCAGCGTGACGCTCTCGAGCTTGATGCCGAGATCTTCGCTGATCATCTCGCCGCCGGTGAGGATCGCGATGTCCTCGAGCATCGCCTTGCGGCGATCGCCGAAACCTGGCGCCTTCACGGCCGCGACCTTGAGGCCGCCGCGCAGCTTGTTGACGACGAGCGTGGCGAGAGCCTCGCCCTCGATGTCCTCGGCGATGATGAGGAGCGGACGGCCGCTCTGCACAACCGCCTCGAGGATCGGAAGCATCGCCTGGAGGTTCGACAGCTTCTTCTCGTGGATGAGGATGTAAGGGTCGCTGAGCTCGACCTGCATCTTTTCCGGGTTGGTGATGAAATAGGGGCTGAGGTAGCCGCGGTCGAACTGCATGCCCTCGACGACGTCGAGCTCGAACTCGAGACCCTTCGCCTCTTCGACGGTGATCACGCCTTCCTTGCCGACCTTCTCCATCGCCTCGGCAATCTTCTCGCCGACTTCACGGTCGCCGTTGGCCGAGATGATTCCGACCTGGGCGATCTCCTGAGTACCCTGGACGTCCTTCGAGCGGCCCTTGAGGTCCGCGACGACCTTCTGGACGGCGATGTCGATGCCGCGCTTGAGGTCCATCGGGTTCATTCCGGCCGCGACCGACTTCATGCCCTCGCGGACGATCGCCTGGGCGAGGACCGTCGCGGTGGTGGTGCCGTCGCCGGCGATGTCGTTGGTCTTCGAGGCCACTTCACGCACCATCTGCGCGCCCATGTTCTCGAACTTGTCCTTGAGCTCGATTTCCTTGGCGACGGTGACGCCGTCCTTGGTGATGCGTGGAGCGCCGAAGCTCTTGTCGATGACGACGTTGCGGCCCTTGGGGCCGAGCGTCACCTTCACCGCATTGGCGAGGATATCCACGCCGGCGAGGATGCGCTCACGCGCATCACGGCTGAATTTCACGTCCTTGGCTGCCATCTGGCTACCCTTTCGTAATCTGGAAGTTTGCTAACTTTGCTGCCCTGCAGGGCACGCGAAGGCTCGGCCAACCCCCGCCTTCGCGGGGGCAGGCATCGCCGCTACGCGACGATCCCGAGGATGTCGCTTTCCTTCATAATGATGAGGTCCTCACCGTCGATCTTCACCTCGGTGCCCGACCACTTGCCGAACAGGATCTTGTCGCCGGCCTTGACGTCGAGCGGGGTAACCTTGCCCTCGTCGTTCTTGGCGCCGCCGCCAACGGCGACGACTTCGCCTTCCTGCGGCTTTTCCTTGGCAGTGTCGGGAATGATGATCCCACCCGCGGTCTTCTCGTCAGCCTCGACACGGCGAACGAGAACGCGGTCATGAAGCGGCCTGAAACCCATAGGTCTGAACCTCTCTCTTGCTTCTCGGTTTGAACATTGCCGTTGGCACTCTCCTCGTGAGAGTGCCAGCGATGGCGCGCATATGGTTGTGAGCCGTTCATCCGTCAACGGCTGGCCCGGCGGATTCTTTCAGCCTGAAACGATCAGGGGTGCGCGGTCCGTGTCAGTCCGAGACGATCGCGCAAGATCCAGCGAATGAGCATCAGCACGGCGACCGATGCGAGGCCCGTCGCGAGGCCGATCCAGATGCCGACGCCCTTCCAGTCGGCGCCGAACGCGAGCCACCAGCCGATGCCGAGGCCGACCACCCAATATCCGACGATGGCAAAGACCAGCGGCCAGCGGGTGTCATGGAGGCCGCGGAGCATGCCGGCGCCGATCACCTGCGCGCCGTCGACGAGCTGGAACGCCGCCGCGACCTTGAGGAAGCTGACGGCGAGGCCGATCACGAGGGCGTTCCGCGCGGTGTCCTTGAGGAACAAGGTGACCAGATCGCGCGGGAAGGCCCACATGACCAGCGCCATCGCCCCCATGAAGCCGACGCCGATGATCCACGACGTCCAGCCCGCGCGGCTGATGCCGTCCTCATCCTTGCGGCCGAGCGCGAGGCCGACGCGCACGGTCGCCGCCTGCCCAAGACCGAGCGGGACCATGAAGGTCAGAGCGGCGAGCTGAAGCGCGACCGCATGCGCCGCCACGGCCGGCGCGCCGATCCAGCCCATAAAATAGGCAGCGAGCGCGAACACACCGATCTCCAACGACATGGTGGCGGCGATCGGCCAGCCCAGCCTCACCATTGCGAGGATGCGCTGGCCATCCATCCGCCACCAGTGACCGAACAGATGGAACCGCCGGAATTTCCGGTCCGTCGAAACCACGACGACGAGCGCGGTGCACAGGATCAGCCAGGTGATCGTGCTCCCGATGCCGCTTCCGACGAGGCCGAGCGCGGGGAGCCCGAAATGGCCGAAGATCAGGCTCCAGCTGATGAGCGCGTTGAGCATGATCCCCGCGATGCTGAGCCACAGCACCACGCGAGGGCGCTCGAGCGCGGCGACGAAGTTTCGAAGCAGCTGGAACACCAGCCAGGGCGCGACCAACCACATGTAGGCGCGGAGGAAGCTCTGCCCCAGCGCCGCAAGCTCGGGCGACTGCCCGAAGGCGAGCATGAGCGCGCCGACGTGCCACATCAGCAACCAGTAGGGCGGCATCACGATCGCGATGATCCACAGGCCCGCGCGGAAGGTCCGCCGCACGTCGCGGACGGCATTGAACCGCTGACCCAGCGCCGTCGCCATCATCGGCGACGAAGCCGTGATCAGCCCGAGGAGGAAAATGCTGAAGGTCCAGGTGAGGTTGAGTGCGAGCGTCGACGCCGCCAGCTGAGTCGCTCCCAGCCGCCCGACGAGGAGCACGTCCGTCGCCTGGATGGCCTGCTGCGTGACGTTGGCGAGGATCAGCGGCCAGGCGAGCGCCATCGTCGCGCGAAGCTCGCCGAGCCAGGCGCGGTTCCGGTCAGCCGGTGAGATGTTCGCCGCTCTGTTCATTTCCTCCGTCATTGCGAGGAGCGGAGCGACGAAGCAATCCAGCCCTCGCCGAACTTCGATTGCTTCGCTCCGCTCGCAATGACGGGAGTTCTACGCTAGCTGCCTGTCGCGACTGTGAAGAGGTTTCCGGGAATGAAATTCGTTCGCGCCATCTGGAAGTTGCTGGTCGGGATCAAGGACGCGCTCGTCCTCATCTTCATGCTGATCTTCTTCGGGGCGCTCTACACCGCGCTGTCGGCACGTCCGGCGCCGGTGAAGGACGGAGTCCTGGACCTCAATCTCAATGGCGCGGTGGTCGAACAGCCGTCGCGGGCGAGCCTGTCGGACGTCGCCAGCGGCGACCGCCTCGGCGAGTATCGGCTCCGCGACCTCGTCCAGGCGCTCGACAAGGCGCGGAGCGACAGCCGGGTGAAGGCGGTCGCGCTCGACCTCGACGGCTTCACCGGGGGCGGACAGACGGCGATCGGCGACCTCGCCGATGCGGTGCGCCGCGTGCGCTCGGCGGGCAAGCCGGTGATCGCTTACGGGATCGGCTATTCCAACGACAGTTACCAGCTGGCGTCGGCCGCTTCGGAAATCTGGCTGAACCCGCTCGGCGCGGTGCTCGTCACCGGCCCGGGCGGAAGCAACCTTTATTACAAGGGCCTTCTCGACAAGCTCGGCGTGACGGCGAACGTCTATCGCGTCGGCACCTACAAGGCCGCCGTCGAGCCGTTCATCCGCAACGACATGTCGCCCGCCGCCAAGGAGAATGCGCAGGCGCTCTATCAGGCCGAGCTGGAAAGCTGGCGCACGAGCGTGAAGCAGGCGCGGCCGAAGGCGAACGTCGACCTGTTCCTTTCCAACCTCAACGGCGCCGTCGCGGCCTCGGGCGGTGATATGGCGAAAGCCGCGCTCGCGAACGGGCTGGTCGACCGCGTCGGGAGTCGCCGGGAGTTCGAAGCGCGCCTCGCGCAGCTTGGCGGCAAGCGTCGCGACAAGGAAGATACGGGCTACGCGCAGATCAAGCTCGGTTCTTACCTCTCCGACGCCGTCGACGACCATCCGAAAGGCCCGATCGGCGTCGTCACCATCGCCGGCATGATCATCGACGGAAAGGCGGGCCCCGGCACCGCCGGCGGCGACACGATCGCGAAGGAGATCGAGGATGGCGTCCACGACGGCATCAAGGCGCTGGTCGTGCGCGTCGACAGCCCCGGCGGCTCGGTGCTCGCTTCCGAGCGCATCCGGCAGGCGCTGATCGACGCCAAGTCGAAGAAAATCCCGGTCGTCGTTTCGATGGGCAGCGTTGCGGCATCGGGCGGCTATTGGGTCGCGACGCCGGCGGACTTCATCTACGCCGAGCCGTCGACAATTACCGGGTCGATCGGCGTGTTCGGCGTGATCCCGAGCTTCCAGGGCACGTTGCAAAAGCTGGGCATCGGCGTCGACGGGGTGAAGACGACTCCGCTGGCGGGCGAGCCTGACCTGCTCAAGGGCCCCTCGCCCGAAGCCAACCAGCTGATCCAGTCCGGGGTCAACTCAATGTACGGGCGCTTCCTCGGCATCGTCGCGCACGCGCGCCACAAGACTCCGCAGCAGGTCGACCAGATCGCACAGGGCCGGGTGTGGGATGGCGGGACCGCGCATCAGCTGGGCCTGGTCGACGGCTTTGGCGGTGTCGACGATGCGGTGGCGAAGGCCGCGCAGCTTGCCGGGCTCGGTAACGAGCGCGGCGTCCGCTACCTCGAAATGCCCAAGACCTTGAAGCAGGAGCTGATCGAGGCGATCGCCGACGAAGGGGGCAGCACCGCCGCCCCGCCGCAGGATGCGTTCGCCTCGCTCGCGCGCCAGCCGCAGCAGCAGCTCGCGTCGATGTTGGCGGAGGTGAAGTCGATCCTGGCAGGGCCGAGCATCCAGGCGCGTTGTCTCGCCTGCCCGCCGGTTGCGCCGGCGCGGCTCGACAAGAGCGACCTCAGCCTGCTCGAGCTGATCAAGGGATGGCTGTCCTAATCCGGCTTGCGAGGCCCGCCGACGCCGAGGCGATCTCGGCGATCTATCGGCCTTACGTCGAGGGCAGCAGGATCAGCTTCGAGGAGGAGTGGCCGGACGCCGGCGAGATCGTCCGGCGCATGGCCAATCGCGTTTATCCGTGGCTCGTCATCGAGGAGGAGGACCGCGTGCTCGGTTATGCGTCGACCTCGCCGATGCGGGGACGGCGCGCCTATCGGTGGAGCGTCGAGACCGGGATTTACGTCGACGCCGCTGAGCAAGGGCGCGGGCTCGGCCGGCAACTGCTCGCCGCGCACCTCGACCTGCTCGAACGCCAGGGATTCGTAACCGCGATTGCCGGCATCGCCTTGCCGAACGACGCCAGCGTCGCGCTCCACGAGAAGCTTGGCTTCAAATTGTCGGGGATCGAGCGCGGAGTCGGGTTCAAGCTCGGGCAATGGGTCGACGTCGGCCGCTGGCAGCGCGACCTCGCCCCGCGAACGGAAACGCCCGCCGAACCGCTTACTTCGGACGCTCTTCCACTCGCGTGAAGAGCAGCGGCTTTTCGGGCTTGCCGCCGACCGACGGCACCAGCGACCGCACTTCGTAATGATCGTCGTCAACCACCCGCCACTCCGAATCGATCGGCTGCTGCGCCTTGTCCGGCGACGCGCGCATGCTCCCTTTGAAGCCGAGCATCGACTTGCTGCGAGCGACCTTGCTGGTGCCGACCCCGCCGAGGGAATTCACATAGGTGAAGACGAGGTTCGGCCCATCCACGCTGTAGATCGTCTCGCCCGCGTAGACGATTTTGCCGCCCTCCTCGACCTCGTGCCGGTCACGGACGTGCGCGCCGCGGTACATCAGCTCGAAGCAATGCGTGTCATGCATCGTCGCGGTGAACTCGGCGCGCCAGCAGGAGCGGACGAAGGGCGCGAATGGAGAAAGGTCGGGTGCGGCCGCCTGAGCTGCGAGCAGGAATGCGGTCGCGAACATTCCAGCTTTTTAGCAGCTGTTCGGGGCTAGCTTAAGTCGGCGGCGAGGCGCTCCAGGACGGGCCGCGGATCCTCGATGATTTCGCCGTGAGAGGGGATGAGCCGGACGATATCCGGAAGCTTCGACCATCGGCGCAACTGACGGGCGAGCACGACCGTGTCCTTCACCAACGCCCGTTTGACGACGCGCGGCACCTGGGGCTCCTTGACCCCGAAGTCGAACAGGCGCGCCATCAACTTGGCGCCCAGACCGTGCGGGTTGCGGAGGTTGGCGACGATGTCGTTGACGATGAGGGTGGTCGCGCCCTTGCGCCGCACGATGAGCGCAGCCTCCGCCTGGCCAGTCCCGCCGACGGTGATGAAGTCAACGTCACTGTCCTTCAGGACGTCGCGCGTCGCATCAACCGGCACCGCCTCGCTGACGCTGTCCTTCGCGCCGGCAGGACACAGCACCTTGAGGCCGGGATAGCGTTTCTTCCAGGCCGGCGCGTCGAGCCGATGGTGACCGTTGGGGACGATCAGGAAAGTGGGCTTACCCACCGCTTCGACCTCTCGCATCCCGGCCTCGTCGAGCGCGATCGCGCTGAAGATGGCACTCCGGTTGCCGCTGAGGCCGACCACCGTCATGCGCCGGGGGAAGTTGCCAAGCGGCATCGGGATTTCGCCCTCGACGGTGACGATGCGGTCGTCGACCGTCCTCACCCGCCCGCGCGGCAGGATGGTCCATTCTTGGTTGAGCTTCGCCACCGCGAAGCCCAACGCATCAGATGTGGATCGGCTTCCCGGTGACCGCCATCGCTGCTTCCTTCAGCGCTTCCTCGTGCGTCGGGTGGGCGTGGCAGGTGTAGGCGATGTCCTCGCTGGTCGCGCCGAACTCCATCGCCAGCGCGGCCTCGCCGATCATCGTGCCTGCGACCGAGGCAATGATCCAGACGCCGAGCACGCGGTCGGACTTGGCGTCGGCGATGACCTTCACGAAGCCGTCGGGCTCGCGGTTGGTCTTGGCGCGGCTGTTGGCCATCATCGGGAACTTGCCGACCTTGATCTCGCCGTCCTTCTTAGCCTCTTCCTCGGTAAGGCCGACGCCAGCGATCTCGGGCATGGTGTAGACGACAGACGGGATCACATTGTGGTTCACGATGCCGGTCTCGCCGGCGATGTTCTCGGCGACCGCGATGCCTTCGTCCTCGGCCTTGTGGGCGAGCATCGGGCCCGGGATGACGTCGCCGATGGCCCAGACGCCCGGCACCTTGGTGCGGAAGTCGTGGTCGGTTTCGACCTGCCCGCGCTGATTGGCCTGGAGGCCTGCCTTGTCGAGCGCGAGGCCTTCGGTGTTCGGCATTCGGCCGATCGAGACGAGGACTACGTCCGCCTCGATCGTCTCGGCAGCGCCGCCGGCGGCGGGCTCGACGGTCAGGGTGACCGTGTCGCCGTTGCGATCGGCCTTGGTGACCTTTGTCGAAAGGCGGAACTCAAAGCCCTGCTTCTTGAAGATCTTGTTGGCTTCCTTGCGCACGTCGCCGTCAAAGCCGGGGAGGATTTGGTCGAGGAACTCGACGACCGTGACTTGCGCTCCAAGGCGCCGCCAGACCGATCCGAGCTCGAGCCCTATCACGCCGCCGCCAATGACGACCATGCGCTTGGGCACCTCGGCGAGTTCGAGCGCGCCGGTGGAATCGACGATCCGCTCCTGGTCGATGTTGATTCCGGGAAGCGGCGTCACCGACGAGCCGGTGGCGATGACGATGTTCTTCGCGCGGACGGTGCGGTCGCCGACCTTGACCGTGTCGGCGCTTTCGAAGCTCGCGCGGCCCTTCAGCCACTCGACCTTGTTCTTTTTGAACAGGAACTCGATGCCCTGCGTAAGGCCCTTCACCGCCTCAAGGCGGGTCGCGTGCATCTGGCCGAGGTCGAGTTCGACGTTGCCGGGCTTCACGCCCCACTTGGCGAGGGTGCCGTGCGCAGCTTCCTCGTACAGCTCCGAGGCGTGGAGCAGCGCCTTGGAGGGGATGCAGCCGACGTTGAGACAGGTCCCGCCGAGCGTCTCGCGGCTTTCCGCGCAGGCGGTCTTGAGGCCGAGCTGCGCGGCCCGGATCGCGGCAACATAGCCACCGGGGCCGGCGCCAATCACCAACACGTCAAAATCATAGCCCTCGGCCATTAAAAGCTCCGCTGATTGGATTTGCTGCGCGACTTAGGGGGGCGGGTGCGGTGCCGCAAGTAACGTGCGTTTAAGTCTTCGGCGTTAGCGCTGCCACCGCCGGAGTGGGAAGCGGTGTGTAGTGATTGGTTCAGTTGCGTCTGATTGCCGGCCATGGCTGTTGATCGATGCGTCGAGTGAATGTGTCCTGAGGTTCGCGGCGACGGCCGCGTCGGGCCGACCGCGAATTGCAAACGTCCACGAAGTCGAGATCGCCGGCGTTCCGACATTCACCGACGCGCTCCAGCGGTTCGAACGCGAGCACGGCGTGCCGCTGAACGGCTTGCAATGCGCGATGGCGATCGCCGGCGCGTCGAGCGGGGAGACCATCTCGCTCGTTCGATCGCGATGGACGATCAGCCGCGCGGGCCCTGCAGGCCGTGTTCGGAAAGCAGCCGGTGATCCTTAACGACGTCGCAGCTCGTGCATGGGCGACGCGGTCCGGCACGGCGAACATCCAGCAGCTGCGCGGAGTCGGAAGCCCGAGCTTCAGCTGCCCCGGACGCTAGGCGATGATCATGGTCGAGGAAGGCGTGGGTGCGGCAATCGTCGACGTCAATCGGGATGCGGGCGTGCGGGTACTCGAAACCGAGGCTGGGCACATGGATTTCTCGCCCGCCAACGAGCGCGAGGAGCGGCTTGCAAAGTCCGTCCGCGGAGTGCCAGTGGTCACCTGGGAGATGATCCTGATGCTCGACCGGCACGATCCGGTGTGGAACCAGGCCTGCCCCGACCTGCTCGAAACGGAGCGTCCGCGCCTGATCTCAGGGCTGCTCGGCCGCTTCGCGATCAACATGATGCACGGCTTCGGCGTCTGGCAGGGAATGATGATCACCGGCTCACGGGCCGGGCGGATGCTCGAGGCGGGCAGCCGCGTCTATTTCGAATCCGCTTTTGCGACCCGCCGCAACTTCACCCGCCTGATCATCGGCACGCCCGTGTGGCGCATGGAACAGCATGAGGCAGTGCTGACCGGCGCAGCCGAGTGTTTCGCGCACGACCACAGCGCGAGGTTCAGCGCCGCGGCCTAGAGATCGATCAGGAGACGGGTCGGATCCTCGATCGCTTCCTTGACGCGCACCAAATAGGTCACCGCCTCGCGCCCATCGATGATGCGATGGTCGTAGGACAGCGCGAGATACATCATCGGGCGGGCGACGATCTGACCGTCCTTTACCACCGGCCGCTCCTCAATCCGGTGCATTCCGAGCACGGCCGACTGCGGCGGGTTGATGATCGGGGTCGACAGCAGCGAGCCGAACACGCCGCCGTTTGAGATGGTGAAGGTGCCGCCCTGCATGTCTTCGATGCCGAGCGTGCCTTCCTTGGCGCGCTTGCCGAAGTCGGCGATCGTCTTCTCGATCTCGGCAAAGCTCATGCGGTCGGCGTTGCGAACGACCGGAACGACGAGGCCCTTGGGCGCCGACACCGCGACCGAGACATCGAGATAATCGTGATAGACGATCTCGTCGCCGTCGAGGCTGGCGTTGACCGACGGGACGTCGCGCGCGGCGAGCGCGCAGGCCTTCACGAAGAAGCCCATGAAGCCGAGGCGAATGCCGTGCTTCTTTTCGAACAGGTCCTTGTAGCGGGCACGGGCGTCGATGACGGCCGACATGTCGACGTCGTTGAACGTCGTCAGCATCGCCGCCGTGTTCTGCGCGTCCTTGAGGCGCTTCGCGATCGTCTGCCGTAGTCGCGACATCTTCACGCGCTCTTCGCGGCGCTCGCCGGCAGCGGCGGGCGCCTTTGGCTGGGCCGGAGCGGGAGCAGCCGCCGGCCCTGACGGCGCCTTCGCTTCCGCTGCGGGCTGCGCCTTTTGCGACTGCGCCGCGGCAATCACGTCGTCCTTGGTGAGCCGTCCATCCTTGCCGGTGCCGCGGATGCTCGTGGGATCCACGTGATATTCGAGGACCGCGCGGCGCACCGCGGGTGACAGCGTCGTGACGTGGTCTTCCTCCGCCTCGGCGACGGGCGCAGTGGTATCGCCTTTCAGCGCGGGCGTTTCTCCAGCGCCGGCGGGATTGGTCGTCGCCTCGGCCGCAGCCACTGCCGGAGCCGCGGCTGCGGCTGCGGGAGCCGGTGCTGCAGCGGCGCCCGCGGTAGCGCTCTCGTCGATGCGGGCGATCACGGCGCCGACGGCGACATTGTCGCCTTCCTGCGCCAGCTGCTCGGTGAGCACGCCGGCGACGGGCGACGGCACCTCGACGCTGACCTTATCGGTTTCGAGGCTCGCGATCGGTTCGTCGACCTTCACCGCTTCGCCGGGCTTCTTCAGCCACTCGGCGAGCGTTCCTTCGGTGATCGATTCCCCGAGTGCCGGGACCTGGACGTCAGTGGCCATTTCTACCCTTTATTGCGCCGCAACAGCGTCTGAGGGGCTGCTATGACCCAGCGCGGCGGCAATCAAGGCCGCCTGCTCGGCGGCGTGTCGTTTGGCGAGCCCCGTTGCCGGCGAAGCGCCGGGGTCTCGGCCCGCATATTGGGGCCGCATGCCCGCAAAGCCCGCCTCCGCAAGGCACTGCTCGATCAGCGGCTCGACGAAGAACCAGGCGCCGTTGTTCCGCGGTTCTTCCTGCGCCCAAATGACGTCCTTGAGGTTCGGCATCGCCTGCAGGCGCTTTACCAGCGGCTCGGACGGGAACGGATAGATTTGCTCGATGCGCACGATCTCGACGCCAAGGTCCCCCCCGGCATCGCGCGCCTCCATCAGATCGTACGAAAGCTTGCCCGAGCAGAGCACCAGGCGCTGCGTCTCGCCGGTCGCGGGCGGATTGAGGTCGGAGAGGATCCGGCGGAAGTGGCTCTCGCCGGTGAAGTCAGCCGTGGTCGACACAGCCAGCTTGTGCCGGAGCAGCGACTTCGGCGTCATCATGATCAGCGGCTTGCGGAACCCGCGCCGCATCTGCCGCCGGAGGATGTGGAAGTAATTGGCCGGGGTCGTGCAGTTGGCGACCTGGAGATTGTCCTCGGCGCAGAGCTGGAGGTAGCGCTCGAGCCGCGCCGAGCTGTGCTCGGGGCCCTGCCCTTCGAAACCGTGCGGAAGGAGCATGACGAGCCCGCTCGCGCGCAGCCATTTCGCTTCACCGGCAGCGATGAATTGGTCGATGATGCTCTGCGCGCCGTTCGCGAAATCGCCGAACTGAGCTTCCCAAAGAACGAGCGTCTTCGGGTCCGCGAGCGAATAGCCATATTCGAAGCCGAGCACGCCGAACTCAGACAGCGGACTGTCGCGGACCTCGAAACGGCCGCCCTCGACGTGACACAGCGGGATATACTTTTCGCCGCTCTGCTGATCGACCCAGACGGCGTGGCGCTGGCTGAAGGTGCCGCGGCCGCTGTCCTGGCCGGAGAGGCGAACGCCCTTCCCTTCGGTTAGCAGGCTTCCGAACGCGAGCGCCTCGGCGGTGGCCCAATCGAAGCCCTCGCCGCTGTCGAACATCGCCTTCTTCGCATCGAGGATGCGCTGAAGCGTCTTGTGGATGTGGAAGCCCTCGGGGACGGTGGTGAGTAGCTTGCCGAGATAATCGACCTCGTCGTCCTTCAGCGCCGTCTCGATGTTGCGGCGGCCGAGCACCGGCTCGTTCGGACGCGCGAGGCCGGCCCAGCGGCCCTCGAACCAGTCGGCCTTGTTGGGCAGGTAGGAGGTGGCGGCGGCGAACTCTTCTTCCAGATGCGCGACATAGTCGGCCATCGTCTTGTCGATCCATGCCTGGTCGACGACGCCTTCCTTGATCAGCCGCTGCGCGTAAATCTCGCTGATCGGCGGGTGTTTCTTGATCGCCGCGTACATCAGCGGCTGGGTGAAGCTCGGCTCGTCGCCCTCGTTGTGGCCGAAGCGGCGATAGCACCACATGTCGATCACGATGTCGCGGTTGAACCGCTGGCGGAACTCGGTCGCGAGCTTGCAGCAGAAGGTGACCGCTTCGGGATCGTCGCCGTTGACGTGAAGGATCGGCGCCTGGATGCCCTTTGCGACGTCCGACGGATAGGGCGAGGAGCGGCCGAACTGCGGGCTGGTCGTGAAGCCGACCTGGTTGTTGATGATGAAATGGATGGTGCCGCCGGTGCCGTAGCCCGGCAGGCCGGAGAAGCTGAGGCACTCCCAGACGACGCCCTGGCCGGCAAAGGCGGCATCGCCGTGTAGAAGCATCGGCAGGACCTTGTCGCCCTGCGGGTCGCCCTTGATTGTCTGCACCGCGCGCGTCTTGCCGAGGACAACGGGGTCGACGGCCTCGAGGTGCGACGGGTTGGGCAAGAGCGACAAGTGCACCTTGATCCCGTCGAACTCACGGTCCGACGAAGTGCCGAGGTGGTATTTTACGTCGCCCGAGCCGCCGACGTCGGCCGGGTTGGTCGCACCGCCCGCGAACTCGTTGAAGAGTGCCCGGTACGGCTTGCCCATGACATTGGTGAGGACGTTCAGCCGGCCGCGGTGGGCCATGCCGAGGTCGATCTCCTCGACGCCGGCAAGCCCTGCATATTTTATCACCGCTTCGAGCGCGGGAACGGCGCTCTCGCCGCCGTCGAGCCCGAAGCGCTTGGTGCCGACATATTTGCGGGCGAGGAACTTCTCCCACTGCTCCGCGAAGATCACCTTGGCGAGGATCGACTGCTTGCCCTCGGGCGTGAACCGGACCGTGTCCTCGGGCTTCTCGATCCGTTCCTGGATGAAGCGCCGCTCCTCCACGTCCGAGATGTGCATGTACTCGAAGCCGATGTGGCCGCAGTAGCTGTCCTGAAGCACGCGCGTGATCTGGCGCACGCTCGCCTGCTCGAAGCCGAGCGTCCCGAAGAGAAAGATCGGGCGATCGAGATCGGTGCTGGTGAACCCGTGATAGGCCGGCGTGAGGTCCGGCGGCACGTCCATGCGCGACAGTCCGAGCGGATCGAGCCGGGCCGCGAGATGGCCGCGCACGCGATAGGTGCGGATGAGCATCATCGCGCGAACCGAATCCTGGGCGGCACGGCGGACCTCGTCGGGGCTGGCGCCTGACGCAGCCGCCTGCTCGGCGGCCGCCTTCCTGACCTTCTCGATCGTCGCCTGGGTCGGATCGAGGCCTAGGTTCAGCTCGTCGAGCTGCTCGACAGGCCAGTTCGGCCGCGCCCAGCTGGGACCCGGCTCACACTCGAACATGAAGGCTTGATCGTCGGTCATGCTACTCCGTGCGGCCTAAGCGGTCGCCAGCAACTCCCTTAGCGTGGTGCCGAGCTCAGATGGGCTCGGCGAGACAGTGATTCCAGCCGCTTCCATCGCCGCGATCTTGCTTTCGGCGTCGCCCTTGCCGCCCGAGACGATCGCTCCGGCGTGGCCCATGCGGCGGCCCGGAGGCGCGGTGCGGCCGGCGATGAAACCGACGACCGGCTTCCTGCGGCCGCGCTTCGCCTCGTCGGCGAGGAACTGCGCCGCGTCTTCTTCGGCGCTGCCGCCGATCTCGCCGATCATGATGATCGACTTGGTCTCGTCGTCCGCGAGGAACATCTCGAGTACGTCGATGAACTCGGTTCCCTTCACCGGGTCACCGCCGATGCCGACCGCGGTGGTCTGGCCGAGGCCCTCGTTCGTCGTCTGAAACACCGCTTCGTAGGTGAGGGTGCCGGAGCGGCTGACGACGCCGACGCTGCCCTTCTTGAAGATATTGCCGGGCATGATCCCGATCTTGCATTCGTCGGGGGTGAGAACGCCCGGGCAGTTCGGCCCGATCAGCCGCGACTTCGAGCCCGACAGCGCGCGCTTCACGCGCACCATGTCAAGCACCGGAATACCCTCGGTGATGGCGACAATGAGCGGTACCTCGGCGTCAACCGCCTCGAGGATCGAGTCCGCGGCGAAGGGCGGCGGGACGTAGATCACCGACGCGGTCGCGCCCGTCTTCGCGACGGCCTCATGCACCGTATTGAAAACCGGCAGTCCGATATGCTCGCTACCGCCCTTCCCCGGCGTCACGCCGCCGACCATCTTGGTGCCGTAGGCGAGCGCCTGCTGCGTGTGGAAGGTGCCCGTTTCACCGGTCATCCCCTGGGTGATGACCTTGGTGTTGCGATCGACGAGAATGCTCATGCCACCGCCTCTTCGGCCAAGCTGTTGTCGATCTGCCTGCAGGCTTCGAGCAACTCCTTCACTGCGTCGACGCTGACGTTGAAATTGTCGCGCGCCTGGGCGTTGAGCTCGATCTCGACGATCTTCTCGACGCCGCCGGCGCCAATGATGCAGGGCACGCCGACATAGAGGTCGTTGACGCCGTACTGGCCGCTGAGGTGCGCCGCGCATGGAAGGACGCGCTTCTTGTCCTTCAGGAAGCTCTCTGCCATCGCGATCGCGCTGGTTGCCGGCGCATAATAGGCCGAGCCGGTTTTCAACAGAGCAACGATCTCGCCGCCGCCGCCGCGGGTGCGCTTCACGATCGCGTCGATCTTGTCCTGCGTCGACCAGCCCATCTTGATGAGGTCGGGAATCGGGATCCCGGCGACGGTCGAATATTCGACCACCGGGACCATCGTGTCGCCGTGACCGCCGAGCACAAAGGCGGTGACATCCTCGACGCTGACCTTGAACTCCTCGGCGAGGAAGGTGCGGAAGCGCGCGCTGTCGAGGACGCCGGCCATGCCGACGACGTTGTTGTGCGGAAGGCCGGAGAACTCACGAAGCGCCCAGACCATCGCGTCGAGCGGATTGGTGATGCAAATTACGAAGGCGTTGGGCGCGTGCTTGCGGATGCCCTCTCCGACCGCCTTCATCACCTTGAGGTTGATTCCGAGGAGGTCGTCGCGGCTCATGCCGGGCTTGCGCGGAACGCCGGCGGTGACGATGCACACGTCCGCGCCTTCGATATCGGCGTAGTCGGTGGTGCCCTTCAGGGTCGCGTCGAAGTCGTCGATCGGCCCCGCCTGCGCGATGTCGAGCGCCTTGCCGTCGGGAATGCCTTCGACGACGTCGAACAGGACGATGTCGCCAAGCTCACGCATCGCGGCGAGGTGGGCGAGGGTTCCGCCGATCATTCCGGCGCCGATCAGGGCGATCTTCTTGCGAGCCATGGGCTGGCCTTTACCTTTCTGTTTGTCCGGGCGGCGGTTCTGGGAGTCGCCGCCTCTCGCGGAGCGCGGCGCCCGATTAGCGGGGCAGCCTCATGGCCGCAACCGGACAGGCCGGGGGATGCGCAAGATTAAAAGGGGTTCACAATCTGGCGCTGCCGGCAACCCCGGCCTTCCAGCCTCGTTCTCCATGCAACCGCATTAGGAGAAGTTCATGTTGAAGTTAGTTCTCGCCATTGGCGCTGCCGCGACCGCGCTGAGCGCCGGGCCTGCGTTCGCGAAGCCGCATTACGATAATGGCAACCGCCACCACGGCCGCTCCTGCGCCGAATGGCGCCACGGGCATTGCGCCCGCTGGGACAATCACGGCTACCGTGTTTCGAGCGCCCGCCACGCCGCTTGGCGGAGTGGCTATCGCTTCGGGCCGCGTTATTCGTACACCGCATATGACGCGCTGCCGCGAACCTACGTCCAGCGCTACGACCTCAATCCCGATTATCGCTACGTCTATCGGGACAATTACATCTACGTCGTGAACCCGCGCACCTACGCGGTCGAGCGCATCATCGACGCACTGACCCACTAAGAACTCGTCTTAAGGGTCGAAGGAGGCCGCCGGCACCGCGTCGGCGGCCTTTTCTTATGCCGCCGCGGCGTGCTAGCGGCGCGTCCAAGCAAGGAGTTGTCGCTTGGCCGAATTCACGCTTCCCAAGAACAGCAAGATCACGAAGGGCCGCGAGTGGAAGCCCGAGGACGGCAAGCGGCTCAAGACGTTCAAGATCTACCGCTACGACCCGGACGGAAGCGCCAACCCGCGCTTCGATAAATATACCATCGACCTCGACAAGTGCGGGCCGATGGTCCTCGACGCCCTCATCAAGATCAAGAACGAGATCGACCCGACGCTGACCTTCCGCCGCTCGTGCCGCGAGGGGATCTGCGGGTCGTGCTCGATGAACATGGAAGGCCGCAACGGCCTCGCCTGCACCACGGCCATCGAGGATTTGAAGGGCGAGGTGCAGATCACGCCGCTTCCGCACATGGAGGTGGTGAAGGACCTCGTTCCCGACCTCACGCACGCCTACGCTCAATATGCGTCTATCCAGCCGTGGCTGAAGACGTCGAGTCCGGCGCCCTCGCGCGAGCGGCTGCAGTCGCCCGACGATCGCGAGAAGCTCGACGGGCTGTACGAGTGCATCCTCTGCTTCTGCTGCTCGACGAGCTGTCCGAGCTATTGGTGGAACTCCGACCGTTTCCTTGGGCCCGCCATCCTGCTCCAGGCCTACCGCTTCATCGCCGACAGCCGCGACGAGGCGACCGGCGAGCGGCTGAACGAGCTAGAGGATCCGTTCCGCCTCTACCGCTGCCACACGATCATGAACTGCGCGAACGTCTGTCCGAAGGGACTGAACCCGGCGAAAGCGATCGCCGAGACCAAGAAGCTGATTGCCGAACGGGTCGCGTGAGCGACGAAACCCGCCAGGACGAGCTGATGGAGGACGTCGGCGTCCCCACCGGGTCGACGCCCGACGCAGACAACCCCGGCTGGTACAGCTGGGGCGATTTCCCGCGCGGGAGCTTCGCGGCGGCGACGGGCCGACTTCTGTTCAAACCCGACGGCCCCGGCCGCGCGATCTGCAGAATCATCCCGACCGAGCAGCATATGAACATGGGCGGCTCGCTGCATGGCGGCTCGGTGATGAGCTTCATCGACATGTCGATGTTTGCCGGCGGCCTCTGCGCGGGAATGGAGCGCGGGCATTATGTGACGCTTGACCTGACCACGCATTTCCTTGCGCGCGGGAAGCCGGGCTCGCCGCTCGACGCGCATGTCGAGCTGGTGAAGCAGACGCGCGGGCATGCGTTCCTCCAGGGCGTCGTCCGCCAGAACGACCAGCCCTGCTACAGCTTCAGCGGCACGTTGAAGCGCATCCGCGAGCGAAACGCGCCCGCCACATGATCGCACCGGTTCGCGCGGCTTACGACGAGCTGGTCGCCGCGCACGAACTGAAACCCGACCCCGCGCAGGAGCGCGCGGTGGCGGCGCTGGATCGGCTCGCAAGCAGCATCGGGAACAGCGGGAACATGTTCTCCCGGCTGTTCGGCCGGCGAGACGAAGGACCGACGGGCGTCTATTTGTGGGGAGGCGTCGGGCGCGGGAAATCCATGCTGATGGACCTCGCCTTCGACCATATCGACGTCGAGCCGAAGCGCCGCGTGCACTTCCACGAATTCATGCTCGAGACCCACGGACGCCTCCGGCAAGCGCGTGAGCGGCACGAGGGCGATCCCATCGAACCCGTCGCCGAGGAAATTGCGTCCCAGGCCAGGCTCCTCTGCTTCGACGAGATGCAGGTGACGAACCCCGCTGACGCCATGATCCTGTCCCGGCTCTTCGGAAAGCTGATCGAGGAAGGCGTGAAGGTCGTCACTACGTCCAACCGGCCGCCGCAGGACCTGTACAAGGACGGGCTCAACCGCGAGCTGTTTGTGCCGTTCATCCAGCTGCTGGAGCGAAGGATGCTGGTTGTCCCCGTCGACGGCCCGACCGACTACAGGCTGGAGCGCCTGACCGGGGTGGAGGTGTGGCACGTGCCCAACGGGCCGGAAGCGACTGCCGACCTCTCCCGCGCTTTCTTCCAGCTCACCGACTATCCGGTCGAGGACCGGGCCAAGGTGCCGACCGAAGAGCTGGATGTCGGCGGCGGCCGCAAGCTCCACGTGCCGAAGAGCCTAAAGGGCGTCGCCGTCTTCTCGTTCAAGCGTCTTTGCGGAGAGCCGCGCGGCGCGGCCGACTATCTCGCGATCGCCAGGCGCTATCACACGGTGATCATCGTTGGCATTCCGGTGATGGGGCCCGACATGCGCAACGAGGCGGCGCGCTTCGTCACGCTGATCGACGCGCTGTACGAGCATAAGGTAAAGCTGCTGGCCGCCGCGGACGCCGAGCCCGCCGGGCTTTACCCGGCAGGCGATGGCAGCTTCGAATTCCAGCGCACCGTCAGCCGGCTCGAGGAAATGCGCAGCGCCGAATATCTGGCGCAGGGCCACGGCACGACTTAGCTGTCCTCGAAAGCTTGAAGAGCTTGACGCTCGACGGGTGGTCGGTAGCTTAGCGCAACTCATCGCCCGAAGAGGATATTTCATGCGTCTTGCGCTCGGACTTCTGCTTGCCTGCGCCGCCGCGACCGCCGTCGCCGCGACGGACCCGCGAACCGTACCGACGCAATTGCCGCCGGCCTGGCAGGCGAAGACGCGCGCCGTCTTCAAGCAGGCGATCGAGATTCCCTCGGTGCACAACCGGGGCGAAACGCAGAAGATGGCGAAGCTGCTCGCCGATCAGTTCAGGTCGGCGGGCATTCCGGAAGCAGATATTCACGTCATGCCGTACGAGGCGCTGCCGGGGGACAATACCGTCGCGCTGATCGTCCGCTGGCGCTCGCCGCACGCGACGAAGAAGCCGATGCTCGTCCTCGGTCACATGGACGTGGTCGAGGCGAAGGCGTCGGATTGGAAGTTCGATCCGTTCGTTTTCCGCGAGGAAGGCGGCTATTTCCTCGGGCGCGGCACAAGCGACATGAAGAACGGCGACGTCGCCACCACGATGGCCGCGGTAAAGCTGATGTCGGAAGGGTTTAGGCCCGATCGCGACATCATCTTCTTCTACAGCGGCGATGAGGAGACGCGCGGCGTAGGAGCGACGCTCGGCTCGACCAAGTGGCGCAACCTCACGGAGGCCGAATTCGGCCTAAACGCCGACGGCGGCTGCGCCTCTTTCGACGAGCAATTCCGGCCGCTCGGCTGCGGCATCTCGATGGCCGAGAAGACCTTCCAGACCTATTTCCTGACCACGCACAATCCGGGCGGTCACAGCAGCAGGCCGCGTCCCGACAATGCGATCTACGACCTCGCCGACGCGCTGGAAAAAGTGCGCAGCTATCGCTTCCAGCCGATGCAGAACGAAGTCAGCCGCGCCTATTTCGAGGAGCGCGCCCGCCAGGAAGGCAACAGTAAGCTCGGGCAGCAAATCCGCGCCTGGCTGGAAAACCCGAACGACGGCGCTGCCGCCGACGCGATCGAAGCGAATCCGCTGGAGGTGGGCCTGACCCGCACCCGTTGCGTGGCGACCATGCTGAGCGGCGGGCACGCCGACAATGCGCTCCCGCAAAGTGCGACCGCGACCGTCAATTGCCGCATCTTTCCCGGCGTCCAGCCGCCGGCCGTGCAAGCCGAGCTCCAGAAGCTCGTCGGACCGAATGTCGAAGTGAAGCCGGACCCGAACTACATCGGCGTTCCGACGCCCGCTTCGTCTCCCCGTCCCGACGTCGTCAATGCCGTTACCAAGGCGATCCAGCACTTCCACGGCCCGGAGATGCACGTCTATCCCGAGATGTCGACGGGCGCGAGCGATGGATCCTTCTTCCGCGCTCAGGGCATACCCGTTTACGACATCGACGGCAGCTGGGGCATTTCTCCGCTGGATGAGCGCGCGCACGGCCTGGACGAACGTATCCCGGTGCGGGCGATGTACGACGACGTGCTCTATTGGGAGATGATCTTCAAATCGCTGGCGGGTTAAGCGGTCCCCGCCGCTGCCTTGAGCACCTCTTGGGCGTGGCCGGGCACCTTCACCTTGCGCCACGCCTTGAGCACCCGTCCGTCCGCGCCGATCAAATAGGTGGCACGTTCCATGCCCATATATTTGCGGCCGTACATGGACTTCTCGACCCATGTTCCGAAGGCGTCAGAGATGCGGCCGTCCTCGTCCGAGGCGAGCGGAACCGCCAGTTCGTACTTGTCGATGAACTTCTCATGCTTCTTCATGGAGTCGCGGGAAACGCCGACGACCTTCGCGCCGGCCTTGTCGAAATCGCCGGCAAGAGCGGTGAAGTCCTGCGCCTCACGGGTGCAGCCTGAAGTGTCGTCCTTGGGATAGAAATAGAGAACGAGCGGCTGGCCCGGAGCGCTGAGGTCGATGCTGCTCCCGTCGCTTGAAGTGACGGTGATTGCCGGTGCCTTGTCGCCTTCGTTGATCATCACGACCCCTCTTTGATGCTGGTCCAGAGCTCGGAGATGCACTGCCGTGCCGCGTCGTGCTCGGCAAGAAGCTCGTCCCAGCTGGCGGCGCCGCATGCCTCCGCAACGAGCTGCCACGTCTCGGCGGTGGGCTTCACGTCCGCCGGGGCGACGAGGCGCATCATGACCAGCATTCTCGATAGCAACTTTAGCGCATCGACAACATTTGCCGAAACCAAAGAATCGGCGGCGAGCACCTCGAGCGCGTCTTCAAGCCGTGTGTTCAGCCCGACATGGGTCGTCAGCTGCAGCACGTGGGTCGCGAACTCCAGGTCGACGAGACCGCCGGGCCCGAGCTTGACGTCGATCGGGCCGCGCGCGGGCTTGTGCCGCTCCATGTCGGCACGCATCTTTGCGGCGTCGGAGATCACCTTCGCACGGTCGCGCGGCATGCGGAGGATGTCGTCGACCATCGCTTCGACCCGGGCCCGCACGTCCGCCGTGCCGAAGACAGGCCTCGCGCGGCAAAGGGCCATATGCTCCCACGTCCAGGCTTCGTTGCGCTGATATTGCTCGAACGCATCGAGCGAGACGACCAGCATCCCCTTGGCGCCGCCGGGGCGCAGCCGTGCGTCGATGTCGTACAGCGGCCCCGATGCGGTCGGGACGCTCAGCGCCGCGGTCATCCTGCTCGCGAGACGGTTAAAATAATCGTTGGGGCCGAGCGGCTTGCGTCCATCGGAACCGCCGTCCGAACCGGCCGTATGCAAATAGATCACGTCGAGATCGGACGCGTGGGTGAGCGAGTGGCCTCCGAAGCGACCGAGGCCCAGGACGACCAGCTCGCCGTTCGGGAATCTCCCATGGGCGGTCTGGAATTCACTTTGGGCGGCGCATCCAAGCGCGATCAGCGCCCCTTCGGCCACCCGCGAATAGCCCTCCGTGACCTCGAGCGGGTCCCGCCGGCGGTCGATCAGCTGCACGCCGAGCGCGAAGCGGCGCTCGTTGACCAGCCGCCGCGCGCGGTCGAGCCCGACATCGTACGGCTGCCCGCTCATTGCGTCTGCGAGAAGGCTCGCGAACTCCTCGGCTGACGGCGGCATCGAGAAGCTCGACGCGTCGAACAGGCCTTCGAAGAGCTCGGGGCGGCGGCCAAGCTGGTCGGCGAGGACGGGTGCATGCGCAAGCACCGTCGCGAGCAGCTGAGCCAGCGGAGGCCGCGCTTCGAGCAGGCGGAAGAAGTTCACGCCGCTCGACAGCCGTTCCACGATGTCGCTCAGCCGGTTGAGGGCATGATCCGGGTGAGCGCCGGCCGCAATCGCAGACAGCAATGCCGGCAGCATCGCCTCGAACGCCTGCCGCGCTGCCGGAGACCGCAGCGACCGCGCCTTTCCGGACCGCCAGTTCGCGACATGGCGCGCAGCCGCTTCGGGGTCGGTGAAGCCGAGACGTTCCAGCTCCGTCCGAAGAAGGTCTGGATCGTTCGAGAGCGCGCTCCGCTCATCGGGCGCGAGGCTGTCGAAGATCCGGCCCGTCCGCTCGGCGTGGTGCCGCAGCTCCTCGAGCAAATCGGCGCCGCTGGGAAGACCGTGAAGCTCCGCGACATTGTCGAGCGCGGCCGGGCTTGCCGGAAGCAAATGCGTCTGCGCGTCCTCGACCATCTGCACCCGGTGCTCGACGGTTCTCAGCAAGCGGTATGCGGACGCGAGTTCGTCCGCCATCGCTGCCTCGATCCGCCCGGCCGCGAGCAGCGCCTGGATCGCATCGAGGGTCGCGCGCGGACGGACCGATGAATCGCGGCCGCCGTGGATCATCTGCTGGATCTGCACGAAGAACTCGACTTCGCGAATTCCGCCGCGCCCGCGCTTCAGGTCGTAGCCGGGCCCGATCTGCGAGCCTTGCGCGAAATGGTCGCGAATTCGCGCGGAGATTTGCCGCACTTCTTCGATCACCCCGAAGTCGAGCGAGCGCCTCCACACGAACGGCTGGATCGAATCGAGGAATCGCTGGCCGAGGGCGCAATCGCCAGCCGCCGCACGGGCACGGATGAAGGCCGCGCGTTCCCACGGGAGCGCGCTCGATTCATAATGCGAGATGGCCGCATCGACGGGCAGCGCGATTGGAGTCACTTCGGGGGACGGCCGCAGCCGCAAGTCGACCCGCTGGACATAGCCGTCTTCGGTGCGTTTCTGCAGAAGCTCGATGATCCGGCGCCCGATCCGTACAGCCGCCTCACCGGGGTCGTCGCGCGGACGGCGCGGGAGCGTCGCGGGGTCAAACAGCAGGAGTAGGTCGACGTCGGAAGAATAATTGAGCTCGCTGCTGCCGAGCTTGCCCATGGCGATGACGGCAAACCCTGTAGGGACGGCATCGGGCACGCGCTCGCGGATCGCGGCATCGACGGCCTGGTCGATCGCGCTATCCGCAAAGTCGGAAAGAAGCGCCGTTACCTGCTCGAGGGGCAACTCCCCTGCGAGGTCGCCGAGCGCAACGGCGAGTGCCAGTCCGTGCCGCTGCCTGCGCAATCGAGTGCCAATCGGCAGGTCCGGCGCAGCTCCAAGCGCGAGCGTGGCCGCCGCGGCCGCGCCCTCCTCGACGAACGTTCGCAGGACGTCCGGATTCGCCGACATTGCATCGCGCAAGAATGGCGAGTGATCGCGCGCGCGGACGACTGCGTCCTCGCGCAAAGCGCTCGCTTCTCCGTCAGCGCGACTCATCTTGGCCTTTCACCTGCGTTATCCGCACAGGTACGAAACTTCCCCGCGCGTCCGGTCGTTTGCAATCCCGATGAAGCTGGAGCCAGAAGCCATTTCAGGATCGGACGTCAACGCGATGGATCGCCGCATCATCCGCGTCGAAACGCCGACGTCGCACGCGGGGATCACGGCCGCGCTGCGCCGCGCCTTCGAAGCTGCGGCGTCGGAGCCGTGCGACCGGGATTTCGCAGAGCTTCTGCGCAAGCTGAACTGACCGTCTGCAATTTCGAACCGAGTCCTGCCTTTCGCAGGAGCGCGCTTATTCGTGATCGCGGCTGAGGTCGTCGACTTCGCCCATGATAGTCTGCAGCGCCGACTTGTCGGGATCCGTCTTGTGCTGCCGGCGTGAGGGCAGCTTGCCGCTCGACAGCAGCTGTTCGAGCGCGACTCGCCCGCGGGCGACGCGGCTCTTGATCGTTCCCACGGCGCAGCCGCAGATCTCGGCCGCTTCCTCATAGGCGAAGCCGCCGGCGCCGACGAGGATCAGCGCTTCACGCTGGGGCTGCGGCAGGTGCATCAGCGCCCGCTGCATGTCGCCGAGCTCGATATGCCGGTCCTGACTGGCAGGGGCCGCGAGGATCTTCGAGGCGGTGATGTCATCCCATTCGCCCTTGAACCGCGCGCGCCGCATCTGGCTGAGGAACAGGTTGCGAAGAATGATGAAGGTCCAGGCGCGCATGTTGGTGCCTGCCTGGAAGCGCTTGCGGGCCGCCCAGGCCTTGAGCAGCGTTTCCTGGACGAGATCGTCCGCGAGGTCGCGGCTGCCCGACAGCGAGCGGCCGAAGGCGCGCAAGTGCGGGATGACAGCGGCGAGCTGTTCCTTGAATTCCGGATCCGACAGCGGGACCGGCTCGGCCGAGGCGCTTGCTGGTCGTTCCTGTTCGCGAGCTTCTGTCAAACTAGACCCCACCCTGTACCCGCGTGCGGTCTTGGCCGCGCGCGCTTAGATCGAACATGAACGATGGCTGTGACAGGAGGTAGGTGCTCAGTGCGACCCGACCAAGAAGATCACCGCAAAAATAATGATCACCAGCAGCGTGCCGAACACCAGGACATTTCGCGCCACCCCCGGAGTGGAGCCTGCGCGCGCCTCCGTCGTCGTTTCGACGATCGAAGGTTCGGAATGCCTTGGGTCAGCCATATACTCTCGTCACGAATTCACCGTTCCCCCGGCCAACGCGCCGAGTCCGCCGGTGTTCCCGAGTCTCAGGCTGCGGGAACAGTGGCGGCGTCGAAAAACAGCGCCTGCGCGATGGCCGCTTTCACGGTCGAACGCTGGAACGGCTTCGTGATGAGGAAGGTGGGTTCCGGCCGGGTGCCGGTCAGCAGGCGTTCCGGGAACGCCGTGATGAAGATCACCGGGACCGAGAATTCGGCGAGGATGTCCTTCACCGCGTCGATTCCGCTCGAATCGTCGGCGAGCTGGATGTCGGCGAGCACGAGGCCCGGCGGGTGCTGGCGCGCCTGGGCAACCGCTTCGTCGCGAGTGACGGCGACGCCCGTGACATTATGGCCGAGGTCGCGGACGATCGTTTCGATATCCATCGCGATGATCGGCTCGTCCTCGATGATCAGCACATCGGCGAGGGTCTGACGTTCGATTTCCTCGAGCGCCTCGGCGACGAGCGAATCCACGTCAGCGGGGCTGACGTCGATGAGGTAGCCGGTGTCCTCCGAAGAGAACCCCTCGAGCGCCGTCAGCAACAGCGCCTGCCGCGAGAGCGGCGTGATTCGCGACAGCCGCGCATGAGCGATGCCTTCCGCGCCTACGGGGCTCTTCGACGGCTCCTCCCCTTCCTCGACATTTGCGGTCGACCAGATGGCGTGAAAGGTCTTGTAGAGACCGAGACGCGGATCGACGTCGCGGGGGAATTCATCCGGCTTGGCGACGATGGCTTCCAAAGTCGCGCGAACGAAAGCGTCGCCGTGCGCTTGGCTGCCGGTGAGGGCGCGCGCATAGCGGCGCAGGAATGGCAGGTGGGGGGCAAGTTCCTGGCCAAGGGACATGATGGTTTAAACTCCCTCGAGATGTTGTTTGCGCCGTCTTTGGCGGCGCGCCTTGATTGTTTCAACCCTGCAAGGACCATCTGTTGCGTCGCCGCACCGCCCCCCAGAGAAGTAGTTCGCGGTGTGGAACCAAGCACCGGCCATTTGGTTTCCCACGGCGAGACCGGCGCCCGCGGATTATCAGCCGCGCGGTGACCGGCCTGTTGCGTATCGAAGCGGGGCATCGAAATTGAAGCCGTTGCCTTGCACTGTGAGATTAGTATGAGCGCGCCCGTGGACCCGCGCAGGGGGATGACCAGTTGAGTGCCAAGAAGGAAAGCAAGACGGAGGGAACCGGAGATCCCGGGCACTCGAAGAAGTCAAAGCCTTCCGACCGTGCAGCTCGGAAAGGCGACCTCGGGCGGGCCCTGCGTTCCGTGTATGACGACACCTTGCGTGAACCGGTTCCGGACGATTTCACGAGCCTCATCGGCAAACTTATCTGACATCGTCGAGGTCGCGCGATGACCGCGGCTGAGCGCTTTGCGCGTCTCCCGACGGGCGCCAAACTGCTTCTCATCCTGTCGGCTGTGCTTCTGCCGATCGGAATCGCCCTCGTCTGGCTTGGCCAGAGCGGCATTCAGCAGGCCGACGACGCGCTGAAAGGGCGGTCGGAAGATCAGTCCAGAGCGGCTGGCCAGGGAATCCAGAGCCTGATCGCCCGCGACGCACTTGCGCTGCGTATCGCCGCGAATGGCGCGCTGGCGTCGGGGACGGACGGCGCATGCGATCGCGCCCAACGATCTCTGACGATCGCTCCCGGAGTGGCTCAAAGCTTCGAACTGGAATCTCCAGACGGCAAGCCGATCTGCTCGGCCGGAACGGTCGGAGAGACCGGCGCCCTGCCGACAACGCCGCCCGGGGTGATCCAAGTGCAGATTGCACCCACGCTCGATTCGGTTGCGATTCGCGTCGGCGTAGTCGACGGCATGGCCACCGCGCTCGTGCCCGTCGCAGAGCTTCGCACGGCCGCGCTGGAGCCGCCCGGCGATATCGACAGCGTGGTGCTTCACGACGGCACGCGCGAACTCCGGGTCGTCAATCCGCAGGCGGATCCGACTACCAACGTCCGGTTCACGGAATGGCGTATCGGGAGCGGATCCCTGTTCGCGCGGATTGGCGCCGCCGAGGAGAAAATCACCACCCATGACCGGCTCGTGCTTCTGCTTCCGGTGCTGATGTGGGTTGTCGCCACGCTGGTGACATGGCTGATCGTCAGCCGCCTGCTGATCCGGCCGCTCAAGCGCCTGGAAAGCACGGTCATCAACTACACGCCGGGCGCCCCGCTCGATCTGCCCAGCAAGCTTGGCCCCTCCGCAGAGATCCAGGAACTGCGCGACGCCTTCGCCCGCGCCGTGGCACGGGTCGAGGAATCGGACGCCGAGATCACCGGCGCGCTCGAAGGCCAGCGGCGGCTCGTCCGTGAGGTGCATCATCGCGTCAAGAACAACCTCCAGGTCGTTGCCTCGCTCCTCAACATCCACGGCCGCAGCGCGACCGCGCCCGAAGCTCGCTCTGCCTATGCGGGAATCAGCCGGCGCGTCGGCGCGCTGTCGATCGTCCATCGCAACCATTTCGCGGAAATGGAGGAGAATCGCGGGATCGCGATGCGGCCGCTCATCACCGAGCTCGCGGCGGAGCTTCGTGCGGGCGCGCCCGACGTAGCCCGGTCGCTTCGGATCGACCTTGACGTGGATACGGTCAACACGACTCAGGACGTGGCAGTCGCGATCGCCTTCCTGGTCACCGAGATCGTCGAGTTTGCGATGCTCCACTGCCCGAGCGACCCGATCGAAATTTCCTTGCGCAGGATGAGCGAACTCACGGCGAGGCTGACGATCAGCAGCCGCGTTTTGGTGCCGGAAGAGGATTCAGTCGGGGAGAAAGCGCAGTTCGAGCGCATCGTCGGCGGCCTCGCGAGACAGCTCCGATCGACGCTGGAACGCCAGCTTGGGAGATACAGCGTGGACCTGCCTGTTTTCCCGCTGGTGTAGCCAAGACCCTGAATCGTTACGGCGCTGACCAAAAAAGTGCATTTTTGTTGACTTTAGGCGGAACCCATCTGGGTGAGGGCCGTTATGCAATTCGGATAGTGACCTTTTGCCCCCCCGCTCTCGCTATCCGCTTAAATGGGCCCAGAACCGCCAACCCTCCCCCCCCCCGGTGGCGCTTCTGGGCCCTCTTCTGTTTGGGGTTCAGAGACTTTCGCGCTCACGACAGAGCCTGAGCGGGCGGCCTTCCGGGCTGCCCGCCAGTGCGTGATCCGAATGGCGAGAATGGCGAATTCATAGAGTCCGTAGAG
>Ga0105248_10001358_pt1 | contig 27287 bp, 21 predicted proteins | sample KBSS34metaG_FD_81524 | JGI IMG/M metagenome (GOLD analysis project Ga0105248, IMG submission 81524) | Switchgrass rhizosphere microbial communities from Kellogg Biological Station, Michigan, USA - KBS S3-4 metaG | ecosystem: Host-associated > Plants > Roots > Rhizosphere > Soil | place... | reverse complement strand
ATCAAAGAAGTCACCGATGCCTTGCAAACCGGCAAAGACATCGCCGGGCGGACAGAAAATTTTGACCTGGTCGGTCTTGATGGTTGTCTCACTTCAGCCGCAACTCCAACTTCTACTGTCGGCAAAGTTGCGGATGTAATAATTGCCTCGGAAACTCGAGAATATTCAGGCGACCAGAGCGTAGCCAGTGATCCGGGAGTGCGCAAAATGTCCGGCATGTCCACAGTGGATGCTTTGCAAAATCTGCTGGGGAAAGAGCCTCAAGACGGCATGGCAGTCGGACACGAAATATTGCAGCAATCACAGTTGAATTGTCCACCGGACGCAAACCTCTGTGGCGCCGACACTCTGGCCCTGATTGACACCAAAGAAGGCGCTCAATTTAACCAGGCATTATCCGAGTTTGGTTCTGCCCTGGCCAAAGCGTCACAAGATCAAGATACACGCGAGGCCATCGACAACATAATAGATCGTTCACCTGAGGTCAGTCATAGCGCAAGAGTCGACGAGCCAGATCTCGAATTGCGAGATTTAAAAGCCTTCGTTACAAACATACAACAGGCAATCGACAACGGCACCATCACTGATACGGACAATTCTTTGCACGATGCCGCAGCCAATACGATCATCGCGCAAGACAAATATGTTCCTGAACACTACAGCGTCGACTCAGTCACAGCACCTAACTTGGGATTGGACCAGTCACTCAATGGCCTGAGTGTTTTTCTTCCGGGAAATGATTATTCATTGAAAATTCCTGATTCAGATACTCGCTCAAAAACGGAAGACAGCGTTGACTCCTCCATCAGTCAGGTTGAAGGATTCAGTGCTGGTCTTGAGCAGTCAGGCAACGACCTAAAAAGTGGCGCTATCACGCCGGAAAAAGCGAGTGCGGACACAATCCAGAGAATCGACGGTCTGATCAAAACTTTACCCGATATTCACGGTCAACAATACGATGAAGCTACTGACGCATTGGCCAAAATATCGACATCACTTCTAATACAAAGTAGAAGCGGCACACTCGATGCCGATGCTTTGAACAAAGCTGCCATGGATGTTAAAACAGAAGTCTCGCAACCCTTGCAGGATAATCGCGATCAAATTGTCAATGACGCCTCAACCGGCGGTCTTACCTCTTTGTACAAAACTCAGCAAGCTGATGACCCTGCCGAAGGCTGGGAAAATTACATCAACGCTGTCCGAGTCCCTGAAGCTGCCCCTGCCCCTGATGTCGAAGCACCCGATGTCATCACGCCACCGGATTTGACTCTAAATCTCGACACACCTGGTTTCAATTATTCCGACAGTTTTTCCGAAGAATCCCTTTACACACCAACCAGCTTCCTTCCGGAGACCAACTTTTCGTCAGTCGACAGTTCGTCAACTGATAACTGGTCGCTGAACTACAGCTTTGATACCAGTTTCTCCGACTCCACAACACTCGGTTACGCAGGTGGCGGAGGCGCTTGGGACGAATATTTGACGGCCTCATACGGTGCTTACAGTGGTAGTTAGCGCCACGATACAGACACACAGGCGTAACTTTACGACCACGTAGCACCACTATTCTGACAGTATCGGAGATTGCAATGCGATGCAAATCTTCCATGAAGCCCAACTATTACCAACACCTAAAACGTCTCCCCACCTTCAAACAAGGACGGCACCGCCATGTTTTTTCGCCCAGAAGATCTTGAAAAACTTCAGGAAAAAAGTCAGACTCCTGATGTGATCAGCTCGGAATCCGCTGCCGCATATGCCCCCGGTACACAGGCACTGGCAGCCAGCGACACCAATCCGCAGCCATCGTCGGAACATCTGCCGACAGTTTCATTTTTTGACAGCACTTACTCTAATCCAACAGGCGATAACGCCAATTCTTATTTTGCCGCAGCCGCTTTTAACGATACTGCCGGGTTGACCACTCTAGAAACACCGCTCCCAGCTGACAGTGGCTCAAACCAACCACCTTCAACAAGCGGCGATCAAAGCCCAGTATCTGACTTCATATCAGAGCTAAAAATAGCATCGCTAGACCCAAGCAATCACGATGTTATCGACTGGATGATGGGGCATTCACCCGAGGAAAGCCCTAACGCCCCTGTTGACGAGCGGGTTCTCGAACAGCCCGACTTGAAGGTATTCGCTACCAATATTCAGCAAGCGATAGATTCAGGCGCCATTTCCGACAGCGGACATTATCTGCGGGACGCAGCCGCCAATACGATTAATGACCCGAGTGTCTTTGACGTATTTGAGAAATCTACAATAGTGGCGCCTGATGAAGAGCCACCAGCAGATGGCCCAGGAGTCTTTGATGTATTCGAGAAATCTCCGATGGTAACACCTGACGAGGCCTACGATTTCAGCACGCCAACGGATGTGACACCGAACTTCGACACACCCGGTTCCAACTATTCAGACGGTTTTTCCCAAGAGTCCCTTTACACGCCAACTAGTTTCCTTCCGGACAGCAACTTTCCGTCAATCGACAATTCGTCAACCGACAACTGGTCGTTAAACTATAGCTTTGATACCAGCTCTATGGACATAGGTTCTCCCAACTTCGCTAGCGGTGGTGGACAGTGGGACGAATATTGGACCGCCTCGTTCGGCGCCTACAGTGGAAGCTAAGTAAGTGCCCACTCCACAGTGTCGATATGGTGCGCGTAATGCAAGATGGGTTCACTGCTTTCAAAATCAAATCCATACTTTTGGCCCATGGTATTGATTTCGATTTTCGCTTCGCACTGCTGCAGAGGCCAGCGTATGTGATGCACATCGCCCCGGCGCACTGTGCCGTCGTGCACAAGCAAAAGACAATAACGCTCGGTTAGAAACTCATCGAGACTGCCCGGCAGGCTGGACATAATCTCGCCTGTCGGTCGGTAGCTGGCTTTAAATTTGTACTGCTCTTCGCCTTCATGCACGCGCACCGATTGATAATGAATCCAATCGCTATCTTTGTCCCTGGTCGACTTCATCAGAGCATTGTAGTAAGGCAGATGGAAGGTTCTATTAGCCACTTCGACGGCTACGAAGTTACTCGCATCCAGCGAAAAGAAATAGACACCTCCATGACCATTACGAGGGTCTTTGACATAGGTGCGCACATTCAGTTCGAAGAAGTTGGAAAGCCAGGGCACCGCCGGCAATATGCGCGGCCGCACATGTCGCATTGTGAAAGGCACGACGCCTACGTAGCAGTTGCCTTCGTAAGTATCGAGCTCAAGCTCATGAGGCACCAGTGCGCGCAGCTTGTTGAAAGGCACGACCCAGTGCGCAAACAGCAATTGATCCCAGCTCTGCCGCATCACCCATGGCTCGTTCGGATACGAGAACGGCCTGTGAAGCAGTTGTTTCAGTATTTCTTTTTCGCTGGCCACGGCTTAGCCGCCAGAGTCAATAATCTAGCTTACTTCGCCTGCACCGGCATGAGCAGGTATTTGTAGCTTTCGTCGCCGGCACCTTTGATGATAAGCGGCTTGAGCGCGCCGGTCATCTCCAGTTTGATTTCCTCATGACTCATGCGTTGCAGCACGTCGGTGAGGTAGCGCACGTTGACGGCCACGTCCAGGGGCTCGCCGGTAAACCCAATAGATACTTCTTCCTGAGCTTTACCAACGTCGGGCGTATTGGCACTGATCTGCACATTCTCAGCTTCGAAATGCAGCTTGACCAGGTGGGTGCGGTCGTCTGACATAACGGCCACACGCTCAATGGCCTGCATCAGCTCTTCGCGTTTGAACGTAGCCAGGTAGTTGTGGTCCTTGGGGAAGAGCTCCTGATAGCGAGGATAATCGCCTGAGATAAGACGGGTGGAGAGGAAATGACTTTCGGTCTCGAAAGTGATCTGGCCGTTAATCACGCCCATGCGCACTTCTTTGCTGCCGTCCTGGGTGTCCAGCACTTTGACGATTTCACCGCAGGCCTTGGCCGGGATGATGGCCTTCAGGCCAGTCGGTTTGTCCAGTAAAGCAGTCGCCGATTTTGCTTCGCCTTCTTTTTCGGCGTCGACATCGACTTTGGCAGCCGCGGCAACAGCTACGTTGAGTTGTTCATAACGGTGAGCAAGACGGGAGCCGTCGGTTGCGGTGCATTCAAACTTGCCGTCTTCGATTACCAGATAAACGCCGCCTAGGATGCTTGAGGCGTCGAAGCCGGCTGCGGCGAAGGCTGTCTGACTGATACTGCGCTTGAGCACATCGCAGGGCATGAGCACGCCTTCTTTAGGACGCTGTTCGTTAGTTTTAGGGAAATCATCGGCGGGCAGCCCGGTGATTGAAAATTTGGAGCGTTTGCAGGTGACGCTTGTTTCGTAGGTTTCTTTGTTGACTTGAAATGAAACCAATTCGCTGTTCGGCAGTTTGGAAACGATCTCCAGAAGTTTCTTACCGGGCAGGGTTATGGAGCCCTGGGTGTAGACAACACCTGGTGTCTTGGTCTCAATCGTCAGGTCCAGGTCGGTACCGTGAAACTTCAGTGTCGCTTCGTCCACACTCTGGATCAGGACGTTACTCAATATCGGTTGCACTACTCGGGTAGCTAGTGCTGAGGTGACGTCTTTAAGAGCTTTCACCAAAACATCTTTTTGGACTGCAAAATGCATAGCTTTACCTTATCCCTGTGCGAACCACGTGTGTGCCCCAATGCCAGAGTTAAAGGGTATCGCGTGGCGCCTAGTTTTTCAATGTCTCCAAGGTTGTTTCTTTGTCACCGAGCCATCTCTGGTATTGCAGCTATTACACTGTTCTCAAAATTTATATAAATAGAAGTAGTAGGGCAGCCCGATTTCTGTAGATAAGCCCGAATAAGCAAGCGCTGATTGGATTTGCCCTGTAGAAAACTTGTGCACGACCAGTAGATAACAAATGCCTGTATATGCAACAGGTACCGGGCTTTAAACAACACACCTACAGGCAACTAACAAGTTTTGCACAAGTTTTGAACAGGTGCTCAATCGCTGAGCTGGCGGGTGATTTGCTTTACCGATTGGGCCAGTTGGGGGTCTTTGGCGGTTAGCTCTTTGATACGTGAATGCGCATATAGAGCCGACGTATGTTTGCGGTTGCCAAACGCTTCGCCAATTCTTGGAAAGCTCATTTGGATCATGTCATGCGCAAGGTACATGGCTATATGTCTTGGCAGCGCCAGGTCTTGAGAGCGCTTAGCCGAACGTAATTCACTGGGTTCTACACGGTAGTGGGCGGCCACGGTTTCGATAATGCGGTCGCAGGTAAGCGTCACCTTGGCCTTGTGCGGCTGGGTCGGTTGCAGCATGCCGGCTAGAGTGGCGATGGAGAGTGGTTCTCCGGTGAGATTGCCGTAAGCATGTGCTCTGATGAGCGCCCCTTCCAACTCCCTTATATTGGTAGTGAAGATAGAGGCGATATATTCCAGCACTTCGTCGTCGACACGCACACCGTCCACGTCGCACTTTTTGCGCAGGATGGCCAGTCGCGTTTCCAGATCGGGCGCCTGTATGTCGGCAATCAAACCCCATTCAAAGCGGCTTCTCAGCCTTTCTTCCAGGCGTGCAATGGCTTTGGGTGGTCTATCAGAGGAAAGTACAATCTGACGGCCAGAATCGCGCAGTGCGTTGAATGTGTGGAAAAACTCTTCTTGGGTGCTTTCCTTGCCCTGGATAAATTGGATATCGTCAACCAGAAGCAGGTCTACCTGACGGTAGCGTTTGCGGAAGTCCTGCATACGGTCGTCGCGGATGCTATTGATTAGTTCGTTGGTGAATTTTTCGCAGCTTATATAACGAACGGTGGCGTTGGGACTGTGCTTGAGAACGTCATGGCCGATGGCCTGCATGATGTGGGTCTTGCCCAGCCCAACTCCACCATATATAAAGAGCGGATTGTAGGCCTGGCCTGGACGGGCGCCCACAGCCAGAGCGGCAGAGTGGCTGAAGCGGTTGTGCGAGCCGACCACAAAGGTGTCGAAGCTGTATTTGGGGTTGAGGTTGCTGCGCGAAATCAGCACAGAGTCAGGGATGCGAGCAGCATTAGGGTTGGCGGAGAAGCCCGGCACGCTTGCGGAATGCACACCCGTTTGCTCCTGGCGGTAGTCGTTCATCTGACCCTGGGAGAAATGAGTAGAACTAGATGCAGTCGGGACGGCTGAGAAGTTGCTGCCGGATATGGTTCCATCAGTCGGTGCGGCTTCGGTAGTGATACTGGCTATGGTGGCAGTGTAGGCGTCCTGGGTGAGCGAAGAGTCCACTACGACCCGAAGAGAGGCCTTTTGTTTGGTTACTTCCTCAATCGCTTGACTGATGATTGTGGAATATTTACCGGCGATCATAGAGGCGGCAAAATCGTTGCACACGGCAATAGTGGCCACGCCGTTGCTGTAATCGATTAATTGGGCCGGTCTAATCCAACTCTGAAAACTGGGCTGCAGTACTGATTTACTCATTAATTTCTGCGCTGCATCCCAGATCTCCTTAGGCGGGAGAATCTTGAGCAGGCGCACATCTTCTTGATCATTGATGGTCATGAAACTGCGTCCGTTTTTTGGTTTATAGAAAAGGCTATGCCCAATCTTCAGGTTACTAACAACTAACTTTTCTATTTTCGCGAATGTTATTTCACGACAATAAAACGAATCCAACCCCTGATGTGTAGCAGAATGGCTTCTCGCTTGACACCCCTAACCAAAGGTTAGAAATCAGCAAGAATGGGGTGGATTCGTAAATTTTTAGTCCGCCCGGAGGGGCAGACAACTGCGAAGTATTTGCAAGGATGATAGCATAGCTATTCGCTCGATACATCCAGAGAAATTTTTTAGTTGTTCGCAGGAGTTTATAGGCAATGAAAAGAACTTTGAGAGGCTCCATCTCCAAAGCCAAAAAAGGAAGCGGTTTCCTCAAAAGAATGGCCAGCAAATCCGGTCAGAAGGTCATTAAAGCGCGCCGCGCCAAAGGCCGTTACCGTCTTTCCGTATAATGAAGCTGGCGGCCCTTGCTAGCTGCTTCTGAACGGCTAAGAAAGACGAGCGTTTTCCAGCGTGCCTACGCTGCAAAAAATAGCGTTAATTCGGGTTGCGTCACTCTCTATGTCCTACTGAAGCGCTCTAAAGGCCGGCCCGACTATCAGGCCGGCTCTTCTAATATGCTGCAGTCGGCGCAAACGGCCCCCAATGCGGGCTGGCCGTCCAAATCCTTCCCCCTGGTTGGATTTTCAATTTCCAAAAAGGTCTTGAAGAGCGCCTGTAAGCGCAATCGGGCCAAACGCAGAGTACGAGAAGCCTACAGAACGATAAAAAATGCAGCGGATCCGCAGTTGGTAGCCCAGGTCAGGATGGAGAGATTTTATTCACTAGTGTTTGTCATCAACCCGTCGGTCCTGACACTTAGGTATGATGACGTTTCCGCAGCCGTAAAAGAAAGCCTTATCAAAGCAAGCAAGAAGTTCTCCCACAAGTCATGAAAGCATTGTCAAGTGTATCAGTCATAGCCATTCGCGCCTACCAGATGACGCGCTACTTGAGACAGCCATCATGCAGGTTTTATCCATCCTGTTCACAATATACGGTTGAAAGCATCGAGCGATTCGGCTTTCTTCGCGGCGGGCTCCTGGGGAGTCTGAGGATATTGCGTTGTCACCCATTTCATCCGGGCGGCTATGACGCAGTCCCGAGCAAGTTTCCGCAAATTGGTCAGCTGGCAAATACGCGCTCCCTTCTTAGGGTGGCCGCGGCAAGAGGTAAACGGTAACCCATGGACATTACTTACCAGCTGATGATTCCGGTGCTTTTGTACATTCAAAAGTTCACCCACAGCTACGGTTTGTCGATTATCGCCCTTACCCTCGTTGTAAGAATCGTTGTCTGGCCGCTGGTCGCCAGCTCAACCAAAAATATGAAGCGCATGCAGGGCATTCAGCCGATTGTAAAAGGCATGCAGGCTCGTTACAAAGACGATCCCGAGCTTTTGCAGCGCAAAATGATGGAGTTCTACGCCAAGAACAAAGTCAATCCGGTGCTTGGTTGTTTGCCGATGCTGGTGCAATTGCCGCTACTCTTCGCCCTGTTCGGCACTTTCAGTGGACCGCCCTTCGGCGACAGAGCCATTGATGTCAAAGTGAATGTTGTAGAAGCGCGCGATGCCTCCGGCGTCAAACGGGCCGAAACATCGGGCAACAACAGTCCTTACGTATCGCTCGACGGCAAGGCGGCTAAGGTCGTCGTTTTCCCCGGCGAAAGCGTCGTCACTGAAGGCACCAAGATGGCCTTTGATACGCGGGCTGCTGACGGCACGCTGCCTGCCGATTTCAAAGTCAAATGGCTGGTGCGCCACGATGGCAAGCCGGCTCATGCTGACGAAGCGACTATCGACGCCGACGGTCACGCCGACTTTTTGAAGAAAGGCGAGTATCACGTTGAAGCGCTCGTAGAGGGCGTAGCCAAGAACGATTCATTCGGTCCTATTACGTCACTGGGCGCTAAGCCGGTCGGCCTCGAACTGCTCAAGCCGGAAAATTACGCGCACCTGGCGCTTATCCTTTTGTTCGGCGTCTCGATGTATTACTCATCCAAACTCTCCATGGCCAGCAGTGGCACCAAGCCCGAGGACATGGACGAAAACCAGCGCATCATGCAGGATTCGATGAAGTGGATGCCCCTGGGTATGACCGTAATGTTCATCGGTATGCCACTGCCTACCGGTGTGCTTGTCTATATGAGCGTTTCAAACGCTGTGCAAACCTTGCAGACGATGCTGCTGATGAACGTTAAAGTGCCGCCGCTGTTGCCGGTGGACGATGACGATGTTCCTCCGCTGCCGCCGTCTTCACCAGATTCGCCTAAAGGAAACAAGTCCAATGGAAGTTCCAATGGTCAGCCAAAGACCATTGATATCGGCTCCGCGCCTAAGAATGGTAAGCCGGACGATGGGGCCAAAATCAAGTTTAACCAAGCCGACCCGGTCGGCGAGGTCGTAGAGAAGCGCAAACCCACCAACAAAAAGAAAAAGAAGAAGTGAGGCTCGTTTAAACGCCATGAATCTAAGTCAATTTGACGACAATGCCAGATCCTACCTGGAAAAAATTCTCGCCATCCTCGACATCGAGGCCGTTGTCCTTGAAGAAAATATTGACGAAACAACTACTTGTTTCAGAATAGATTGCAAACCCGATGACGCCAGAATGCTGATTGGCCGCAATGGTCAGACGCTTGAGTCGCTGCAATTTATCGTGCGACAGATGATCAAAAGCAACGCCATTGAGCAGAATCATTTCATTGTCGATGTGCTCGATTATCGCGGCAGAAGAAGACGGACCCTGGAAGAAAACGCCAAACGCGGCGCGGTGGCTGTGCTCAACGGAGAGCAGGAGCGCTTTCCCTTGATGCCCACATCGGCTTACGATCGCCGTCTGGTGCACAATTATCTGCAGGAAAATTTCCCGGAATTAGAATCGGCCAGTGAAGGCGAGGGTGAAGAGCGTCACATCGTCATCAGCTTCAAAGGGCTTGAAGGCGAAGGCGGTGAGGATTCCGACGAAGATGATTTCGACGGTGAAGCTGAAGAAACTGCAGGCCGCAAAGCTGAACTAAAAGGCTCTGAGAGCTAGGTTTTGAAAGCCGGAATCATCACCCTGGTATGCGTTTGCGTTAATACGGCTGCCATGTTTTTTGATTGTGGGTCAGGTCTCGCCGCGGAACCTCTGCGGGGTGGGGTCGAGCAATATGATGTGGCGAAGGGTTGGATTCCCACTGAAAGGCTGGGACTGTCGGACTGGGAAAAACAGGTCGCGCCAAAACTGAAAGCGGGTCTGTCCTGGAGCGACAACCTCTTGCCGGAATCAACGGGCGCGGTCGTGTGGGTAAAGATACCTGATTGGTTGGCCGGCTCCTGGCACATAGAAAAAGCGCGCTATGTGCGCGATGTCGGGCCTGACACGGGCGAAGAAGTGACCAACATTGAAGACGATGCCTTTGGCTATCAGCAGGACAGCAAGGGCGGATATTGGCATATGATGCGTGTCCCCGTCACCAACGTGACCGAAACTGACACCAATTATGCTCGTTTTATCCATCATACGCAGACCGGCACTATGTTGACACCAGCCCAATTTGTCGTAGAAGGCGAAAACATGGAGCTGAGAGTGTCGCGTAAAACCGGGCGTGTAGTCAGTATCCGCAGACGGCATGATCGCTACTCGTGGCTCTTTAACGGTGCATTCGTCGCCGCCGACGATCATGTCGAGTATCTCGATGCTGCGCACAAAGTGCAGCAAGGCAGCCAGGGTACAGTTAAAACAAGGCCGACAAAAGTCGGTCCCTATAAGCGCATAGACAAGCTGCCGGATGGATTCGACGCGCGCGCCTCTTTCAAAGAGTATTTGATAAAAAACGGAATGAGCGATCTGGTGCCGATCGATTAGGATCCGCTAAATTTCATGACCCTTGCTGTTTCCGGCGTAGCCTAAAAATATCTCCAGCAGTACACTTAATTACAGGTACCCCGTCAAGGAATCCCCAGCCATGCCTGTCATTCAAGTTTATTCCGGTCCTAATTGCCCGTTCTGCGACAGGGCAAAGGCGCTTCTGAAAAGTAAGAACCATGCTTTTGAAGAGTACGATGTAAAGGCCGATGCAGACAAGCTTGCCGAAATGCTTGAACGAAGTGGAGGTCGGCGAACGATTCCGCAGATCTTCATCAACGGCACACATGTCGGCGGATGCGATGACCTGTACGCGCTTCATTCGCAGGGCAAACTAGATGAGTTGGTTAACCCAGTTTGAAATCAGGCGCCGGTAGCCAGTTTGTGACTGCTGCGTAAAAGAGTGAATTCTAGAATCGAGCGATCCAGTTTCAACGTTCCTTGATTCACTTGCTTCTGCAAATTATGCGCGGCTGTGACAACGTCTCTTTCGTCGGGCAGTGTTTTGATCAATAGCAACGAAAAACGGCTGCTGTCCTGAACTGCCTGTTTGATCGCTTGTTTGAGAGAAATGTTGGGAGTGGTTGTGATCTCCGAAAGTATCTTCGGCTTTTGCGAGGCAGTCGTAATCACTGTCGATAATTTGTTCGGAGTCATATAGCCGGTCAGACGCAAAAACTCGTACAGCGTCAGGCTTTGCTCGAAGGCCGTGGGGCCGGGAGTAGTGACTGCTTCTTGTACCGGATAGGTACCGGTGGTTATCTGTGAGCGCAATCTTTCGACAACATCATGGTACGTCATGCGCTTGTTGCGCGCTTCGGTTTGCATCGTCAGAGCCTGCTCCAGCACGTCTTCTTCGATCCAACTGTGCTCGGTCAAAACCTCACCAATCATTTTGTTGTTGGCGGTGGCAATGTCCAGGGCGATATCAACTTCTTTTTCACTGATCAAACTGGCAGCTACAAGAAGCTCACCCAGCTTCATGTTTTCCATTCCCTTGGTGGGCGTTTTGCCGTTCGGTTTGTTTTTATCTTCGAATTCATCTCCGAAAGTCGTCGGCGTCAAAAGCAACGTCTCGCGCAATTGAATCGCCCCTTCTTCGGGCGCCATTTGGCCCAGCCGTATCTGGCGCTGTAGCTTGAGAGCGGCGTCCAGACCAGGTTCGTTCATGCGATCAAGTAATATCAAAACGCGGCCGAGTGGCAAAAGTGACTGATTGGAAACTTTGAGGAAAGTATCGACATCGTCTTCTTCCATCTGCCCGGCGGCGACAAGCAGTTCGCCCAGGCGAGCGCCTTTCGTGGCATAGGCGTCGACATCGATGGCCACAAGCGCGTCGCTGAAATTCCAACCATTGCGCTTGACCAGATCCATTGCCGCTATGGCCTGATTGAGGGTAAGCAAGTCATCTTTGAGCATCCACTGCGCTTCCAGCACTGCTTTTAGCGTAGGGTTGGAAATGCGTTCGAGCATGACCAGCACTTTGCCCACGGGCAGACCGGTCTCTGTGGCAACGCCCAGAGCCTTTTCCACTTCCGGCTCTTCAAGCAGTCCAAACTGACTAAGTAAGTTACCTAACCTGAGATCCACGATTGCTCCTGCTGACAAGAATGATAGCGCTCGGGCCCGGCATTGAGCCGACAGACAGGGTCCAATATAGCGCGTTCATCAAATGATCTGGTCACACCTAATATTTATTCCCTAAATAGGAAAAATAAGACCTATATGTTGACGTTTTCACACCAATCTAAACATGTTGCCCGTCCCACTCTGCCGCCGAAATAGTCCCGAAGGCCCAGCCATTCAGCCTTGAGCTTGGCGCGGCCGGCGCGGCCCTTAAGCGGCAGAGAGATACAATGTCTTACAAAGTGGGCGAGAATGGCTGTCAGTGCTATCAAACGCGCCTGAGGCGGGGCATTTTGCATGAAAAAAACCAGCCGGTTACGTGTGTGATAGTAAGCGCGCCAGAGGCTCAAGCCGCCCTGGGTTGAGGCATTGCCCTCATGCAGCACGACCGAGCTGGGCACGAGCAAGCAGCCGTAACCACCGCGATTGAGGCGCAGACACAGGTCAACGTCTTCGAAGTAAAGATAGTAGCGCTCGTCGAAGTAACCTACCTTTTGCAGGGCCGTCGTTCGCAGCAGGAGATTGGAACCGGAAAGCCAATCACAGCGGTGGAACGTGGACACGCCATCGGCCGCCAGATGGGGTAGCTTTTGTAAATAGGTCTTGGCCTTGAAATAGTTTATGGCCCCTACACCGACCACAGCGTTGGCCGCAGGCAGGCCATCGGTGGTGCCCTGGGCATTGCTCTGGCTATTGATTTTGCCCTCCAATACTAGAGCGCCCAGTGCTCCAGCCCCGGGATTGGCCAGAGCCACCTGGATCAAATTGAGCAGAGTCTGAGGTTGCACTGTTGCGTCATTGTTAAGCAACCAGATAAACTCCGCTCCACCCGCGACTGCGTGCTCAAGACCGCGGTTGGAGCCCCCGGCAAATCCATAGTTCTGGTCCAGGGCCAGGATTTCGAAATTGGCGTGGCTCCCAAATTCCTCTTGCAGAATCTTGTAGTCCTGGCTGTCAGAGCCATTGTCGACCACAAGTATCCTCAGATTTGGATAGGTGACGGCCAGGACCGAGCGCAGGCATTCCCGGGTCTTGTCCAGGCCACGCCAGTGCAGTACCTGCACGGTCACGGGGGGCATAAGGCCGGCACCAGTGTGAAGATCTGAGGCTGAAGGGGACGGACTTTGCACTTGTAATCTGCCTGATATTGGAGCTTAGCGCCTAACATTGATAATATTAAGGTGATTGGGGTTGAACCATGAGATATTGGAATCACTAAATTTGTCGGCAATTTCCTTTAGCGAGGTCCTCGGTGGCTGAAGCAGACGTTCCTAAACCAGAGCCAGCGCCCGCGGACGGGCCGGCCGCCGCAGTGCCCGAAGGCGGGCAATTCCCCCGACGTGCCGGTCTGGCCAATTTGTTTCTGGCCATTCGCCACATAAACGATGCTTCGGTGGCTGAGAACGTTAAACAACGTTTTTCAGACTATGTGACCATCGTCCTCGTGATTATGTGTATTTTGAGCCTTGTCATGGCTGTTTCGGTCAATGTTTCGCCTGTGCTCAAGCTCTTGCCCTTACTCTTTACCGTCGGCTCGGTGGTCTTCTACATCATCAACCGTCTGGGCATCATGATTTCGCTCACGGCGCGTCAGGCGCTTATCGTCTGGCAAATACTCGTAGCCGGTTTCTGGCTCGGTGTTACCAGTGCCATGCTCGTTATGTTGGCTTGCTTCTATTTCGTTTCTCAGGGCACCACGGTCCCTTAAGTGGGGACGTCCTTGATGGATTCCTTGATGGGTCCGCTAAAGACTTTGCGATTGTGTGGTCTGGCCGCTGCTATGGCTGCGGTCGTGGGGGGTATTTCCGTCTTGCCGGTGGGCTCGGCGGCACAAAGTCAAAAAGCAATTGTCGTCGGCATGATGTTCGAGCCTGTTTCGTTTAATCCGCTGCGCGGAGTTGATTCCGGCTCTTACTATGCTTCTACCCTCGTTTACGAGGGGCTGGTCAAATATAACGAAGACCTGCAGCTGGTGCCGGCCCTGGCTGAGTCATTTGTAGTCAGCGATGACGGTCTCACATACACATTTAAGATGCGTCCCAATTTGAAATTTTCTACGGGCGAGGCACTCACCACCGGTGATGTCAAAGCATCTTTTGCTCTGGCTGGTTCTGCTCTCTCGCCATTTCGCAGTGATTATGCGGATATAGACACAGTCACAATTTCCGGAGTATCTCCTGGCGCCACTCAGGATCTGGTGGTAATAAAATTGAAGCAACGCTCGCAGCCATTTTTATCACGCATGGCTGAGATGCGTATCTTGCCGAAGCGTGTAATAGATCTTCCAGACCACGGCAATAAGCTGTTGGCACGCGCTCCCATAGCTACCGGAGCCTATTGTTTGAAGCGCTGGGAGACCGGTTTGGAATTGGTCTTTGAGCGCAATCCATACTACTGGGGGCGACCGGCCAGAAGCGCAACGATTGTCTGGCGCATCATACCCGATCGTACGGTAACGGCTGTGGCACTGGCTAAGGGTGAAATTGATCTGGCACAGGTCGATGGTCGTATGTGGGTCAATTATCTAAACAATAATAAAATCCGCACCCTTGCTCAGAGCAATCCCCTGACACTCAAGGAATTTAGCGGCAATCGTACTATCTATCTGGGTTTCAACATGAGGCATGCGCCGGGCAATGATGCTCTTGTGCGCCACGCTCTTGTCAGTGCTCTTGATCGCACCACAATGGTGCGTGTTTTTTATAGTGGTTACGCATTTGTGGCCGACACCGATACACCACGTGCCAGCTGGGTTTACACGCCAACTGCCGCAACTGGTTATGATTTGAACGAGTCATCGAAAACCCTGCAAAAAGCCGGATACAACAAAGTTGACGGTGTCTGGTCGAAGGACGGCAAACCGCTTGCGCTGCGGATATTGACCGTAAAAGATCTGGAGGATATAGCCGATATAGTGAGCGATGATCTGGTGCGGGCTGGAATAAAATCGGAAGTGGAAGTGATTGAATACTCTACTTTGCGCCGCGTCTATTTGCAGAAAGGCAGATTTGATGCGGTTTTGTGGAGCCGTTCCTGCGGTCCCGATCCGGAGAGCACCATTGTCTGGAGCAGTACGGGCACACTAAATTTTTGCGGCTTACACAGCGATCAAGTAGACAAAATACTACTGAGCGGCCGTCAGGCCGCGACTGCGGCTGAACGCAAAGTCTGCTACGGCCAACTGCAGAAATATCTGGCGAACGAGCTGCCCTGGGGGTTCCTTGTGCAGCCCAAACTACTGGTGGCGCATAAGGCAGCTCTGGCAAATGTGCAAAAGGGCAGGCAGAAACAAGTCGGCCTACCCTGGGACAATCCACTTTTTAATGCTGCTGACTGGGCCGCAGATTGAGTTCTGGACTGAAATAGATATTTATCAGCAATAAACTGCCTGAAAACCAAAGATAGCCCCAGGTCACCCTGGAGCTAATCTAAAGGTTTAAACCGGCAATGGTGCCAGAACCAATTTACTTGGTGCAGAGGCCCTTATCGCCGAGATGTTCTCTATACCAACGAAGGGCTTTGGCCCAACGGTGAATAGCGTGACGTCTCGCACTCGGAAGTGAATAGGACGGGGGTTGAAGGTGGAAATATCTACCTTCATCACCGCATACCTGCGCATTAGCCGCTGGCACCGAAATCGCTGCCATTGCTGCAAGAACTAGAAGTGCTGATCTCATCGAACGTCTCTCCTTTTCTGACGTTGCGCCCCGCAACCTGGTAAAAAAATTATTGGAAGCGTTGGCGCACTTGGAACATCCTGACGAATGTCCAGAGTTGATTGTACTATTCCCAGCCACATCGCAAATATGTCAAGCGAGTCAATGTAAACCCTTCAAAAGGTCCTCTGCAGGCACACTGGCGGCTTTTAAGGAATTTCATAATTAATCTTTGTGATTGTTTATCAGCCCCTTACAACTTAATTGTCCTTTGCAATTAAAAGATATGACACGGTATATGGTGCATATTCCGTGTGGTTACGTGGAAATAGATCTAGTATGAAAGTTATAAGCAAAGAGGCGATATATAGCGCCTGTGCCTGTCACTGGAACATTGTTAGATAGATAGAAAGCACCCTGGTGCAAAACACACAACGATCCTCACACGTGCCAAATAGAGTACCGCCGCAACCGGAGGAATGCCGGGATGCGGTGCATTGGTTTGTGGACTCGGTCGGGCTCTATATGGGTTCGGTGCGCGGGCTCTTTTTATCAGACTATTCAGAAGATCAAGAAGCCCTTATTGAAGCGGCGGTGATCAACTTCAAGTCTCGAGGCGTCGCCGTCATGGTCGTCTCGGGCGAAATGCTTTACAAGCAAGCCGAGTATTTGTTTCAACACGCGGTGACGCAGAGCCCCTTCGGGCGGCCACTGTTGAGCAAAATGGAACTCGATATGCTTGAGGCCGATGTCGTTATAGTCAAGGACCTGAGCCCGCCGACGACTCCGCCGCAACTCTGGTATCTCTACCATCATTTGCTCTACCCCCGCGCCCTGGGCCAAAAAACCTTACTTCTTTCCACACCCCTGGGCTATGACGAATTTCTCGGAGCCGGCGCCCAGTGCGACGATTTGGAGTATGCCGGTAGGCGTATAACCTGGGAAAAGGTGTGTTGGTTGCTGGACGGCATCATGATCGACCTGCACCACTTCCGTCAGTTGCGTTCAGAAAGCCTGCCTCCCATGCTCAAGGGCGAGTATTTCCTTTACAAAACCTGCGTCAGTCGTGGGCTTAAACCTACACCGCAATATGTTGTCGGCGACTACAGCGTGGATTTTGCTTTAGTAGAGCGCGGTAATAAGCTAGCTATTGAATGCGACGTCCTGGCCAGTCTGGACCAGCCAAATAAGGGCAGTTTCGACGCCAAGCGCACGCTTGTATTATTATCCGACGGATGGAAGCTTCTGCGCTTCACGACCATAGATTTGCTCTCCAACCTGGGCGAATGCGCCGACGCGGTCAACGAGACCTGGGTCAAGGGATATAAGAAATCCCCGGCGGGCAGGCTTATTTCCGGACAGAACTCACAGACAATATTAGAGTTGCCGGTGGAAGACGACGTGCAACGCCTTGCCATCATCAATGGTGCCGGCCCTGTGGCCATTACCGGCGGTGCGGGCACAGGTAAGAGCACTTGCATCATCCGCCGCGCCGCATACCTTCTATCCCAGGGAGTGAACCCTGAAAAGATCCTGGTAGTCTCGCACTCGACGGACAGCGTGCGAGCCCTGCGGGAGGCTGTGGAGCAACTTGTCGACCGTCCGACCGTGCAACGTATGCCCTTCTTCAGCTGGAATGAGTTGGGCCTTAAGCTGCTCAAAGAAAATACCGGGGCCATCAAGCGCAAGCCGCCGCTCAAAGTGGAAGCCAACCCTCAGCGCATTATTCAAAGGCTCCTGACAAAATACCGCAAAGATCTGGACCAGCTCACCCTGGAGCTTGCCGAGGAGCTGGAAGAGTACACAATCGCTTCTCTTATATCTCTTTATAAGGCTAATCTGGTTACACCCAAGCATGTAAAAGACAAAGCCAAGAGCACGGTGGATGAGCTTGTAGCCAAGGTTTATCAGGGCTACGACGAGCAATTGCAGAAGTCCAACAAAATTGACCGCGACGACATGGTATCACTGGCGGCGCAACTACTTGCCGACCACGCCGACATTCGCGCCCGTTATCAGTATCAATATGACTTTGTGTTGGTTGATGAATTTCAAGACGCCACCGCCGCAGCCGACCTGCTGGCGCGCACCCTGGCCTTGCCCCAGGACAACCTCTACATCGCCGGTGATGAAGATGAATCTATCTTTGAGAGCAAGGGCGCATTGCCCAAGATACTGTCCGAAGTTTCGGTGCGGCTGCCAAACGGACGCTGTTATGTGCTCGAGCGCAACTGGCGCAACCACCCTGATATTGTCTATGCATCGATAAATCTTTTGCAGGGGCTGCACAAAAGACGCATTGCCAAAGAAATGGAACCGGCCTGGGAGATGACCGAAGAGCCGGCTATCATCGGACCGCATCTGGCCGAGTCTGAAAGCCAGGAAGCCGAATGGGTGGCCGATTCCATACAGCTACTGCTCGACGGCGGGCGCAATCCCAAAGACATAGCCATTCTCTATCGCTACAACCGTTATGCTTCGATGGTGGAAGAGGCGCTCTTCCGCAAGGGCATCAAATGTTTGACCACCAATCCCGATTCCACCATGGTACCGGATGAGGTGGCGGACGTAATGGCCTTCCTGCGTCTGGTCATGGACCCCGATGGTCCCAAGGCGCGTGAGTCCTTTGAGCGTGTCTGTCAGTTGCGCTCCAAAGAAGTAGACCCCAAGCTATTCGGTACTATCGCTAGTTTTGCCGAGGCCAACAATCTTTCTTTTATCAAGGCCGTGGAAATCTATTCAGAAGCGGTCGCCGATCAATCGTGTCAGGATGTCGGTCAACTGGTGCTTATCATTCGCACCATGAATCATGAGAATTTGCCGCCCGCTGAAACTATTGCCCTGCTCAAACGCACCCAGCGCCTCAACGAATATTACAAGTCGGTCAAAGTGCCGCCCGGCGTCAACTACGAGCCGATGCGCAAATTGGGCCAGCTGGAAGAAGAAGCGCGCAAATACAAAACGGTATCCGAGTTTGTCAAAAGCCAGCAGTCTATGCAAAAAGGCGGTGACAGCCCTGACAGTGAACCCCTTGTTTATATCCTCAGCTTGCACGAAGCTAAGGGCAAAGAATACCCGGTCGTTTTTCTCACCGGCATGGCCGAAGGTTTGTTTCCCTCAGAAACTGCCAATGACCCCGAAGAAGAACGTCGTCTTTGCTATCTCGGCATAAGCCGCGCCAAGGAACTGCTCTATCTTTCTTATCCCAGTCAATTTAACGATGTTGCCCTGGCTCCGTCGCGCTACCTGGTCGATATGGATCTCGTTACTCAGGAAGTAGTGCCCGTGGTAACGCCTGAGATGCAGCAGGAAGCGCTGCTGCTGGCCCAGCAAAAAGCGTCGCAATTGAAAGCGCAGCAGGATGATTTGCTCAAGGCGCAGCAAGCAGCACAAATGGCTGCGCAGCAAGCACAGCAAAAACCACAATTCAGTTCGCCGTCTCAGGCTGCTCTGGCGGCCAGACAGCAGGCCCAGCTTGCCGCTCAAAGTGGACTGACTCCGGCGCAATTTGCGGCCCAACAACAAGCTCAGCTGGCGGGGCAACAACAGCAACAAGCATTGATCGCGCAGCAACAGGCTGCTCTGGCGGCTCAGCAACAAGCTCAGCTAGCGGCTCAACAACAAGCCGCCCTGGCCGCTCAACAACAAGCTCAACTCGCAGCTCAACAACAGGCTGCCCTGGCCGCGCAGCAACAGGCTCAACTGGCAGCGCAACAGCAAGCTGCTCTGGAGGCCCAAAAACAAGCTCAACTTGCTGCTCAACAACAGGCTCAGCTGCTTGCTCAGCAGCAGGCCGAGGCCGCCGCGCGCGCCCAGCAAGAAGAGCTGATGCGCCAGCAACAAGAAGCCATGCTCAGGCAGCAAGAAGAAGTGCGTTTGCAGCAGGAAGAATATCTGCGCCTACAGCAAGAAGCGCAGATGCGGGCCGAACAGGAAGAGCAATTGCGGCTGCAACAAGAAGAGCAATTGCATTTGCAACAAGAAGCTCAGGCCAGAGCGCACGAAGAAGCGGCGATGCGGGCTCAGCAAGTGGCGCTCCTGCGTCAGCAGCAAGAGCAGTTGGCCCTAGCCAAAAAAGAAGCCGAGGAGCAGGCCCAGCGAGAAGCCCTGGCGCGAGCCCAGGAAGAGGAGCGGATCAAGGCCGAACAGGCCGCTCAAGAGCTGCGCGTTAAGGAAGCAAAAGAAGAAGAGTTTATCCGCCAGCAGCAAATACTCGTAGTTCAGCAACGCGAGGAGGCTGCTAGAAGGGCGCATGAGAGCGCCATGCTCATTGCCCAGCAAGAAGCACAGATGCAGGCACTGCGCGAGCAAGAAGCTATCGTCCGGGCCGAGCAGGAAGCGCAACAGCAGGCCGAACTGGCAGCTCAGCAACAGGCCGAGGCCATAGCCGCTGAACAGGCGGCTCACGAAGTCGAGCGCCTGACCCGTGAGCAAGCGGAAGCTGTGGCCCAGGAGCAATCACGCCTGGCCCTGGAACGTGCCCAGGCCGCTCAACAAATGCTTTTTCAGTCAAAGACTCCAGCGGCCGAACCGGCCCCGCCACCACCTCCTGCGCCGGAGACTCCAAAGAAAGGCAAAGGCAAAAAGAAAGCGGCTGCCGCGACCGAGCCGCCCAAAGAAGATTTCTCTCCCTCGGTGCCCATCGGAGCGCCACCGTCGGCGGTGCCTGATTTGAGTGCTGCTGATCCGGGTCTGCCGCCCGCGGCGATTTTGCCTGCTCAAGAACAAGACCCGATGCAAGATAGTTTCATGCCACCCCAGCAGCCATCGCAGCCGCAGCCTCAGCCTCAGCTATTTGCGCCGCAACCAGCAGCCTTACAGGCCGCCGCACCAGTGCAGGGGCAATACGCTCCTTTTGGTGATGCTGATATTGAACCGGATGCGGTGATTGAGACTTTCTACGATCCGACGGCGGAATTGCTCGCTAATAATTTGCCGCATACTCATCTGCCTGATCCGGAAGCACCGGTAGCCATTCCCCCTCCCGAGCGGGCGGAGGATATTCCGCCTCCGGATCCGCGCGATGTTTTCTGGAGCAATGTCAATGACGCCATGCATCATGGCGTGAGAGAAGTACCGGGCAGCGGTGCGCTGCCGGCCTCCGGTTACGGTGCTAAGGCTCGCGAGGCGGCGCAAGCGGCCCAGCAGCAGCAGCAGCCACAGCCGCAGCCGCAGCCTCAGATGCCACAGCCTCAGATGCCACAACAGATACCGCAGCAGATGCCTTCTCAAATGCCACACCAGGCACCAGCACCGCAATATCCCAATCAAGCGATGCCCGGGCAACAGTATGCGGGCCAACAACATCCTGGTCAGCAGCATCCTGGTCAGCAATTCCCTGGTCAGCAGTTTCCCGGGCAGCAGTTCCCGGGCCAGACTCCCGCCCAGGCCATCAGCCCAGAAGAGTTTTATCCCGATGGTGTGACCGTGCCCGGTCCCATGTCGTCACAGATGGCCAGACAGTTTCCTAACGGTGTTCCGGCACCGCCGGCGCCACCACAACCGCAGAGGGCTCATCAGCCTGCTCCTGTCGTACCGACCGGTGCTCCTGGTTTGATTTGCCCTGGATGTACGGCGCATCTGGAGCCAGGTTCGCGCTTTTGTGGAGAATGCGGCTTCAGGTTGGAAGTCCGTATTACGGCCTGTCACTTGTGCGGCGCGCCGCTAGAACCTAATTCCAGATTCTGCGGAGAATGTGGCTCGCAGATGCATGACAAAGCCCCTGCTACTGCCGCGCAGCTTCAACAGGCAGCGGCGCAAACTGTGGACCAACAATACGAGACCTATCTCTCCGGTGTGAAGCCTTCACAACAGGGTTGGGTGACTAAATTGAAAAAGTTGCTGGACTAAGGGCGTCCGTGATTGCAGGTCACTTCGGTCTTCTTTAGCTGACAATCTATCAGTTCATCGATGATCGGAAGAAAATCGATCAATGACTGTTCATCACTGATGCCGCCGGTAAATGGGCGGCATTGAATGAAGTGATGTCCCAGTATTTTGCCCCAGTCTTCCAGGTTGACCATACTGCGCTTACGCCCCAGCCAGGTCATTTTATATGCGATGCCCAGCGACTCTCCGGCCATGTCGTCAATCAGGACAAATTGATCCGGACGCGGAATCTCGTGCACATTGTCCGGTCCCCAGATTTTCTCGACGTGTTCTATCAGTCCAAGTTCAGTCAATACCTTTGTTTGGAAGTGCGAGTGCCCGAGCGATAAGACGTGGACGGTGTATTTTTTGCGCAACTCGATGAGAAACTCGCGCGCGCTGGGACGGGCTTCGGTACGCACGTGGCGCCACTGGAAGAAGAATTTGTTCTTACGTTTGTCAAAGAAAAGTTGCCGGCACAAAACCGGATAGACATCGGTATTTACTAAAGTACGGTCGCAGTCTACAAAGACTATCTCTTTCAATGGCCTAACCGCTGGCATGGAAGGGACTCAGGTCGCTTCTTCCCTTATGCCACTTTTGCTGGCGTCAAAAACCGACTAACCATCTCGTTAGTGGACGTTGCGCTTGATAATTTTTTCGATTGCCTTGACCGGTCCTTTGTCGACAAACTTGGGCCTGTCGTCCAGTTTGCTCATATCCGAAACTACTTTGTAGTCCTTGGGTACGTCGAAGGTATCGGGTGCCAGTTTGATCGCCTGTATGCTGTTGGTCAAAAGCAAGGTGTGGAGCTGGTCGGTCAGGTCTACTTATTTAAATTGCAGAGGCAGTCCTTCGCCTCCAAACTCCGGCACGCCATAATAGCGGCAGATGATGCTCTTGCCCTTAACGGGCAGTTTATCCAGCGGCCCTTTGTCGGCGATCATGAGCTGCGCCCATTTGGCGAAGCGCGGACCGGCAAAGGCGCGCTCCAGATCTTTCAATTGTTTGGTTTCAAAGGCTTTGTTTGTCTCGCAGCTGATCGCGGCCGTGCCGCTGACAGTGCTCTTCTCTCCGCGTTTAAGTGGCAGGGTGCTGAGCGGTGTGCCGCCGGTGATGCTGATGATTTCTTTGCCCATGCCCGGATATTTACTGGCGGTATAGTTGCAGATGCGCTTGGAGCGAGGGTTTAGCGCATATACCTTCCAGTCGGGGGCCCGGGCGATCAAGCCGTTGCCGTACTTGCGGTCCAGAATTTTTACTGCATTGGACGATATGTATAAATCTTTGTCACCGGTGACGGTGCTGGTCTGGTAAATGGAAAAACCGTCGATCGTTGCCAATCCAGTTGCCGGGGATTGTGAGCCGGCAGGGGCCGTTGAGACGGTTGTGGTGGTCTGCGCTTTCGGCTTGGGTGCTTCGCACCAGGCCGCCGGCGCTGCGCCGAGCAACGAGACGATAATCGCAGGGATTGCGAAGGTTGAAATTCTGTTCAGGGTCTCAGGCATGGTTTGGTTTGGGGAGGATTTTTTCAACAAGCAATTTCACCTGTCTTTCAGTTTCCGCTGCACTAAACGAATTATCAATTACTTGATTGGCCAATTTTATTTTCTCTTCCTGCGGCATTTGAGCTTTGAGGCGGCTGTCTATCTCAGAGTCGCTCAGATTGTCCCGCTCTCGCAAACGTTGGCGCAAAGTTTTTTCATCGGTATAGATAGTCCAGATTTCATCATATTCACCTTGCAGTTTAGACTCAAACAAGAGCGGTACAAGCACGGCCACAAGACTTTCGCCGCGCAAAGCGTCAAGCCGTCTGCGCAGGGCCAGGATTGTATTTGGGTGGACAATTTTCTCCAGTTTTCGCCGTTCATCTTCTGCAGCAAAAACTATCTGACCCAGTTTTTTCCTGTCGATTGGATGATTTTGCCACGGCGCAGTGCCGTCGCCTGCTTGCAGCGTATTCACTGTTTTGCCCATGTTCAAAACAGCGGTCCCAAACTGTTCTACGATTGCTTTTTTGGTGGTCGTATCGTCGCTCAAAAGCTCATGCACAAGGATATCGGTGTCGATAACCGTTATGCCCAGAGAGGCGAGAATCTTGCCCACTATCGATTTGCCGGAAGCAATCGAGCCGGTGATACCCAGGACAAATGGTTTGTTTGGTTGCTTAGGCGGCGAGGGCATTATAGGTTTTGCGCTCCGGCCTTGTTTTTGCCGTCTGCGGCTATAGAAGAGTCTACCTGGCTCAGAAGAGCTTTGATTTGTGCCAGGGTCAATGAACGGTTGCGGCTGTCGCAATATACGCGCACGTCTGTGGCTGAGGCACTGCCCAAGCTATCGCTATCTAGCGCGGCCTGGCGCAGGGAGATAACAGCGCGGTCGCTTGTGCCGCGTTCGTTGGGTCTGCTGATAAGAATGTGACCGGACGAGAGACTGAGTGCTTCCATCTTGAGACCGGCAGCGTCCAGCGCGCCTCGAATCGATTCAAAAGCGCTGTCATAAGTTGTTTGTAGCCGAGCGGCGCAGATAGAATTTTTATCCAGTGAGTTGTTGCTTTTAAAAAGTTGCAGTGCTTTCAAGCGCCAGGCCTGCGGCATGCTTGCTTGCGCCGCCGCGCCAAGCAAAGTGCCGGTACTGGATGGATTTTGTAGTGGTGTCTCGGGTGGTGGCGGCACGACTGGGCGAACGGTTGCCGGGAGCACATTGAGTGCGGGGGCAGCGGTCGAGCTGGCCCCAGGACCAGTTGCGGTACTGCTCGCGTTGGGCACCGATTGCATCGTCGAATCTTGCGCCTGTGCGGGCATTTGCGCATAAAAAGCGGCCAGCAAGGGCACAATATTAAAAAGCTTCTTCACACTGGCACCACGAACGGGGACTAGATTAAACGATAAGTATAGGCGCATTTTACAGCAGGTTGCTCATGGCCAAAACTTCAGCGATTTTACTATCAATAGCCCTGGCCTTGTCTACAGGCACAGCGGTGCTGGCGCAAGCTCGTGACTTCCGTGAGAATCGCGATATAGGAACAATCCCGGCCCACGATCCACTCGACGATATATACGATCAGATTAACGCTCAAGCGAGAGCCAGTGCACAGCCAAACCCAAATGCGCTTGTGCGCGACCGCCGCGCCTATGATCAATTTATGCAGCAAACTTCGGGCAACCTGATGGTCGAGTACGGCAACACCGCGCAGTTGCAAAACGCCCGACGAAGAGATGCGTTGACCACAGGCAGCTACGAGCAAAAGCGCATCAATGATTTAGCTGACTATGAAAAGTCACAGTTGCAAAACACGGGTCAATATTCAAAATACGGTCGGGCGCTGCGCTCATCCCGTTACAATTCTCAGGCCTCCGCCGACGAATTGAGAAACGTTGAAAATTACCGCAGTCAGGGGCTTTCGCGCTCGCAGGATGCGACGGATAGCCGCATGCAGGAGAATGCCGCTTACTGGCAATCGCGAGATCAGTCGATGCGAGATGTCGCTGAAAACCTCAGAGATCAGGTATTGAGCACGCAATCATCGGACAAGGCTTTTGGCCTGCAGGGTGTGGGCACCAATTTGTACACCAGACAATACGGCAAGCCCGATGCTGTTTTGCCGCCGGTACACAACGCTGCTGCGCGTATCGTGCCCTTGAATGGTGGAGATTGATCTATGGTCAAAGCAGTCCTATTGTCGCTCTCGGTCAGCTTGGGTTACTTTTTTAGCGCCGGCAACATTGCCGGGGCTCAGGGTATTACTGAAGCGACCAAGCCCAAGACTGCCGCGGTTAAGCCAATGTCGCCGGCAGAGGCAAAAAAACAAAAGTCTAAGGCCGCGCTGGATAGTTATCTCGACGCGCAGCTGGCGCGCGAAAAGGCCAAGCAACGCACTTATTTTGAAAGTCTGGCTAAAAACGCCAAGGAGACCGGGCAACGTGATGTACAGTTGATTCGCGCCCAGAGCACAGAGAAGCCGCGGGTCTATACGCCAAACGACAACGCCTACCGTCCTTTTACCGGTGTCCCTTCGCGCAGTCCCGTATATGTCTCGCAAGATATGGAATACGCCAAGATGAAAGAGGCCATGGCTAAAGAAAAAGCCGATGCCCTCTTGAAAGTGGCAGGTGAAAAAGAAGCGGCGCTGCAGCAAAGCATGGAAAACATGAAATCGCAGATGAAAGAAAGTCATGTGCCCGGTGCGGCAGTGGCCCGACCCGAAGGCAGTAATCTATTTGTGCGCTATTACGGTCCGTCGCCCACGACTAAACCATATGAGGTACATCCGGCTGCGGCGCGCATTGTGCCGCATCAATAGTCGAGTTCCCGCTAATTTCCCTATATTTTCGCTCACAAGTAATTTGACAGCGGCCACGGGCTTAACTATGATCGCCTTAGTCTCGGTCTGGGGCAACGCTTTAAAGTTTTGTCCTATTGTTTCGAGTAATTGGGGTTCCAACTCAAAACTCTGACGTATACCTTAGAGTCCGATCGGTTCAAGTGCCGCCTGGAAGTAGGAAACGGTAAGGAGCAAGGAGGTTCCCCCCCTGGATTTTCCGGGTCAAAACTCGCAACGTCCTGGGCCGAGACCATTCTTTGAAATGTTGGTGTAATGCACTTTCTGCTTCGCGATCTCGCCGCCACGCAGCATTTTGGCTCCTGCCTGGCCGCATGTATCGCAGACACGGCCAAATGCGCGATTATTGCCCTTGAGGGTCCTCTGGGCGCAGGCAAGACCACGCTGGTAAAAGCTGTGGGCGCGGGCCTCGGCGTGCGTGAAGTCATTTCCAGTCCGACTTTTACCATGCTCAATGAGTACGACTCTGGCATCCTGCCGCTCTTTCACCTGGACATTTATCGCGGGGGCGAAACCGGCGAGACTATGGATCTCGATATGCTCGGCCTGGAGCTGGAGGAAATGCTCGGCCAATCTACCGGCCAGTGCATGGGTGTGGCCATGATTGAGTGGCCAAAATATTTCATTTGCGACGGACAGTCGTTTTTTCAGGGACGCGATTATTTGGATGTTGCTTTGTCCTTTGCCGACGCCCCCGAATCTCTTGGTAACCCCGGGTCAGTTGCGCGAGTGTTACGAGAAGAATCACCCCCAGAAAAATATATAAAGGATGGGTTTACAGAGGCGAGGATAGCCACCCTGTCTGCAAATGGGGTGCAATCGGCCATACTTCTGGCCGAGCTAACCGGGAGGCTTAGTGCTATGGTTATAAATTTGTAAGGCGAGGTCCGTATTGCCCACCGTGTTATACTCCTCCCTCGCAAGTATCTTGACAGGCTGTAATTAGCTCCCCTAGCGAGTTCCACTAAACACAATGCCCAAATTCCTAGTTATTGTTGAGTCTCCGGCCAAGGCCAAGACTATAAGTAAGATCCTCGGCAAGGACTATATCGTTAAGTCCAGCGTCGGCCACGTGCGCGACCTGCCCAAGAATAAGTTGGGCGTCAACGTACGCAAAAACTTTGAACCCTTATATGAGGTTCTCAAAGACAAGGAACCGATCGTCGCCGAATTGAAGGAAGCTGCCAGTACGGCAGACAAAGTCTTCCTGGCGCCGGACCCTGACCGTGAAGGTGAAGCTATCGCCTGGCACTTGTCGGAGATCCTGGATCTGCCGAAGAAGAAAGTGCATCGTATCGAATTTAACGAAATCACCAAAGACGCTGTCCTGGCGGCCATTAAGGCGCCAAGACAAATCGATAAACGTCTTGTTGATGCCCAGCAGGCCAGACGCGTCCT
>Ga0105248_10001355_pt1 | contig 27299 bp, 21 predicted proteins | sample KBSS34metaG_FD_81524 | JGI IMG/M metagenome (GOLD analysis project Ga0105248, IMG submission 81524) | Switchgrass rhizosphere microbial communities from Kellogg Biological Station, Michigan, USA - KBS S3-4 metaG | ecosystem: Host-associated > Plants > Roots > Rhizosphere > Soil | place... | reverse complement strand
GTAGCCGACCTGGCGGCGGTAGTACTCCTGGTCGACGCTGGCCATGTCGTAGCCGTCCACGCTGATCTTGCCGTCGGTCGGCTTGTAGAAGCCCACGAGCATCTTCGCGAGCGTCGTCTTGCCCGAGCCACTGCGCCCCACGATCGCCACCAGCTCGCCCGGCTTGATCTCCAGGTTGATGTTCTTGAGCACATAGGAGTCGCCTTCGCCGTAGCGGAAGTAGACGCCGTCCATGCGGATGTCGGCCTGCAGGTCGGGAATCGCGACACGCGACGCCACGTCCTCGGGCTTCTGCTCGGGCTCGATGTCGAGCACGTCGCCCAGTCGCTCCATGGCCACGGCCGCATCGTTGAGCAGGCTCCACAGCCCGACCAGGCCCATCAGCGGTGCGAGCACGCTGCCCATCATGGCGTTGAAGGCGATCAGCTGGCCCACCGTCAGCTCGCGTGCCAGCACGAGGTCGGCACCGACCCAGAGGATGCCGACGGTGGTGGAGGCATTGAGCAACTGCCCCGCGAAGCCGACGAAGATGTTGAACGACTGCGCGCGGTACTGCACTTCGAGCGCCTTCGCGTACTTCTTCTCCCACTTCAGCCGCACCGGGCGCTCGATGCCCATGCCCTTGACCGTTTCCACGCCGCCGAGCGCCTCCATCAGGAAGGCCTTCGCATCGGTGGACACGCCGAACACTTCACGTGCAAAGCGCTTGACCCTCGGCGTGACGAGCACGGTCAGAGCCAGGATGGGAACCACGAAGGCGATGAGCAGGAGGGTCAGCTTCACGTTGTAGAGAAACATGACCGAGAAGTAGATGAAGATCATCAGCAGGTTCAGCACGGTCGTCACGGTGGACTCCGTGAGGAAGGCGCGGATGGTCTGGTTCTCCTGGAAGCGCGCAAAGATGTCGCCCGTCTTGCGCTTGGCAAAGAACGAGTACGGCAGCGACAAGGTGTGCTTGAAGAACTGGCTCATCATGTTGAAGTCCAGCTTGCGCACCATGAAGTTCGCCAGCGACGCCCGGATCGTCGCCATGATCTGCGTGAACAGGTGCGAGATGACCAGCCCCGCGATCAGCAGGTGCAGCAGGTTCACGTTCTGGTGAACGACCACGCCGTCCAGGATGTTCTGGATGATCATCGGCGGCACGAGCCCGAGCATCTGGATCACGAAGGTCGCAAGGAACAGGTGCAGCAGGATCTTGCGGTGCGGCACCAGGTACTTCGCGAAGCGCACCCACGGTGAGCTGCCCGCGGCCGCCTGCGCCATGTCCTGCTGGCCGGGCGTGAAGACCAGACAGGTGCAGCTCCAGCCGCGCTCGAATTCCTCGACGGTGAGCTTCCTGAAGCCACTCGCCGGGTCGGCCATCCACACGTGCTGCTTGGACACGCCATACACGATGACGTAGTGGTAGCCCTGCCAGTGCACGATGAGCGGCAGCTCGAAGTCGCGCAGCGCGTCGAAGCTGCACTGCACGCCGCGCGTGGCGAAGCCGAGCGATTCGCCCACGCGCGCCAGGCTTTCGAGCGTCGCGCCTTGCGTGGTGACGTTGGCCAGCTCGCGCAGCTTGCCCAGCGTCATGCCGATGCCGTAGTACTTGCAGATCATCGCCAGGCAGGCCGCGCCGCAGTCCATCTCCTCGGCCTGCTCGACCATCGGGAAGCGCTGGATGACCTTCTCGCCGAGCTCGGGCCTGGACTTCAGGTCGAGCATCAGCGGCCGGTTGCGCTGCTCGGCGACCTTCTTCTGGCGCTGCAGCTCGCGCTCGACCAGGCGCACGCGCTCCTGCAGCGCCTCGCGCAGCTTCGGATTGCGCGCGAGGATGACGTGGGCGGTCTTCTCCGGGATCACGAGCAGCGCGGTGTCGGTGTCGGCGATCACCGAGGCGTCGTGCTCCTGGCGCATCAGGCAGGCCTTCTCACCGAAGGTGTCGCCATCGCGCAGGGTGGCCAGCGTGTAGTCGGTGCCGTCCTCGTTGCGCACGATGCGCGCTTCGCCGTGACGCACGACATAGAGCCGGCGGTCTTCGCGGGAGCCTTGCGGCACGATCACCTTGCCCGCGCCGACCTGCTTCACGCCAACGCTGCGCACGAGCTCGTCGAGCTCGCTCTTGTCGATCTTGCCGCGCAGGTCGAAGAGCTGGCTGATGAGCCCGCCGGCGGAGCCGATCGCCACGCGGCTGGCCACGAAGGCGCGCGTGGCGGGGTTGCCCGCGACGATCGGCGCGATGGCCCCGCGCGGGATGAAGAGCAGCTCGGTCTTGGCCGAGGCGCGTGCCGACGCTTCGTGGCGGCTCTCGCGCAGCATGACGATCTCGGCAAGGACATCGCCTGCCTTGCGCAGTCCGATGCTGACTTCCTTGCCACCTTCCTCGACGAACACGCGCACCGAGCCCGACTTGATCACGAACAGCCCGTCGGCCGGCTCGCCGGCGCGGCAAACGGAATCGCCGAAGGCGAGCAACCGGGGTTGCGCGCATTCGGCGAGGTGTTCGATGTCTGCTCGGGTGAGCGTGGAAAAGAGATCGACCGACGCGAGGTAGTCGGCATGGGACTGTGCGGTTTGCATGTCCCATGAGTTGCGTCGGCGCTCAGCAGGGTTCAATGATGTGTTCGTGTGCGCGCGCGCGCAGCCAGTCCTCGCGCAGCAGGCGCCGCACCTCGGTGGCGGTGTCCTCGTCCAGGCTCGCCGGGTGCTTCTGGTTGACCCTGAAGATCTCGTAGGTGGAGCGATCCGACGTCGAGAAGGGCCCGAGCATGTCGCCCGCCGCGGCATTGAAGACCTTGGCCTCCACGTCGCCGCGCAGCGAGCCGCGCAGCACCTTGCCGATGAGGCCGCCGCGTTCGCGGGTGTTGGCTATGGAGTGCTCGCGCGCCATGTCCTCGAAGGAGTCCGGGTCATCGCCGAGCACCGAGATCATCTCGCGGGCCTTGCCCTCGGAGTCGAGGACGATGTGGCTGACCTCGATGCTGTCGAAGCGCGGCGAGTTCAGCTTGAAGTAGCCCCGCACGGCCTCATCGCCGCACACCTTCTGCATCACCTTTTCCTGATAGAGGGTGTCGATGATGTGGGCCTCGAATTCCTCGAGGCTCACATGCATCGCATCGAGGTACTTGTTCGTGTCGGATGCCCGGTGCAGCCCGTGCACCCGGCGGAACTGGTCGGCGCGCTCCTGCACCTCCTCGGGCGACACGTGGATGCCCTGCTTCTTCGCGCCCTGGACGGCAAGCCGGTCCCGCACGAATTGCTCCACGAGCCCCTGGAACTGGCCCGAAAGCTTCAGTGTCTGCATGAACTCGACCAGGTCGATTGCCTCGCCATCGATCTTCACGACTGCCGTCATTTCATCTGCTCCTTCGCAGTGGGGGGAATGGGGACTGGGGAAAAAGGGGCTCAGCCGCCGACCTGCCGGAACGGGTCCAGCGCGAGATCGATCAGCCTGCGCTCGCGCACCACGATCTCCGCGCTGGCCGTCATGCCGTAGCGCAGGGGGTAGCGGGTGTCCGCGACGAGGTAGTGGTCGCGCTCCAGCGTGACGCGGGCCTCGTAGACCGGCTGCTTGCTCTGCGCCGAGACCTTCGTGGCGGGCGAGATGTATTCCAGCGTGCCGTTGATGAGGCCATAGCGCTGATAGGGGAAGGCGCTGAACTTCAGCTTGACCGCCTGGCCCTCGCGCAGGAAGGCCCGATCGTGCTCGGCGACCTCGATCTGCAGCACACCTCGGGCGCCGCTGGGCGCAATGCCGCCCAGGGGAGCGTTCGCCAGGATCTTGTCGCCCGGCTGCGTGGAGCTCAGGTCGGTGATGACGCCGGACGCCGGCGCCACGATGAGCAGGAAGTTGTCCTTGTCGATGTTCTCGAACTTGATGCGTGCCGCGGCCTCGGCCACCAGGCGCGCGGTCTGCAGTTGCAGGCGCAGCTTCTCTTCGAGATTGGTGAGGTCGTTGGTCGCCGCCTCGTACTGCAGGCGCAGCTTGGCCAGCTCCTCGCCGCTGGACTCGACCTGGGCGCGCGCCTGCTGGAATTCCTGGGTCTGGCGGGCCGCAAGCTCGCCGACCCGGGACTGCGCCACCCGGAATGCGTTCTCGGCCGCAAGCAGTGCGTTCTTCTTGCTCTCCACCTGGAGCTGCGACACGCCGCCGCCGCCGGTGCTCTGGAACACGCGTTCGTACTTGTCGGCTTCGGCCTTGGCCGCGTCGCGAGCCCGGCGGGCGTCCTCGACGTTCGTGCGTGCCTCGGCCGCCTGGGCCTGCTGCGCCTGGGCGATCTGCGTGGTCCCCATCGCGGTGCGGCGCTCGTGCTGCTGCTGCTCGATCTCCATCGACTCGCGCAGCGCTGCGGCCTTGCGCTCCAGCAGCGCCTTCTTCTCCGGGAACTGCCTCCATTCCCGCTCCGCGTCCTCCAGCTTCAGGCGAGCCTGCAGCGCGTTGGTGGCGGCCTCGATCGCGCCGCGGGCATTGAGCCGGGCGAGCACGTCGCCCTTGGAGACCGGCTGGCCCTCGGCCACGTAGAGATTGGCCAGCTCGCCGTCCACCGGCGCATAGAAGCGCCGCACTTCGGAGTCGGGCTGCAGCACCCCCTGCGCCGTCACGATCACGTCCGCGCGTCCGACGAAGGACCAGGACAGGCCGCTCAGCACGAGGGCGATCATCGTGTAGACCACCGCGTGCAGGACGCGCCAGGGCTGGGCCGTCAGGATGGCGATGCCCTCGGTGCTGTGGTCCGCGAGCGCCAGGCTCAGGGGCTTGAGGCGTTCAGCGTGCGTCATCGTTCGTGTCTCCGATCAGAGCGAGCTTGCTCTTCAGCAGTTGCGGCTCCAGTACGTTGCGCAACTCGAGCAAAGCGTTTCGTTGTTGTTGTCCTTCGGCCCTGATCTCGTCATGGATGACGACCCATTGCTGCGGCCGCGGCGCGTCGACGAGCGCGAAGGTCTGCATGCCTTCCTGCGCGTTGCTGCGAGCCTCGGACAGCAGCCGGGCCCGGGCGCGGTACTGCGCCGACACCGTCGTCTCGATGCGCTGCGAGGCATCGATGGCGCCGCCGTTGCGGTACTCCAGCCACTGCGCGCGCGCCTGGTTCATGGACGCCTCGGCGCGCGCCAGCACGCGCTCCTTCTGCAGGTCCATGTCGGCCTGAGTCGCCCGGGCGAAATGCACGTCCTCGAGCGGGTCCAGCGTGGCGCGGAAGGCCAGGAGCTGCTCGGCGTAGCCGCCCGCCTCGCGGGAAGACTGCAAGGCCGCGAACTGCGTCACCACGGCCTGGCGGCGCTCCAGCTCCCTGGCTGCCGCGTCGCCCCAGGGGCCCGATGCCAGCTTCTGCAGGCCGTCGAGTGCCGTGGCGGTGTCGCCCGCCTTCCACGCGTTCGTGCTGAGCTCGTACTGCTTGACGAGCTCGGCCGGGGGGAGCTGCCCGGACGCGGTCATCGCGCGCAGGCCCTCCTGGAACGGCGGCGTCGCCAGCTTCGCGTTGAGCAGCAGGGAGAACAGCCGCCCGCGGCGCTCGCGTGCCTGCTCCTTGATCTCGAGATAGCGCGCCAGGTCCTGCCGCACGGTGTCCAGGCCGCCCAGGCCCGGGTAGCGCTGGGCGTATTCCTTCAGCACGGGCTCCACGGCCTGCGGGCTGTCGCGGCTCACTTCGGCGGCGATGGCGGTCTTCAGGCTGCCGATGGCCGACAGATAGACCGTGGCGTCGCTCTGCAGCTTGCGCAGATGCGTGAGCGCGTCGGCGTACGGTGCGCCGAACTGGGGAACGAGCGAGGCGATTCGCGCCAGCGCGCGCTGGTGCTCGCGCGTGTTGTCGTTCCACCGGTCGAGCAGGGCCGCGATGCGGTCCTCGTCGGCGTAGATGCGGATCGGCACCTCCGCGCCGCCGCGGGCCAGCACCAGCTGCTCGAGCTGCTGCATCCACTGCAGCTCGTTCACGAGCGGGCGCAGCTCGGCGTCGTGCCCGGCAAGCTGCGTCATGCTGGCCAGCACCGCCTGCGCGCCGTCGAAGTCGTGCGCGGAGAGCTTGGCCAGCCATGCGGGCAGCCGGGCCTTCAGGGCCGCTTCGGTGGCGAGCGCCTTGAACTCCAGATCCTCGGGGTCCTTCGCCAGGGATTGATTCGCGAGGACGGCCGCCTGTTCGTAGTCGCCGCTGGCGAGCATCTCCTTGAGCCGGCTCTCGGTGCCGTGCCACAGCGAAGGCGCCACGGCGATCGCGGCAACCGCGACCGCCAGCCCAGCGCCGCGCCACGCACTGCGCCGCACGCGCTGGTTCTCGCCGCCGGCCAGCGTCGCCGCCAGCGCCGTCAGCATGGCCATGCCACGCCAGCGCGCCGGGCGCTTGGGCCCCGTGACTGCGCCGGCAGCGGCTGCGGCGGGCTTGCCGTCGCCGCCCGTCTTGTCGGCGACCTCGCTCGCGCGTTGCTCGCAGAAGATGTCGAGGAAGGAGGTCGGGGCGACCACGAACGTGGTCTTGCCCGCGCTGGAGGGCGCAGGTGCGGGCGCCGCCGCAGGAGCGGCAGGGGCTGCGACGGCGGGCGCCGGCTTGGCGGCAGCCCGCGCGGGAGCGGGTGCCGCTTGCGCCGGGCCTTGCACGGGGATTTGCGCGCCGCCGCGAATGCCGACGCGGTAGACGAAGAACTCGCCGCCGAAGGCGAGCTGCATGCCGTCCTTCAAGGGCACGGCCACGTCCTGCAGGCGCTGGCCCTCCACGAAGGTGCCGTTGGTGCTCGACAGGTCCTCGATGAAAGCCGCGCCCTGCTTCAGGAAGATGTGCGCCTGGCGACGCGACAGGTAGGCGAGCTGGCTCGCGTGCTCCGAGCGGCGTCGGGTGAAGGCCTCGTCGGTCTTGCTGACCACGATGGGAAAGCGGGTGATGACGATGGGCTCCAGGCCGGATCCCACGCACTCGGGCGTGAGCGTCACGGCGAGGCCTTCGTCGGCCTTCGGCGCGCGCGAGACGATCTCCACGCGATAGGGCAGCACGCCCGCGAAGCAGATCTCGTCGCCGTCGCGCAGGCGGCACGGCTCCTGGCCGAGGTTGGCGCGGTTGACCGTCGTCCCGTTGCGGCTGCTCAGGTCGGCGAGGTAGACCGCGCCGCTGTCGTGAAAGACCCGTGCGTGGCGGCGCGACAGCATCCCGACGAGATCGCGGTCGTAGTTCGCGAAGGGCGCATCGTTGCGTCCGATGGCCAGCGTGTCGTCGATGCGGATGTCGCCCAGCTCGGGTCGAGCCAGGGGCTTGAGCACCACGTCGAGATCGCGAGAGGCCGGGGCTTTCATGGTGCCTCGCACTTCGGGACGGGCTTGGGCTTGGGCTTGGGCGGGTGCCGGGCGTTCAGCGACTTGCATTCGCGACCTCGATGGGAGCCCAGCCACCGCCAAGCGCCTTGTAAAGGGTGATCGTGTCGGTCAGCACCTGCTGATGGCTTGCGAGCAGGGCGAGCTGCGCGGCGAGCAGCGAGCGCTCGTTCTCCAGCACGTCGAGCTGGGACACCATGCCGTTGGCCAGCTGCGCGGCCGTCTGGGAGGACACCACTTCCAGCTGATCCACCTGCTGGCGCAGCTGCTCCTTCTGCTGGCGGTGCGCGTCCAGGCTCGCGATCGCGCTCTCGACCTCCTCGAACGCGGCGACCACGGTGCGGCGGTATTCCTGCTCCGCCACCTTCACCTGCTGCTCGGTCGTCTTCGCGTGGGCCTTGATGGAGGGGTTGAAGGCGGGGATGTTGATGCTGGGCATCAGGCCGAAGGTGAAGGACTTGAGCAGGTTGCCCGGCGTGAAGGCGGCCGAGCCTCCGCGGCCGGTCAGGCTGACAGAGGGCAGCTGCGCGAGCTTGGCCTGGCCCATGAGGTCGTGCGTCTCCAGCACGCGGAACTCGGAGGCGACGACGTCGGGACGGCGCGAGAGCAGCTCCATCGGCAGGCCCTCGGGAACGACGGGCACGCGCACCCTCCCCTGCAGGCGTCCGGGCTCCAACTTGAGCTCGCCCGCCGGCACGCCGAGAAGCGTGGCCAGCGAGTTCTCGTTCACCGTGCGAAAGCGCTTGAGCTCCAGCAGGTCCTTGGTGAGCCGGTTGTTCTCCGCGCCCTGGCGCAGCACCTGGGTGTCGGACACGAGGCCGTTCTCGCGCATCGACTGGTAGATGCGCAGGATCTGCTCGTTCTTCGTGAGGGCCCGCTGCTGCTGCTCGATCTGCTCGTCGAGCTGCAGGATCTGGAAGTAGGTGCCCGACACCGCGGAGACCATCTGCAGATAGCCCGCGCGCCAATCCGCCTCGCTCGCGTGGAATTCGGCCGTCTGCGCCTCCACGCCCTTGGCGACCTCGCCCCAGATGTCGATGTCCCAGCTGACCTGGGCGCCCACGTTGTATTGCTTGATGGGCCTCTGGCCGCTGGTCTTCTCGAAGCTGGCACCCGCGCCGATGTCCACCGTGGGCAGAGCGCCGGCGCCCGCCTCGGCGATCTGCGCGTTGGCCACGCCGATGCGCGCGGCCAGGATCTTCAGGTCGAAGTTGCCCGCGATCGCCCGGGCCACGAGCGCGTCGAGGGTCGGGTCGCCGAACTCTTTCCACCACTGCGGCGAGATCGTCGCGGCCGCCGACACGGCGGGCTCTGATGCGGGTGGCTGCGACCAGGCGGCCTTCTGAGGGGCGTCCGGACGCTGGTATTCGGCGACGCGGACATCCGCACAACCGCCGCACAGCAGGCCTGCGAACAGGCCGGTGAGAAGAATCGTTTGCTTCATTGAGCCCTCAGGCGTGGTCGCCGGTTGTCGCACCTCAGTTGCGAGCGGCGCGCGCAGGGTTCATGCCGATTTGCGCGGGGAAAGCGATGGGCCGCATTCGGCCGATAGCCAAACAACATGAACCGAGGCGCAGCGCGCGGCAACCCATCGACGCAACCCCAGAACTCGGAACTCTCGCCATGGCCCGTCCGCTGCTTTTCGTGAACCTGCTGCTGGCCTTTGCCGCCCATGCGGCGCTGGCGCAGGAAGTGCGCGTCTATCGCGCCGACGAGACGGTGGATCCGCAGGAGGTGGCACGCATCCTCGATACGAAGCCTGCGCCCCAGATCAAGATGCGCTCGCTGCACGTGCTGGATGACGAGCCCGCGGCGAAGGCGAGCCCCAAGGCGACGGGATCGCGCGCCGCCCACAAGGACGCCCTCTCGCTGCCGATTCAGTTCGCCTTCAATTCCGCCGAGGTCGCGCCGTCCGCGCGCGGTCAGCTCGACGCGCTGGCCGACGGCATCCGGATGCTTCCGGCCGGCCAGAAGGTCGTGATCGAGGGGCACACGGATGCGATCGGCTCCGACCACTACAACAACGAGCTCTCGCTGCGCCGCGCCAATGCGGTGATGCACTACCTCGTTGCACTGCAGCACATCGAGCCCGATCGGCTGCGCGCCGAGGGCCTGGGCCGAAGCGCCCCGCTGCCGGGACACGACCCGAAGTCCGCGGAAAACCGCCGCGTCCAGTTCCGGGGAGAGTGACATGAAGGCCGCCACCGCCCAAACTAGCCGCTCCCGCAGCACCTTCACGAGTGGCCAGGCATGGACAACGACGAAGTGTTGCGCCTGCTCGAACGCATCAAGCAGGCCGACGAAGCGGCATTCCGCGAGCTCTATCGCGCCCATTCACGCAGGCTCTACGCCTACGTGATAAGGCAGCTCGCCATTCCTGCGCAGGCGGAGGAAATCGTGGCCGACTCCCTTTACGAGGTCTGGCGCCATCCCGAGCGCTTCCGCGGCGAATCGCAGTTCAGCACCTGGCTGATCGGCATCGCGCGCAACAAGGTGCTGATGGCGCATCGCTCGCGCCGCCCCGATGCGGTGCACGAAGACCTGGACGACGTCGCGGAAACCGTGGCGTCCGACTCGGAGAGCGCCTTCGACGCCCTGGCCCAGCGCCAGCGTCACGAAGGCGTGCGCCACTGCATGGAGCGCCTGAGCGAGCAGCACCGCGAGTGCATCCATCTCGTGTTCTACGAGGGGATGTCGCTGGCGGAAGTCGCGCAGGTGCAGTCCTGCCCAGAAAACACCGTGAAGACCCGACTTTTCCACGCGCGGCAGAAACTCAAGAACTGCCTGCGCCTCCTGATTGAACGCGAGGGCGGCGCGATCGCCGGCCCCGCTGGAGCCGCATCATGAATACCGCCCGATTCGACGAACTTCTTCCGTTCTATGTGAACGGCACCCTGTCCGAAGCCGACCGAGGCTGGATGGACGAGTACATGCGCGAGAACCCCACGGCGCAGGCCGAGCTGCGCTGGTGCTCGTCGCTGCGCACGCGGCTCGTCGAGGACGTGCCGCCCGTGTCCAGCGAGGTGGGCCTGGAGCGTGCGCTGCGACGCATCCGCACGGAAGGCCCCGTGCCCCAGATGGCGCGCAAGGTGCGCGGACCCGGTCTCTTCGAGCGCGTGCGCGACTGGCTGGCCGCCGCGGTGCCGCAGCCCATGCTCAAGCCCGCGCTCGCCGCCGCGCTCGCGCTGGTGGCGGTGCAGGGCGCGGTGATCGGCTACTACGTCGAGCGTGACGATGCGAGCGAGATTCGCGCCATGAAGCCGGCGGTGGTCGAGCATGGCCCCTACCTGAAGGTCAACTTCAAGCCGGATGCGCGCGAGGCCGACATCCGCATGCTGCTCAACGAGGTGGACAGCAGCCTGGCCGCGGGGCCGGGGCAGCTCGGTGACTACTACCTGCGCGTGCCCGAGGCGCAGATCGCGACGGTGAGCCATCGCCTCGAAGGAAGCGCCATCGTCGATGCGGTGGCCGTGGTGGACGCGCTGCCCCCGCGGCAGTGATGTGAATGAGGGACTGAAGCCATGCGAGCCGACCGCCGCCGCTGCTGTGCCGCCGTGTCGCTGGCGCTGCTGGGCGCGGGCCTCGCGCCCGGCGCCTTCGCCGCTCCCCCTGCCGCAAGCGGCTCGGGCACCAAGGCCGCGCTCGTGATCGGCAATGCCGCCTATCGCGTGGGTGCGCTGAAGAACCCGGTCAAGGACGCCCAGGCGGTCGCGGCCTCGCTGCAGGCGCTGGGCTTCGACGTGATGCTGCGCGAGAACGCCACGCTGCGCGACATGATCGAGTCCTTCCGCCAGTTCTCGATTGCAAGCCGCAACGCGTCGGTGCGCCTGGTCTTCTATGCCGGCCACGGCGTGCAGGTCAAAGGCCGCAACTACCTGCTGCCCGTGGACACCGAGATCCGCGGCGAAGACGAGATGTCGACCAAGAGCGCCGACCTCGACGAGCTGCTGGAGCGGCTGGCCGCGATCAAGCAGGGGATCAACATCGTCATCCTCGACGCCTGCCGCAACAACCCCTTCTCCGGCAGCGAGATCGTCGGGCCCGACGGCCGCCGCCTGAAGTTCCGCGGCGCGACGCCCGCGGGCCTCGCCCGCGTGGATGCGCCGCTGGGCTCCATGGTCGCCTTCTCCACCGCCCCGGGCGGCGTGGCGCTGGACAACCCGAGCGAGCAGAACAGCATCTACACCAAGCACCTGCTGGCCGCGATGCGCGCCCCGGGCCTGCCCATCGAGATGGTGTTCAAGCAGGTGCGCCTCGCGGTGGCGCAGGACACGGGTCGCGCGCAAGTGCCCTGGGAGAGCTCGAACCTCACCGGCGACTTCTGCTTCACGCCGGGAGCGGACGGGACTTGCGGGGTGGTGTTGCGGTGAGGCCTTGAGGCCGCGCCATCACGATTGCGCGCGCACTTCGATTCCCCTCGAAATCACCTCCATGACTTCGGCCGTGTCGAGCGCCCTGCCCGCATTCATCCTGCTTGCGAAGACCTGCGCGTCCGACTGAGCCGCGAGCGCCGCCCTGGCCTGCTCGACCAGGCGCTGCTCGTTCGGCCCGATCGGGAAATCGGATCGTTCCTGCTGCGCATCGAAGGCGCCCAGCAAGAGCGTGGCGGCCTCGATCTGGCCGCGACGCCAGAACAGGTGCGCCCAGGTCTCCAGGTAGTACCTCTGCGCGCCGGGCATGAGGGGCCAGCCCCTGCGGGCCGCGTGGGTTGCCTCGTCGATGCGTCCGGCCTCGCTCAGGATCCCCGTCTGCAGGGCCAGGATCTCGGCCATGTCGGAGTTGGCGATCGTCCGGACATTCAGCTCGTCCACCAGTGAGCCGGCTTCGTGAACGGCCTGCTCGATCGGCCCCGCGCGCCAAAGCGTTTGAACGAGGTACTCCCGTGCGATCACTTCCAGGAGCCAGTCCCCGGTGGATTGGCTCATGCGCACGGCTTCGCGAATCAGGCTCAAGGCCTTTGCCGCCTGTCCGGCACGGCTGGCCCGGTAGGCGTCCGCGCGCAGCAGGCGAACCCGCAATGCCGCGGGCCAATCGGGCTGGATGAGGCCGCGTGCCTCGTCTGCGCACGCCTGCGACTCATCGAGCCGCCCGAGTCGGTAGAGGAAGCCCGACAGCTGGACGAGGCTGGAGAAGACGCGACGCGGCTGAGCCAGTGCCTTGTAGAGCGATTGAGCCCGCTGTGCCGCCTGCATCTGAAGGCTCAGCGGGACGCGCTCCATCATGTTGGAGGCCGCCATCGCGCGCCAATAGCGAGCGGCCAAGGCGTCGCCGACCTCCCCGCCCTCGACCCGCTGTCGCAAGGACAGCAGCCACGGGGCGCATTCGACCGCGAAGTCTTCGAGCACGCTGGCGCACGACGCAAGCGAGACGGCCGTCTGGACGTCGCCTCCTTCCGCGGCAGCCCAGGTGTGCGCGGCGCGCAGGTTGTCCAGCTCGGGCAGCAGCAGCGCATAAAGCTCTTGCGTGCGCAGCTCTCCGTCGAGCGTCGCCGCATCCACCTTCTCGAAGAAGTGCCGCACGGCCTGGGCGTATCGCGCGCGCAGGGCAGCGGCTTCGTCCGCGCCCAGTTGCTCCAGGGCATAGGCACGCGCCGATTCGAGCAGGCGGTAGCGCGGCGGATCGAGCGCGTCCACCACGACGAGCGACTTGTCGACGAGGGTGCTCAAGTGATCGAGCACGGCCCATTCGTCGATGGCCTCGTCCCGGGCGACGGCTTGCGCCATCTCCATCCGGCAGCCGCCGGCAAACACGCCGAGTCGGCGAAAGACGGCCTGCTCGGCATCGGTCAGCTGCTGATGGCTCCACGCCAGGGCGGCGCGCAGGGTCTGGTGCCGCGGCAAGGCGGTGCGAAACCCGCCGGTGAGCAGCTTGAAGCGCTCGTCGAGCCGGTCGCGCACGGGCCGCAAGCCGAGCGTGGCGGCCCTCGCCGCGGCAAGCTCGATGGCCAGGGGCAGGCCATCGAGTCGCCGGCAGATCTCGATCGTGACCGCCAGGCTGTCGTCATCCAGGACGAAACGAGGGCTGACTTCCCGCAGTCGCGCCTCGAACAGGGTCACCGCGCCGCACTGGCGCGCTCCGCTCGCCGTCGAATCGGACGGCACGACCAGTGGCTTGATCCGGTACTGCTGCTCCTGTCCGAGGTGCAGCGGCTCCTGGCTCGTCAGCAGCAGCGTGATGCCCGGCGAGCCATGGAGCACTTCCTTCGCCAGGGCCGCCACGGCCTCGAGCAGGTGTTCGCAGTTGTCGAGCACGAGCAGCAAGTGTCGCGACGCCAATCCGCCGATCAGCTCCTGAAGCGCCTTGTCCTGCGTGGCCAGGCGAATGCCCAGGACCCGGGCGACGGCATTGGGCAGAAGCGCCGGGTCCGACAGGCCGGCCAGTTCGAGCAGCCACGCACCGTCCCGATAGCGATCTGCCAACGAATGCGCGGCGGCCAGGGCCAGCCGGCTCTTGCCGATGCCGCCCGCCCCCAGGACGGTGACGAGCCTGTGAGCCTCGATGAGCGAGCACAGCGCCGACAACTCCTCGTCGCGCCCATACAGCGGCGCGAGCTCCCACGGAAGGTTGCCCGCGCGGACTGGCTGCGCCCGGGCAAGCGGCGCCGCGGCCGCAGGCGCCGACGCACCCGGGGCCGCGTCGATCGGGGCGGTGAAGCGATACCCGCGCCCGGGAATGGTGGTGATCGCCTGCGGGCCGAGCACCCTTCTGAGGGTGCTGACGTGAACCTGCAGGTTGTTTTCCTCGACGACGGTGTCGGGCCACACGAGATCGAGCAGCTCGCCCTTGCCCACGACCCGCTCGCGCCGCTCGACCAAGGCCAGCAGCAGGTCGAACGCGCGCGCGCCGATTCGGTCGTCCTGACCGCGCACGCGCAGAGTGCGACGCGCCGGGTCGAGCTCGGCATCACCGAAGCGATAGGTCGTCACGATGACTGCCCCTCGTCTTGCGAAACGCAAGCCGATCCCCCGAGGGGATGGTCGCCGGGCTTGGGGCGGCCCTGCGCTCCGGCTCCAACTTTCCCCACGCCCGCACTGCCGTGCTGACTCCGACGGGAACGGTGAACGACGCTCCACCCTCTTCGCGCCTCGCTGCGCTGACTCCGAAAGGAGCGGTGAATCGCGCGTGAATTCATGAGCCTCGTTCACCGTTCCCGTTGGAGGAAGCACGCCCTGGCGGGCGAGGGGAAAGTTTGCGCGCGTCCGCCGGGCCGCCCCAAGGCCCGCGCGCCATCCCCTCGGGGGATCGGCTCAGGTACTCCTGAGACGAGGGGCCGTCATTCCACGAGGGGAAAGTTGGCGCGCGTCCGCCGGGCCGCCCCAAGGCCCGCGCGCCATCCCCTCGGGGGATCGGCTCAGGTACTCCTGAGGCGAGGGGTCGTCATGTCCCTCGGGGGATCGTCTTGCGTACTCGCAAGACGAGGGGCCGTCATCTCTAGAACAGCGCCATGCTGAGCTTGCGGCGGTATTGGTCGATGACCGGGTCGCTCGGCGCGACAGCGGCCTTGCCGGTGAGCTCCAGCGCGCCCTTGGCCTGCGCGGACTGGGCCTCGGGCTTGGCGGCGGGCTTGCTCATGACCTCGAGCACCGCGACGTAGGTCTTGCGAGCGCGCTCGTCGGACCAGGACTTGTCGCGCATGATGATCTCCAGCAGCTCGTCCATCGCCGCGGTGTACTCGCGCGCGGCGAAGTGGCGCTGTGCGAGTTCGTAGCGGGCATCGAAGTCGCGCCGGTTGGCCGTGATGGCGGCCAGCAGGGCGGACACCGGGCGGGCCTTCGGCGCCTTCTCGACCGCTTCCATGAAGAGCGCGAGCGCAGCCGCGCGCGCATCGACGACAACGCTGTCGGCCACCGGCTCGAAGGCGGCGCGCGCGTCGTGCGCGCGGCCGAGCTCCAGCAGCAGCTTCACGTATTCGAGTCGCGCCGGCGTGTTCGCGGGGTCGATGGCCACCGCTTCCTGCAGCCGCGCGAGCGCCGCGTCCGTGTCGCCCTCGGCCACGAGCTGATCGGCTGCGTCGGCCTGGGCCTGTGCCTCCAGCGCATCCGCGCCCGGCACGTGCTTCTCGAGGAACTGGCGGATCTGGCCTTCGGGCAGCGCGCCGACGAAGCCGTCGACCGGCTGGCCGCCGACGAACATCACGCAGAACGGGATCGAGCGCACGCCGAAGGCCTGCGAAAGCTGCCCCGCGATCTCGGGCTGGTCGTCGGAGTTGAGCTTGGCGAGGGTGAAGCGCCCGGCGTATTCGGTCTCGAGTCGCTCCAGCACCGGGGAGAGCTGCTTGCACGGCCCGCACCAGGGGGCCCAGATGTCGAGCAGGACGGGGCGCGTCAACGATGCGTTGATCAGCTCGGCTTCGAAGTTCTGCAGCGTGATGTCGATCATGGGTGGGCTCAATGAAGACGGGCGCCAACTGATGCGCGGGGCCGGGAAACCCAGGCCCCGCCTACAATTTGCGGCTCTTTTGCGACCCGGAGCGAGCTGTGACCAGCGCTTCCCCCCTGATCGGCGTGGTGATGGGTTCCAGCAGCGACTGGGACGTCATGCGTCACGCGGCCGATATTCTGGCCGAGTTCCAAGTCCCCCACGAAACGCGCGTGGTCTCGGCCCACCGCATGCCCGACGACATGTTCCGCTACGCGGAGACCGCGCGCGAGCGCGGCCTGGCGGCCATCATCGCGGGCGCGGGCGGGGCCGCGCACCTGCCAGGAATGCTCGCCTCGAAGACGCCGGTGCCGGTGCTCGGCGTGCCGGTGCCCAGCCGCCATCTGCAGGGAGTCGACTCGCTGCATTCCATCGTCCAGATGCCCAAGGGCGTTCCGGTGGCCACCTTTGCCATCGGCACCGCGGGCGCGGCCAACGCGGCGCTCTTTGCGGTGGCCCTGCTGGCGCTGCACGACCCCGCGCTGCGCGAGCGGCTCGATGCTTTTCGTGCGCGACAGACCGAGGCCGCCCGAGCCATGAAGCTGGAACCCTGATGACGGTCGAACCCCTGATTCCCGGCACGCTGCGCGCAGACGGGCGGCCCACCACGCTGGGCGTGATGGGCGGCGGGCAGCTCGCCCGCATGTTCGTGCACGCCGCCCAGCGCATGGGCTTCGAGACCGCGGTGCTCGATCCCGATGAGTCCAGCCCCGCCGGGCGCGTGTCGCACCACCATGTGCGCGCCGACTACCTCGACGAAGCCGGCCTCGCGCGCCTGGCCACGCTGTCCGACGCCATCACCACCGAATTCGAGAACGTGCCGGCGCAGGCGCTGGCGCGGCTGGCCGCTCAGCGCCCTGTCGCGCCTGCGGCCTCGGCGGTCTCGGTGTGCCAGGACCGCGCGCTGGAGAAGGCGCATTTCGTTCGCTGCGGCGTGCCCTGCGCGCCGCACGCTGTCCTCGAATCGCCCGAGCAGCTCGCGCAGATCGGCGACGGGCTGCTGCCCGGCATCCTGAAGACTTCGCGCCTGGGCTACGACGGCAAGGGACAGGTTCGCGTGAGCACGCGCGCCGAGCTCGCCGCGGCCTGGGACGCGCTCAAGCGCGCGCCCTGCGTGCTGGAGAAGATGCTGCCGCTGCACGGCGAGCTGAGCGTCATCGTGGCGCGCGGCGCGCAGGGCGACACGGTCCAGCTTCCCGTGCAGCACAACCTGCACCGCGACGGCATCCTGGCCGTGACCACCGTGCCCGCACCCGGCGTGAGCGAGGCGCAGGCCACGCAGGCGGGCGATGCCGCACGGCGCATTGCGCAAAGCCTGGGCTACGTGGGCGTGCTGTGCGTCGAGTTTTTCGTGCTGCGCGACGGCTCTCTCGTGGCCAACGAGATGGCCCCGCGGCCGCACAACTCGGGCCACTACTCGATCGAGGCTTGCGACGTGTCCCAGTTCGAGCTGCAGGTGCGCGCGATGGCCGGGCTGCCGCTGGTGGCGCCGCGGCTGCAGTCGTGCGCCGTCATGCTCAACCTGCTGGGTGACCTGTGGTTCGAGGCGAATCGCGAACGCGCGCCCGCGTGGGACCGCGTGCTCGCGCTGCCCGGCGCGCACCTGCACCTCTATGGCAAGACGCAGGCGCGTCGCGGGCGCAAGATGGGTCATCTCACGCTCACTGCCGCCACGCCGCAGGCCGCGCGCGAGGTCGCGCTTCGCGCCGCCGAGCTGCTCGGGCTGCCCTCGTTCTGAGCCCTCACTGCTCCGGGCCCTGCACATGACGATCCTCGATGCGCGCGACGGCGCGGCGACGTCACCGGCCATTGCGCAAGCGGTCGATCGCATCGTCTCGGGCGGCCTCGTCGCGATGCCGACCGAGACGGTCTACGGGCTCGCCGCGCGCGCCGACGACGACGCGGCAGTCGCCGGTGTCTTCGCGGCCAAGGGTCGCCCCAGCGAGCATCCGCTCATCGTGCACGTGCTCGATGAGGCGGCAGCACAGGCCTTCGCCCAGCAGTGGCCACCGGTGGCGCGCAGGCTCGTGCAGGCCTTCTGGCCCGGGCCGCTGACGGTGATCGTGCCGCGTCGCCCCGAGATGGCGCGCGCGGCCGCCGGCGGGCAGCCGAGCGTGGGCCTGCGTTGCCCTTCGCATCCGGTCGCCCGCGCCTTGCTGCGTGCCTGCGCGGATCGGGGCGTGGCGGGGCTCGCCGCGCCGAGCGCGAACCGCTTCGGGCGCGTGAGCCCCACGCGTGCGGCGCACGTCGCCCAGGAATTCGGCGAAGACCTGCTCGTGCTGGACGGCGGCGACTGCGATGTCGGCATCGAGTCGAGCATCGTCGACTGCACGCGGGGCGTGCCGGTGCTGCTGCGCCCGGGCGTGCTCACGCGCGAGCAGATCGAGGCCGCCGCCGCGCAGCCGCTCGTCGACCCCGATGGCAGCGCGCCGCGGGCTTCGGGCACCCTCGCCTCGCACTACGCGCCGCGTGCAAGAGTTCGCCTGATGGAGCCGGCCATGCTGCGCACCGCGTTGGAATTGCTCGCGCCGGCCGATGAATTGCAGAGCGGAAACAAGGGCGTGGGGACCCTGGCGGTATATTCCCGCGCGGTCGTCCAGCCCGGGGGCGTGATGTTCCGCCGCATGCCTGTCAACGCTGCGGACGCCGCCCACGAATTGTTCGCCGTGCTGCGTGAGTTCGACGAAGCGGGCGCCCGCCTCATCTGGGTGGAAAACCCACCCCAAGACCCCGCCTGGGACGGCGTTCGGGACCGGTTGCAGCGTGCAGCCGCCGAAGCCGATCCGGCAACCCCATCGAAGCCTACGGAGTAAGCATGAGCTTGAAGGATTTCTGTCGCATCGGCCTGGGCCGCATGCGCGTCGTGGCGCTGGTCGCCGCGACGGCGACGCTGGCCGCCTGCGGCGGTGGCCATCGCGAGGCGACTTTCGCGCCCACGCGCATCGTGAACTTCGGCGACGAGAACAGCTACATCGCTCCAGACAGCACGAAGTACACCGTGAACGCGGTCAATACCGCGAACACGCCGCCCACGGTCGACTGCAACGGCAATCCGATCTGGAGCCAGATCCTGGCTGCGCACTATTTCCAGGGCGTCACCAACTGCAATCCCTACGCCGCCACCGGCGGCGGCGCCGGGGGCATCAGCTACGCGCAGCCCAATGCGTCGGTGTCGAGCATCCAGGGCCAGGTCGCCACCTACCTTTCCACCGTCGGCGCGTTCTCTTCGACTGACCTCGTCTCGATCTGGGTCGGCCAGAAGGACATCCTCGACATCTACGCCCTGTATCCGTCCATCACCGCCGACGACGCCACCGCCCGAGCCGAGGCCGCCGGCGCGGCCTTGGGCACCCAGGTGAACCTCATTGCCAACGCAGGCGCCAAGGTGCTCATCGCCACCGTCCCTCCGATCGGCCGCTCGCCCTTCGCCTATTCCGAGCAGACCAAGTTCAATGACTCCGGCCGCCCGATCCTGCTGCAGCAGATGACCGATCGCTTCAACGCCCGGCTGCGCGCGACCATCGTGAACGACGGCCGCAAGATCGGCCTCGTCGCCGTCGACGAGCTCATCGGCACCCTCCTCGCCGCGCCGACGCTCTACGGCTACGCCGACGTCTTCAACCCCGCGTGCGACGCGGCGCACCCGTTGCCCGGCAACTGCACGACGGTTGACAACGGGCTTGCGACGCCCTCCTTGTGGCTGACCTTCCTGTGGGCCGATCCGACCCACCTCAACGCGGACGCCCACAACCGCATCGGCGCCCTCGCAGTGACGCGCGCCGCGAACAACCCCTTCTGAGTCCCGGGCGCGTTGCATGCCCCGCGCCTCGCCGCGGGGTGCGTGCGTCACGGGGGGTTTCCCCAACAGGGCACCAAAGACCCCCTCCGTATAGTCCGCCGGTCCAATTAATCGCACGGTCGTTCTATTCAGTCGCCCACCCTCCGGACGACGACGACGTGCCCCCTGCTGAGGTGATCCGATGAAGTTCAAGTTCGCATGGCTGGCTGCCGCTGTCGCGGCGGCCACTTTCCTGTCGGCCTGCGGCGGTGGCGGCGACGACGCCCCGCCGAGCCAGGACGGCCAGGTCCTCTCGGCGCAGCTCGCAGGCTCGATCGACCAGGCCACGTTCGCCGCAAGCGTGAACGCGAAGGGCCTCACGCCGCTCGCAGGGGCGCCCAAGTGCGGCGTCGACGTGCGCTACGTCCTCTACGTGACCAAGGATCCCCTCGGCCAGCCGGCCACGGCGTCCGCCGGCGTGCTCGTGCCCAACGGCACCGACCCGGCCTGCACCGGCAACCGCCCGGTGGTGCTGTATGCGCACGGCACGACCTTCACGCACTCCAAGAACATGGCCGACCTCCAGAACGATTCGGAAGCCGGCCTCATGGCCGCCATGTTCGTCGGCCAGGGCTTCATCGTCGTGGCGCCGAACTTCCTCGGCTACGACAAGTCCAGCCTCACCTATCACCCGTACCTCAACGCCGAGTCGTCGGCGCTGGACATGATCGACGGCCTGCGTGCCGCGAAGACCCACCTGAACGGGGCCAGCGCGGTGAGGCCGTCTGACAAGCTCTTCGTCACGGGCTATTCGCAGGGCGGCCACGTCGCCGCGGCGACCCAGAAGGTGATGGAGCGTGACTACTCCGCCGAGTTCACGGTCACCGCCTCGGGTCCGATGTCCGGTCCGCACAACCTGTTCAAGACGGTGTCGGTGATCAACAGCAGTCCGACCACCTGTGCCGGCACGCCGAACCCGAACTGCACCGTCAACGCCGGCGGCACGCTGTTCACGCCGCTGCTGCTGACCAGCTGGCAGAAGTCCTACGGCAACGTCTACGCGAGCCCCAGCGACGCCTATCAGGCGCCGTTCGCCGCGACCGCCGAGACCCTGTTCCCGACCGACACGCCGATCAGCGACCTGGTCGCCGCCGGCAAGCTCCCCGCCGACCCGACCTTCACCAAGCTGTTCGGCACCGGTGGCCTCATCAACGAGAGCTATCGCGCGGCCTTCTTCAGCGACCCCAACAACGGCTTCGCGGCCGCGGCGAAGAAGAACACGCTGGTGGGCGGCTGGACCCCCAAGCGCCCGATGGCCCTGTGCGGCGGCGCGCAGGACCCGACCGTGTTCTTCTTCAACACCACCGACCTGCAGGCCGACCTGAACTCGCGCCTGCCCGCGCAACTCGCCGTGCCCGCCTTCAACATGGAAGACCGCGCAAGCCTGCCGGCCGGCCCGGTGGGCGATCAGCTCTACGGCGGCTTCCAGCAGCAGAAGGCGGCCGCCGGCGCGAACGCCACGGCGCTGTACCACGGCACGCTCGTTCCGCCGTTCTGCACCGCGCTCGTGCGCGGCTTCTTCCAGCAGGTCCTGGCCGCGGGCCTGTGATCGGAAGCATCAGGTCCTAGCGAACTCAAACGAAGAGTCGAACGAATGAAACAACTTTTGATCGCCGGCGCCCTGTGCGCGCTGGCCCTGGGCGCGCACGCGCAGCAGCACACCGTGTATGTGGGTGGCGCCTACATCGACGTCCATTCCAAGGCTGACCCGCTGGCTGGCGGTAGCCCGCTCGAGAACGACGCGCGCGTCGACGTGAACGACGCGGCGACCGTCGGCTTCGGCTACACCTATCGCTACTCCGATGCGTACAGCTTCGAAGTGGCACTGGGCGTGCCGCCCAGGCACCACACCGACGGCCGGGGTCAGCTCGAAGGCTTCGGCCAGGTCGCCTCGTTCAAGCAGGGCGGCCCGACGGTGTTCGCGAACTACCACTTCGGCGACGCCTCGCAGAAGCTGCGCCCCTTCGTCGGCGCCGGCATCAACTACACGCACTTCTGGGACGGCCACAACACCGTCGCGGGCAACTGGGCGGCCGGCGGCCCGACCACGCTCGATCTGAAGGACTCGTGGGGCCTCGCCGCCCACGGCGGCCTGACGTATTCGATCGACAAGCACTGGTCGCTCATCGGCACCCTCGCCTACGCGCAGGTGAAGAGCGACCTCACCGCCACCACCACGGCCTTCGGCGGCCAGACGATCGTGCGCACCACGAGCATCGACTTCCGCCCGCTGGTCTACACGGCGTCGGTCGGCTACACGTTCTGAGCGCAAGCGCACTGCGCGCTCGCTTTCGAAGGCCTCGCTTCGGCGAGGCCTTTTTCTTTTTCTTTGGGCGTTAGCGCCGCTGACTCAGTTGCGTAGTAACGCCCTTTTCGTTCTCACAGCGCTCAGCGGGCCCAGGGCTAGGAGACGCCCGCGGTAGCCCCAAGCGCACCGCGCAGCGTGAAGTGACTTAGCGCGGCGTGTCCTCGGCGGTCCACTGCACCAGGGCATCGAGCACGGGTCGCGCGGCTTGTGCGCCGGCGTGGTTCACGATCGCCACGAGCACGTAGCGCCGGCCCGATGCGCCGTCCACGTATCCCGCGATGCCCGCGACATCGCGCAGCGAGCCGGTCTTCAGATGCGCTCGGCCGAGCGCCGTGCCCCATTGGCGATTGCTTCTGCGCGCGGTGCCGTCCACGCCGGTGATGGGAAGCGAGCTCACGAACTCGGGCATCACGGGGCTCGACCAGAGCGACTGCAGCAAAGCGGCCATGCAGCGCACGCTCGATCGCGAATTGCGCGAGAGGCCCGAGCCGTTGTCGATCACGAGCTCGGGCTCCGTGCAGCCGCTGCGCCGGCGCGCGTAGGCCGCGAGCTGCTCGCGCGCCGATTCCATCGTGGCCGCGGCTTGGCGGCCCCCCGCTGGCGGCGGCAGGCCCAGCGTGAAGAAGAGCTGCTGCGCCATCATGTTGTTGCTGAACTTGTTGATGTCGCGCACGACCGCAGCCAGCGGCTGGGAGGCGAATTCGAGGAGCCGGTCGGCCTCGGGCGGCGTCACGCCGTCGCGCACATGACCGCTCAGGCGCCCGCCCAGTTCGCGCCACATCGAGCCGATGAGCCGGGCGTTGTAGCTCGCGGGCTGGGCGTAGGCGATGGGCCAGGCCTGCTCGCCGCAGGCGGCGGGGTAGTGCCCGCCGAAGCGGATCTGCGAGGGGTTGGACAGATCGGCCTTCAGCGCGCCGCGCCAGTCACCGCAGGCCGCGCCCGAGAGGGGCACACGCTCGGGCAGGCGCACGCCGGCAAGCCTCGCGTCGCTGGTGATGCGGGCCACCCGGCGCGCGGGATCGGGAACGAAGCCGAGGGTGAGCGCCTTGTAGTTCAGCATCAAGGCGTCGGGCTGCACGTTGTAGGGGCGACTCGGCTCGCCGTCGAACTCGCCGGGGTCCCCTTCGGGCACCTCGAAGGCGCTGCGGTCGAGCACGATGTCGCCGCGGATCTCCTGGATGCCGCGCTGCTGGACCTGGCGCAGCATCAGCCACACCCGCTCGAGCACGAGGCCCGGGTCCCCGCGGCCCTGGATGATCAGGTCGCCGCGCAGCACCTTGTTCTGGACCCGGCCGTCGGTCAGCACCGAGGTCGTCCAGGTGTAGGCCGGCCCGAGGATCTCCAGTCCGGCGCCTGTCGTGTAGAGCTTCATGAGCGAGGCCGGATTCACCGGCACCTGCTCACGATGCAGCAGGCGAGGCGTGGACGCGCCGGCCTCTGCGATGTAGACCGACAGCGCGTCGGCGGGGAGTTGCGCGCGCTCGAGGGCCTGGGCCACTGCCGGCGGCAACGAGACGACCGTCTGTGCCTGGGGTTGCGCGTTCGCGAGCGCCGCGGCCATCGACAGGGACCAGGGCAGAAGCACCCTGGCGAGCGCGTGGCGGACGGGTCGATCGGGCATGGGCGCGAATCATACGAGTGCGGCCCCGAGGCCCTGCGCGCATCGCATGAAGGCGCGCGCGCGAGGTGATGCGAAGGGCGCGCCTCTTAAACTCGCGGGATGCCTGCGCGCGCCTTGCTGGTGCTGGACACCGCCACTGAAACCATGCACCTCGGAGTGCAGAACGGTGCGCGCGTGCTCGTGCGCGAGGAGGCCGGTGGCGCGCTGGCGTCCGCGGCGCTGCTGCCGTCGATCCTGTCGCTGCTGCGCGAGGCGGGGCTCGCTCCCGCGCAGCTCACGGCCATCGCGACCGGACGCGGCCCGGGGGCGTTCACCGGCGTGCGCACGGCGTGCTCGGTGGCCCAGGGGCTGGCTTTCGGCGCTGGTGTGCCCGTGATCGCGATCGACACCCTGCTGGCCATTGCGCAGGACGCGCTCGCACAGGGCGCCAGCCCGCGCATCTGGGCCATGCAGGATGCACGCATGGGCGAGATCTATGCCGGGTTCTATGAATTCGCGGGCGGCGCCTGGCGCGTCGTCTCGGCGCCCGCGCTGTACGCGCCCGAGGTACTGCGCGAGCACATCGCACGTGCGCCCTCTGGCGTGACGCTCGCGGGCAATGCGCTCTCGCCCTTCGGCGACGTGTTCGCCCCCCTGTCGCTGCCGTCCATGCCGCAGGCGCAGCCTCGTGCGGCCGCCCTGCTGAGCCTGGCGAACGCTGCGTGCGAGCGCGCCGAGTTCGAGGACGCCGCAGCCGCGGTGCCGCTGTACGTGCGCGACAAGGTCGCCCTGACGACCGAGGAGCGCGACGCCCAGCGAGCCGCCGCGACAACTTCTTCGAGGACGCAATGAGCGCATTGCCCAAGAGCGACGGCACCGAGGCACGCAGCCTGCGCGCGATGTCCGTGCGCGATCTCGACGAGGTCGTCCGCATCGAGGCGAGCGCCTATGAATTTCCCTGGACGCGCGGCAACTTCATCGACTCCATGCACGCCGGCTACGACCTCAGCGTGCTCGATTCGCCCGCGGGGGTGCTCGGCTACTTCGTGGCCATGTCCGGCGTCGACGAGCTGCATCTGCTCAACCTGACCGTGGCGCCGGCGGTGCAGGGGCGCGGGCATGCGCGCCACATGCTGGATGCGCTGTGCCTGCGCGCGCAGGCCAAGCACGCGCGGCAGCTGTGGCTGGAGGTGCGGCTGTCCAACATCCGTGCCCGCGCGCTGTACGAGCGCTACGGCTTTCGCGGCGTCGGCATGCGCCGCGCGTACTACCCGGCCACCGGCGGAATGCGCGAGGACGCGCTCGTCATGAGCCTGAACCTGCCCGAGGCCGCCGAATGAGTCTTGATGCGCGCCAGCGCGCGATGCTGGCCGAGATGGGCGTGCGCATCTGGAACGCGCCCGAGCCCGAAGTCGCCGAGGCTGAAGCGCCGACGGTTCGCGAAGAGCCTTCGGCGCCGGTCGCGCGGCCCACGCAGCGCGCGGCTCCCTGCGCATCGGCGCCCAGCATGGACGAGCGCGCGATCGCGATCGCCTCGCTGCCCTGGCCGGCCCTGCGCGAGCGCGTGCAGGACTGCACCGACTGCGGCCTGTGCGAATCCCGCACCCGCACCGTGTTCGGCGTCGGCCACGAGCGAGCCCGCTGGATGATCGTGGGCGAGGCCCCGGGCGAGCAGGAAGACCTCGCCGGCGAGCCCTTCGTCGGGAAGGCCGGGCAGCTGCTGGACGCCATGCTGCGCTCGCTGGGGCTCAGCCGCGAAAGCGGCGACCCCGGGCATCAGGTCTACATCGCCAACGTGCTCAAGTGCCGCCCGCCGGGCAATCGCAACCCCGAGCCGCAGGAGATCGAGCGCTGCCTGCCTTACCTGCGGCGGCAGATCGAGCTCGTGCAGCCGCGCCTCATCCTCGCGGTGGGGCGCTTCGCGGTTCAGGCGCTCCTGGGCAGCGGCGAGCCGATCGGGCGGCTGCGCGGTCGGGTGCACGCCTTCGGCGAGGTGCCGGTGATCGTGACCTATCACCCCGCCTACCTGCTGCGCAGCCCGATGGAGAAGGCCCGCGCCTGGGACGACCTGTGCCTCGCGCGCGAAGTCATGTCCCGCATCGAGGCGCCGGGCGATGCGCGCGCTGACGCCGGGTGACGCGAGCCTGAGCTGCGAGCCGGTGCGCGAACTGCACTGGCTGCTGCTGTCTGCGCCCCTGCTGCGCCATACGCCCGCGACACCCGTGCAGCGCTTCGGCGAGGCCGAGAGCCTTCGCATCGACCGCTGGCTGCGCGAGCTCGACGCCCGGCCCAGCGCACTCCTGGACGATCTCCAGCAGGCCGCCGCGGTGCACGGCGGGACCCTGCGCCTGGGGCGCCGCGCGGAGCGCCTGCTGGAGTTCTATCTGCGATGCGGCCCGCTGCACCGCCTCGTGGCCGCCAACCTTCCCCTGCGACGCGTCGCGCGCACGAGCCGCGACGACACCACGCTGGGCGAGATCGACTTCCTGCTCGAAGACGAGAGTGGCGCGCCCTGGCACTGGGAGCTCGCGGTGAAGTTCTTCCTTTGCACGGCGCAAGGGCCGGTGGCGCACCCGGACGAATTCCATGGACCCGACCACGCCGAAACCCTTGCCAGCAAGCTCGACAAGCTCTTCGAGCGCCAGTTGCGCCACGCCGTGCCGCCCCCGCACGACACGCGCACCTGGGGTCGCGCCGCCTTCACGCGCGGCTGGCTCTTCTATCGCCGCGAACAGCCCACGCCCCGGCTCGAAGGCCTCGAGCCGGCGCACCTGCGGGGCTTCTGGCTGACGCGCGAGGCCGCGCATTCCTTGCCCGAGGGCGCGTGGCTGCTGCTGGATCGCGAGCGCTGGATGGCGCCGGCCGTCGCAACGGACGACAGCGCGGCGCTCGACCGCGACGCGCTCCTGCGCGAGATCGATCGGCGCGCGGCGGCTGCGGCGCAGTCACCGAACCTGCGCATGCCGTCCGCGCAGCTGGTCGCGCGCGTCGGGCCTGCTGCAGGAAAGCTGGTGGAGATCGAGCGCGGCTTCGTGGTGCCGTCGTCGTGGTGATCCGCCGCGGGCGTCAGTGGCGTCGGCCGAGGTAGCGCTTGCGCCAGAAGAACACGCCCAGGCCAATGCCGACGATGCCCATCACGCCGAAAGCGATCCAGAAGCCGTCCTGCTGGTGAATGAGCGGCAGCGCCTCGAAGTTCATGCCGAAGATGCCGGTGATCAGGTTCAGCGGAAGGAAGATCGCGGTGAGCACGGTGAGCGTGCGCATGATCTCGTTCGTGCGGTTGCTCTGCGCGGAGAAATGCATCTGCACCGCGCTCTCGGCCGAGCTTTCAAGGCGGCGCACATGGGAGAGCACGCGCTCGATGTGCTCGAGCACGTCGGAGGAGCGCACGCGCAGCACCTCGCGCTCGCGCGCCGCGGCGGGCTCGGGCGGCGCGGGCCACTCGATCAGCGCGTCGATCCATTCCTGGATGGCTGCGCGCTGGTCTTCGCAGACATCTTCGAGCAGGTGCAGCGCGTTGCGCGATTCGAGCACCCACTGCCAGTTGTCGAAGCCCGCGCGCGCGCTCAGCAGCTCGTGCTGCAGGTAGCCGAGCTGGCGGGTGAGGAGCCGCCGCAGCTCCAGGTAGCTGTCGACCAGGTGGTTGACGATGCGCACCATCAGGTCGGGCGGGCTCGGGGGCAGGCGCGGCCCCGAGAGCTTGCTGTCGCTCTTGGCGTCCGGCGCCGAGGCGTTGAGCTGCGACAACCGCTCCACGAAGAAGTCGCGCACGCGGCATTCGGCCGGATGCACCGTCAGCAGCACGCGGTCGAACGCCGCAAAGCCGATGGGGCTGGTGTCGATCGACGCCAACGCC